>ERZ773254.1-NODE-1-length-356623-cov-10.793624_pt1 | contig 356623 bp, 300 predicted proteins | sample MGYA00580516_ERZ773254 | MGnify/ENA primary metagenome ERZ773254 (study PRJEB29015, sample SAMEA2738158) | human oral metagenome | biome: human oral; feature: human-associated habitat; material: saliva | place: China | collected 2192 ...
GCGTCTGCCTTACAAGCAGAGGGTCGGGGGTTCGAATCCCTCAGCGCCCACATCCCAAGAAGTGACTCAGAAGAGTTGCTTCTTTTTTTGTCCCTTCCCGGTTTGACTCCGAACTACGCCGTGGCGTGCGCAATGCACGTAAACGAGAGAGAACGGCATGCCAATTTTTCGGCATGCTCCATCTCCTTTCGTCTCAAGTTCTCGCATAATGTGGCAGGTGAGTGGGGGAGCGCGAACGCATCGACCGGCATATAGACGACGTGCCGGCGCAACAAAAAAGGCTACGTCCCTCGAAAGAGCGTAGCCTTGTATGCCGTAGAAAAGGAACAGTCGGCCGATGAGCCGGGTTCTGTGCTTTGCGTTGCAAAGTGTTCGTCATTTATCTGGATGCGCCGTTGCCGACACATTCTATCGTTCTACCCTCCGACGTTGCTCCGAGGAGCAATCGGACGAGCCGCCCTCCGACGTCGGTTTACATGAACTTTCAGCTTCCGATGTGCACGGCTTGCCGTGTCACCACGACAACCGGTGGGCTCTTACCCCACCTTCTCACCCTTACCGCCGGGCGGTGCGAAACCTTGCGGCGGCGGTTCTTTTCTTCTGCACGAATTCGCCTTCGCAGACGACTTCCCATTAAGAAGCGGAACGCTCTACGCTGCCCGGACTTTCCTCACGCATCACAAGAATGCGAGCGACGAACTGTCCGACTGCGCCTTTTCTAACTACAAAAGTAGGAAAAAAAGTGGATACAAGGGCGAGTTTCGCAGAATTTGAGTACTTTCGCGTATATATTCAAACCATCTATCCCTTACACATGAAACGTTTCGTCCTATCCGTTGCCTTGATGTGCCTTGCCGGTGCACCTTTGTCGGCACAAAACTACAAGCCCAGTCCTGAGAACCTCGAAAATCGTCGGCAGTTCGCAGCAGATCGTTTTGGCATATTCATTCATTGGGGCATCTATTCCCTCTTCGCACAAGGAGAGTGGTATTTGCAGGACGGACCGCTTCGCAGAGAAGAGTATGCCAAGGCAGCCAATGCGTTCTATCCGCATGATTTCGACGCCAATGCCTGGGCCAAGGTTTTCAAAAAGGCCGGTGCGCGCTACATCACGTTCACAACTCGACACCACGACGGCTTTTCGATGTGGAACACGCGGCAGAGCGACTACAACATCATGCACACGCCCTACGGAAAGGACATCGTGGCACAACTTGCGGAGGCTTGTCGTGAGAACAATTTGGCACTCCATCTCTATTATAGCCACATCGACTGGATGCGCGACGATTATCCCATGGGAAGAACGGGGCGCCGGGTCGGAAAGGACGCAGCGAAAGCCGATTGGCCGCATTATTATGCCTTTATGAACCGGCAACTCACCGAATTGCTGACCCAATACGGGCCGGTGCGCGCCATTTGGTTCGACGGGTGGTGGGATCAAGACCAAAAGAAACCTGCATTTGATTGGCAACTTCCCGAACAATATGCACTCATCCATCGTTTGCAACCCGGATGTTTGGTGGGCAACAACCATCATCAGCAGCCGAACGAAGGAGAAGACTTGCAATTTTTCGAACGCGACGTGCCGGGCGAAAACAAGGCGGGGCTGAGCGGGCAGGCCATCGGACGTTTGCCGCTGGAGACCTGCGAAACGATGAACGGCATGTGGGGCTACAAAGTGGCTGACCAGAACTATAAGTCGGCCGATCAGTTGATCCGACTTTTAGTGCGCACGGCTTCGAAAGGTGCCAACCTGTTGCTCAACGTGGGGCCCCAACCCGACGGCAATTTGCCAGCCGCTGCGGTGGAACGCCTGGAGGCTATGGGGGAGTGGCTCAAAGTGAACGGCGAAACCATTTACGAAACGGAAGCCGGCCCCCTCGGTGACGGAAAAAATGTGGTGAGTACGCGCCGAGGATCGAAGATTTATGTCCACATTTTAGATCCCGAGATCCAAAAACTCGATTTGTCATGTAGCGATCGGGTGGAGAAGGTCTACCGCTTGGGCACGGTTGCGCCGACAGACTTCAAGTGTCGACGAAAGCGACTCAATTTTACCGTTGCAGCCGAGCCGGTGCCCGACCGTATTTACGTTGTCGAGTTGAAATAAGTACTTTACTGTGAGATATTTCCTCCTGATTGTTAGTCTTTTTGCGCTGAGCTTCGTTTCGGCTGGGGCGGTTTCGCATCGCATCTTCCGTGACGATATTCGCACGTTGCGCACCGAAGTGGCTGGGCAGCTGGAAACGCTGCCGGTGGTGCGACTCGGTTCCACGGATGTGGTGGAAGTGAGCTTCGATCAGCTCTCGCACGATGGGAAAATGTACTTCTATCGTGTGGAGCATTGGGATCGTGCTTTCGGCGCACCCACTCCCGGTTTGTTCACCGGCGAATTTGTGGAAGCCAATTACGAAGACGTACCGATCGAAACCTATCGCGAGAGTCAAAACACTTCTATTTTGTACACTCACTACGCGTTTCAGTTTCCAAGTTCCGATGCGCGACCGTTGATATCGGGCAACTACAAATTGAAAATCTACGATCGCGCAGACGCCTCGGGCGATCCGGTGGCAGAAGTCTGTCTTTGTGTTGTAGAACCCTCGATGAATGTCAGCGGACGTGTGCTGACTGACACGGAAGTGGATCGAAACGACCGGAATCAGCAGGTGGAATTACAAGCGCAGGCGATCGGTAATTTGCCGACTGCCGATTTGCGAACGGCGTTGCGAGCCACTGTGCGCCAAAACGGGCGAGAGGACAACGCCTGCGTGCTGTTTCCGCCCACAGCTGTCCTTCCCGGTCGCACCGTGAGGTGGGAACACGTGCAACAGCTCATTTTTCCGGCCGGAAACGTGTACCGAAGTTTCGAACAACTCAACATGCGCGTTGCCGGCACGCGAGTCGAAGCATTCAATTGGCACCCGCCGTATTATCATGCCACATTGTTCCCCGACGAAGTGCGGCGTAACTATCTCCTGCGCGAAGATCGCAACGGCACGGCCGTGATACGCAACACCGACAACCGCGACAACGACACGGAGAGCGATTATTTGTTCGTACACTTCACACTTGAGAGTGAACAAATCCCTGATGCAGAGGTTTATCTCAGTGGCCGATGGACAACGGGCGGATTGATTCCCGAATATCGTATGACCTATCACCCCGAGCGTCGCGCATACGAGACGGCGCTCCTGCTGAAACAGGGATATTACAACTATATTTATCTCACAGTGCCGCGCGATGAGACGGCGGCGCGCGATCTTCGCCGAGTAGGCCAGACTGCACCGACCGAAGGTGACTTCTATCAAACGCGAAACACCTACACTGCTTACATTTACGGGACCTTCCCGATCGATCGGTACGACCGATTGGTGGGGGTGGCCACACTGGGACGTTAAAGCCCGACTATTTTTCAAAGATCTATGACTCTCCCTGAAATTACTTTCGCCAATGTGTTGGACTATATTGGCACTTTGGCCTTTGCCATTTCCGGAATTCGTTTGGCCAGTACGAAAAATTTCGACTGGTTTGGGGCTTATGTGGTGGGACTGGCCACGGCCATCGGTGGAGGTACGGTGCGCGATCTGATGCTTGACGTGCCTGTCTTTTGGATGCGCAATGGAATTTATTTTCTCATCACGTTGCTCGCACTTTTGCTCGTTGTTTTGTTCGGAAAAGTCGTGGTGCGACAGAAATACACGTGGTTTATCTTCGATACCATCGGGCTGGGCATGTTTGCCGTGATTGGAATTGAGAAAACGCTCGGAGTGGGTTTCCCTTTCTGGGTGGCCATCGTCATGGGATCCGTCACGGGAGCCGGCGGCGGGGTGATTCGCGATGTGTTTCTCAATGAAGTGCCGTTGATTTTCCGTGCCGAAATCTATGCTGTGGCCTGTGTTTTGGGCGGATTGGCCTATTGGGTCTGTAGTTTGTGCGGGTGGGGAAATGTGCCCTGTGGACTGATGTGCGGTTCGGTCGTGATTCTGTCGCGTGTGTTGGCCGTACGCTACCACATCAACCTGCCGACGCTTCGTGACAGCGATGAAATTTAATTCGTATTGCGTGACGCTCTACTTGACTCCACGAAAGTAGGGTGGGAAAGCCGTGCATGGGTCGAAAACAACGTGAAGCCCCTCTTTTCAGATTGGAAGAAAAGAGGGGCTTCATTGTGCAATGCGATGGATTGCTGCCGAAAGTCCGTTGGGATTTGGAGGTTATTCTTTGTCCGTCTCGTCGAGAAAGCGCAGTGATAGGATTTTGGCGAGACGTTCGCGCAAGGGAGCAAGCAGTGACATCCGGATATCGACGGTGAGCGTGGTGCCTTCGGCCGAGAAGTCGCGAGCTGTGATTTCGCCGCCCCCTTCTCTGATGAAACGCATAGCCACATCGGCGTCTGCGTAGGGAACTTCCACGCGCAATCGGCCCATAACCAGGCGTTCTTCGGTGGTGGCTTCGGCAATGGCGGCCGCTGCGGCTTCGCGGTAGGCGACTACCAGTCCGCCCGTGCCGAGTTTTACGCCGCCGAAGTAGCGAACCACGACGACCAGCGCGAAGGTTAATCCTGCAGAGCGCAGGGCACCCAAAATAGGTCGGCCTGCCGTGCCGGAAGGTTCCCCGTCGTCGTTTGTGCGCGTGCGCTCTCCGTCGAAATCAAGGGCATAGGCAAAACAAACGTGGCGGGCATCGTAGAATTGTTTCCGCAATGCCGCCACGCGTGCCTTAGCGCTTTCCTCATCCTCCACGTGTTCGGCAAAAGCATAGAACTTACTGCGCTTTTCAGTGTAGACCGCTTCGCCGTTGCTCGAGAGTGTGAGGTAAGTGTCTCCTGTCATTAGGCCTGATCAAAGTGATAAAGGAAGGTGGCCACGCCGCTGAGCGCCGGTTTCTTCTGGTCTTTGATCTCGATGTTGAACTTAATTTCAGCTTTGCACACACCGCGCAGGTTCGTGATGGAGGCTAACGAACCCGTCAGGCGGATCTGCTGGCCGGAAAGCACGGGTTGGCCGAATTTCATCTTGTCCATGCCGTAATTGACCATCATCTTAATGTTGCGCACCTCGATGATTTGGCTCCAAAGGTAGGGAAGGAGCGAGAGCGTGAGGTAACCGTGCACGATTGTTTGGCCGAAAGGACCTTCTTTGGCCTTGGCTTCGTCGACGTGGATCCATTGATGATCGAGCGTGGCGTCGGCAAACAGGTTAATGCGTTCCTGCGGCACTTCGAGCCAATCGGAGGTGCCCAATACTTCGCCGAGATGCGAAGCGAACTCTTCGTAGTTGTTGATGATAAGCATGGGTGATTCTTTGCTTAATAGGATTTCCAGATATATCTAAGTCCTTGTTGGCTGGTTGGGTTGGGAGCTACTCAATTGTCCGCGCGTGAAATCTCTTTCATGGTGAGCGAAGAGATTTTCATTTCGCTGTTGAGTTTGGCACTTATGGTGTAAGAACCGAAGGTTTTGCCCTCTCCGCTGCGGATGATGTGCTGATCTACTGAGCAAGCTACCGTGTAGGATGCGTTACCTTGGTCGTCTACGGTTTTCTTGATCTGGTAATCGTCGTTCACCACGAACGAGCAACTCTCGATGTCTCCGGAGTAGGTTTTCTTTAAGAGGTTGCCCACGTCAGCTTTCGTCGCATTTTGCTTATTAAGAAACTGCGTCATGGTGGGAGTAATGTAGGTAAAGAGCGAAGTCTCGTCGTTATTGCCGAATGCTTCGAAGAAACCGTGCAGGGTGCTGGCGATGGTGCCGCGCTCGTCGGGACTGACGATCGACTTGACCAGCGTGTTTTGCAGCTGACTTGCGTCTTGGGCATAACGACCGTCGGGGTGTTTTTCCAAATAGTCGGAAATGGCATCGGGCGTGTTGATCTTTTTCGCTGTTTCCCAGTCGAGAGAGTCGATCTTCAGCTCACATTGCTTCACCAATTGGCTTTGCGGATAGTTTTGGCTGAAGCGTTCGAAATCAGAAGCGTAGCCGCTGTTGGCAATGCGCTGCCAATCGGCGTACATGGTGCGCAATTGTTTGAGGCGGTCGCGCACTTCGTCGGCATGTGCGCTATTAGGGAATTGTTTCAAGTAGTTTTCGTAGTCTTCGACGTTCTCATTATTATTGAGTAGCGCGTAGGCTTGCTCTTCCGTCTCCTGTTTGTTGACATAGAAGTAGAAGCCGCCTGCCACCAGGGCGGGAATCAAGATGCAAAGGGCGATGATCACATAGATCCACGGATTGCGTTTTGTGCGGATCGGGGGCTGTGTTCCACGATTGTTGGGGCCGGGAGTGCCGGTGGGCGTCTGTGCGCCAGTCATGTTTTGTTCTTCCATGATACAAATGGATATACTATTGTAAGACCTCTGGGCGGATCGAAATTATCGCATTACACAGATCCGCTGTTTGCGTGCAAATATACGAACTTTTTTCTGTTTCTCTTGGTTTGTCGTGTGCTTATGACTACTTTTGCAAGCAGTTTCGTTCCTAAACGAACCATATATCAACTCAATATCATACACTTATGAAAGGAATTAAGTTTGCAGCAGTAGCACTTTGCGCGTCGATGATGCTCACATCCTGCGGCGATTGGAGCAATAAAGGTAAGGGCGGTTTGCTCGGCGGTGGCGCCGGTGCAGCCCTCGGCTCGTTGGTGGGTTATCTCATCAGCAAGGACGGTAAAGGTACCGCCATCGGTGCTGCTGTCGGCGCAGCTGTCGGCGGTGGCGCCGGTGTAATCATCGGCAACCGCATGGATAAGGCGAAAGCCGAGGCCGAACGTGTGGCAAATGCCAAGGCTGAAGTGCTCCAAGGTGAGAATGGTGTGAAGTATGTCCGCGTCACTTTCGACAGCGGTATCCTCTTCGGTACCGGTAACGCTGCACTTTCAGCATCTGCACAGAACTCGCTCCGCAAGTTTGCGACCGATGTGCTCGTTCCCAACAGCGATATGGACGTTTCCATCATGGGTTACACGGATAACCAAGGCTGGAAAAACAGCACGGCCGACCAATCGCGCGAGAAGAACCAAGCACTTTCGTATCAACGCGCCCAGAGCGTGAGCAACTACCTCATGCAGAGCGGTGCTCGTTCGTCGCAAATCCGCGAAGTGAAGGGACTTGGCGAAGAATTCCCCGTGGCTGACAACAGCACCACGATGGGTAAGCAGCAAAACCGCCGTGTAGAAGTTTATCTCTACGCTTCGCAGCAAATGATCAAGAATGCTGAAGCACAGGCACGTTAATTTGTAGCCGAAACTTTCGCATTCATCGCGAAACACCGGCCTTCCGCTTTTGGCGGAAGGCCTTTTTTGTGCTTGCATGTCGGGTGGCCGTGTGAAACCGGCGGAAGTGCGAGAATGGGTGGGGGATGACGCTTGTGCCTGTGGCATTCGGTGTCAAAAGCGCGGAGCTTTCTGTCGAAAATAGGGGGATTTGGTGCATTTCTCCCCAGGTTTTCCGTTATTGACCGAGACGAGGAAACGAAAAACCCCGAAGTCTCCATAGGAAAGAGACTTCGGGGGGTAATGATTTGCAGGAGGTTTCCTGCGATGCGCGGTCAATTGTCGTCGTCGGTGCGCGATTGCGTGACGATGTCTTTGAAGGTGACGGCAATGCCGTGCGCCGTTTTCTTCGAAGTGCGCACGGAGGTGCGTCCCAACCACTTCATTCCGGTCCAGATCCCGACAGAAATTGTGAGGAACAGCCGGCCCCAGTCGGCAGGACGCGTCCAGTTGAAGTCAAATTGGGTGCAGAAATAGCGCCAACTCCAGACCACCAGCAGCGGGAGCCCTGCGCCGACGAAAAGGTAGGCGATCCAAAATGCATCGTCCCGTTGGAATGTCACCACCGGGTGATTCCCCACCATTTCCCACGGCAACCCGTAGGCCAACACCTTGATCATGCTCACCAACTTGAAGGCCAGGAGGTGGAAACCGAAGATGTAGATGCTGTTGTCGCCAATGTAGGCAATGACTTCGGGAACTTTGCGAGGGAGGAGGGAGAGATAGTGGGCAACGGCGTGCAGCCAGACAAAAGCGGCCGGACCGGCGAGCGCCAAAAGGACAACGGCGAGCGGATTGCCGGTGGAGGGAGTCATGGCTACGGGGAAGAAGGCGACCAAAAGCGCCAAAATAAGACTACTCCATGCCAAACCGAGTGCGGGATGGCGCCAGGCAACTGACACAGGGCTGTCGGTGTTGTGGCGAAACAAGAAACCGATGCTCATAAAAGTGATGCCCATCAGTTCGCGGTAGCCGCCTTGCGCCACGCCGGTGATGCGAAGTCCGTCAAACGATTGCCAAATGGTGAGAAGGAGGGTGAGGGTACCGACTGCTGCGACTTGTAGGGTGGGGGTCTTCAGCCACTTGATGCAAGTGGCGCCCTTGAACAGAAGCAGGAAGGCGATACTCGACAGAAACAAGGCGCGGAAAAACCAAAAAGCACCGGCGAGAAAGACGTCATAGCCCGACATGTTGAAGACAATGCTCCAGAGATTTTGCATTGCCGTGGTCCAATCGTAGGGATGTGTCACGCCCCCGGCGGCATTGCCGTAGGTTTCGGAGAGTAGACCGAGCGGGAAAAAAAGATTGTGGAGGACGAGAAACAGAAGGCTCCATTTCACAAACGGAAGGTAAAGGCGGCGTGCGCGGCGCATGACGAAAGTGCCCTTCTGTTGTAGGTATTGGGGATTGAAAAAGTAGCCGGCGCACACAAAGAAGGCCGGTACCGAAACCATGTAGGCGAAGCGGGACAGGTAGGTGGGGGCTGCTGCATGAGCCGTCACGACGAGGAGAATGGCAAGTGCCTTTAATATGGAGAAAGTGGTGTCGCGCTGTTCGTTCATGTGGAGAATGGGATAAGAGGGGGCAGTTCTTCGTTAGAAGAGGCCTTCGGGGAGGACGAATGTTTAAATCATCGTGCTGAAGGAGTCGACAATGCCGAGCAATTTGCCCGCTTCGTCCAGCACCAGCACGGAGTGGATCTTGTATTGCTGCATGAGCTGATCGATCTCGGCCACTTTGGTTTCGGGGCGCACGATTTTGGGGTGAGAGGTCATGACTTCGCGCACGGTATGGCGGAAGAAGCTGTCGCCGAAGCGCTCCATTGCACGACGAATGTCGCCGTCGGTGACGATGCCCACGATGTTTCCGTTTTCAACGGCCACGCAGAGACCCAAACGCCCGGAGGTCATGCAAACCAGGGCCTCGCCCATGCACGTATCGGGCGAGGTGGTGGGGAGATTGTCGGTGCGCATGACGTCGCGTGCGCAGGTCAGCAATCGCCGACCCAGGGCACCGCCGGGATGGAAGCGTGCAAAATCGCCGGCCTTGAAATCGCGCGCCACAATGAGGGCACAGGCGAGGGCATCGCCCAGGGCAAGCGTCACGGTCGTGCTGGAAGTGGGCGCCAACCCCATGGGGCAAGCCTCGTGCTTCACGGCGATGTTCAAATGCACGGTGCTGTATTGCGCCAAAAGCGAAGAGGGGTTGCCACTCATGCCGACAATAGGCACTTTCTTGGCGAGCAAGTAGGGGAAGAAGCGGAGCAGCTCGTCGGTTTCGCCCGAATTGGAAATTGCGAGAATGAGATCGTTGTCGGCAATCACGCCCAAGTCTCCGTGGAACGCGTCGAGCGGATTGATAAAGAAGCTGGGGGTTCCTGTGGAAGAGAGAGTCGCGGCGATTTTGGCGCCGACGTGTCCGCTTTTTCCCACACCCGTCACAATGACTTTGCCGGTGCAGGCCATAATGAGCCGAACGGCCTCATCCAACTCGGAGCCGATGGTGGGGATCAAGGCCAATAATGCCTCGGCTTCGTCGCGGAGGCATTGAATGGCGGTGTCGGTATAAATTGACATGGGGATTTTCGAGAAGAGAGATTAGCACAATTGGCGAAACAGGCCTTCGAGTTCGTCGAGCGGCAGCATATTCGGACCGTCGGACAGCGCTTTGTCCGGATCGGGGTGGGTTTCGAGGAAATAGCCCTGGGCGCCGAACGCTTTGGCGGCCAATGCCATGGCAGGAACAAACTCGCGGTCGCCGGAAGTTGTGCCGTTTCCGCCGCCGGGACGCTGCACCGAGTGCGTGCAGTCCATGATGACGCGGTCGGCCCACTGCCGCATGATGGGAAGATTGCGAAAATCGACAACCAAGTTGTTGTAGCCGAAGCTATTGCCCCGTTCTGTCAGCCAAACCTCCTTCGCGCCTGATTCTCTGCACTTCTCTACGGGGAAACGCATGTCTTCGCCGGAAAGAAATTGGGCCTTTTTGATGTTGACCACGCGGCCGGTGCGTGAAGCTGCCACGAGCAAATCGGTTTGCCGGCACAAAAAAGCGGGAATCTGCAGCACATCGACCACTTCGCCCGCCGCTGCGGCCTGATAGCTTTCATGAATGTCGGTGGTCAAGGGAAGATGGTAGCGCGCACCCACATCGGCAAGTTGTTGCAAGCCGCGTTCCAGCCCCGGGCCGCGGAAGGAACGGAGAGAAGTGCGGTTGGCCTTGTCAAACGAGGCCTTAAAATAAATGTCGATGTGAAGGCGTTGGCGAATTTCTACCAACTGTTGTGCCACGCGGTCGAGCAATTCGCTGCTTTCGATCACGCAAGGGCCGGCTATAAAGAGAGGCTTCATGCGAAGGTACACAATGGTTTGCTGCAAAAGTACGAAAAACTTCGGGGAAAGCCCTTTGTGCTCGACGAAAAAGCATTTTGACACGAGGATTCTTGGGAGACACTTTTTTTTTTTAGATATTTGCAGGTGTGTTGTCCGGAAGGATCAACACGCACACCGAAGTGTTTTCATCTGCCTTCTCCTATAATTCAAAACAACATGCCTCAACCTGAAACAAAATACCTCTTTTTCGACACTGAGACCACAGGCATTCCACAAGACTACAAAGCGCCTTGCACAGACACGGACAATTGGCCGCGTTTGGTGCAGTTGGGGTGGATTCTCACCGACAGCCGGGGGAACGAATTGCGACGGGGCAACCGGATTGTGCGCCCCGAAGGCTTTGAAATTCCCACAGCGGCTTCGGACGTGCACGGTATTACGACAGAACGTGCCTTGGCTGAAGGAGAACCGCTGCGCGACGTGATGTTGGCCTTCGGTGCCGATCTGAATGAATCCGGTTGGCTGGTGGGACACAACATAGATTACGATTTACACGTCGTGGGTACGGAATATTATCGCCTAGGTTACGATCACCGCATCATGTTTGCGCGTCCTTATGTGTGCACAATGCAAGCAACGATCGACTTTTGCAACATTCCCGGGAAATATGGCCCCAAGTGGCCCCGCCTGCAAGAATTGTACGTGCGACTTTTCGGCCGAGAATTCGACGGGGCGCATGACGCGATGGCCGATATCAACGCCACGAAGGAGTGCTTCTTCGAATTGTTGAGGAGAAATGTGATAATCCTTTGATAAATAGATAGGATATGTCGTTTTGTTTCTTCTAAAATGACCGACCGATGGAAAACTTCGTTGCGATTGACTTTGAAACCGCCAACGGGAAGCGCAGCAGTGTGTGCAGTGTTGGGATTGTAGTGGTGCGCGACGGTGAAATAACCGACAAGTATTACAGCTTGATCCGCCCGATTCCCGATTATTATTCCCCGTTCACCACCGCTGTTCACGGATTGACGACAGAGGACACGCGGCATGAGCGCCCGTTTCCACAAGTGTGGGCCGAATTGTGTCGGCATTTGCCGGAAGAGTTCCCTTTTGTGGCGCACAACAGCCCATTTGATGAGTCTTGTCTCCGGGCTGTTTTTGATGCCTACGACATGGATTATCCGGAATATCCCTTTTATTGCACCTGTCGCGCCTCGCGCAGAATGTTCGGTGCCGAGTTACCGAATCATCAGCTCCACACAGTGGCCGAACGCTGCGGGTTTCATCTCGAAGATCACCACCATGCACTGGCCGATGCCGAAGCCTGTGCTTGGATTGCACGAGAGATTCTCTAAAAGGGCGCACGTTGTCGCGAAAAAGTCCCGCCGGTCGGTGGATCGTGCGAAGAGCGGCATGGAGTAGCCCCGACTTTCAAGCTGTAGTCGTAGAGCTAACGGCAGGTCACTCCATTATATACGGTAGGATCACTCATTATTTATATACTAACCTCCACTTTTCTCCCCGCAACGATGATGAATAAACGTCGACTTTCCGTGTTGCTTTGCATAATGGCCGTGGCTGCGACCACACATGCGCAGAAGACAAAGCCCGTGACGCGAAAAGACACCACACGCAAGGTGATTAGATTGGCCTCCGGCTTAAATTTCAACGACAACCGCTTCAAACGAGGATATATCGAGTCGCCTTTGGAAAATCTTGCCGGGCGCTTACCCGGTGTGAGCGTGACTTCGGGTACAGGCGACCGCATGGCGGCGCTTACCGGGGTGAGAGTGCGTGGCACCACGTCCATTACCGGCGGAAACGACCCCTTGGTGCTCATCGATGGCGTACCTTCCGATCTGGAAACCCTCAGTACGGTGTATCCGGGCGACATCGATCAATTCGAAGTGCTCAAGGACGCGGCAGAAACAGCGCAGTATGGTTCGAGAGGTGCCTCCGGTGTGATTGTGGTCACCACAAAAAAAGGGAAGAGTGGGCGCTTCCACATCAGTTACGACGGGAATGCCGGCGTGCAAACTGTGAGTAAACGCCTCGAAATGCTTTCGGCTTCGGAATATCTGGCCACAGCGCAGCGATTAGGCAAGCCTTATATTGACGGAGGTGCGAATGAAAATTATTTGCGTTACCTTGAGCGGACGGGTTTCCTACACAGTCACCACGTTGCCCTCAACGGCGGCACGGAATCGTCCAACTATCGTGCGTCGGTGGCCTATCGTGAACGCGAAATGGTGGTGAAAAACAACAGCAGCAACAATTTTGTGGCGAAAATCGACCTGAGTCAGCGCGCGCTCAATGAGCAATTGCGCATCGATTTCGGGCTTTTCACCTCGACCCAACAGCGGGCCGATCTTTACGACGGTCAAAGAGTTTTTTATGGGGCAGCAGCGCAAAATCCGACCTATGCTTTGCAGGAAAAAGTGGGCGGAGGCTGGTACACGAATCCCACGGCTTCGCAGATTGCTGCGCCGCAAGCCATGTTCAGAGCGAGCAATGATCTCGAAAATCAGCACCTCAACGCCCATGTGCAGCTGAAAATGAAATTAGACGACGCTTTTTCGCTCAGTGCGTTGGGGACCTACACGAATAGCACCAATCAAGAACTTCAATATTACCCCACTTGGATATGGGCACAGGGACAAGCCTTGCGTCGCCAGCGGAATTACAAAGATTGGCTGGCCAATTTCTCGTTAGATTTCGATCGTTTTTGGGGCGCTCACCGACTAACGGCCCGCGCCCTGGGCGAGTGGCAGCACAGCCGCCAAACAGAATTCGGAACGCTCGTGAAGGGATTCACGAACAACGCCACCGGCTATCACAATCTGGCCGCCGGTGCGTTGCGCCCCTACGGCGGGACGTATAGTGACCGCCAAGATGCCACATTACTCTCCGGACTTTTTTCTGCCCGCTACAGCATTTTCAATCGCTATGCCCTTTCCGTCAGCGTGCGCGCCGACGGTAGCTCGTTGGTAGGGGAGAATCACACGTGGGGTCTCTTCCCTTCGGTTTCGGGCGAGTGGGATGTGAAGCACGAAGCCTTCTTGCGCGGCGTCGATGCCGTGAATCGCCTGAAATTTCGCATCGGCTATGGTGAATCGGGAAATCTGGCGGGCATCTCGGCCTACAATGCCGTACGACGTATGGTGCCGACCAACGTTGTCCCCGTCAACGGAGCGCCGGTTGTGACGATGAGCGAAGCGCGCAACTACAATCCTGATTTGCGTTGGGAGACGCGCGGCACCTTCAACGTGGGCGCTGAGGCGGCGTTGTGGGACAATCGTTTGATATTGACCGTAGCATATTATCATGCCGTGACGCGCGACATGCTTTATGAATATGAAGTGCCCGTGCCGCCCTTTGTTTACAACAAACTCTTGGCCAACAACGGCACACTCTCCAACGACGGTTGGGAACTCGGACTCGGTGCTTCGTTGTTGCGCACTCGTGATTGGGGACTCGACGTGAATGCGAACCTCACCGTGCAGCGCAGTCGTTTGCGCTCGCTGGGAGGAGCTTGTCTCGGCATGCAACTCACTGCACCTCGCATTACTCCCATCGGCGGAATGGAGCTTGGCGCCGGTTTCCACGGAGGAAACAACAATGTGCTCTATCAAATCGTTGGACAACCGCTGGGTGTGTTCTATTTGCCCAAAAGCACCGGCTTGGAACTCCAGCCCGACGGCAGTCGCCGCTACGAAATCGAAGATTTGGACCGCAACGGGCGGATCAATGTCGAAGACGGTGGCGACCGCTATGTGGCGGGACAGGCCACACCCAAGGTGATGCTCGGCTCGAACATCGCAGTGCGTTACAAAAATTGGGACCTCACGATGCAAATCAACGGCGCCTTCGGCCACAAGATATTCAATGCCACGGCCTTGGCCTACATGAATATGACGAGCTTTCCCGACTACAACGTGATGCGTGGGGCGCCGCAGCAGAACATCAAGGATCAAAACGTCACCGACTACTGGTTGGAGAAAGGCGACTACGTAAATGTGGATTATATCACCTTGGGATGGAACGTCCCTTTGCGTTCTCGCGTCATTCAGGGCTTGCGCTTATCGTGTAGTGTGAACAATCCGTGGACATTTACGGCTTATTCGGGATTGACCCCCATGATCAACAGCCACGTGGTCAATGCCACGATCGGAATGGACGACAAACGTTCGTATCCCGTCTATCGCACTTTCTCTATGGGGGTGAATGTACAGTTCTAAATGCACTAAGATGAACAAGCTTCTTTTCCTTTTTTGCCTTCCGCTCCTTTTTTTGACGGCTTGTTTGCACGACGAGCCGCACGGAAGCCTGTCTGAGCAGCAAGCCTACGACAACGCGACCAATTTGTACGTCAACACCGTTGCAACGCTCTATGCGAACATCGGCGGAAGCCGAGACGGAGAGGGATTGCAGGGCACCTACAAAGGGGTGTACGACTACAATACTTTTTGCACGGACGAAGCCGTGATCCCGATTCGGGGCGGCGATTGGTATGACGGGGGATTCTGGGAAAATCTCTACTTGCACCGCTGGACGTCCAACGACCCCGAGTTGCTCACGCTTTGGAATTATCTCTATCGTGTGGTGATGCTCAGCAATCGGTCGCTCGATCGGTTGGCGAAGCATCGTAATTTACTCAGTGACGCCGACTATGCTCACTATTGCGCCGAAGTGCGTGCAGTGCGTGCGCTCTTTTATTTCGAATTGCTCGATCTCTTCGGTGGAGTTCCCGTGGTGACGAAAGCCGAAGCGCGCTTGGAAGATGTGCGTCCCGCGCGTCGTTCGGAAGTCTATGCTTTTGTCAATAAAGAGCTGCGTGAGGTCTTACCTCTCCTGCCCAATGTGCGCAGCAACGTGCCCGGCAGCTATTATGGGCGCATCACCCGCCCGGTGGTTTTCTTCCTTTTGGCGCGTTTGGCCCTCAATGCCGAAGTGTATGCCGACGATGATCCCACAGACGGCCATCGTCCGACGGGTGACACGATGCGGTTGGACGTAAACGGCCGCACATTCAACGCATGGCAGGCAACTGTGGCCTATTGCGACTCACTTACCGCCGCCGGCTATACACTTGAACCGAACTATGCCGACAATTTCAAAGTGGCCAACGAACAATCGCGCGAAAACATCTTCACAATCGTCACCGACAAGACGCTCTATCCCACCTTGTTCAAGAACCTTTTCCGTTCTCGCCACTATGCGCAGGGTGGGGCGCAGCACGGCGTGGGAGAAAACGGAAGTTGCGCCACGCCGGCTACCTTGGACATCTACGGCTACGGGACGAGTAGAGAGGACCGACGCTTCGCGCTGAATTTCTATGCCGACACTGTGCGCGAAAACGGCGTGATGGTGATGCAAGATGCCCACACACCGCTCATTTATCGGGCCCGTGAAGTCAAACTCAGCCTCACCGGTTCGCCTTATGAGAAGACCGCCGGCGCGCGCATGCACAAATACGCTCCAGACCCCACGGCTTACAGCGACGGACAGCTGGCGGACAACGATATCGTGCTGTTTCGTTATGCAGATGCGCTACTGATGCGTGCCGAGGCCAAGGTTAGATTAGGAGAGTCGGGAGGCGAGGATCTGAATCGCGTGCGTGCACGTGTGGGCATGGCGCCGCGCACGGCTACACTCGAACATCTGCTTGAGGAACGCCTATTGGAACTGATGTGGGAGGGAACGCGGCGAGCGGATCTCGTGAGGTTTGATCTCTTCCACAAGGCTTACACCCTGCGACCGGCCTTGTCTGACGAAGCAGACCGCCACACAACGGTCTTTCCCATCCCGGCGCGCATGCTGCAGCTCAATCCTAATTTGAAACAGAATCCCGGATATAGATAAACTGCGCGCAGTGGTGTGCACGCAGTGGCGAGAGAAAGGACGATCGTTCTCGGCCGGTGAGAAAAAATCCCGTGATTTCCACCGAAATCGCGGGATTTTCTTGTGAAAATGGGGGATTTCTTCATTTTTCCTCCCCGAAAATTTGGAGTATTGGGAATGAATGCCTACCTTTGCACCCGTAATCAAAACAAGGTGCGTTAGTTCAGCTGGTTAGAATACATGCCTGTCACGCATGGGGTCACGGGTTCGAGTCCCGTACGCACCGCAAGTTTCGTTTATTGCAAGCGCTTCACTCAACTGAGTGAAGCGCTTTTTTCGTATGCCTCAACACAGTCATTGAAAGGTGCAGGCTTTTTTCCGCTGTAGCGTGTTGCTCGGCGAAAAAACGGCGAGAACAATCCGGGGCTTGTGCGCGAGAGTGAAAGAGGAGGCTGCGGTCGGCAGTTGATGAGCGGAGGAAACAGAATATCCTAACAAATGGGGATTGTCATTGCAGCGGACTTCGCGTAACTTTGCACCCGAATAATTCACGACAAATACTTCGATTATGCAAATCCAATTTAAGTTGGCCGCCTTCGGAGCGGCCTTGTTGCTCGCTGCCAATGCATGTGTAACCGTTTCGTGCGGCAAAGACGAAAACGAACAGCCGAAACAACCCGTAGTGGCGAAACTCAAGACTGAGGCACTGGCCGGTACGTACGTCGTCAGCCAACGTTTCTCGATCAAAATGTTTGGCCAAGAGGCCGTGCTGGGCCAGTTGAAGGAGCACAACCTGAAGATGGTGCCCGCAACCGATTCGACGGTTGACATCACGACGGATGCTTATGACATCAATCTCGTTGAGGGAGCACCTTATTCGAGCGCCGCACAGAAGAGCTACACGCTCAAGGGCGTAAAGGTGGTGAAGACGGGCGAAAAGGACTTCGTGCTCAGTGGCAAAGTCAAGGCTGATGCCGAGATCCAACTGGTGCCGCTCAAGCAGAAAAAGGAAGAAATGCCCTATCGAGTGTTCCCTGCCACGGAATATAATGTGGCCGGCACGGTGAAAGACGGGGTGCTCGAGCTGGAATATAGCTTACAACCCGGAAAAATGCCCTTCCCGCTCACTTACGTGTTCAACGGCAAACGAGCATAAGGGAAAACTGAGGCGGTTTTTGTCCGTCGTTTCGTCGTTCGTCGACGGTCCACGCACGGAATGTCCACCGATTGGCAGCAGCAGACGTCTCTCGCACACAGCGGACGACTGTTGCTGCCTTTTGTTTGCGCAAAATGAAGGTCAGAGGCCGAAACGGGGTAGAGAGCCCCAGTTCTCGCGAAGTAAGAATGGTGTTTGGCAAGAAAAGGTGTTGCCGAGAATTTGTTTGCGAGTATACAGAAGAAAATCAACAGTAGACCCAGACAAAAACTTAAGTTTGAAACACCAAAAGCAGAGTTCTTCAAACGAATAGCCTAATTTTGCACTTGCCGGTTGACTCTACGGAAGGGAGCGTACGGCGTTTTTTTGTAAGAAATGCTTTGTGGAAAATTCTTTTATCCGTATGTTTGCGCTGTAACATGATATTCTTATTGTCTTATGAAACAGTCTTCATTTCTTAATTCTCGCTTTCGCCTCTCTACGGGTGCTTTTTTGTTTGCCGCATTACTTGCTTTTGCCGGGAGTTCGGCGAGCGCAAAGGGCGTTGCCTCCGCAGCTATGGAGAAAGCCCCGGTAGTCGAGAAAAAGTCGGCTTCGGCAGCTGCCGATGAGGCCGTTTTGCGGAAGTTTTACACCGAGGTGGTGTTGAAAGTCGGTAAGCTGGACAACAAACAAGTGGAGCGCGTCTGCACGCCCGTCCTGCTCCGTGAGTTGCGCAAGGTTTATGCCGAGGAGTATGACGGCACGGGCTATGGCATTTGGATCTTTCGCACGTGTATCAACGGCGGCGATAACACGGCCGGCGTTTTGCAGATTCGTCCGCGCAGTGGACGCGATTACGTGGTGACGTATAACGACGGTGGCGTGAAGGGCGAGACGATTGTCCGCATGGTGACGCGCAACGGTCGCCCGATGATTGAGAAGATCGTGCGCCGCGACAAAGGTTGTCGCTGATTTTTACTCCCGCTTGCTGCTTTTTTTGCCGTCGACCTGAGTTTTCGCAAGCAAAACAAAAGAAGAGCCCGCAAAGCCATGTGCTTTGCGGGCTCTTTTGTGCGAATGCGTTTTGCCGCTGTGGGCAGTGCATGCTTTATTTTGAGTTCTTTCTCTGCAGACCGTAGCCTTTCTTCTTGTCCATGTAGAGGAGGGCAAGGGCGAGGAGGACGGAGATCGCACCGAAGCAGGTGAAGATGGCCATCGAAGTCTTGTAGGTGGGGTCGGCACCGTTCATCTTACCGATCCACATGGGAACGAGCGTGAGGCCGATGTTCTGAATGTAGAAGATAATGGCGAAGGCCGATCCGAGCAACTTCATCGGAATGATCTTGGGCACGCTGGGCCACATGGCAGAGGGCACAAGAGCGAAGGCAACACCGAGGACGAGCATGAGAATGATGGCGAACCAGCCGTAGGGGAGGACGTGGAGCATGAAGGTGAAGTGCACAGCGGTGAGCATCACCGAGCCGATGAGCATGAGGGTGGCACCTTTGCCGACCTTGTCATAGACAATACCGAAAAGGGGCGTGAGGATGATCGTTCCGAAGGGAAGTATACCGGGAATCATGCCGGCATAGTCCTCGGGCACGCCATAATTGGAGATCATCAACTTAGTGGCGAACTTCAAGAAGGGGAACACGCCGCTGTAGAAGAGCAGGCAGAGCAGGGCGATGAGCCAGAAACCGGGATTGGAGAAGATTTTTCCGAGATCGGAGAACTTGAAACTCTCGTCTTCGGCTGCTTCGGTGGCAGACTCTCCGTCTACTGCTGCGATCGAGGCATCCAAACGGCGATCCATCACATTGTAGACCAGGAAACCGAGGAAACCGGCGATGAGCAGGGCGGCTCCTACGATCACGGGGAGCTGAATGCCCAGAGAGGTGGCTTTCGCCATGGGGAGGTTGGCACTGAGTGCGGCGGCGGTGCCGAGACGGGCGAGCGCTACCTGCACACCCATGGCCAAAGCCAGCTCGTGGCCGGTGAACCACTTGGTGATGGTTTTCGAAATGGTGATACCGGTGATTTCACAGCCCACGCCGAAGATGGCGAAGCCCAAGCAAGCCACTGCAGCCGACATGGGGAGGCTGAAAGAACCGAGGCTGAACACTGCTCCGTGGAAATCGGTGGAGACGGCCACGTATTTGATGAGTACGCCCACGACCATGAGTGCGGTACTGAGCACGCCGGTGAAGCGAATACCCAGTTTGTCGAGAATGATGCCGCCGAAGAAGAGCATCAGGAGGAACACATTGATGAGACCGTAGCTACCGGAGAAGAAACCATAGTTGTCGGCGCTCCATCCGAGACCACCTTGTGCGGTGGGAGCTGTGAGGATTTTCTCGAGTGGCGAGAGAAGATCGGTGACATAGTAGCCCATCATCATGGTGAAGGACACAATGATGAGGGCAGTCCAACGGGCCGATGCGGAATCGTTGAGCTTTTGTGCGATGGGTTGTGTAACGTTCATTGTTGTGAGCGTGAGGAATTGGGTTGATAGTAGGGAAAAGGGTTACTTGAGATATTTGTCGAGCCAACGGAAGAAGGTGCGTTGCCAGAGAATGCCGTTTTGCGGACGGAGCACCCAGTGATTCTCGTCGGGGAAGAGGAGTAGTTGAGCGGGAATGCCGCGCAGGCGGGCTGCGGTGAAGGCACTTTCTGCTTGGGTGTACTCAATGCGGAAATCACGTTGCCCGTGAATGCAGAGAATGGGGGTGTCCCAACGGTCGACATAGAGGTGGGGCGAGGTGCGGAAGGCCTTTTGTTGCTGACCCTCGGCATTTTTCACCCAAGGAGCGGAGCCCATGTCCCAGTTGGCGAACCAAAGTTCTTCGGTCTCGGTGTATTGTTGTTGGGTGTTGTAGATTCCGTCGTGCGCAATGAAGGCTTTGAAGCGTTTGTTGTGGTTGCCGGCCAACCAGTAGACACTGAAGCCGCCGAACGAGGCGCCGACCGCACCGAGACGTTCACGATCCACATAGGGTTCGGAGGCTATGTCGTCGATGGCGGAGAGATAGTCCTGCATGCAGAGGCCGGTGTAGTCGCCGCTGATCTCTTCGAGCCATTCTTTGCCGAAACCGGGCAGACCGCGGCGGTTGGGCGCGATGACAATATAGCCTTGTGCGGCCATGATTTGGAAGTTCCAACGGTAGCTCCAGAATTGGCTGACGGGACTTTGCGGACCGCCTTCACAGAACAGGAGAGTAGGGTACTTTTTCGTCGGGTCGAAATGCGGAGGATAGATGACCCAACTGAGCATATCTTTGCCATCTACGGTTTTCGTCCAGCGTTCTTTCACGTCGCCCCACGCGAGGTGATCGTAGAACCACTTGTTTTCTTCGGTGAGTTGGGCGGCACGACCGTTTTTCACGTCTACGGTGTAGATTTCATCGGGACGGGAGAGAGAATGGCGCTTGACGAGCAACTGTTTCTCGCCGGGGAGGAGTGAAACGAGGGAGTAATCGGCGGGATCGTCGGTGATTTGGCGCAATTTGCCTTTGAGGTCGGCCACGTGGAGGTTGACTTTTCCGTGCCACACGCCGGCAAAGTACAGGCGCTTGCTGTCCGGCGACCAAAGGAAGGCGTCTACACCGCTGTCGAAGCCTTCGGTGACGTAACTTTTCTTGCCGGTATGCAATTCGTAGACGCAGAGACGTGCGCGGTCGCTTTCATAGCCGTCACGCTCCATGCTGCTCCACGCAATGTACTTGCCATCGGGCGAGAACTGGGGGTTCTGGTCGTAGCCGACGTTGGCATCTTGGCCGTTCTTCGCATTGACCGGTTGGTTTTGGAGACTGCGGGTGTAATCCGTCTCGCTCGGCGCGGTCCAACCTTCGGGTTTGCAGAGGTTGCGCGTGGTTTTCTTCGCGATGTCATAGAGGAAGATGTCGCTGTCGGTGGAAGTGGCATAGTCGCGGCCTGTTTTCTTGCGACAGGTGTAAGCAATCTGCCGACTGTCGGGACTCCAAGCCAACTGTTCGTTACCGCCGAAAGGCATCATGGGCGATTCGAAAGGCTCGCCTTCCAGCAGATCCTTCTCCACCGTGACCTTCTCCCCGTCGAAGTCGGCCAAGAAAGGGTGGGGTGCCGTGGTGACGTATTGATCCCAGTGCTTGTACATCAAATCGTTGATGACCATGCCGGTGGCTTTGGGAAGGTCTTTTTCTTTCGGGGCGATCGAGGTGTTTTGTTCCACCTCTTTGACGAGAATCACGCGCTTGCTGTCGGGCGAGAAGAGGAAATCTTGCACATCGTCGGCTTCGTGACTGATTTGCCGGCGGTGACTGCCGTCGGCGTTCATGACCCAAAGTTGGTTGCTGCCGCTTTCGGCCGAAAGATAAGCGATTTGCTCTTCGTTGCCGACCTTGATCCACACGGCACCGCTCTCGCTGTGAGTGGAAGTGGTGAGGCGTTGCGAATGTTTGGTCTTGAGATCCAACAGATAAAGTACGCTGTGCGATTTGTTTTCCGGCACGCTGTAGTAAGTGACGGCATACACGGCTCGGGTACCGGCCGCATTGGCTTGCACACTGCCGATGCGTCCCATGGCCCAAAGGGCTTCGGGCGTCATACGGTCGGATTTCAGGGCAGGTGTTTGCCGGCCGATGAAAGTCTGCGCACTGCTTTCCGAGGCAACGGCGCCGGTGAGGGTCGCGAGACTCAGGGCGGTTCCGATCATGAGAGTTTGGAGAGACATGGTAAGGAGCTATTTATAGGTTGTGAGACGCGCTCCGTGGGGGCGCGTCTCACGTAATGTTGTTTTGAAAGGGTCAATTGCCGTGGCCGTTGCGGCGGCGTTGTTCTTCGAGCAACTTCTGTTGTTGTTCGTTGAGCGCCTGCAATCGAGCTGCCAGCCCCGAAGTTTTCTTCTGCGGGTTGTTCTTGTTCTTCTCGTAATAGGCTTCGAGCTTCGCCAGCAGTTTCTCGTCGTCCGTCGTCCGACGCAGATACCACATTGTGGCAGCCGAGCTAAACAGCGAAATGAAGTAGTAGAAGTTGAGGCCCGCGCTGTATTTGTTGAACATGAAGAAGAACATCACAGGCATCAGGAACATCGAGTACTGCAACACCTTCATATTCGCCGCTTGGTCGGGTGCAGCGGCCATGGAATCCCGCTGTTGGCGCATCGACATGTAGCTATATAGCAAGTTGGTCAAGCAGAAGAGCACGCAGAAGAGCGAGAGGTGGTTGCCCAGGCCCCAGATATTCGTGCTCCACGAGATCAAATCGTCGTAAGCCGAGAGATCGTCGGCCCAAAGGAAGCTCTGTTGGCGGAGCTCGATGGCGTTGGGGACAAAGTTGAACATCGCGATCCAGATCGGCATCTGGATGAGCATGGGCAAACAGCCGCCCAGCGGACTCGAACCATATTGAGAGTAGAGCGCCATCGTTTCCTGTTGGCGTTTCAGCGCGTCCTCCTTGTTCGGATATTTGGCATTGATTTCTTCCACTTTCGGTCGGAGCACACGCGTCTTGGCCGAACTGAGGAAGCTCTTTTTGGTCGGCACGTAGACGATGGCGCGCAGCAGCAGGGTGATGATCACCAGCACCAGCCACATCGGCAGGTTGAGCGAAGTGAGGAAGTCGAACACGTAGATCGTAAAGAAGCGGTTGATCCAGCGCACCACGGGCCACCCGAGGTAAACGAGCTTCTGCAAATCAAGATCTTGATGGGGATTCAGCGCATGCTTTTCCATCGATTGCAGCAAACGGAAATTGTTCGGTCCGAAATACCACTGGAACTGCGCGGCCGCTTTGCCCGAAGGATCGAAAGGCGCCTCCAAATTGGCCGAGAAGCTCTTCAAATAGCCCGAATGCTCCGCCAGTTGTCGACTGTCGAGGTCGGCAGCGGTGAAAGCATCCTTGGCGATGAGCACCGCACTGAAATATTGGTTCTTGAAAGCCACCCAATCCACGGGGTGGTCCACCTTTTCTTGCTTATCGCCCTGTTCTTTGAGGTGATCACTGCTGCCGTCGCTGTCTTTGTAGGTCAGCGTCGAATACATGTTCTCAAAGTAGTAGCCCTTCTCGTACTGGCGCACGTTGTCTTTCCACTTCAGTTCGAAAGTCTTCGTCTTGGGTGAGAATTGTTGGGCGAGTCCTTCCGTGCGCACACTCATATTGAGCATATAGTCGTCGGTGAGGGTATAGTCAATGGCAATTTTCTCGCCGTTTTTACCGTTCGCCGTCATCGTCACAGCCCGTGCCGACACGTTCTCCGGCATGAAATAAAGCGTTGACGTAGAGATGTTTTCCGACTTCGTGTCAAAGCTCATGTCCAAGGAGGCATCGTCAGCATTGTAGAGCACCAGCGCGCGTTGTTTGCCCGCTTTGTAGTCGGCATAGCTCTTAAAATTCTTGAGCACCACGCGACTCACCTGTCCTCCCTTGGGACTAATGGTCACCTCGATGTTCTCGTTTTTCAGCACCACGGGAATCATGTCCTCACGCGTGGCGCGTGCCGCGGCGAAAATCGCGTTGCTGTCTGTCGGCACTGCGGTCGAAGCGGTGGTCGCTGTCGCCGAAGCGGTCGGGGCTGTGCTTTCGGTAGCGGGGGATTCGGTCTTGGGCTTATTGTTGTGCGAACTCCAATAAGAGAAGCCGAAAACGACCAAAATCATCAGCACGATAGCGGTGATATTGTTCTTATTCATAGCAGAAAAGCTGCGCGCCGCCGGGACGCGCAAGTCCGTAAGGCGGCGCGAGAGTGAATCGTTTTATTTGTCTTGTGCGGCAATGGCGGTTTTCACGAAGTCCAGGAAAAGAGGGTGGGGGTGCAGCACCGTCGAGGAATACTCCGGATGGAATTGCGTGCCGATATACCATTTCTTTTCGGGGATTTCGACGATTTCGATCAGGCCGCTTTCGGGGTTTGTGCCGACGCATTCCATGCCCGCCGCTTCAAATTCTTTGATGTAATCGCTGTTGAATTCGTAGCGGTGGCGGTGGCGTTCGCGGATGGTGTCGCTCTGGTAGATGTCGTGTGCGTGCGAACCCTTGCGCAAGTCGCATTCATAACCGCCGAGACGCATCGTGCCGCCCATGTTGGTGATGTTTTTCTGCTCCTCCATAATGTCGATGACGTTGTGCGTTGTCTTGCTGTTCAGTTCCGTGGAGTTCGCATCTTTGTAGCCCAGGACGTTGCGCGCAAATTCGATCACCATCATTTGCATACCCAGGCAGATACCGAAGGTCGGCAGGTCGTGCTCGCGGCAATACTGCGTGGCGATGAGTTTCCCCTCCGTGCCGCGCTGTCCGAATCCCGGGCAAATCACGTAGCCGGCCATGCCTTCGAGCATTTCGCCCACGTTCTCGCGCGTGATGTTTTCCGAATTGATGAAGTGGCAGCGTACCTTGCGGTCGTTGTAGACCCCCGCTTGCTGCAGCGCCTCGATGATCGATTTGTAGGCATCCTGCAAATCGTATTTTCCGACCAGGCCGATATGCAGTTCCTCCGTGGCGTTGGCGCGGCGGTCCAAGAAGGCGCGCCAAGGGCCGAGTTCCGGAGTGGCGCCCACCGGCAAACCCAGTTTTTCGAGAATCACGCGGTCGATACCTTGATCCTGCATGCACACCGGCACCTGATAGATGGAGGGCATGTCGGGGCTTTGGAACACGGCATCCGGACTCACGTTGCAGAAGTTGGCCACTTTCTTGCACAGCGCGGCCGACAGCGGATGCTCTGTGCGCAAAACGAGGATATCGGGCTGAATCCCTTCGCTTTGCAGCTCTTTGACGGAGTGTTGTGTGGGTTTGGTCTTCAGCTCGCCCGCAGCCGCCAGATACGGCACATAGGTCAGGTGAATGCACACGGCATTGCGGCCGAGCTCCCACTTGAGTTGGCGAATGGCTTCGACGAAGGGCAAACTTTCGATGTCGCCGATCGTACCGCCGATTTCCGTGATCACAAAATCATAGCCGCCTTTCTTGCCCAGGTAGAGCATGTCGCGTTTGATTTCGTCGGTGATGTGCGGAACCACCTGGATGGTCTTGCCCAAGTAGTCGCCGCGGCGTTCCTTTTCGATCACGCTTTGGTAGATGCGGCCCGTGGTAAAATTGTTGTAGCGTGTGGTCTTGATGCCCGTGAAGCGCTCGTAGTGGCCGAGGTCGAGGTCCGTTTCCTGTCCGTCGTCCGTCACGTAGCATTCGCCGTGCTCATAGGGGTTGAGCGTACCGGGGTCGATATTGATGTACGGGTCGAATTTCTGGATCGTAATGTTGTAGCCGCGCGATTGGAGCAGTTTGCCGATCGAGCTGGCGATGATGCCCTTGCCCAGCGACGAGGCTACGCCGCCGGTGACGAAGATATATTTTGTATCAGCCATGAGGAGAAATGAGTAGATTTTACTGGAGTACGCCGCTTTGGCGGAACGAATCGATGAGCTGGTCTACGTCGGCGGCCATTTGTTCGCGAGTCGCTCCTTCGTAGTGGGCTTGCAGATAGTCGACCACGTCAGACGCTTCGAAATCGCGGTTGGAAAATGCCGTGTAGACGTCGGCGGCTGTTTCGTTCAGATTGATCAGGTGGCCAAAATCTACGTGTTCGGCACCGGTGGCGATGAGCACGGTCTCGCCGCAGATGGTTCGGAGATCAAACGATGTCTTAAATCTCATTGTTATAGAAGAGAGTTGGTAATTGCTGAGAGAGTAGTTAGGCAGGGCAGAGGGCTCTCCATCGGCGGTAGAGCCCGAGCAGGATGCGGCGCACGGGGCGCAGCGCCACCCACAACCGCGAGTAGCAGCGCCATGTCCGGCTGTCGGTGCGCAGGGGTTGCGCGTGTCCTTTGCGGTAGAACGCCACTGCCTTGGCGATGATGTCGGCGCGCGTACAGTGTTCCACGCCGCGCCAGTTGCCGTCGCCCTGCAGGGTGTAGCGGTCCCCGTCGATGCGCACAATGCGGTGCAGCACGAAGCCCCCGCGGTCGGTGGCGGCCAGCACCACGTCATAGCGTTGCGGCGCCGCCCCCCCGTAGCCCGAGAGCAGCACGTCGTCGCGTGCGTGTTCGATCAGCGGGCGCATGCTCCAACCCATGGCTCGAAATCGCACCGTTCGGCCTTCTTCGATCAGGGCGCGCACGTGGGGGATGAAGCGAGCGTTGGTCACTTCTAATACTTGCTGTTGCATGAGGTGAGTTTAGCGCGAAGCGGCGATGAGTGTGTCGTGGCTCAGCACGGCCGCCTCACGGTTGGCCAGACAATCCAGGTCGTAGGAAGGCGTGCACTGCACGATGTGGTTGATCGTGTCGCAGATGGCCGTGTAGAGCGCTTGGTCCCAGACCATCGAGGAGCACGACGAGAGAATCGAGCCGAAGGCTTCGATCGGCGACTGGCGGCGAATCACATTCTCCGGCGCTTGGTGCAAACGCAGAAAACCGCCCAACGCGCAGCGCAGGTTGCGGTAGCAGGGCGTCTTGCCGCTCCACGGCGTGCCGTACACATAGGCCTTTTCTTGCCTTGCGTCGTAGCGCACCGCCGGGTTGTCGTCGTTGAGCAAGTGCGCCTCCCAATAGGTCGAGAGCCACAGGCGGCTGTGGGTGCTTTTGCCCGTGCCGCTCTTGCCCTGAAACACATAGCCTTTCCCGCCGATCATCGGCACGGAGGCGTGCATGAGCAGCACACCGTGGTGGGCGCCGGCAAAGGCAAAAGCGAGCATGAAGGCATTTTCGACGCTGTGGGCGTGGTGCACCGAGGGGCAGTCCAGGTAGAGGTGGCAGTCTGTGAAGCGTCCGTCGCTGATCAGCGTGCCGATGTTGCCCGCCAGCTGGTCGACGAGCGTGATGCGGTAGTGTCCCGCGGCGTCGGTTTCGACGCGATGCGAGAGGTCACCTCCCTCATAGAGCCCGATTTCGTTCCAGCGCTCCGGTTCCGCCGCTGCCGCGCCGCGGTGCACCGCCAGCGAAAAGAGGAGGGGCTGCGTGGGGGCTTGACAGGCAAAGGGGGCCATGTTGGGCAGCACCATCAGCATGTTGGCTGTGCTGCCGACGAATTCGGCGCTGAACACTTGTTCGGCTACGCAAAAATAGAATTTCATGCAGGAGTAGGCGTGTGGGGGATTCGACAGGGGTTAACGGCCGATGGGCTTGAACACAAACTGGTCTTTGTACACGTCTTTCACCACCAGGGTGGTCCATCCCGACGTGCTGCCGGCCAGTTGTTTGCGCAGTTTCTCCCGCAGCTTTTCTGCCGTCTCGATGCGCGTGTCGAAAAACACGGCCGCGGTTTGGTGGGGCGCCGAGAAATGTTGCTGCACAAAGTCCTTGAATTGATCGGCATACTGGTCGCGCTGCACGAAATAGCCTTTTTCGAGCAGGTGCGTGCCGGTGAGGACGGTGATGTCACTGACGTAAACGATCGAATCGTTCAGGTTTTGCGACACCCCGTAGATATAAAGCGTTTGCACGCCGTCGGCAGCGGGCTTCTCCTCAGGGGCAGCCGAAAAAGCGGGGAGACTGCAGGTGAGGAAAACGACGAGTGCCAAAAGCGAAATAAATTTGGTCGTACGCATGAGTATATAGGTTTCGAAACTGCCGCAAAGTTAGAAAAAAACGCCCGATCGACAAAGGCGTTCGCGCACTTTCGCCTTTTGGCGCGCGCCGGGTGCCTCATTTCGCCCGTTTGCCCTCGCTTCGTCCCCGTTTTTCCGCGCGGAGCAGCACCGCCGCCGAGACGGCATCGGCGAATAAAGAGTTTTTCGAGTATGATATGCCGTTTTTGCTTTTGTAATGTTTCCTTTGGTTGCCAATTTCTCGAGATTGCATCCGCTTTCCGTCGTTTTGTCTCGTTTCAATTTGTCGAATCGGCAAAAAGGCCGCATCTTCGCGTCAGATTCTTTGATTCGAAAAGATATACGCTTATGTTGACTATCAAAGCCGGCGAGATCGCAGGTCGCATTTGGACCGCACTCGACAAAAAAGGCACACTGACCGGCAAAGAACTCAAGAAGGTGTGCGGAAGACTCACGGACAAAGAGCTGTATCTCGGTTTGGGATGGCTGCTCCGTGAGGAAAAGATTGAAACCGCTGAGGTTGAAAAGGACATTACAGCGCGTTTGAAGTAAGGTTCGCGCTGAAATTTGCATGTTGATTGTAGTCTGCGACGCCCTTTGGGGCGATTCGCAGGCTTTTTTTGTGCCGAAAACGGAGTGGGACACGACAGGCGTCCCGCTGTTCTTTTTGCCGCCCGCCGAAGGTGACTAAAATTGTGGCCCTCTCGCGCGCGAGCGCGTCAGGCGGTTTTCGTTTTTTGCCTTCACCCTTCACCGCCTACCGACTTCTCGCTCTATTTCACCGCATTGCGTGTGAAGATCGCGGGCGATGTTTGCCCGCCCGCCTTCACCCTGCCTTCACGCCCTCATGCGGCGCCCCAACGTGGGGTGAACCGGGGTGAAGCCGGAGCCGTTTCGTGTTGCTTCACCGCGGTTCACCCGCAAGGTGTTGACGCTGAGGTGGTTGTGTGAAGCTGTCTTTGTGTTAAAATATGGCTTGTCTTCACCCGTAATGCGTTGTGAACCACCGAATTACTGCCGATGGGTGAAGGCAAAAAACCGAAACTCGGTGAGGTGCGCGCGTGTACGCGAGGGATTTTCCGCCGGTTTCCCCGTCCTCGTTTCTTACGGCAGCGAGGGGGGCGGCCGTGGGTGGGGGCGATGGGCGGAAAGCTCCCCGATAAGTCGAAAAAATGCCCAAGGCTTGAGCCGTTTGCTCCTCCTTTTTTCGGTCGGGACGACGTCGTGCGAGCGAGTGCAGGGGCGGCTCGGCGATTGTGCCGCTTTGTGACACGGCTTGGCCCGCCGCGCTTTCCACTCGCTTCCCGAGCGCCTGCACACCTTGGGGGCTTCGCGGTGGGTGGCCGAACGGAACAGCAGATGCCAAGAGTTACAGCCGCGAATGCCTCCAGTTTTTCGGTCTATTTTTGCCATTTCGCGAGCGCCGGTCCCTCTTTTTGCGTCCTCTTTTTTGAAGAGCGGGCAGAGAGAGGGGCTATTTCGTAAAAAATGACTATATTCGCACGATAGTTCAACACTTACCTCTAAACCCTCACTGCTCTATGTCCGAAATCACCCAACGCACCGAATTGCAAGCCGCCATTTGGCGCATCGCCGACGAAGTGCGCGGCGCTGTCGACGGCTGGGACTTCAAACAATTTGTGCTCGGCTCGCTCTTCTACCGCTTCATCAGCGAAAACTTTGTTGCTCACATGGAAGGGGACGATCCCCAAAAACGCTATGAGGAATATGCCGACAGCGAAATCAGTGCCAATGCGGGAATGATCGACGAAGTGACGCGCGAAAAGGGCTATTTCATCTACCCCAGCCAACTCTTTTCGGTGGTGGTGGCGCAAGCCGACCACAATCCCAACCTCAACACAGATCTGGCGGCCATCTTCTCCGCCATCGAAGCCTCGGCGGTGGGCTATGACTCCGAGCGCGCGGTGAAGGGGCTCTTTGCCGATTTCGACACCACCAGCACCCGTCTGGGCAACACCGTCGAAGAGAAGAACCGCCGCCTCTGTGCCGTGCTCCACGGCGTGGAGAGTTTGGACTTCGGCCGCTTTGCCGACCACAAAATCGACCTCTTCGGCGATGCCTACGAGTTTCTCATCTCCAACTATGCCGCCAATGCCGGTAAGTCGGGCGGTGAGTTTTTCACGCCCCAGAACGTCTCGCGGCTGCTGGCGCGGCTTGCGCTCTCGGGGCAGCACGAGGTGAACAAAATCTACGACCCCGCGTGCGGTTCGGGCTCGCTGCTGCTGCAAGCCAAGCGTCAGTTTGATCAGGACCTGATCAAGGAGGGTTTCGTGGGGCAGGAAATCAACCACACCACCTACAACCTGGCGCGCATGAACCTCTTTTTGCACGATGTGAACTATTCGAAGTTCGACCTCGCGCTGGGCGACACCCTCCTTTCGCCGCAACATCGCGACACCAAACCCTTCGATGCCATCGTGTCCAACCCGCCCTATTCGGTGAAGTGGGTGGGGAGCGACGACCCGACGCTCATCAACGACGAGCGTTTTGCCCCCGCGGGCGTGCTGGCACCGAAATCGAAGGCCGATTTCGCCTTTGTGCTCCACGCCCTCAACCACCTCAGTGCGCGCGGCCGTGCCGCCATCGTGTGCTTCCCCGGCATTTTCTATCGCGGTGGGGCCGAACAGAAGATTCGCCAATATTTGGTGGACAACAACTTTGTGGAGACGGTCATTGCGCTGGCGCCCAACCTCTTTTTCGGCACGAGCATCGCGGTGTGCATCCTCGTGCTCTCGAAACACAAGACCGACACGCGCACGCAGTTCATCGATGCGAGCGGCGAGGAGTTTTTTCGCAAGGAGACGAAAAACAATGTGCTCACGCCCGAACAGATCGATCGCATCGTGTCGCTCTTTGAGCAGAAGGTGGAGGAGCCGCACGTTTCGGCGCTGGTGGAACATTCGTCCATTGCGGCGAACGACTACAATCTCTCGGTGAGTTCGTATGTGGAGGCACGCGACACGCGCGAGGCGGTGGATATCGACCTGCTCAATGCCGAGGTGGCGGAAACGGTGGTGCGCATCGACGCGCTGCGTCGCGACATCGACACGATCATCGCGGAACTCAGTGCCTGAATGGGCAAAGGGGGCGGCGCCTTTCTGCGCTCGCCCCATCTCTATTTTTCGGTGTGCCGACGGCCGCAACGCCGCGGCACGCCTTCAACATCAAAGGCAATGGACAACGCTAAAAATACAACGCTCTTTCCCTACCTCGAACGACTCCTCGAGGGAGAAGAGGTGGAATGGAAAACACTTGGGGAGGTGGCGGAATTCAAACGTGGCCAAACCATTACGCAAAAAACAGCACAAGCAGGAGTTTATCCCGTAATTTCCGGAGGACAACAACCGGCCTACTACATCGATCAATACAATAGGACGGGGCAAACCATCACTGTTGCCGGCTCGGGAGCTTATGCCGGTTTTGTTATGTTTTGGAACGAACCGATATTCGTTTCCGATGCTTTTTCGATCAAGGCCAATGAAGAAGTGCTTTTACCTCGATACGTTTTTCATTTCTTGCTCAACAAGCAAAACAGCATCTTCAATCTAAAAAGAGGTTCGGGAGTCCCTCACGTCTACGCCAAAGATTTGGCCGTTTTCTCTATCCCCATTCCCCCTCTCCGCGTACAAGCGCGCATTGTGGAGATCCTCGACAAGTTCACACAGCTGGAGGCACAGCTGGAGGTAGAGCTGGAGGCGCGTAAAAAACAATACGCGTATTACCGCGATCAACTCCTTAATTTCTCACAATACCCCCCCCTAAACGTTAATATCGAATGGAAAACGCTTGGGGAGGTGGCAGAACTCATTCGTGGAAATGGACTTTCTAAAAAGGATTTCTCTGAATTTGGTATTCCAGCCATACATTATGGGCAAATCTATACTTACTATGGTAATGAAACGGAAGAAACACTCTCGTTTGTTTCGCCCGAAACAGCAAAGAAGTTACAAAAAGTCTATCCAGGGAACATCGTAATCACGAATACGAGTGAGAATATTGAGGATGTTTGCAAATCAGTCCTCTATTCTGGAAATGTAGAAGCAGTAACCGGAGGACATGCCACGATTATCCGTCCCAAGGATTATATCCTTTCCAAATACTTGGTCTACTATACCCTCACTCTTGACTTCTTCACCCAGAAGAAACGATTAGCCAAAGGAACAAAAGTCATAGATGTATCAGCCAAAGACCTTGCTAAGATTGTAATCCCCCTCCCCCCTCTCTCCGAACAACGCCGCATTGTCGACATCCTCGACCGCTTCGACACGCTGACCAACTCGATCAGCGAAGGACTGCCGAAAGAGATTGCCCTGCGGCGCAAGCAATATGAATACTATCGCGACGCGCTCCTCAGCTTTCCCCGTCCCGAGGTGAGCGCTTAGTCCCGAAGCTTATCCCCCCACTTGTATCATGGCACAATACACCCCCATCGCCGAAACCCCGAACTTCATCGTGCTGGACAGCTACACCAAATATGCCGCGCTGCACGAACCGCCCACCGGCTACCAAACCGAAAGTGAGCTGGAGAGCGAATTCATTGCCGACCTGCGTGCGCAGGGCTACGAATACCTGCCCGACCTGCGCACCCCCGATGCGCTCCGCGCCAATGCGCGCCGACAACTCGAGGGGCTCAATGCCGTGCAGTTCACCGACGCGGAGTGGCAACGCTTCTGCGACGAGTTTCTGGACTGCCCGAGCGACACGATCACCGACAAGACGCGCAAGGTGCAGGATCATCCGGTGCACGATTTCACCTTCGACGACGGCCGACTGCAAAACATTCACCTCGTGGACAAGCGCAACCCGGTACGCAACAAGCTGCAGGTGATCAACCAGTTTGAGCAGACGGGCACGTGCAAGAATCGATATGACGTGACGATCTTGGTGAACGGACTGCCGATGGTGCAGGTGGAACTCAAAAAGCGCGGCGTGCCCATCCGCGAGGCCTTCAACCAGGTGCACCGCTACAGCAAGGAGAGTTTCAACAGCGAGGCTTCGCTCTACAAATATCTGCAGCTCTTCGTTATCTCCAACGGCACCGACACGCGCTATTTTGCCAACACCGTGCGGCGCGAGAAGAACAGTTTCGACTTCACGATGAACTGGGCGCGGGCCGACAACACGACGATCAAGGACCTGAAGGATTTCACGGCGACGTTCTTTCGCCGCGACACGCTGCTGCAGGTGCTGCTCACCTATGCCGTGTTCGACGTGAGCGACACGCTGCTCGTGATGCGCCCCTATCAGATCGCGGCGGCCGAACGCATCATCTGGAAAATCAGATGCGCGCACGAGGCCCGGCAGTGGGCCTGCCCCGAAGGCGGAGGCTATGTGTGGCACACCACCGGATCGGGCAAGACGCTCACGAGTTTCAAGGCGGCGCGACTGGCCACGCAGCTGGACTTCGTCGACAAGGTGTTTTTCGTCGTCGACCGCAAGGATCTCGACTACCAGACCATGCGCGAGTATCAACGCTTCTCGCCCGACAGTGTGAACGGTTCGGAGAGCACGGCGGGACTGAAACGCAACTTGGCCAAGCACGACAACAAGATCATCGTGACCACCATACAGAAGCTCAACAACTTGATGAAGAGCGAGCCGGATTTGCCCGTCTACCGGCAGGAGGTGGTGTTCATCTTCGACGAATGCCATCGGTCACAATTCGGTGAGGCACAGCGCAATCTGCAACGTAAGTTCAAGAAATACTATCAATTTGGTTTCACGGGTACGCCGATCTTTTCGGAGAATGCGGCGGGCGCAGAAACCACGGCGAGCGTGTTCGGGCGCGAGCTCCACTCGTATGTGATCACCGACGCGATTCGCGACGAGAAGGTGCTGAAATTTAAGGTGGACTACAACAACGTGCGGCCGAAATTCAAGGCGGCGGAAAAAGAACGCGACGAGCGGAAACTCACCTCGGCAGACTATGCCCAACTGATGCTCCACCCGGAACGCATCGGCGAAATCGCGCTCTACATCTTGCAGCACTATCGGCTGAAAACGCATCGCACCCCGGCGGGGGCGGGCTTCAACGCGATGTTTGCGGTGAGCAGTGTGGAGGCGGCCAAACGATATTACGACACGCTGCGGATGTTGCAGCAGGGCGAGCCGCATCCGCTGCGCGTGGCGACCATTTTCTCGTTTGCCCCCAACGAAGAGCAGCAGGCGACGGGCGAGATCGGTGAGGAAACGTTTGACCCCTCGGCGATGAGCCTCACGGCGAAGGAGTTTCTGGCGAGGGCCATTGCCGACTACAACGCGATGTTCCAAACGAATTTCGGCGTCGACGGCGGGGACTTCCAAAACTATTACCGCGATCTGGCCAACCGGATGAAGCGCCGCGAGGTGGATCTGCTCATTGTGGTGGGCATGTTTCTCACGGGCTTCGACGCGCCGAGGCTCAACACGCTGTTTGTGGACAAGAACCTGCGCTACCACGGGCTGATGCAGGCGTTTTCGCGCACCAACCGCATTTACGACGCGACGAAGACCTTCGGTAACATTGTGACGTTCCGCGATTTGGAGCAAGACACGGTGGATGCGATTTCGCTCTTCGGCGACAAGAACACGAAAAACGTGGTGCTCGAAAAGAGTTACAAGGAACAGTTGCAGGGCTTCACCGATGCGGTGACTGGCGAAGAGCGCCGCGGCTTTGCGGAAATCGTGGCCGAACTGTGCACCCGTTTCCCCGATCCGGACGCCATCGAGAAGGAGGCGGACAAGAAAGCCTTTGTGAAACTCTTTGGTGAGTATCTGAAGGCCGAAAACATCTTGCAAAACTATGACGAGTTTGCGCAGCTGAAGGCGTTTGCGAAGATCGATGTGACGGACGAGGCTGCGGTGGAGGCGTTCAAGGCGGAGCATTTCCTGACCGACGAGGACCTGGCGGCGCTGCGCGAAATTGAGTTGCCCGACGAACGGAAGTTGCAAGACTATCGTTCGACGTACAACGACATTCGCGAGTGGAAACGCGTGCAGGATGCGGCGAAACGCATCGAGCAACCCAAGGTGGACTGGGACGATGTGGTGTTTGAGGTGGAATTGCTCAAATCGCAGGAGTTCACGCTGGACTACATCTTGGAACTGGTGTTCGAACACAGCCGCCGCTCGTCGGACAAGCAAGGACTGGTGGAGGAGGTGCGCCGCACGTTGCGCGCCAGCTTGGGCAACCGGGCGAAAGAGGGGCTGATGGTGGACTTCATCAACCGCACCGACTTGCAGGCGCTCAAAGACAAGGACGAGGTGATGGACGCATTCTACACCTACGCTCGCGAACGCCGCGACGAGGAGGTGGAAACCCTCATCGAAGAGGAGCAACTGAACACGGCGGCGGCCAAACGCTTCATTCGGGCCTCGCTGAAGCGCGAGTTGGTGAGCGAAAACGGCACGGACCTCAGCGAGGCACTGCCGAAAATGAGTCCGCTGCATCCGGCCTATGTGACGAAGAAACAAAGCGTGTTTCAAAAAATCGTGGCGTTCGTCGAGAAGTTCAAGGGCATCGGCGGCGAACTGTGAGGCGCACGAGACCGAGTGCGCTTTGATGGGCGATGCGGGTTGCCCCGGTGCGCCCACACCGCGGGCTGCCCCGACGCGGCGGCCGCTCAACACAAGGACCGACTTTCTCGTGAGCAGAAAGTCGGTCCTTGTTGTGCGTGGTGGGGGAGGCGAGTGGCGCCTGCACCGCGGGGTCAGAATTCGCTGGTGAAGTGGAAGCGAATGTGCTTGAAGTCTTGTTGTGCCATTTGCAGCACGTAGCCGGAATCGGCCAGGAAGACGTCGCGACCTTCGCGGTCTTTGGCCATGTATTGGTACTTGCGCTTCTTGAACTGTTCGAGTTCGGCGGGGTCGTCGCTTTCGATCCAGCAGGCTTTGAACAGGTGGAGGGGTTCCCAGCGGCATTTGGCACCGTATTCGTTTTCCAAACGGTATTGGATGACCTCAAACTGCAGCTGGCCGACGGTGCCGATGATCTTGCGGCCGTTGAATTCGTTGACGAAAAGTTGAGCGACGCCCTCGTCCATGAGTTGGTCGATGCCTTTCTGCAGCTGTTTGGTCTTCATGGGGTCGGCGTTCTCGATGTATTTGAACATCTCGGGCGAAAAGGAGGGGAGGCCCTTGAAGTGCAGTTGTTCGCCTTCGGTGAGGGTATCGCCGATTTTGAAGATGCCGTTGTCGGGCAGACCTACGATGTCGCCGGGGTAGGCTTCGTCGATGGTTTCTTTGCGCTGGGCCATGAACTGGGTGGGGCTCGAGAAGCGCACGGTTTTGCCGTTGCGCACGTGGAGATAGGGGGCGTTGCGCACGAACTTGCCGGAGCAGACCTTGCAGAAGGCGATGCAGGAGCGGTGGTTGGGGTCGATGTTGGCCGTGATCTTGAAGATGAAGCCGGTGAACTTGGGTTCTTCGGGATCGACGGTGCGCTCTTCGGCCGAGACGGGACGGGGGGCGGGAGCGATCTTGACAAAGCAGTCGAGCAACTCTTTGACACCGAAGTTGTTGAGCGCAGAACCGAAGAATACGGGGGCGACTTCGGCCGAGAGGTAGGTGTCGATGTCGAAAGCAGGGTAGACGCCGTCGATGAGTTCGAGGTCTTCGCGCAGTTTGGCGGCGTCGCTCTCGCCGACGTTGGCTTCGAGTTCACCCGCCGCGTGGATGTCGACGGCTACCTTTTCGGTGACTTTCTGCTTGTCGGCGGTGAAGAGGTTGAGTTGCTGCTCATAGATGTTGTACACGCCCTTGAAACGCTGGCCTTGGTTGATGGGCCAGGAGAGCGGGCGGACGCTGATTTGGAGTTCTTCTTCGAGTTCGTCGAGCAGGTCGAAGGGGTCGCGGCCTTCGCGGTCCATTTTATTGACGAATACGATGACCGGCGTCTTGCGCATGCGACACACTTCCATGAGTTTGCGCGTTTGCGCCTCGACGCCTTTGGCCCCGTCGACCACGATGATGGCGGAGTCGACTGCGGTGAGGGTGCGGAAGGTGTCTTCGGCGAAGTCTTGGTGACCGGGGGTGTCGAGGATGTTGACTTTATAGCCTTCGTAGTCGAACTCCATGACCGAAGTGGTGACCGAGATGCCGCGTTGCTTTTCGATCTCCATCCAGTCGGAGGTGGCGGTCTTTTTAATCTTGTTGTTTTTCACGGCGCCGGCTACTTGGATTTGTCCACCGAAGAGCAGGAGCTTTTCGGTCAGCGTGGTTTTACCGGCGTCGGGGTGGGAGATGATGGCGAAGGTGCGCCGACGTTCGATTTCGGGATTCATCATATTGGGGTGTTGCTTATTTTTGGGTTGTGGAAGTGGGGGCGGCAAAGCGGAGGGCTTTGCGTTTGCGGCACATGAAATCGAAGAACGATTCGAAATCGTGTTTGAACTGGATGCCGAGTCCCTGTGTGGTGAGGGAGGTGCGGGTGAAATAGCGCGTGTTGGTTTCGCTGTAGGCTTTGAGGCTCCAGGTGCCGCGGGGGGTGAGGAGATATTGCACGTCGAAGTCGCCCACAAAGTTGGTGGTGGCGGCTTGGCGGTCGTGGTAACCCACTTTCCCGTTGAAGAGCAGTCGGTTGTCGAGCAGACGACCGGAGAGGAGGCCGTCGACTTCCATGTTGTTCCACCCTTGTTGGCCGGTGCTCACGTTGGCGCCGAGCCGCCAATTGGTGTTGCCCATGGCGTTGGCGATGATGCTGTTCAGCTGGGAGGAGAGGGTGCCGGCCAACAGCGATTGGACCATGACGGCCGATTGGCTTTGGCTGGTGGCGGCGAGGGTGGTGTTGTAATTGTAGGTGAAGAAGCGCCCCATGCTGAGCAGATAGAGCACTTGGGTGGTGCGCTCTTCGTCGGAAGCAATGAGGTTGCGCACCATGGCTTGCTCGTCGTCGCTCACATTGGGGAGTTCGAAGTCGAGTGCGAGATTGATGTTGCTCATCTTTCCGCTGAGCTTGATCAGACAGTTGACCGGGGTGCTGTTGTTGCTGAAATTGCCTCCGACGTTCAAATCGGCCAGTGAGGCGGAAGTTACCAAATAGTTGGCCAGCACGTTGACATCGGCGTTGAGGGGATTGCCGGAGAAGACCACTGTGCCGCCCGGGTGGAGGGTGAACGATTTCTTGATGAGGTTTTGTATGCTCAAATCGTAGCTGCCGTGTTGCACGGTGTAGGTGCCGAACATTTGAAACTCACCTTTGTTGTAGTAGGTGGCTTGAATGGGGCCGGTGCCGTGGACGGTGATGAGGTCGCCGCTTTTTTTGTCGGTGATCATGCGCAAGGTGCCGCTGGGATCTACCTCGACTTGCATGTTGAGATGGATGTCGGTGCTGCCGGTGTTGTCTGTCGACGGGGCAGGCGCTGCCTTCGCATCGGTGGTTGTGGTGTCGAGCGAGGCGTCGCGGAAGGTGAGCAGGCGTGTGTCGTTGTTGTCGGGGCGGTCGAGCACGTAGGTGAGTACGCTGCCGGGCTCAGTGCGCACTTTTAGATTGACGTCCAAGCGACCCGGCCGACCTTTGAGCAGGACGTCGCCGGTGCCATAGGCGGTGGCGTAGAAGGGAAGATCATCTTCTTGGGGGCGATCGTAGAGTAGCATGTTGTTTCCCGACATAGCGAAATCGTAACGCATGTCGTGAAGGTGGCGGTGGTTGAGTACGCCTTGGACGCGCCCCGTGCCGTGGAGGCTGTCGGTCAGCGTGGCGCTGTTGAGGCGGAAGGTGCCGGGGCTGATTTCGACTTCGGCATCATTGAGATGGTAGGTGACGCCGTTGATGGGCAAGAGGGCCGATGCGCTGGCACGCTGGCTGCCTTCGAAATCAATGCTTTTGAAACCACCGAATATGCGGCAGGTGCCGGTGGAGCGGCCACGGATGTTGTGGAAAATGTCGCTGATGTAGTGGTTGAGAAAACCCAAGGGCGTGTTTTCGCCCTCAATGCGCAGGTCGAGATCTTTGTGACCGAGACTTACATAGCCGTTGACGTTGGTTTGCCCCACGGTGCCTTCGGTCATGTTGGCCTGCAGACGGATGGTCTGATCGTCGGTTTCGAAGGCGCCCCGAATCCGCGCGTGACCGAGATGGGTGTCGTTGAAGCGGAAACCGGGGATGTCGAGGAAAGCGGAGAGACGAGGTTTGTTGTGCTCGTCGGGTTTGACAATTGCGCGGCCGCTGGCATTACCGGCAAAGCGGACGACTTCGAGACCGGTGAGGGCGAGGAGCGAACCGACGTCGACCTTTTGGAGATCGATGGCGATTCCTTCGCCACCTTTGGTGTAAGTGCCGTGTATGGCCAGGTGCTGATCGGCGTGGCGCAAGGCGACGTGGCGGAAGGTGAATTCGCGGTCGGTGAGGGCGATGTTGCCCGGTTCGATGTCCCACGTGTTGCCGTTGATGTGGAAAGCGGTAGGGAGCACGTCGAAGTCGAACAAGACGCGACGGCCTGAGCCGAGAGCCGGCAGGTGGAGCCGACCGGTGGTGTTCACTTGTCCGTAGAAGTTGTGTGTTCGGCGCTCATCCCATTGCAAATTGTTGTTCCACAATCCATTGTCGGCTGTGGAATGCAGCTCGATTTGGAGATCGGCGTTGCGCATCGGCTTACGTGCCTTGGCCAGGAGGTCGAGGTGGCTGCCGTTGCTTCGTGCCGAGAGTGAGAGGTCGAGGAGGCGGGTGTCGCCGTCGAGGATCACTTCAGGCATGTCGGCCGAGAGGCGCAGATAGGATCCGTCGGTAGCCAGAGAGCCGTTGATTTCGACGGGCTGGCTGAGGTGGGCGTCTACATTTAAGAAGTGGCGAAGCACATCGGTGCGCTTCAAGGTGAGCGCGAAGGAGGTGCCGGCTGAGAGAGAGGGGGCCGCGGAAGCGGAGGATGGAGCGGCCACCCTTTGCAACCAGTGGTTGAGGCTTTGTTTGAGGAGGGCCGGGTCGATTTTTCCTGTAAAGGCGGCATCGGCGAAGTCACTTTGTAACCGAAGGTGCGAACCTTTGGGGTGGGCTTGGGCGGTGAGTTGCAGGTGGTTCAGATGGTAGGCTGTCGTGTTTCTGCGTTCGGAAGAAATGTTCAGGTTGGAGAGAACTATTTCGCCGAGGGGGTGCTTGAGATCGAGGGAGTGGAGCGAGGCTTTCAGCTGGGCGCCGAATGTGCCGGCGAGTGCCTGGTCGTGGAGTCCAAACTGTGCGGGAGTGAAGTGGCGAATGTCGAATTGCAGGTCGACTGTGGTGGGACGGCCGTTAGGGGTAAGGCGGCCGGAGAGTTGGCCGGTGAAATCGGCACCGGGGTTGCGGCTGTCTAATTTCAGGTCGGCGAGTCCGTTGGTGTGGCTGAGGTCGATTTGGATGTCGCGGTATAGACGATGGTCGACGGTGGCATTGTGAATCTTGAGTTGGATTTGTCCGTTGGGCAGTCCGCCTTGGGTGAGGAGTAGGTGTCCGTTAGCTTCAAAATGCAGCAGTTCGGGCATGTATTTATGCTCGAACAGGAGGTTGGGGTGCAGGTTGCCGGATGCGACTTTACCGCGAAGTTCGTTGCCGGCGTAGCGTAGATCTACTTTCAACTCGCCGGGCGCCGATTGCAGTTGACCGACGAAGGCGGCATGGTGATCTGCCATGCGGTAGCTGCCGCGGCCCACCAGGGAAAGGTCGCCCAATTTCTTCGTGACAGGGGACACTTGCTTCATGAACAGGGCCAGGGCCGGCTGAAGAAGGCTCTGGGGAAGCTCAAGGCGACGGATGAAGGCCGTGATTTGCTCGGGATGACCGCTTTTCAGTTGGAGATTGGCGTCGGTGTCCAGGTAGAGGCGATGTGATTTTCCCGATAGGCTGAGTCGTTGTGCCTTGATGCGTTGCGGAGTGTAGGAAAGGGAGCCGTCGAGACGGAGTGTTTCGCGGAAGTTGAGAGGGCGTGATAGGATGGGCGCGAGATCGGCGGTGGAAAGTTGCCAATTGATGGCGCGAAAGTTGGCCGACAAGGTGGAAAACAACGAGGTGGGGGCGTTCAGATCGTAGTGGGCTTGGAGCAGCTCCTGATTGATGGCGGAGTGGGGCGTGAGGAGTTCGAGATCTCGTACGGTGCACTGTTTGCGGTTTCCCTCAAATCGCAGCCCAAGACGCTTTACTTCCCAACCACAGGCTTCGCGAGCTGCGAAATGGCGGATGCGGAAGCTGAGACTGTCGCGTGTGAAATGTTTCAGGGTGAGATTGGCGTCGACGTCCGAGAGGTCGATGTGATGGGGCGAGAAACGGCGACCGACAGGACGGGGGCGGTACCATTCGTCGTAGGTGACATTGCCTCTTCGCACGATCAAAGAGTTGATGCGCAGGTCGGTTTTGCTCGGCCCGGTACTTTTTTTACTGCTGAAGGCGTCGATGATGAACTGCAAATTGGTGGGACCGTCGGGGCGCGATTTGTAGATGTGGATGTCCGCGTCCAACAAGGCGATGTTTCGTAGATAGATTTTTCCTTGCAATAGCGAACGAATTTGCAACTTCGCGAATATCAATTTGCTGTTTAGTAGCTCTTTATCTTCTTGGTCTTGCAGTTTTACATCATGTAGCGAGATGCTGTTGAGCAACCCCACTTCAACGCGCCCTATGGTGACTTTCGTGTGCAGAATTTCTCCCAATTCTTGTTCGGCGAGATGTCCCAATTCTGTTTGCACTCGCGTATTGTTGAGGGCAAACACCAAAAGGGTGTAGAGCACAATGCAAGTGCCTACACTCCATTGAAGGAAGGAACGTAGATTGGGAGTCCGCATAGCTGCGTGGGGGCGTTTAGCGTTTGCTGTGCTTGAGGTCGATGAGGTAAGTGAGTTTCGCGATAATGGCGCCGTTGGCCGAGCGTGAGAACGGATCCTTCTTTGCATTGCCGAAGAGATCCGACAGGCCATAGTAATAGCGTGTGTCGAGAATGAAATGCCCGGCGCCGGTGGTCCATTCGATGCCTAAACCGGCCGTGATGCCGTAGTCGAGCTGATGGTCTAGGGGCTTCCCGTATTGGGCATATACATTGTTGGAACGATCGGGCACGGTCTTGCCGTTGCTTGTTGTCGTGGTCCAAACGGAGGAACGCTCTTCGTGGTCGGAAATGGCGTAGCTGATTTGCGGACCGGCAAGTAGAAAACCTTTGAGACCCTTGTATTCATTGCCCAAACCGAGATGGGCCAGTACGGGCACCTGAACGTAATTAATTCTACGCGTGTAGCGATCCGATAGTTGCTCCCCCTGAGAAGAATAGATGTCTTCCTTCCAACCGGCTTGCCAGAAGTTGGCCTCGATTTGCAGGGCGCAAATCAAACCATAATACCGTTCGCTGGTGTAGCGCGCGGTGAACCCCGCAATCATGCCGGGATTGTAGGTTTGGCGCACGCCGGGGTTGAAAGAAACCTGATTGAAATTGACACCGACGTTTGCGCCCACGGCCCAATCATCGCGTTGCGCCCCCAGTTGGGCGGCAAGTGGGAGCGTGGAGCTGAAGAAAAAAGCGCTGTAGAGCATCGTGCTCCGCAAACTATGGATGAGGTGCATTGTGAAGAGATGATTTTGCCGCGAAGTTACACAAAAAAGCTCGTTCGAATGTCACCGAAGGGGCTAATTTGTTGTGGTGCAGTGTCTCAAATTGCGGGGCTGCACAGTGGGATTTGAGAAAGTGGGGAAGCTTTTCGGCCGATGAAGCTTTTCTCCCTAAAAATAAATGAGTAATTTCGCATCAGATTATGGCCGTTTGACAATAAACAAGCGGTAGATTAGCGGAACTTTTGTGCGGCGTGATCTGCGTGTTAGCGCCGGAAGGGGCCGCTTTGCAACTTAGCAAACGCATTTCCTATGAATATATCTTACAAGTGGCTGAAAGAGTATGTCGATTTCGACATGACAGCCCAAGAAGTAGCAGACGCACTGACTTCTATCGGACTCGAAGTGGATGGCGTCGAAGAAGTACAGACCATCCGTGGAGGATTGAAAGGCCTTGTTGTCGGAAAGGTGTTGACTTGCGAAGTACACCCCGATTCGGACCACATGCATGTGACGACTGTAGACTTGGGAGACGGCAATGAACCGACTCAAATTGTCTGCGGTGCACATAATGTGGCGGCCGGTCAGAAAGTGATCGTGGCAACACTCGGCACGAAACTCTACGACGGAGACAAGGAGTTCGTGATCAAAAAATCGAAGCTCCGCGGTGTCGAGAGTTACGGCATGATTTGTGCGGAAGACGAGATCGGAGTGGGTACCGGACACGATGGTATCATGGTGTTGCCCGAAGATACCCCCGTCGGTATGCCTGCTGCTACTTATTTCAACCTGGAAAGCGATTGGTTGATTGAGGTCGACATCACCCCCAATCGCGCGGACGCTTGTTCGCATTGGGGAGTGGCGCGCGACCTTTATGCTTACTTGGTACGCAACGGTATAAAGACAACCTTGCATCGGCCCGATGACAAAGCGTTTGCGGTGGATAACCACGAACTGCCTATTGCCGTGGAAATCGAACGCCCCGAGGCTTGCTTGCGCTACTGCGCTGTGACGCTGAAAGGCTGCGAAATCAAGGAAAGCCCCAAGTGGTTGCAAGAGAAACTGATCACGATCGGCTTGCGCCCCATCAATAATATTGTCGACATCACCAATTATGTGATGATGGCTTACGGCCAACCGCTGCATTGTTTCGATGCAGATATGATTGCCGGCGGTAAGATCGTGGTGAAAACACTGCCCGAAGGTTCTTCTTTCGTCACGTTGGACGGGGAGAAACGCGAGCTTTCGGATCGCGATCTCCTCATTTGTAATGCCGAAGAGCCGATGTGTATTGCCGGCGTGCTCGGAGGAAAGGGAAGCGGGACGTACGACACGACGCGTGATGTTCTGTTTGAAAGTGCCTATTTCCATCCCACTTGGGTGCGCAAGAGCGCGCGTCGCCACGGACTGAGCACTGATGCTTCGTTCCGTTTCGAGCGTGGAGTGGATCCCGACGGGCAACTTTACGCGTTGAAGCAGGCTGCACTGCTGGCCAAGGAGTTGGCCGGTGGGGAAATTGCCATGGAGATTGTCGACGTGCAGTCGCCCGAATTGAAGAAAAGCTTCGACGTTGAACTCGAATACCAGTATGTACATGAATTGATCGGGAAGGAAATCCCCCACGATTTGATTCGCACCATTTTGACTGCCTTGGACATGCAGATCGTTTCGGAAAACGAGAAGGGGCTCTCCCTGCGTGTGCCGGCATATCGCGTGGATGTACAGCGTCCCTGTGATGTGGTTGAGGATATCTTGAGAGTGTACGGATACAATAACGTAGAGATTCCCACGAGTCTGAAGTCTTCGCTCACGACAAAGAGCATTTACGATGTAAGTCAAAAGCTGCAGAATGTTGTAAGCGAGCAACTTATCGGCGAAGGGTTCAATGAAATTCTCAATAACTCGTTGACGCGCGAAGCTTACTATAATGAACTGAAGACTTATAGCGCAGATCACCTTGTCCGCCTCCTCAATCCTCTTTCGAGCGACCTGAATGTCATGCGCCAAACGCTACTGTTCGGAGGATTAGAGAGTATTGCGCACAATGTGAACCGCAAAGAAGGCAATTTGCGCTTCTTCGAATTCGGAAATTGCTACAGCTACGATGCCACTAAGCGTGTGGAAGGCAAAGTGCTTTCGCCTTATCATGAAGATCTGCATCTCGGATTGTGGATCACGGGAAAGCGCGTGATGGATTCGTGGGCGCATGCCAATGAAGACAGTAGCATTTATGAATTGAAGGCCTACGCCATGAACGTCCTGTCCCGTTTGGGCATTCCGCTCGGCGGCTTGCTGGTTAAAGAGGGCACGAACGATATCTTTGCCAAGAGCATTGTGGTCGAAGATCGCAATGGCAAGGTATGTCTCGAACTGGGTTTGGTGAGCAAAGCGCTTTTGGCGGTTTGTGAAGTGGACCAAGAAGTGTATTTCGCCGATTTCAATTGGAGTGTGCTCATGAAGAAGCTACCGAAGAAGGACGTGTCTTACACCGAGTTGTCCAAGTTCCCCGCTGTACGTCGTGATCTTGCTCTGTTGCTCGATGTCAACGTACCGTTTGCCGACGTGGAACGCGTGGCTCGTTCGTGCGAAAAGAAATTGCTCCGCAAGGTCGAACTCTTCGACGTTTATGAAGGAGAGCATCTCCCGGCGGGCAAAAAGAGCTATGCCGTTGCTTTCACACTTTCGGACGAGTCGAAGACGATGAACGACAAGCAGACGGAAGCCATTATGGGCAAGATCATCAAACAACTGCAACAACAATTGGGCGCAGAACTCCGTTGAGCGTCCTTCCATCACGGGGAATCTCGTCGGATTTGTGCAGCTATCGATAAAGTGTTGCTCATTGAGGCCGAGTTCTCTCCAATAACAGAAACTTTCTATCCAACATTCCTATGGGAAGAGCATTTGAATATCGAAAAGCCGCCAAACTGAAGCGGTGGGGGCACATGGCCCGTACATTTACCAAGATCGGCAAGCAAATCGCTGTGGCTGTGAAGGCCGGCGGTCCCGAGCCCGAAACCAACCCCACGTTGCGTGCCATCATTGCAACGGCCAAGCGTGAGAACATGCCCAAGGACAATATTGAGCGTGCCATCAAAAACGCAATGGGTAAGGACCAGAGCGAGTACAAAACAATGACCTATGAGGGATACGGCCCCCATGGTGTAGCCATTTTCGTGGATACACTCACCGACAATCCCACGCGTACCGTCGGCGATGTCCGTTCTGTCTTCAACAAGTTCAACGGCAACCTTGGCACGATGGGCTCGTTGGCATTCCTTTTTGACCACAAGTGTGTGTTCGCCTTCAAGAAGAAAGACGGGCTCGACATGGAGGAACTCATCTTGGATCTCATTGATTATGGGGTGGAAGACGAGTTCGACGAAGACGACGAGGAAGAAAGCATCACGATCTATGGTGATCCCAAGTCGTTCAGCGAGATTCAAAAGCACCTGGAAGCCGAGGGATTCGAAATCGTCAGCGCAGAGTTCACCTACATCCCCAACGATCTGAAAGAGGTGACCGCAGAGCAGCGTGAGACCATCGATAAGATGGTCGAACGACTGGAAGATTTTGACGACGTTCAGAACGTTTACACCAACATGAAGCCCGAAGAGGCCTAAAAGTCGGCTATTTAGCCTGTTATAATTGAGATAAGACGGCTCTCCCGTACAGGGAGAGTCGTCTTTTTTGTTTCGTTTGAAAGTGGAATGGGAAAAATCTCCCCGTTTTTCTCCTGAAGTTAACACTTTTGTTGTATCTTCGCGGAAAGGCTTGCCATTTTCATCATCAAGCCTCCCCTTTGTATCATTTTTCCAAGTCTACATGAAGCAAATACTATCCTCTTTACTTTTTGCAGCTGTGCTTTCCGGTATGGGAGGAGCCTACGCGCAAAAAAACTATGAGATCTATCCGGTGCCGCAACGCCAAGTTGTGGGGAGCGGATTGGTGAGTTTCTCGAAATCGGTCACCGTGGTGTGCGAAGAAGCCATAGATGCAGCCACGCGTCGTCGGGCTGAGCAAGTGCTGAAGGAGGCTGGTCTCGACTGCACTTTCGCGCAAGAGGCGCCGGCCACCGGCTCCGTGGTGTATATCGGCGTGAATGGGAGCGGCGGAGCAGCCGACCAGCGAGCCACCGCCCTCGCGCTCGATCGCACAAACCTCACCAAAGCCGGCAAATTCGATCGACATCTCCTTGCATTGTCCGACAGAAACGGCAGTGCCGAGGTCGTGATTGTCGGCGAAAATTCCGATGCCGCTTTTTTTGCCTTGGCTTCGTTGGAACAAATGATCGAACATGGCACCGACCATCTCCCCGAAGTGAAGCTCTATGACTACGCCGATCAGCAAAGTCGTGGGCTCGTGGAGGGATATTACGGTTATCCCTACAGTGTTGCGGTGAAGAAAGACCTCATGCGCTTCATGATGCGCATGAAAATGAACACCTATATGTACGGAGCCAAGTCAGATGTCTACCATTCGCAGAAGTGGGAGGCACCATATCCTGCAACGTTGACACCGCAACAGGTGAAAAACGGCTTGCTCACGCAGGATATGATTCGCGATATTGCAAAGACTTCGCAAGACACGAAGGTTAATTTCATTTGGGCTATCCACCCGGGCAATAGTTTCGTGGGGGATGCCAATGTGGTGAACCGCATCATGAACAAGTACTCGCGCATGTACGAACTCGGAGTGCGGCAGTTTGCCGTATTTGTCGACGATGTCGGTGTACCCAAGTCGGAGGCCGATTGCAAGACCAATGCCGATCACCTCACAGCACTGCAAGCAGCGATCGACAAAAAGTGGAATAGTGCCTCGGCGACTCCTGAGGCGCGGGTGCGTCCGCTGCACTTTGTGCCACAAGTCTACACCTTGAGCTGGGTGGGTGAGGCCGATCGCAAGCGCTTCTACAATGCGCTTTCGAAAACACCGGACAAGATCACCATCTACATCACGGGATGGGGCGTGTGGACTGTCCCCAATAGCAACGATCTCGACGTGGTGCGCAAGGAATTGCAGCGTCCCGCAGCCTGGTGGTGGAACTATCCGTGCAATGACAACGCCGACGGACAGATCTACCCTTCGGACATGTACTACAATTTCTTTGAGATGCCGGCGGTAGACAACAACGCCAAGATGCCCAAACAGCTCGAACATGGACTGGGCATTGTGTCGAATCCCATGCAAGAGGGAGAAGTGGCGAAGACGGCACTCTTTTCTGTGGCTGACTATGCGTGGAACAACGCGGCTTTCGACAATATGAAGTCGTGGAATGCCAGCTTCAGCCGAATTCTCAGCAGCCCCGAACAGCAGCAAGCCTACAAGACGATCATTCCTTATCTCCGGTGGAACGATGCCGAAGACATGCAGCAGGCCATTGCGCGTTTCAAGTCGGGAAAAACCGACAAAATGAAACAATTGGTCGAACGGTTGTTGCCTGCCGCCGAAACTATGTTGCGACTGAAGGATTCGTCTGTCGAAAACGAGCGCTTGTTGTACAACGATCTTGCCCCTTGGCTCTTGAAATTGCATGCTATGTTGCGCATTGCGGGGCAAATGGTTGAGGTGGCCGAAAGCAACGAACCCGAAGCGCGGTGGGAAGAATATGTGAAGCAGTTGGATCGCATGGCAGACCTTGATGTCAACACCGATTACACGGCCTATGCTCTCGAAGGTTTGGGAAGTGGCATCAGTGTGAGCCAGCGCCAGAGCCAACCGTCGCAGAAGTATTTCTATCCTTTCATGAATTACCTCCGTAAGAACGGATTGGGTCGACAGCCCTTCGGCAAAGGGGCTGAATCGGTCCAGGCCGTGAGCAGCGTGTCGGGTGTTTCGCCGAGAGTGGTGCAGCAAAACGGCGAAACTTACTTCAACGGAGTGCATGTGTCCGTGCCGTCCGGCGATTTTGTCGGACTGACCTTTGCCGAGCCCTTCACGCCGGCTGAAATGCGGATTGATGCCACACTGTTGAGCGAATGGGCTGTGCAGTGGAGCGAAGACGGAAAGAATTGGAACCGCATGCGCAGCACGACTTGGCCGGAAGGTAAAAAAATGAAGTACGTGGTGCTGATCAACAACCAGTCCGAGACACGCACACTGACGCTCACACGCAGTAATTTCAGCGTACTTCTCCCGCAGTTGCCGACACTCAGCGCTGTAGATGTACCTACGGACGAAGTGGGCGAAGCTACTAATAATCAGCTGGGCAAGCGCGCGCTGATTGACGGAGACCCGTCGACCTTTTTTGCCGGCAAACGCAACCAAATGAAGGACGATCGCTATGTGGTGCACCTGCAAAAGACCACTGACGTGAAGGATGTGCGCATCTATTTCGGAACCAAAAACGGCGATCAGTTGCAGGCCGGCACGGTCGAGGCCAGTGTCGACGGAAAAGTCTGGAAGCAGCTCCATGTGGTCGGCAGTGTGGCACGCGCAGGCGGCATGGCGCAAAGCAAACCCTACGCCGATCAAGTGCGCTATGTCGACTTCGAAGGCGATGTGCCTGGAGCCAATCAAGTGCGCCTCACGGTCAGTTCGCCGATTGGCAACAAGTGGTTGCGTTTGTACGATGTGCAAGTGAACACGCTGTACCAAGCCGCACAGTATGCCCCGGCGGTGGTGGACGGCAGAGGCAAGGCGCATCCGGAAGTGACCGACGGCAAGGGATATAATGCCCTCACGCAGGCCGGCGGTGGAGAACTTCGTTACGAAATCCGTACGCTTGCCGAGTTGAAGGCCGTGGACATCTATTGGAATCCCGCTGTCTGGACGGCAGCGGAGAAGCCTGAGTTGGAATGGACGGCCGACGGCAAAACATGGCAGTCACTCGGACAGCTGAGTGCGGCCTTGACGCGAGTAGCTGCCGCACAAATGCCCGAGGCTACGGCGCTCCGGTTACGTTGGGCGGGACAACAGGTTCCGGCCGTTTACCAAATGGTGTCTGTCACCGATCCGACGATCCGGCGCGTCGAACCTACGGCGCTGAAATCCGTGTATGCGGACAGAGAGATGGGTAAGGCACTGGAGATCTACGACCTTAACGGTAAACTGCTGCGCCGCGACGGCAATACGACCGGCTTGCGTCCGGGAATTTATGTTGTGGCAGGGCGCAAGATTACGCTCTATTGATGCGAACCGGCACAAGGTAAAAAGAAGAACCCTCAGGGTGAGATGTTAGGCTCATCATGAGGGTTTCTTTTTGCCGTGAAAAAAACGTTCCGCTCCTCGAGGTAAGGATTGTGTGGCACGCAGCAGAAAGGAGTGCTGTAGTTGGAGACTACGTTTGGGGACAAGATCATGAGAAGGTGGGGCGACGATCATTCCGAAGCGCGGTGGCTGCGTTTTCTTCCCGTGTTTGGGCAGAAAGTCGGGGGATTTCAGTCGAAAGCTCCCAACTTTTTGTCGTTACTGCGAAAGGGAGCGAGTAACTGCCGTAAAGTGTGGGCTGCATCATGGAAAAGTGAGGACGTAAGATGCGGAGAGCGAATGAAAAGTCTACTATTGAGCGCACCTTTGGAGGCATTGTCAGCAGTGCGATAGGAGGCTTTCGTTGTGCGACAGGGTAGGGACGAACAACCGAAGGAGGGAGAGCGCGTTGGGAGCCAAAAAAGGCGTTCGAGTTAGCTCGAACGCCTTGTGGAGTCGGGGCGACAGGATTCGAACCTGCGACCCCCTGGTCCCAAACCAGGTGCGCTACCAACTGCGCTACGCCCCGCGGAATCTGATTTTCCGCATGCAAAGATAGAAAAAACTATCCAGTTGGCCAAATGCTCATTCAAATCTTATGGCCTTCGCCGGTTGAATGCGCGAGACAACATAACTCGGACCGACAAGGGCGAGGATGGTGGCAAACAAAGTGCCGACATTGACGAGAAGAATGACGAGCCAATTGATTTCCAACGGGACAGTTTCGAGATAATAAGTGGCGGGGTCGAGTCGGAGCAGGCCCCATTGTTTTTGAGCGAAGGCTATGCCGAGCGCAAGTATGTCGCCGATGAGCAAGCCCCGCAGCGTAATGAAGACGGCGAAGTTGAGGAATATGCGCCGCACGCAGCTGTTGGTCGCACCGAGTGCCTTGAGCAGACCAATGGTTTGGGTGCGCTCGAGCACAAGGATGAGCAAACCGCTCACCATCGTGAAGCCGGAGATGCAAAGCATGATGACAAGAATCACCACCATGTTGAAGTCGAGCAGGCTGAGCCACGAAAAAATCTGCGCATAGAGGTCGGTGATTGAGATCGCGTTGGCGTGGCGATTGCTGTGGGCTTGATTTTGCTGTTGGCAGAGGTTTCGCACAAGGGGCATCACACTTGTCGTATCGGCAAGCCGATTGAGCCGGATTTCCACCACAGAAGCTTCGTCGCCTTCCCAATTGTTGAGCTTGCGCACTGTGGAGAGGGGCGTCATGGCGTAGGTCTTGTCGAAAATCGCCATGTTCGAACTGTAGATGCCGCAAACTTTGAAGCGGCGCATACGAATGTTCTCTTCGAAGAAGTAGGCAAAAACGCGATCACCTACTTTTAAGTTGAGATCATTGGCTTGTTTGCGCGAGATGAGCAGATCGTTGGACGACTCGGCGCCGAATGCAGGGAGGCGCCCTTCGACCAGCGATGAAGCCAAGGCCGAAGTGTCGGCGTCTTTCGGAAGTCCTTTGAGCGTGATGGCTTGGTAGTCATCGGCGGTCTTCAGTATGCCCATTTTTTGCGCTGTGGGCATCACGTTCTTCACGTTGGGAAGCCGGCGCAGGGTGTTTAGTAGAGCTGGGTCGGCAGAGACTGGGTGAGCATCGGGGGCGGCGAAAGTGGCAAAGTCAAGTATCTCGATGTGCCCTCCGAAGCCTTCAACCTTCTTGGTGATTTCCGACTTGAAACCGAGAATGATGCACACAGTCAACAGCATAACCGCCAATCCGACGGCCACACCGGCCGTGGCTATCGTGACGGTCAGGCGAGAGGCGCGGGTTTTGTCGGTGCCCATGCTCTTGAAAAAACGGCGAGCTACGAAAAAAGAGAATTTCATCCGAGTGTAGGCCTGAAAAAATGGAATACGTGGCGAGGCGGCACGCGATGGCGAGCTGTGGTTGAGGTGGGAATTAGAGATGTCCCGGGTAGGCCTCCAGGGCGCGCGCCAACAAGAAGAGTGCGCGTTCGAGATCGTGCTTGTTGAGCACGTAGGCAATGCGCACTTCGTTGTGACCGGCCCCCGGAGTGGTGTAGAAACCTGCTCCCGGTGCCATCATCACGGTTTCGTTCTCGTAGGAGAACTCTTCCAGACACCAAGCGCAGAACCGTTCTGCGTCGTCAATGGGGAGACGAGCCATGGTGTAGAAGGCGCCCATGGGGATGGGGCTGTAGACCCCGGGGATTTTGTTGAGCCCATCGATGAGGCAATTGCGTCGTTCTACGTATTCGTCGTACATCTCTCGGAGGTAATCGGCCGATGTGTCGATGGAGGCCTCGGCAACCAGCTGGCCGAGCAGCGGAGGAGAGAGACGAGCTTGGCAAAACTTCATCACGGCGCTGCGCACTTCTTCGTTCTTTGTGATCAGTGCGCCGATGCGAATACCGCATTCCGAGTAACGTTTGGACACGGAGTCGATGAGAATCACGTTTTGCTCGATGCCTTCGAGATGGCATGCGGAGATGTAGGGGGAACCCGTGTAGATGAATTCGCGGTAAACTTCGTCGGAGAACAAATATAAGTCGTGTTTCTTCACCAAGTCCCGGATTTGGTTCATCTCTCTGCGGGTGTAGAGGTAGCCAGTGGGGTTGTTGGGGTTGCAAATCAGGATCGCGCGCGTGCGATCGTTGATGAGTTCTTCAAACTTTTCGACTTTCGGCAGTGAAAAGCCCTCTTCGATCGTCGTGGAAACGGTGCGGATGCGCGCTCCGGCCGAGATGGCAAAGGCCATATAGTTGGCGTAAGCTGGTTCGGGTACGATGATTTCGTCGCCCGGATTGAGGCAAGACATGAAAGCGAAGAACACGGCTTCCGAACCGCCCGTGGTGACGATAATGTCATCCGGAGTGAGGTGGATATTGTAGCGATTATAGTAGTCTACCAGCTTGCGGCGATAAGAAAGAAAGCCTTGTGAGGGAGAGTATTCGAGTATCTCGCGTCCGGAGTGGCGCAAAACGTCCAAACCTTCCTCGGGGGTCTTCAAATCAGGCTGTCCGATGTTGAGATGATAGATCTTTATTCCACGATTTTCCGCGGCAGCGGCGAGCGGTGCGAGTTTGCGGATGGGAGATTGCGGCATTTCAACCGCACGTTCGGATATGTGTGGCATAATGTTGAATCAGAGATATATAGAAGGAGCGAATTGGAGGGAAATATCAGGAAACTTGAGGGGCTTCGGTTTCCTGCTTTTTGCTGCTTTCGGCAAACACCTTTGTGAAAGCTTTGGGAATCGGGGTCTCGAAATGCAGTGGTTCGCGAGTGATGGGATGGTAGAAATCGAGCCGATAGGCGTGTAGACACAAACGCCCTACGGGATCGTCGCCATTGCCGTACTTTATGTCACCACATACCGGGCAACCGAGATCCTGAAGGTGCACGCGAATTTGGTTCTTGCGCCCGGTGTCGAGTTTGAGCTCCACGAGCGAATAGTTGCGGTTGCAGCGTAGCGTGCGATAGTGCGTGCGTGCAAACTTTCCGCCGTTGTCGGTCGGCGAAGAATAGGTGATGTAGGCCTTGTTGTCCTTGAGCCAGCTTTCGACAACGCCTTCTTTTTCGGTCATTTGTCCCGATGCCAAGGCTACATAGCGCCGGTCGGTCACGATGCGTCGCCAATTGTGCTCAAGAATTTGCTCGGCTTCTATCGTTTTGGCGTAGACCAGCAGACCGGAAGTGTCGCGGTCGAGCCGATGCACCACGTGCGCAGTGCATTTCTGCCGCGTTTTCCGGAAATAGTCGTCGAGAATCGTCTTGACGCAGAATTGTCCTTGCGTGGAAGCCATGGAAAGAATTCCTATATTCTTTTCTATCACAATGATTTGCGCATCCTCGTATACAATCTTGACAAACTTGCTCTGAAACTGCGTGCGCGGCTTGTGTTTTGAGATTTCTACCACCATGCCGGGCCGAAGTTCGAAATCGTGTTGCGAGACATTTTTCTGATTGACGCGCACGCCGCCACCGGCGAGGATAGCTTTTGCCTTGGAACGGCTGATGCCGTCGAGACATTGCATGACAAACGGGAGAAGTGTCCCGTCTTGCTTTACTTTGAAGACCGTAAATTGTGGCTTGCGAGGATTGTACATAGGAAAAAGAGGTAGTTTAGGATGCAAATGTACGGCAAGAAGTTGGATACGACAAACAAAAGGCGCGTCAATCCATGGGTAGTGTTAAAAATGAAACGAAATGCATCAAGTTTCGGGGAAGTACTGAACCATATATCGGATAAATCTCTATCTTCGCAGCAGAAGTAACATCATACAGCACAATATGAAACAGATAGCTCTTACCATTATAGCTCTCCTCGCGGCAGGTGCTGCCTGGGCGCAGGACGACGTTTATTTTGTGCCTACCAAGAAGGCGCTGGAAGCTGAGCGTCAGGAGATGATGGGCAACAGTTCTTACGACGAAATTGCCATTCCTGCCGGCAAAGCTTTCGAACATAGCAACTGGGCCGACGGACGTTCGACCGGCGGACGGAATGTCGACGAATACAATCGGCGCGGCACCGCCAAATATCAAAGCGATAGTCTGAAATCGCGCAATTATCGTGACTACGATGACGACGATTATACAGCCACTGCGCGACTCGTTCGATTTCGTTCGCCCAGAGCATGCATCATTGCATCGCCTTATTACTACGATTACTACGATCTCGGATTCTACGATCCCTGGTTTGACGACTGGGCTTGGGGGGGACGTTTCGGATCCCCCTACGTGTCCTTTGGCTGGAGCCGAGGGCTGTGGGGCGCTTCCTGGAGCTTAGGCGGATGGTATTCGCCGTGGTATTACGATAGCTGGTACGGTCCTTCCTATGCCTACTGGAATTCTCCTTATTATTATGGGGGATGGGGTTGGAACAGTTGGTCTTCCCCTTATTATTATGGTTGGGGATCCCCTTACTACTACGATTACGGGTACCGCAACTACACGCGTCCGCGTGGAACTTGGTATAGTGGAACCTATGGTTCGAATGCTTCCGGAAGAGGTGGCAATTTCTATGCAGGCGGTTCGCGTACAAATGGTTTCTCAGGCGGCACGTATTACGGCACACGCAGCGGTTATGCCCCCGATTACAACCGAGGCACTTCGCGAAGCACGTACAGCGGCACGAATTACAACAGTGAAGGATTCACCGGAAGCGGTCGATACGGTAGCCGATCGTCCTATACGCCGGCCAACACACGCAGCTATGACAACGGAACATACAGTGCGCCTTCGCGCAGCAGCTATGAATCGTCGTCGCGCAGCAGTGAAACATACAGCGCCCCCTCGCGCAGCGGAGGATTCTACAGCGGCGGCAGTCGTGGTGGCGGATTCTCCGGAGGCGGATATAGCAGCGGCGGTGGAACTTACAGCGGCGGCGGTAGTCGCGGTGGTGGTTTTTCCAGCGGCCGACGTTGAGCTATGTTGAAACCGGAGGGCTGTGTCTTGGAAACGAAGGCGCATACGTCGGTAGATCAGTTCGATATGAGCTGAATCTCCGCGAGCCCTCTTGAAATCATGAACAGAAAATGAAAAAGAAATATGTAGTTGCAGCGGCACTTGCGCTATTTGTGGCAAGTGCTTCTGCACAAGATATTTATAAAGTGGGACTGCTCACGTCCACAGACCTGAATGGTGATGCGCGCTACGTCGGAATGGGCGGTGCCATGAGTGCTTTGGGCGCAAACATCTCGGCGATGAGCACTAACCCCGCTTCGACAGCGCAATACCGCCGCAATGACTTTTCCATTACAGGAGGAGTCTTGACTACTTCAGGGAAAGCTGACGATTTCAACTTCTTCGGTCAGAACAAAACGCGAGGAAGTTTGGATCAGGCCGGCTTTGTTTATTCCTTACCTTTGCAGAGTGGAAGCATGCGCTTCGTGAGTCTCGGCTTCAACTATCGGAAGACGAAGAATTTTGCAGAACTGGCAGCGCTCAACAATGTCCGTGTTGGGGGCTTGATGTCGCAGACATTGGAACTCACACAGTTGGCGCGCACCACGAAAGGAGACACACCGTTGGATCTTTTCAATGATCAAGATCGTAAGAACACCATTCCGCTCGTTAACGGAGCGGCAGATGCATTCTTGATCGAGAAGCAATTCTCTGCTGACTCCACGCAACTTGTCGGTTACCTTCCGGCTTATGCGGCAGGATACAACTACGGAAAGGTGCAATGGGGGAGTAATCAGGCCTACGATTTCAACCTTGCTTTCAATTTCAGCGAGCAATTCTATTTCGGCGTGAACCTTGGACTGTACAATGTGGACTATCACAGCAGCATGCAGTATGAAGAAGATTCGCGCAACCCTAAGGGCGACAGATTGTGGGCGATGGACGATCCGGGTCGGCAACTTACTTATAAGCTCAACGCAACAGAAGATGTGACCGGCACGGGCGTCGACGCTAAATTCGGCTTTATCGTGCGCCCCATGCTCGAAAGTCCGTTGCGTTTGGGACTCAGTGTGACTACTCCCACGTTCTATTCGTTGGAAAGTGTGGCTACCGATCAGATTCTTTCCCCGTATGGTGTGAAAAAGAACGGGAAGCCGTATGATTACGGCAACCAAGAACTGACGACCAACAACAGTTACTACATACTTAGCCCTTGGAAAGCGAACTTCAGCATCGGTACGACGATTGCCAACCGTCTTGCGGTCGGAGCTGAGTATGAAATTACCGATCACACGAGTGGACAAGTGCGAACTCCGGATGCGCAAGAAGATTATTACGATTGGGGAACCGGAACGCGCGATAAGTATTTGCAAACCGAGATCAACAATTACACGCGAGATACCCATACTGTGCGTCTTGGCCTCGAGTTTCTCGCCAATCGCAACGTGGCTTTGCGCGTAGGTTACAACTTTGTGAGCGCTCCCTACAAGAAAGATGCTTTCCTCAACCTCTTCACGGACAGTCCCTCCTATCGTTATGCCATGGCTACGGACTATATTAACTACGGAGCCACGCATCGTTTGGCTTTAGGTCTCGGTGTTCGAGGAAGCAACTTCTATGCAGATGCTGCTTATCAGTATCAAACGCAAGGCGCCGACGTATATGCTTATCATTACAATCCGCAGAAAAAGCAAGCACCGGCTAATTTGCTTGCCGGACAGCACGTCGACTTGCAGAGAAGTAGCTTCCAAGTGACGCTCGGATACCGTTTTTGAGCAGACGCTCCCAATATTAGTATTGTAAACTCCCCCTCTCATCTCAGAGAGGAGGAGTTTTCGTTTATGACCCGAAGAGTTTAGAATTGTAGGGCCGAGGTGCGTTCATCAACAGCGCCCTGAAGAGAAATGAATATTTGCGTTCTGAGGACTTATCTATTTTCTTTGTTGAGCTTCACTCGTGTATGCATGGAATAGTGTAAGGAAAGAGCGGAAAATAGGGAATAAATGCAGGGGAGCAGTGTTGATTCACCTGTAGACATCGAAAAAACGACGATCTCACACCGGAAGGGGCGAGATCGTCGTGATTTGTAAATGTAAAACGCCGAGGGAACCTAGCCCTTTCGAGACGCGAGCGTACGCGGGTGGGCGTTTAGAATTTGAAATCCATCCGGAATTGTCACGTTGCGATGTGTTTTGCACAGTGTCTCTCGGTGGAGCAGAATGGAGGGGGAGTGGATGCTCGAAAATTAGGCTTCAATGAATGCACTCACTGCACGAAATATATCCTGTTGGGCTTTGCTGAGCTCGTCGTTGACGATGATCGTGTCGAACTGCGGAGCAAAACTCATTTCGTACTCGGCTTTGTCTAAGCGCATTTGGATGGCTTCGGCTGTTTCGGTGCCGCGGCGTTCCAAACGGTCGCGCAAGGCTGAGATCGAGGGGGGCTGAATGAAGACCGTAAGGCAACGATCACCATAGTGGCGTTTGAAATTGAGCGCTCCCTTGACGTCTATGTCGCTAATCACGTTTTGCCCGGCTGCCAATTGGTGCTCGACCGGGGCGAGTAGGGTGCCGTAGAAACGATCAGTGTAAACTTCTTCGTATTCAAGGAATTCGCCAGCTGCAATGCGCGTTCTGAATTCTTCCGGACTGAGGAAAAAGTATTCCACTCCGTTGCGCTCTGTTCCTCGCGGGGCGCGGCTGGTGGCACTGACTGAGAAATGCAAGTTCAGTCCTCGGGCAATGAGGTATTCGATGAGCGTATTTTTGCCGGAACCCGAAGGTCCGGAAAAAGTGATTACTTTCGTCATGGTGGAAAGTGGAGTTAGAGGACGTTGAGCACTTGTTCTTTGATTTGTTCGAGCTCATCTTTCATCTTCACAACGATGTTTTGCATCTCTGCTTGATTACTTTTCGAGCCGGTCGTGTTGATTTCACGTCCCATCTCTTGGGCGATGAACCCTAATTTCTTGCCTTGTCCGATTTCTCCCGCAAGGGTTTCGCGGAAATAGCGAAGATGATTGCTCAAACGCTGCTTTTCCTCGTTGATGTCTAACTTCTCAATATAATAGATGAGTTCTTGTTCGAGGCGGTTCTTGTCATAGTCCACACCGGTGAGCTCTGCGAGACGTTCCTCGAGGCGTGCACGGATTTTCTCCACACGGCTTTGCTCGAACGGTTCGATACTGTGGAAAAGTTGTTCTATGTGGTCGATGTTGAGGGCGAACTTTTTCGCCAGTGCTTCGCCCTCTTGGAGTCGGAATGCCTGCAGGGCTTTGATGGCCCGCTGCACGGCGTCGGCCACGACGTTCCATTCTTCGTCAGAAAGCTCTTCGGCGGGAGCGGCTTGCGTGAGTTCGGGCAAACGCGCCAAGACGCCCCACAAATCTGCCCCGACCGGAGCAGCGAGTCCGTCGACTTGTGCGCTCACCGTCTGAATTTGCTGCACATAGTCGGCAACGGTGGCGGCATTGATTGTGGAACCGACACTCTCGCTTGCTTTTTCGCACCAAACAGTGAAATCCACCTTACCGCGAAGGAGTTCGGCAGCGATCAATTTGCGGAGTGCCATTTCTTTCTCCCGGTAAGCTGTGGCAATGCGGGTGTTGAGATCGAGGTTCTTACTGTTCAGCGATTTAATTTCGACGTGGATTTTCTTTCCATTGTATTCGGCTTCGGCTTTACCGTAGCCGGTCATCGAGTGAATCATGCGTTGTCGTGTGAAAAAAGCATTTGCACCCCGACGATGGCCGAGGTGCAAACACAGAGTTGATGCAAATTAGGCTTTGACGGGACGAAGATCGAGCGAGAGTTCGTCGAGTTGTTTGGGATCTACGGCCGAAGGGGCGTCGAGCATGACATCGCGGCCGGAATTGTTCTTCGGGAAAGCGATGCAGTCGCGAATACTGTCGAGGCCTGCGAAGAGACTTACGAAGCGGTCGAGACCATAGGCCAAACCACCGTGAGGGGGAGCGCCGTATTTGAAGGCGTTCATGAGGAAGCCAAATTGTTCTTGTGCCTTTTCGGGAGTGAAACCAAGCACCTTGAAGATTTTGGCTTGCAGAACGGCGTCGTGGATACGAATAGATCCGCCACCGACCTCAACTCCGTTGCACACCATGTCGTAGGCGTCGGCCAAAACCGAGGCCGGGTCGGTGTCGAGCTTGTCGATGTCGCAAGGTTTGGGCGAAGTGAAGGGATGGTGCATGGCCATGAGGCGACCTTCTTCCTCACTATATTCGAACATGGGGAAATCGACCACCCAGAGCAGAGCAAATTTGTTCTTGTCGCGCAGACCAAGGCGCTCACCCATGAGCAAACGCAGTTCGCAGAGTTGTTTGCGCGTCTTGTTTGCGTCGTCGCCACTGAGAATGAGGATGAGATCGCCGGCATTGGCTCCCATGGCTTCCTTGAGGCGTTGCAAAACTTCGGGCGAATAGAATTTGTCGACGGAACTTTTCACGCTACCGTCTTCGCCCACGCGAGCATAGACAAGTCCTTTAGCGCCAACTTGTTGAGATTTGACGAAGTTGGTGAGTTCATCGAGCTGTTTGCGAGTATAGCTTGCACAGCCGGGAGCGCAAATACCGCCGATGTAGTTCGCATCATTGAAGACGCTGAATTCGCCACTACCCTTGAGCACATCCATGAGTTCTACGAACTCCATACCGAAGCGCATGTCGGGTTTGTCGCTACCGAAGCGGCGCATGGCTTCGTGCCAAGGCATACGAAGGAAGGGTTCATCGCCCAAATCGTAGTTGCGTACCTTTTTGAAGAGGTATTTTGTGAGCCCTTCGAAGGTGTTGATGATGTCATCTTGTTCAACAAAGGACATCTCGCAGTCGATCTGGGTAAATTCGGGCTGGCGGTCGGCGCGCAAGTCTTCATCGCGGAAGCATTTCACAATCTGGAAATAGCGATCCATGCCGGCTACCATGAGCAATTGCTTGAGCGTCTGGGGGCTTTGGGGGAGCGCATAGAACTGTCCGGGGTTCATGCGCGAGGGGACGATGAAGTCGCGTGCACCCTCAGGAGTGGAACCGACCAAAACCGGAGTTTCTATCTCCATAAAGTCGAGATTGTCCAGATATTCGCGTACGGCAAGGCAGAACTTGTGGCGCAATTCGAGGTTGGCGCGCACGCTGGCACGGCGCAAGTCGAGATAACGATACTTCATGCGCAAATCGTCGCCACCGTCGGTGTTCTCTTCGATGGTGAATGGAGGAACCTCGCTGGAGTTGAGCACTGAGAGGGTGTCGACCAGCAGTTCGATGTCGCCGGTCGGCATTTTATCGTTCTTGGCATAGCGTTCGTTCACGATACCCGTGACCTGAATCACATATTCGCGACCCAGTTTGTTGGCTTGCGCGCAAAGCGCAGCATCGGTCTCTTCGTTGAACACGAGCTGGGTGATGCCATAACGATCGCGGAGGTCGACAAAAGTCATACCGCCCATTTTGCGCGTGCGTTGCACCCATCCACAGAGGGTGACACTTTGGCCAACTTCGCTCAGGCGGAGTTCGCCACAATTGTGGGTTCTATACATGTTGCGTGTGCAAATTTTGTTCGTCAATCAGCTATTCCTTTCTGTCTGCGCGGTTATAAGTGGTCTGTGAAGGACCGGTGGGAAACTGTTGAACAGACGAGGGAACGGTGGGCATGCACTCCGGTGAACTTGGTGGACTTGGTTGCCATGGCACCGGTGTGTCTGTATGCAAAAGTAATCTTTTCTCTACAAAAAGCAAAGTGGAGCGTGAATAATTTGAGTTGGAAACAGGAAGAGTGGGGAAAATAGAAAAGGACTTTGAGGTGGAGATAAAATGGTTGTGCCAAGAAAGTTTGATAAACGGGGGAGGATAGTGGCGTAGGCTGATCGGATTGTTTTGTCCATCTGTTTCTTAGAGCTGTGTGAGAGGAATTACGATAAATGTTTGATAGTTATTTAGTTGTGTGTGCGTGATGCTCTGTATATTGGTGAATGATAGTGGGTTTTTCGTGTGTTTCTTGAATTCTTGGGAATGTCTTTGCTTTTGTGCATGATTTGTGTATTGGCTTCGGCGGTTGTTTCGTGATGTATGAGATCAGAACGTAGTTTACCCAAGTTTGTGAGATGGAAATAGGGGGCTTTCTTGAGAAATATGGGGGATTTTCATAAAAACACGGGAGCTTTTAGGTGTGAAATATGAGGGGTTGAACAATTGCGCGGCGGGAAGCAGGTTTTAAAATGGCGCGTTGTTCAAATAACGCTCAATATAAAGCGCGATGATACTGTATTTTTACATAAAACGCACTCGATGCTTTCTTTAAAGCCGACAGTAGGATATTTTATTGTCTTGGTTTTTTGTGAAAGTATAAAGCTGGCTTCCCTTGGTCGGTAGTATAGGGAAAAACAAGCGCCTTATGTTACGGGGAATTTCCTCCTTTCGTTCGGAGTGAATCGGATGAAGAGCAGAGGTGCGAATTAATTCGTAAGGTCCATCGTAGAGCTTTATCATCAGCAGCTTTATTTCCCATTTGAATGAGGTTGGGAGAAAACAAAAACTCCCCGAAGCCGATTGGGCTTCGGGGAGTTGGACTTGGTGTCTATGCGTGCGTGAGTTCCGATCGTGGAACTCCTTGCCGTTTATTTGGAATTGTAGCGTACTTCGAGTACGTTCCAGTCGACAATTTGCCATACCGCTGCGAGATGGTCTACGCGGCGATTTTGGTAGTCGAGGTAGTAGGCATGTTCCCACACGTCGATGCCGAGAATGGGCTTCAAACCGTGGCGAACGGGGTTACCGGCATTGGGTTCTTGCGTGATGACGAGTTTGCCTTCGCGGTCACCGGCGAGCCATACCCATCCGCTACCGAAGAGGGCGGCACCTTTTTTCTGGAATTCTTCTTTGAAGGCCTCGAAGGAACCGAACTGGGCGTCGATGGCTTCGGCGAGATGGCCTACGGGTTTGCGGTTCTCTTGCGGAGCGGCGAATTGCGTGAAATAGAGGTTGTGGTTGAGAATCTGTCCGGCGTTGTTGAACACAGCACCTTCAGATTGTTCGACGATTTCTTCGAGTGTCTTTCCCTCGAAACCGCTGCCCGGCAGCAAATTGTTGAGGTTCGTCACGTAGGTGTTGAGGTGCTTGCCGTGGTGGAATTCTACTGTTGCTGTGCCGATGACGGGTTCGAGTGCCGAAGTGGCGTAGGGGAGTTTGACAAGTTCGAATTTTCCGTCGACGGGTTGCGTTTGCGCAAGTGCGCCTGCTGCGAAAAGGGCCAAAGCGGTATGAGTAAGTGCCATGATGTTGACTTGTTATGTGGTGAATGTTTGCGGGCACGTGAGAATAATGTGCCCTTGTCTTTGATGCAAAGGTAAGATTTTTCTTTCGGTCGTGCAAGATATAACGAAAGAAAGTTTGCGCTTTGGGGGAAAAGGGTGTGTTTTTTTCGTTCGGGGCCTAATAGGCTTTGTTGCTTCTCTGCGTTTGGTCACAGGGGGGGAGAGGAAACCTGCTTTTGTCGCTTGTGGGCTTTGTTTAGTTGGGCCATCACATTGCGTTTGGCACTTCGTTGTGCCGGTGTGAGATATTGATCGTCGAGAAATTCGAGGGTGGTAATGAGTTCTTCGCGTATTTCTGGTAGGGAATAGGTGAGTACAGCGGCAATTTTCATGCAAAGTGCGGGAATGCAGCTGCGGTCGGGGGCGGCGATGCGTTGTAGACAGTCGTCGTAGAGTTGTAGATGCGAAGGAGTGAGTAGGGTGGGAGGTTGGTGCTCGAAGAGCCGAAGTAAAAAGGTGAATAGAAGTCGGCGTTGCGGAGCGGTGAGGGGAGAACGGGAGCGCTTGAGTAGTTGTTCGGTGAACGGGATGAAATCCGCGAGAGCTGATTGGGGCAAGTGGGTGCAAAGGAGAGCGGCATTCTCTGCAATCTTTGCGACAGGGGATTGCATCCACGAGAGTAGTTGGAGAGGGTAGTGGGGGGCGCCTGTTTGGAGAAGGGCGCTGATGATTTCTTTGCGCTCGACCGGGGAAAGGCGCCTATCGGGGAGGGTGGGGATCGTTGTCATTGTGGTGATGAGGGCGATAGCAGGTGATCGGCTTCAGAAATAGAGTTTCCAGGGAATGGCAATGAGACAGAGGGTGATGGCGAATGTGCGTGGGATGAGCATGAGCATTCGGGGATGATAGACCAAGGTGCGAGCATCGGAGAAATAATGGCGGTAGAGCCGTTGTGCGATGGCGCCGATAGCAAGGCCGAAGAGCGCACCAACTGCTAAATCGCCGATGTAGTGGGCGCCGAGGTACACTCGCGTCCAGCAACTGAGTACTGCCCACCCGAAAAGACTGAGGGTGATGGAACGCCGACGGAACACCGGAGAAAGGAAGGTGGCTACGACGAAAGTGTTGGCAGCGTGTGAAGAGAAAAAACCGTAAGGACCTCCACGATAGCCGTTTACAATGTCGACAGCATCTTGGAGATAGGGGTTGTGGGTGGGGCGCCAACGGGCTACGAGGGGCTTGAAGACGGTGGAGGCTAGCTGGTCGCAGAGGACAATGCAGAGGAGAGTGCCACCTATGAGGAACAACATGTGTGGAAAATCGTGCTCGCGAAAGACGACAAAGGCTACGACAAGTAAAAAGGGGATCCATACGAACATTTGCGTGGCATTCCAGGCCACACTGTCCAAGTAGAGAGAGGAACTCCCGTTGAAAAAGAGTGTGATGAATTGGTCCATGAGGCAAAAAAACGGGATGCAGGACATCAAGTGGCGCTTGACGAATGATTGTCGGATGGACGTTTCACATTCGTTGGGCGTATTCCGTGTTCTGCATCCCGTCTTGTGGGATCGGTTGTGAAGTGCTTACTGCATAGATCCGCCCGCAATGTCGAGGAGTTCGGCAGTGATGGCTTGTTGACGGGTCTTGTTGTATTGGAGTGTGAGTTGGCTGAGCAGTTCGTCGGCGTTGTCGGTTGCAACTTGCATAGCGATGACGCGGGCGGCGTGTTCTGAGGCTAAACTGTCCAGTATACTCGAGAATAGTTTGAGGTGAAGTGCTTGGGGAATGAGTTCTTTGAGGATGGCCTGGGGAGAGGGTTCCACCAAATAGTTGGCAACTGCCTCGTCTTCATTCTCCTTTTCCAGTTTGATGGGGAGATAGGTTTCGGAAAGTAGCACTTGTGAACCTGCACTTTTGAAGTGGTGGTACTGAATGTCTACTTGATCAATTTCGCCCTTCGTGAATTGCTCCATGATGTGGGCTGACAGTTCGCTGATGTTGGCGTATTGCGGATGATCGAGTAGGTGCGAATAGTCCTGTGCGCATTCGAAACCCTGTTTCTTGGCTGCTTCGGCTACTTTTCGCCCAATAGGGTAGATGTGTGTGACTTCTATTCCTTGGGCGGCGTAGTTTTCGAGTGTGTGTTTGAGCTGTTTGATGACATTTACGTTGAATCCTCCACAAAGACTGGAGTTGGAGGAGAGAACGATGATAGCAACGCGTTTCACTTCGCGTTGAACAGCATAGGGAGAGGAGAGTTCGCCTTCGAGCGAAGCTACAAACGACGACATGATGCCATGGAGCTTCTGTTCGTAGGGAAGCATTTGTTCGATGGCCTGTTGCGCGTGATGCAGTTTCGAACTGGCTACCATTTTCATGGCACTCGTGATCTTACGGGTGCTGTTGACTGAAGATATGCGGTTCTTTACTTCTTTGAGTGAGGCCATTTTTTCTGATTTTGTGTGCTTTGTCTACGGGGATTCCGACTTTGAGAATCGGAATCCCCGGACATTAAGCTACTTGCCGGGAAGAGCGAGTTATTTGTATTGCGCCGCAATGTCAGCAGCCACTTGTCTGATTTCGTTTTCGATGCCTTCGTCGATTTTGCCTTCGGCAAGGGGGCGAAGTACGGTTTCGTTGTGAGTGGCACGGAGCACATTGAGGAATTGATCTTGGAAGTCACGCACTTTGTCGAGAGGTACGTCGGCAAGCAATCCTTTTGTTCCGCAATAAAGTATGGCCACTTGTTCAGCTACAGGCATCGGACTGTATTGTGCTTGGATGAGTAGCTGGTTGTTTTTGCGGCCACGGTCGATGGTCATGGCGGTGACGGCATCCATATCGCTGGAGAACTTGGCAAAGGCTTCGAGTTCGCGGTATTGTGCTTGGTCGATCTTCAAGGTACCGGCCACTTTTTTCATCGATTTGATTTGTGCGGAACCACCTACACGGGACACGGAGATACCTACATCGATAGCGGGACGGAAACCTTGGTTGAACAGGTCCGTGACAAGGTAGATTTGTCCGTCAGTGATGGAGATTACGTTCGTGGGGATGTAAGCTGATACGTCACCGGCTTGGGTTTCGATGATGGGGAGTGCCGTGAGTGAGCCTCCTCCTTTGACGAGTCCATGCAGGGATTCAGGGAGGTCGTTCATTTGTTCAGCCACTTCTTGCTGATTGTTGATCTTTGCGGCACGCTCAAGTAGGCGAGAGTGGAGATAGAACACGTCGCCGGGGTAGGCCTCGCGGCCGGAGGGACGACGGAGAATCAGGGAGATCTCGCGGTAGGCTACGGCCTGCTTAGAGAGGTCATCGTAGACGACGAGTGCGTGCTTGCCTCGGTCACGGAAGAATTCACCAATGGCTGCACCGGCCATGGGGGCGTAGTACTGCAAAGCGGCGCTGTCTGCTGCCGTAGCCGATACAATGACAGTATAGTCTAAGGCGCCTTTCTCCTTGAGTATGTTGACGATATTGGCAACGGTAGAGGCTTTCTGACCGATTGCAACGTAGATACAATATACGGGATCGCCCGATTCGAAGTTCTTGCGCTGGTTGATGATCGTATCAATCGCAATCGCAGTTTTACCGGTTTGGCGGTCACCAATGATCAATTCGCGTTGTCCGCGTCCGATGGGGATCATGGAGTCGACGCTCTTGAGACCGGTTGCCAAAGACTCTGTGACCGGTTGGCGGTAAATCACACCGGGCGCTTTGCGGTCGAGGGGCATGAGATACTTCTCACCCTCGATGTCACCACCTCCGTCAAGAGGATTTCCCAGCGGGCTGATGACACGGCCGAGCATGTTCTCGTTGACCATGATGGAGGCGACACGACCGGTGCGTTTCACACTGTCGCCTTCTTTAATGCCTTCGGAAGAACCGAGAATCACGGCACCGACATTATCCTCTTCGAGGTTCATGGCTACAGCCATAACGCCGTTGTCGAATTCAATCAGCTCGTTTTCTGTCACTTTGCTTAGTCCGTAAATGCGGGCTACGCCGTCGCCAACGGTAAGGACAGTGCCTACTTCCTCAAACTGAACTTCTGTGGAGATGTTCTGGAGTTGTTGTAGAAGCACGGCTGAAACTTCGCCGGGCTTGATATTGTTGGGCATAGAGATTCTATTTTGTGTGCTGTGAGATCCGTGTTGTGCTCTGCTGTGTGGCGCGAACGTGGCGGTCTTTTCGTATTATGGTTGTTGTGGGGGCTCGGCTCTGAATGGAAACACCGTAGAGCCTAAAGACTGTGGCAGGAATTAGTTCCAGTTTCTCCGCAATTGTCTGAGCTGTCCTTGCAGGCTGGCGTCGACTCTGTAGTCGTCGTACGTGAGTATGAAGCCGGCTTTCAGTTCCGGAGCTGTTTGTACGTGCAATTGTACCGTGTTGCCTGTGCGTTTTCGAATGAGCTTAAGCATCCGCTCGCGTATTTCGGGAGCGACGGCCTCTGCTGTGGTTAGATAAGCACGGGTCAAATGGTGTTGGTGCTCATACGCGTTCAGGAAAGAGGTGGCCATGAACGGAAACATTTCGGCACGCCCTTTACTAACGACGAGCTGAATGAAACGCTTCGTACTATTGCTCACTTCGGAATCGTCGTTTAGACGAGCGGCCTCGGTGATGATGGCGTTCTTTTGCGCATTGTCGAGAATTGGGTTGTTAGGGATGTTACGGAGGGCTTGTAATTCCCGAAAATTCCGATCAAGCTGTTGCATCTCTGCATAAACCAGCTCTGCTTCGCCATTTTGTGTGGCGAAGTAGAGTAAGGCTTTTGCATATCGAGCGGCTACGATTCCGGTGTTCATTGTGCGAAGGAGGAAATTTTACTGTTTCTCGATGTCGTCGAGCAGTCCATTAATGTAGTTCGTGCGTTCTGTGTCGTTGCTGAGATGCTGTCGAATGATTTTCTCAGCGACTTCTACAGAAAGATCCGCAACTTGTGAGCGAATATCGCGCAAGGCGTTCGCCTTCTCAACTTGAATTTGAGCCTTGGCTTCGTCAAGGAGCTTGGCGCCTTCGGCTTCTGCCAACGTCTTCGCGTCCTTGACTATTGCGTCACGAGTTGCCGTCGCTTCTTTGAGGATCTCTGCTTGTTTCTCGCGAGCCTCACGAAGCACCTTGTCACTCTCGGCTTGTATTCCAGCTAACTTTTCGTTGGCGGCTCTTGCATTGCGGAGGCTCTCATCGATAAATTCTTTGCGTTGTTCGACCATACCGGTGATAACCGGGAAACCGAATTTTGCTAAGATGATGAGGACCACGATAAATGCGACGAGCATCCAAAAGAGCAGGCCGAAATCGGGAGTGAGAATGGAGGGCAAATTCAATGACTCCATACAGGATATTTAGCGCTCAATATTATTTGATGAGGAAGGCGCAAGCTGCAACGGCAAAGAGGGCAACACCTTCGACGAGAGCGGCTACGATGATCATGTTGGTCATGATCTTACCGGCTGCTTCGGGCTGACGTGCGATGGCTTCCATGGCGGAACTACCGATTTTACCGATACCAAGACCGGCACCAATCGTTGCAAGACCGGCACCAAGTGCCATACCAAGTTGTGCAAAGCCTGTAGAGGCTGCTTCCAAAAGAGGGAACATCATAGTGTAAGTTATTATATGAGTTGATTATGCTTGGGAATTCTGTTTCGAAATAGGGGCTATTCTTCGTGATGCTCGGGATGTGCTAAGCCGATGAATACGGAGGAGAGGAGTACGAATACGTAAGCTTGAAGAAATGCGACTAATAGCTCAAGACAATTGAGGAAGATCATAAGCACTGCACTGAACACAGTGAAGATAGATCCCATTGATGTACTGATTTGCCAGGTCATGAAGATCACGAAGGTGAAGGACAAAATAATCGCATGTCCGGCCATCATGTTGGCAAAGAGACGGATCATTAGTGCAAAAGGCTTCGTGAAGATGCCAAAGACTTCGATCAATGGCATAACAGGAGGGATCTTCAGCCACAGCGGTACGTTAGGCCATAGAATTTCTTTCCAGTATTCTTTGTTCCCGAAGAGGTTTACTGCCAACATAGTTCCGACTGCGAGCAACAATGTTATGTTGATGTTGCCCGTGACATTGGCGCCTCCGGGAAAAATTGGGATGAGTCCAATTAGATTGTTCGTGAAGATGAAAAAGAACACCGTAAGCAAGTAGGGAGCATAGGGGCGATAGTGTTTCTCGCCGATCGAGGATTTAATGACATCGTCGTGAATTGTCATTACAAGCATCTCGATTGCACCAACAAAGCCTTTGGGGGCTTCTTGTTTCACTGAATCATGTTTCTTGTACCAACGTGCACAATAAAGAAATGTGCCGATCAGTATGAAAACCACCAACCAAATCTGCAGAACATTCTTGGTTATGGACAGATCCCATGGGCGTTCTACGGTGCCGTCGGCCAATTTCTCGTAGATCTTGTTGTGGTGTTCTGACGAAAGAAAGAAACCCTGATAGTCTTTGCCTTGATGCGCCGCTTCTTCGAGGCGTTCACTGCTGAAAACGTGCCATCCGCTTTCTTTCCCTTTTACTATCACAGGAAGATGGACGCTTATGGGCTTTCCATTCCAAGTTGTGATGTGCCATTCGTAAGAGTCAGCCAAATGTTCCAGGACAAACTCCGAAACATTGATATCCTTTTTTCCCTCTGCAGCTTGTGCCCCAAAAGCTTCTGTGCAGAAGCCTGAAAGAAAGAGCGTGAGTAACAGGAGACTAAGTCGGATTATTTTTTTCATTGCTATTGTTTGTTGACTGATTCAAGTTACGGCGGTGCCAAGTTGAGAAGATCAGTGTGGCAAAGTAGTAAAGCAAAACCACAAAGAAGGCGGCAGTAAAATTGACCTGCTCGTGTTGCTTGTAAATGAAGAGGACAATCAGCGTGAGGAAAAGGCGCAATAGAGAGAAACCCAAATTGACTCCGATAAAGATAGATGAGTCCTTGTGGCTCAACTTGGAAGTAACTCCCAACTCAATCAAGGTATAGCAGTAGAAGACTACAGAGACTATAATAACTTCTTGAGCAACCTCTACAGGGGCAATGCCGAAGCCTTGGGCCATGACAAGGAAAAGACAAACGCCCAGCAATAGGTAAAGCGTGGCAAGTCTCAGGACTAGACGAGCAAGTGTCAGCATATCAATTATGAGTCTCTACGCAAAGAGTCACATTGTTGTCGTTTACTTCGACAAATCCGCTGGAAACATTGAACTCTTTCGTTTCTGTGCCGGTACAAGTGACAACGCCTTGTGATAATGAGGAGATTATCGGTGCATGGTTGACTAGCACCTCAAACTCTCCCAAGGTACCGGGCATTGTAATGCGCTCGGCTTCGCCCTCAAAAAGGGTACATTCAGGAGAGACGATTTTGATGTGGAGACGATTCTTGTCCATAATCCTTATTGTGCATTCGCAGCCGAAAGTAACTTCTCGCCCTTGGCGATTGCGTCGTCGATTGTTCCGACGTTCAGGAAGGCCTGTTCAGGAAGATGATCTACTTCGCCGTCGATAATCATGTTGAATCCGCGGATCACTTCCTCGATGGGGACCATCACACCTTTTACACCTGTAAATTTCTCTGCCACGGTAAACGGCTGAGACAAGAAGCGTTGTACACGGCGTGCGCGGTTTACCGTGAGGCGATCCTCGTCTGAGAGCTCATCCATACCTAAGATCGCGATGATATCCTGGAGCTCTTTATATTTCTGCAGGATTTGTTTTACGCGTTGTGCGCAGTTGTAGTGATCTTCTCCGATTACATTCGGGTCCAGAATGCGGGAAGTCGAGTCCAACGGATCCACTGCGGGATAAATACCTAGCTCAGTGATCTTACGCGAAAGCACCGTTGTGGCGTCGAGGTGTGTGAAGGTTGTAGCAGGTGCGGGGTCTGTCAAGTCATCAGCCGGGACGTATACAGCCTGGATAGACGTGATGGAACCATTCTTCGTAGAAGTAATACGTTCTTGCATCGCGCCCATTTCTGAAGCCAAGGTTGGTTGATAACCTACAGCGGAAGGCATGCGACCAAGTAAGGCGGACACTTCAGAACCAGCTTGTGTGAAACGGAAGATATTGTCGATAAAGAACAGAATATCTGTAGCTTTTCCTGTTTTTGCTCCACTATCTCGGAAAGATTCTGCAACGGAAAGTCCAGAAAGTGCCACAGATGCACGTGCTCCGGGCGGTTCATTCATCTGACCATAGACCAAGGTTGCCTGGCTTTTGGCCACTTCGTTATAGTCTACTTTCGAAAGATCCCACTCACCGCGTTCCATTGCTTCGGTAAAGGCTTCTCCGTATTTCACGACGCCCGATTCAATCATTTCGCGCAGCAGGTCGTTACCTTCACGAGTACGCTCACCGACACCTGCGAATACCGAAAAACCATCGTGTCCCTTCGCAATATTATTGATGAGCTCCATGATAAGCACGGTCTTACCTACACCGGCGCCACCAAAGAGTCCGATCTTACCACCTTTCATATAAGGTTCCAAGAGGTCGATTACTTTGATACCGGTGTAGAGAACCTCACGAGAGGTTTTCAAATCTTCGAACTTGGGCGGTTCACGGTGGATAGGATAAGCATTACCTTCGCGAGAGACCGCATGAAGTCCATCGATGGTGTCTCCAATCACGTTCAGCATGCGACCTTTGATCTGGTCACCAATGGGCATTGAAATGGGGGCACCGGTTGATTTCACTTCCAAACCACGCGAAAGGCCGTCAGTGTTGTCCATAGCCACTGTGCGAACTACATCGTCGCCAATGTGTTGTTGCACTTCTATGACCAGTTGGCGCCCGTCGGGATGTTGCACTTCCAGTGCTTCATGGATGCGCGGGAGTACTTCATCGGCGGGGCGGCCGTTGAGTGGGAAATGAACGTCGACCACCGGTCCGATGATCTGAGAAATATAACCGATTTGTTGACTCATAGTCGTTTGAGAACGAGATTGTTTTAGATGCTGAGTTCGTTGAGGACTTGAATAAGCTGAGGGTTCATACCTTTGCGCTTTTGCACGGCCTCGATGAAGGGAACATATACGATTTCATGGTTGCGAATACCCACCATGACATTACGCTGTCCTTGTACGAGAGCTGTAATGGCACCGACGCCTACACGTGAAGCCAATACACGGTCGCGTGCCGAGGGGCGTCCGCCGCGTTGCAAGTGTCCGAGTATCGAAACACGAACGTCGAATTGTGGGTATTCCTTATTTACACGGTCTGCATAATAAAGCGCACCGCATTTGGGGCTTTCGCTAACGATGACCATGCAGCTCTTCTTGGATTTGCGAATACCGCGTTCCATGAATTCGATGAGCTGGTCAGATCCTGTGGAGTCTTCTGGGATAATAGCAGCTTCAGCGCCGGCGGCTATGGCAGAATTTTGTGCCAGGAAGCCTGCGTCACGACCCATCACCTCGATGAAGAAGATACGTTCGTGGGAGTTGGCGGTGTCGCGGATCTTATCCACGCAGTCCATAATCGTGTTGAGCGTCGTGTCGTACCCAATCGTATTGTCTGTTCCGTAGAGATCGTTGTCGATTGTACCCGGAAGACCAATACAGGGGAAGTCATATTCTTCTGCCAGGAGCATAGCACCGGTCAAAGAGCCGTTACCGCCGATTACGATAAGGGCATCAATCCCTTCTTTACGAAGTGTGTCGTACGCGCGTTTTCGCCCTTTGGGAGTTTGAAATTCCGCAGAGCGGGCTGTACGTAGGATTGTCCCGCCGGTTTGGATGATGCCCGAAACGTCCTCTGTGGTGAAAGTCTTCACTTCACCGTTCATCAGTCCTTCGTAGCCGCGATAAATGGCCTTCACCTTGAAACCGTTGAAAATAGCACTTCGTGTCACGGCACGAATAGCGGCATTCATTCCAGGGGCGTCACCACCGGAAGTCAAAACGCCGATACATCTGATTTTTGCCATAGAGGAGAGTTTTAGCAAATCTATATTGTGAGCGGCAAACGGGGCTCGAACCCGCGACCCTGGGCTTGGGAAGCCCATGCTCTACCAACTGAGCTATTGCCGCATATCATGAGATTTCTCGTTGCAAAGTTAGTTCTTTCTCTGTGGATGAACTCGTGCTTCATCGTCTTTTTTCGTCCTAACCCCCAAAAAACGATAAAATGTTGAGAAGTCTTCAGTGTTAATCCTTGTAGTGCGTGAACTTCGTACCTGAGTTGTCTTACAAAAAAGACAGTTTTTGCCGAGGTGTTCATTCGAGTTGGATCAACTCCTTTTTCGCTCTCCCACTTGTGCGCCACTTAGTCCGTATTTACGTGATCTTTAGGGATATAATTTTGATAAGACGCGTAGTACACTTGATCCTTTTGCAGTATTGCTTATTGTGGTTCGCAAAAGAAAATGCGCATGTCGAATCTTTCGACACGCGCAGGGAAATCTTGAGATGGAAAAGGGGTTATTTGAACATGATTTCTGAGTCGCGCTCAGCGGCTGCAGAAGCCCATCCTTCAGGAATGAAGCGCCAATTGTTGAGTGGCTGCGGATTGATTTCCTTCTGTCGGGCTATTTCGCGGCGCAGGTATTCGCGCATTTCATTATTGGAGGTCCAGACCACACGTGAGCGCAGTTGATTTTGCGGGATCCCCGCTCCTTTGACAAGCAGTCCGCCTCCTCCGTTGGCGCGGTAGGAATTCACCGCCACTTTGTAAGTCTTCTGCAGATCGAAAGGCTTCCCGTCTGCCATAGATAGGATGGTCACTTTCTGTCCCTTGGGTTTTCGGAGATCGACGGTGTACTTGATGCCGGCTGCGGAGTCGAAATTGTAGGACGAGTGCTTCAGTCGTTGCCAAGGCTCCGGAGCATTTGCGTAGTTGTCGCTCAACAACATCATGTGATCGGCGGGCGATTTCATTTGTTGAGTCCAAATACCGTAGCTTTCTTCAAGGTAGTTCTTAATTTCCTGCCCGGTAAGTTTCATGACGTAGAGTTGGTTCTCGTATTTGTAGAGATTGAACAAGTCCGCCATGCGGATGTCTCCCGGTTCAATCTTAGCATCATACGAAAGCGGAGCGGCGAAAGAAATATCAGCTCCAGTCACAGCAAGTTGTATGCGGTGAATGAAGTCTACAAATGCAGATGAACCGAAGTAGGCTGAGCGTGTGTCGAGTTCATTCTTGTTGCGTCCGATCACCTGTGTGGTAAAGTTACGGATGTCGTTGAACTCTTTGGTATAGTGCGAAAGGAAGACGGAATCTGGTTGTTCACCGCGGATATCGATTACATTGCCCACGATTTCCTTTTTCTTCCGTTTTCCATCGGGCCCGAGCGTCACTTTTATGTCAGCCTGTGCGATGTTCATTGCATTGGCGCCGGGATTGAGAACCAGGGTTTGGCGTCCACTGATTTTATTGGTGACCGTCGTGTTGGCAATGCGGTGATCGTGTCCGCAAAAGAGGATGTCGATGTCCGGAACCTGTTCTGCGACTTGGAAAGCTGCGTGATCCAGCATGCGCCCTGTGGCGTTGTGCTCACCCACACCGCTGTGCATCACTACCACAACGATGTCGGCTTTGGCTGCACGGCGTATGATGGGAACAACACGGCGAGCTGTTTCTACGCAATCGCGAAAATCCAGATATTTCCAGAGTCTTTCGGGAAGCCATTGCGGAATGGTGGGCGTGATCATGCCGAGTACGCCGATGCGCACTCCGTCCACTTCCTCCTGTACGTAGGCCGTGAGGTAGAGTTTGTTCTTACGTTTGTCTACGACATTGGCACCCAATACTGCGAAACCGCAATCGTCCATCCAGCGATCGTAGACGGCATGTCCGGTTTCCACGTCGTGGTTGCCCAGTGTACCACAAAGGTAGCCCATTTCATTGAGCATGCGTGCACAAAGGTGGGTGGAAGTGGTGTCTACGTAATTATAATAGTAGGCTGCGGGCTGACCTTGCAAAATATCCCCGTTGTCGACGAGTAAGACATGTCCTTCACCTTGTGCCGCACGCAAACGTTTCACGTAGGTTGAGATGCGACTTAAGCTTCCTTCTCCCGGTTTGTCATTGATAAAATCGTAGGGAAAGTAGTTACCGTGCACGTCTGAAGTCTCGATAATGGAGAAGTTGACCTCCCGGTTGGAATCTTGTGCGAACAGAGATACACCGGTGCAAAAGCATGTGGTAAGAATTAAGGTGGCTGTGCGGAGAAGAAGATTCATATACGGATATAATCTGCAAAGATATAGGGTTGTTCGTTTTGTTCATCGGCCGGGTGTGATTCATGGAAGGTGCACTTCCATTGATCGAAGTCGACTTCCGGGAAAAAGACATCGGCCTGAGGGGCTTTCGCCAGAATGTGTGTCAAACACAGTCGATCTGCCAGCGGCAAAGTGGCTTCGTAAATTGAAGATCCGCCGATGACGAAGATCTCTTTGTCGTCTTGTGCGGCCTGGAGTGCGGCTTCGGGAGAGCGAAAAAGGAAGGTGCCGGCCGGTGCCTCAGAAAGTGAACGACTGACGACGAAGTTACGACGATTGGGGAGGGCACCTTTGGGCAGAGAGGCAAAAGTCTTTCGGCCCATGATCACAGTGTGCCCCACTGTGAGGGCTTTAAAGCGTTGAAGGTCCGATCGCAGCCTGAAAAGCATGTGTCCTTTGAGGCCGATGGCTCGTTGTTCGTCGAGTGCGCAAATGAGCGTGAGCATAGAAAGGGGAGTGTTAGACCGAAACCGCTGCCGCAATGTGTGGGTAGGGGGTGTAGTTTTCGAGTTGGAAGTCCTCAAATCTAAAAGAGAAGAGGTCGCTGACTTCCGGGTTTAGGTGCATTTGAGGGAGAGCTCGCGGAGTTCTACTCAATTGTAAATTTGCTTGGTCTAAATGATTGAGATATAGATGCGTATCGCCGGTGGTGTGAATGAACTCTCCGGGGCGCAATCCGCAGACTTGAGCCACCATGAGCGTCAGTAGAGCGTAGGAAGCGATGTTAAAGGGCACACCCAAAAAAGTGTCGGCACTCCGTTGATAGAGTTGTAGGGAAAGGCGCCCGTCAGCCACGTAGAACTGGAAAAGCAAGTGGCAGGGGGGCAAGGCCATTTGGTCCACTTCTGCCACGTTCCAGGCGTTGACGATCAAACGGCGGCTATCCGGCTGATTTTTGATCTGCGAAATGACCCGACTGATCTGATCTATGTGTCCACCGTTGTAGTCCGGCCACGATCGCCACTGGTGTCCGTACACGGGACCCAGTTCGCCCGACGCGTCGGCCCACTCATTCCATATGCGCACCCCATGTTCTTGGAGATAATGCACGTTGGTGTCGCCGCGCAAGAACCAAAGCAGTTCGTAGATGATGCTTTTCAGGTGCAATTGCTTGGTGGTGAGCAGGGGAAAACCCTTTTCGAGATCAAAACGCATCTGATGTCCGAAGATTGACAGGGTTCCCGTGCCGGTTCGGTCAGTTTTGCGAGTGCCGTTTTCGAGAATGAGGCGTAAGAGGTCGTGATATTGTTGCATGAGAGTGAGGCAGAGCTGAATTTATTGCAACGCAAGCACTAAAATTGAACCTGCTGTGAGGAGTAGTCCACCGATAGCGGCAAAAATAGAGGCGCGTTGACGAGCCCAGCCCCAGAAAAACAGGCTCACGAAGAAACTAATGATTGGCCCGACCCAAAATAATTGGATGAGTACGTATTGCATGATGTTGAGCACGGTGCTGTCGCTCTCGGGCCACAGCGTTACGTTGCCAAACAAGAAAAACACCAACGTGCCGACGGGAACCAGAATGGTGGGAGCGAGGAGGAGAAGGAGCCAGAAGGGATATTGACGCATGGGGTTGAGTCGTATTGAAGAGGAGTTGGGGCACGCAGCGTTAGGGGTGCAGTGCATCGTAATTGAGAACCGAGGAATCTCCATAACTCAAGAACCGGAATCCATGTTCGAGCGCATAATCGTAGATCGGTCGCCATTGGCCTCCCACAAATGCACTCACCAAGAGAAGCAGGGTGGATTGGGGCTGGTGGAAATTCGTGACGATGGTCTTTACGATCTTGTACTCGTATCCCGGTGCAATGATGATTTGCGTGGCCGTGTGGAGCACTTCGAGCTGATTGTCGCGCAAATAGTCGCGCACTGCCTCGAGAGCTTCACGAGGTGTGAGGGGACGTTCGCAATTTTTGGCGTAGTCGTAGGGCAGCCATTGGGGCACATGCAAGTCGTCCTCATTTGGTTCGCGGTTCGCGTCGCGGCATTGACGAATGCGCACACCGATGTAATAGAGACTTTCGAGTGTGCGCACACTTGTAGTCCCCACGGCGATGCATTGAGCTCCGTGGGCCAGCAAACGTTCGATGGAATTGAGCGGCACGGCGATCCACTCGGCGTGCATTTGGTGGCCGGCGATCTCTTCGCTTTTTACCGGTTTGAAGGTTCCGGCTCCGACGTGCAATGTGAGTTCGTTGCGCTCTATGCCGTGACGGTCGAGTGCTTGCAACACTCGTTCCGTGAAGTGCAAACCGGCTGTGGGAGCTGCCACCGATCCTTTGATTTTGGAATAGACAGTCTGGTAGTTTTTTAAGTCCGTGTCCTCCGTTTCGCGATTCAAGTAGGGAGGGATGGGCAATTCGCCGATGCTGTCGAGCACTTCGGCCCAGCTGACTGTAGGGTTGTCCCATGAGAAGCGTACTTCATGTCCGGTACCGCTCATTCCCAACCGCTCGGCTCGTAGGATGAGCGAGTTGCCACCTATTGTAATGGGACGTTCGAGCACACCCTCCTTCCATTTCTTCAGATTACCGATCATGCAAGTCCACGTCACCGCCCCGCAGGTGGCAAACGACTGTTGATAGTCGAGTGGGGTATGTGGTTCGAGGCAAAACACTTCGATCAGTGCGCCGGTCGACTTGTGAAAATGCAGGCGTGCCTGGATCACTTTGGTGTTGTTGAACACCATAAGTGCACCGGCCGGCAAGTAATTGGGCAGATTGATGAATAGATCTTCGCCGATGGTCCCGTCTGTTTTGCGGGTGAGCAGCTTGGATTGGTCACGTTCGGTGAGGGGATATTTGGCAATGCGCTCGTCGGGGAGCGGGTAGTCGAAGTCTTTAATTTTGAGTTGGCGGGGGTTGATCATGAGGCGCCTACTATTATTTGTCTGTTTGGTCGAGTTCTATTTTCTCTACGTTGCCTGTTGTGGGCGATAACCAAACCTTTGTATTGAATTTCTTGTTGAATAAAGTTCCTCCAAGATGTTCTGTCCTACCGAATTGTGCCATGGGGATATTTGCTTCGTAAAGTGTTTCGTCTCCCAGGGCAACGTGCACTTTTGCTTCGCCCGGCACACGATAGCGCAGGTCTTCTTGGTCTTTTTTCTTCTTGGGTTTGCCGTCGTCGTAGGCAGGACGTATGTTTTGTAGGTCTTCTACTGTGAGCGTGACGGGCATACCTGCTGCATCGTCGGGGTCAACTATGCCGAGGTATTTCGAAAAGCGGAACAGCACGCGTCCCTGTTCCGTACGTCGGGGCAGGTAATCGAAGGTGAAGGTGCGTTCCTCTTCGGTATACGTGCCGACGAAGAGAGAAGTGAGGGCTTTTTCGCGTTCGTCGAGCTGAGCCAGCATGGTTTTCAGCTGTTCGCCGTCTTTGGGGTTGAAATCTGCTTGTCCCTTGATGAGTTGATTTCGGTTTTCGCGGATGTCGAAAATCTCTGCGACGGCCAGCTCAGCGCGTCGTGCGGTGCTGCCGGCGCGGAGCATGTCGGGCGTTTTGTAACGGTCGGCGTTGAGGGTTGGCGTGGCGATGGTGCGCACGCCGGGTTGCGACAATGTTGCCGGTTGCGTGGCTTCGGCGTTCACTGCGAGGAGGAGACCCTCAGGCGACAGCGTCACGAGCGGAGCAGAAGTGCGGTGATCGAGCCGAATGGTGTAGGCCGCTGTGCTGTCGGGCGTGCCAAAGGCATCTACCTTCACCCCTTCCAGTGTCCAGGTGTCGAACGCATTGAGCATCACGTCCTTGCGATCGAGTAGGGCACGCGCGTAAGCCGCGTATTCACCGGGGACATAATGTCGACAGCGGGTCTGCACGGTGAGATGTAGGCCGGTGAGAGGCAAGTGATACGTGATGCCTTCTGCTGTGAGGCCGGGGCGATAAGGAGCCACGGCTGTTTGTGCCGAAACAGTTGGTGCAGCGGCGGCAAAGAGGCTGAGGAGTAGGGCGAAACGGCTGAGGGGATGTGTAGACATGGTTCAGTGTGGGGGAAGAAGGTGGAGAAAAGCTTGACCAATGGCGTCCACTAAGTCTGAGGCCACCGTGGCAGGAGCGGAACAATGAGCTTCGGCAATTTTTCCGGCTTCGCGGTGCAGGCACACGCCCAATCCTGCGGCCTCTTCCGGAAGATATCCTTGCGCGGCGAGCCCTCCTGTTAATCCGGTGAGCACGTCGCCGCTACCGGCCTTGGCTAAGGCACTATTGCCTCCTCCCTCGGCCACGAGCAGTCTGCCTTCCGGAATGAAGAGGTGAGGAATGTGATCTTTGAGCAACAGGTTGAGTCGGAGTGAGTCGGACAGCGTGCGTGCTGCAGCTTGCAAATCGGCAAGTTCTTCGCATGGCAGGTCCAATGCTCGACACAGGCGGCGCATCTCTCCAAGGTGGGGAGTGAGTAGGCTGTGAGGGGGAACCAAAGAGAGCAATTGGTAGTCGGCGGCCAGGAGATTCAGGGCGTCAGCATCGAGAATGAGCGGGAGCGGTCTCCCGGCTGTCTCACGTTCCAATAGGGCTTTGAGTAAAGTGCGCAGGGCAAAGGCTGTTTCGCCGTCAGTACCCAGTCCGGGACCTACAGCCACTGCCGTGAAACCGGTGAGATCAATGAGCGAACTCCAACACGATTCAGCGCTTTCGTCGATTTGCAGCACGGCTTCTGGCACGGCTACTTGCAGCACGTCGCGACCGCATCGTGGGATGTGGACTGTGACTTTTCCAACTCCACTGCGAAGTGCGGAACGGGCGGCAAGTACTGCAGCGCCGATCATACCTTCGTGACCGGCGATGAGGAGAAGATGCCCGAACGTACCTTTGTGTCCATCGGCGGGGCGTGGTTTCCACTTGCCGGCGAACCATTGGTGCGTGATGATTTCCGCATTGCTTGTGTTCATGTTGCAAAAATACGTATTTTGAGCCGGTTTGCGGCTCTTTGGCGTGGTGAAATTGATTAAAGTTGCGAAGGGGCGATTCAAGGGTGGGGGAACGGGCGGCGGGGGAGGGGAGTTTGCCGGCGACAAAGGAAAGGTAGCTATGAAACTTGGGGATGTCGGGTGAAAAATAGGGGACTAATGTTGTTTCCTTCCTTATTTTTTGACGAAAGCCCCCAAGTTTTTCCGGTGAAGTGCTGGGCGTGATGAGCATGCGCGAGGCGACGAGCAGTGATCGGGCTCGGCGTTCCACTAAGCACCCTGTGCGTGAAAGCACTTGTGCTTTGTTTTCATCGGTCAGAGGTGGAAATGAAGTGAAAGATGACTACAAAAAACGGGCACTCGAGCGTCAGTGCTCGAATGCCCGCTGTATTGGGGAGGGAAGTTGGCGTTACTTCTTCTTGCCTTTGTATCGTTCGTTCATTCCCTCGATGACGGCTTTGGTCAAATTGAGCGAGGGATCGGCAAAAAGCACGTTGTCTCCTTGTTTTGAGACGATCATGGAGTAGCCCATTTCCTTGTTATAGTCTTTGAGGAAGGACTGGAGACTGTCGCGAAGGGTGTTGTTGAATTTCTCTTGCTCAGCAGTCATGCGTTTTTGCAGTTGTTCTTCCAATTTGGCGGCTTCTTGCTGCATTTTCTGGATGCGCAGTTGTGCAGCCTCGGCTTGTTCGCGTGTGGTGAAGGCGCCGCTTTGCATCTTCTGCTGGAAATCGGCGTAGGCTTTTTGCACTTGTGCCATTTTAGCTGCCACTTGCGATTGATATTGTTTGCTCTTGGCTTCGAGCACCGCTTTGTTCTCTGTGCAGAATTTGTACTGAGTGAGCAGAGAGTCCACTTCCACGTAGGCAATGGGGGAGTTTTGCTGCTTATTCGGGGCTTCAGCGAGGGGAGCGGCGGCTTTAGAAGTAGTGGTGGTGCTCTTTTCTTTTTTACAAGCCGACAAGCTCGTCAAAATCATCAATGCAGCCACGAAGAAGAAAGAAAACGGTGCTTTCATATCAGGTTGTTAGGGAGTGAATGGATAAATTCGAAGGGAAGGAAGCTAAGCGATGGGTTATGCCCGGTCGGTTGTGTGAGCATGTTCGCTCACGGCGTGTGGATTCTTCGTGCGCAGTTCGGCATCTTGGGTAGAGGCGCAGTGTACTCCGCAGCTCTCGAGCGCTTTGTTGCCGCTCACGTGTGTGTTGACGAAGCGTCCTTTGATGAGGATGCCAACAGAAAGCAACAAGACCGAGATTCCAACAATAATTAATGTGAGTATCCAAAGAGGTTCCATATCTTTTCTCTATTTTTGCGGTGCAAATATAGTGCAAAGACCTCGTCTGCGACAAATGATTTGCACATTTTATTGTTCTACTTTCAATGTAGTGAGCTATGGCACAATTAAAGCCTCAATCCGTATTCGATTGCTTCGCGCAAATCAACCAAGTTCCCCGTCCTTCTAAGCGCGAGGAAAAGATAACTGCGTTCCTTCGCAAATTTGGTGAGGATCTCGGTCTTGAAACGCTGGTCGACGAGGCCGGCAACGTCCTGATTCGCAAACCCGGAACACCCGGTTTCGAAAATCGCAAAACCGTGATTTTGCAGAGCCACCAAGACATGGTCTGCGAAAAGAACAAAGACGTAGAATTTGACTTTGACAACGACGCCATTCAAACCTACGTGGACGGCGATTGGCTCAAGGCAAAGGGCACAACGCTCGGGGCCGACGACGGTATCGGCATTGCCATGGAGATGGCGTTGCTGAAAGCGAATGATATTGAGCACGGACCGATCGAATGCGTGTTCACGCGCGACGAGGAAACGGGATTGACGGGGGCTTTCGAGATGAAACCCGGATTCATGACGGGAGATTATCTGATCAATCTGGATTCTGAAGATGAAGGACAGCTCTTTGTGAGCTGCGCAGGGGGCGTACGCACCGAAGCGACTTACACCGTAGACGAAGAGAAGCTGCCCGAAGGCTTTTCGACGTTCAATCTCGTGGTGAAAGGCCTTACCGGCGGACACTCGGGCGACGATATCAACAAAAAGCGTGCGAATGCCAACAAGCTGTTGGTGCGTTTCCTCTTGGAACAAAGCGAGAAAACCGATCTGCGCCTTTGCGATATTCAAGCCGGAGGCCTGCACAATGCCATTCCGCGTGAGGCACATGCCACAGTGGCCGTGCCCACAGCTTATGTTGCCACTTTCGGAGAGGAACTTCAAGCATTTGTCGAGAAAGTGCGCGACGAATTTTCTGCAACCGAGCCTGAACTGACGGCCGTAATTGAGCCGGTGGCTGCCGCCCCGACCTGCATTTGCAAAGAACAGGCGGAGCGCTTGCTCAAGAGCCTCAGCGTGGTACACAATGGTATCTTTGCCATGAGTCAGGATCTCGAAGGTTTGGTTGAAACCTCCAGCAATCTGGCGAGCGTGCGCAAGCATGGTAACCAAATTGTGGCCACTACGTCACAACGTTCGAGCGTCGCGAGCAATTTGGAGTACATGGCTTCGGTGGTTCGTTCGGCTTTCGAACTGGGTGGCGCGAAGTGTGTGACCAACGAGGGTTATCCCGGTTGGAAAATGAACCCCAAGAGCGAGATCTTGAAGGTCTGCGTCGACAGCTACAAGCGCTTGTTCGGCAAAGATCCTCTCGTGCGAGCCATCCACGCCGGTCTCGAATGTGGACTCTTCAGTGAGAAATATCCTCATCTCGACATGGTGAGCTTCGGACCCACATTGCGCGGTGTGCACTCGCCCGACGAACGCCTGTTGATCCCCACTGTACAAATGGTATGGGATCATTTGCTCGATGTCTTGAAAAACGTACCCGAGAAATAAGGTGAAGTCACTTCCTCTTTTCCTGATATTCGTGTGTGCCCTCCTCGCTTCTTGTTTGAACGAGGAGGGTTATACTACTTCTGCCGATGCGCGTTTGCGTTTGGAGCGCGACACGTTGGCGCTCGACACCGTTCTGGCGGGTGAAGCGACCAATACATACACCTTTCAAGTCTTCAACCCACAGAAAAAGACGTTGCGCATTGCGGCCATTCGATTGGCCGGTGGAGCGAAATCGCCTTTTCTGGTGAATGTCGACGGAACTTTTCTGGCGAATGGAGTGACCGGTGCCACGGAACTGGCCGGCGGTGATAGCCTACGCGTGTTTGTGCAACTCAATGCTCCGGCTTCAACGGCTACAGCTCCGACACCACTCGAAGATAGCCTGTTGTTCTTGTTGGAAAACGGAGCAGAACAACATGTGTTGCTCACAGCGTCGACACAAAGTGTGATCAACCTGAGAGGAGCGCGTGTGGAACGAGACACAACCTGGAATGCCCCGCGGCCTTATCGCATTTTAGATAGCCTGGTCGTGGAAGAAGGTCGTACACTTACGCTGTCTGCGGGTACGCGATTGTATTTTCATCCCGCAGCACACCTCATCGTGCACGGAACCTTGCGTGCTGAAGGACAAAATGGGGCGCCCGTAGAATTCCGTGGCGACCGATTGGGCTATATGTTCAGCAATCAACCCTACGACCGCATTCCCGGACAATGGGGCGGGGTGGTCTTCACAGCAAAAAGCCGTGACAATGTCCTGGACCATTGCGAGATCCATAGTGGAGATTTTGGTATACGTTGCGACTCTTCGTCTGTTGATTTCCAGAAACTTATATTGCGCAATTCTCTGATCCACAATGTCGGTGGAGATGGGCTGTATGCACGTCAATGCGCGGTGAATGTAAGCAACAGCCAAATCACAAATGCAGCCGGAGACTGCGTGCGTCTTATCGGCGGCCGCAACGAATTTGTCCATTGCACCATTGGCCAATTCTATGCCCTGGCGGGTGATCGCGGTGTCGCGCTGCATTTCAGTAATTACGGGAAGGGAAGCCGTGCCCCTCTGGAACGAGCGTCGTTTGTCAACTGCATCATCAGTGGATACAACAACAATGATCTCATGAGAGAGTCTTCTAAGCGTTACAAGAACGATGCTTTCAACTATGATTTCTCGCATTGCTTGCTCAATACGCCCAAACCAACGACGGATGAACACTTCCGCAATTGTTTATTTGAGCAAGATTCTCCCGAAGCTCGCCGACAGGCCGGGAATTTCTCTCCGAGTTTCGATTTGCAGAAGTTGCTGTTTGTCTTTACCCTAGATGCCAAATCAGCGGCTGTCGGGAAGGCCGATTTCGCAGTGACGCAACAGACTTTCCCTTTCGACCGTAACGGAAAATCGCAAACGAAAGGCGGTAAGTCAGATATGGGATGTTATCGGCATGTTGAGCCCTGATACTCCTTATTTATATAGTGCAATTCGGAGACACAAGCATTTCCCGTCTGTCTATGCTGCAATTACGGTGTTAATCCGTTGCGATCTCTTTTCACCTCAATCATGATCTTATTGTTATGCCACAACCTTCTTCTCGCGCACCTAAGCGCAAAAAGGCAGATGCCCCGGTGCAAGACAGCTTCGGGCGTTTGCAGCCTCAGGAATTAGACTTCGAGCGCGTGGTGCTCGGTGCCCTGCTGCTGGAAAAAGACGCCTATTCGCAGGTGAGTGAGATTCTCAAACCGGAAAGCTTCTACGATCCACGTCACCAGTTGATCTTCGAAGCTATTCGTCGGTTGAATATAGAGCAAAAGCCACTCGACTTGCTCACCGTCAGCGAGCAATTGCGGCAGACTAACCATTTTGAAGAAGCCGGAGGCCCCGTTTATCTGGCACAACTTACACAAGGGGTCGTCTCGGCCGCCCATATCGAATACCATGCCCGCATCATTGCGCAAAAGGCCACGGCACGCGACCTCATTCGCTACACCAGTGGAGTGCAAGAGAAGGCGTTTGATCCGACGCAGGATATTGATGAGCTGATGCAGCAGGCGGAAGGCGAGTTATTCGAACTCTCTCAGCTCAACATGAAGAAGGATTACAGCCAGATCGATCCGATCATCAATGATGCCTACGACATGTTGCACAAGGCGGCGGAGCGTTCTGACGGTATGTCGGGTATCGCTTCGGGGTACCGCGACTTGGACAAAATGACGTCCGGATGGCAAAATTCTGACTTGGTGATTCTTGCAGCACGTCCGGCCATGGGAAAAACAGCCTTCGCATTGTCTATGGCGAAGAATATAGCGGTGGAACAAGGCATCCCCGTTGCGTTGTTTTCTCTCGAAATGTCGAATGTGCAATTGGTCAATCGTGTGATTTCAAACACCTGTGAGATCGAAGGTACGAAGATCAAAAGCGGACAACTCGAGCCGCACGAGTGGGCGCAGCTGGACAGCAAAATTAAAGATCTGTATGGCAAGCCGTTGTTTGTCGACGACACGCCGGCACTTTCTGTTTTTGAATTGCGCACGAAAGCACGTCGTTTGGTGCGCGAACACGGAGTGAAACTAATAATGATCGACTATCTGCAGCTGATGAACGCCTCGGGCATGAACTTCGGTAGCCGTCAAGAAGAAGTTTCTACCATCAGTCGTTCGCTCAAGGGACTGGCCAAAGAGTTGAACATCCCGATTCTCGCGCTCTCACAGTTGAATCGTGGTGTGGAAAATCGCCCCGGAGCCGGTGGAGCGGACGACCACCGACCGCAGCTTTCCGACTTGCGTGAATCCGGTGCCATCGAGCAGGATGCCGATATGGTGCTTTTTATCCACCGTCCGGAGTATTACCGTATCTACCGAGATGAGAATGGCAACGACCTGCGTGGCAAGGCCATGATTATCATTGCAAAACACAGAAATGGTGCTGTCGGCGATGTGTTGTTGACGTTCAAAGGGAAATATACCCGCTTTGAGAATATGGACGAAAACAACTCATTCCCACTCCCCGGTACAACGGATAGCGGAGGTCTCCCTCCGATGGGAGGAGGCCCGATCACAGATGCTGACTTCGCGCCGCTGCCCGGAGACAGCATGACGCCTTTCCCGCCGGGAGAGGGGAGTGTGGTGCCGTTCTAAGGGAGCCGCGCCCAGAGTAAATGCCGGTCACAAGATACTGCTTGCGATGATCGAAGAGATACAAGCAAAGCGTTTAACGAATAATGCAGGGCTTGATTCGCTTATTTGCAGCGGAAATTGTAAATTTGCCGACAAGCAAACAACAAACAAACTTTGCCATAACACAGTATGGAAAATAAAGAACTCATTGCACAGTGCACAGCTACAGCTCAGCAGTGGATTGACTCTCCGCTCTACGATGCAGAGACGAAAAAGGCCGTGAAGGCTATGATTGAAGCGGAAGACAAAACCCCGCTTGTCGATGCTTTCTATCGCACGTTGGAATTTGGAACGGGAGGACTCCGTGGTATCATGGGACCCGGTACCAATCGTATGAACGTTTATGTTGTAGGAGCTGCAACACAAGGACTTGCCAACTATCTGCTTAAGAATTTCGCCGATCGTAAGGAGATTTCCGTCGTGGTAGGGCACGATTGCCGCAACAACAGTCGTTTGTTTGCAGAAACGGTGGCCAACGTCTTCTCCGCCAACGGGATCAAGGTCTATCTTTTCGACGATTTGCGCCCCACCCCTGAGGTCTCTTTCGCTATTCGTCACTTCGGCTGCCAGTCGGGCGTGAACATCACGGCCAGCCACAACCCGCGCGAATACAATGGCTACAAGGCTTATTGGGACGATGGCGCACAAGTATTGGCGCCCCACGACAAAGGCATCATCGACGAAGTGAACAAAGTATCGCTTGCCGATGTGAAATTTGAGGGAAATCCTGCACTGATCCAATCGATTGGTAAGGAAGTGGATGACCTCTACCTTAGTGAGGTGCACAAACTGAGTATCGATCCTGAAGTCATTCGCCGACAGAAAGATCTGTGCATTGTCTACACGCCGCTTCACGGAGCTGGTCGTGTATTGGTACCCGCTTCGCTCAAACTCTGGGGATTCGAGAACGTGCACACCGTACCCGAACAGATGGTAAAGGACGGCAACTTCCCCACAGTTGTATCTCCCAATCCTGAGAATGGCGAAGCCTTGACACTTGCACTCAATCTGGCCAAGAAATTGAATGCCGATATTGTGATGGCGTCCGATCCCGATGCCGACCGCGTAGGCATGGCTTGCAAGGACAATGAAGGAGAATGGGTACTCATCGACGGTAACCAGACGTGCATGATCTTCTTGTACTATATCATCAAGAACCGCATCGCCATGGGCAAGATGAAGGGAGATGAATATATCGTGAAGACGATCGTCACCACTGAGCTCATCAAGGCCATCGCCGACAAGAACCACATCAAAATGTACGATGTGTACACAGGTTTCAAATGGATCGCTCGCACGATTCGTCTGCTTGAAGGCAAAGAAACCTACATCGGCGGAGGCGAAGAGAGCTACGGTTTCATGGGACAAGACATTGTGCGCGACAAAGATGCCGTGTCTGCCTGTTCCCTGCTTGCAGAAATCTGTGCATGGGCTAAGGATCAGGGCAAGACCCTCTTCGATGTGCTCATGGATATCTACCTCGAATATGGTTTCTCGCTGAACCACACAATCAATGTCGTGAAGCCCGGTAAGAGCGGAGCTGACGAAATCAAAGCCATGATGGACAACTTCCGTACGCATGCTCCGAAAGAAATCGCCGGTTCGCCTGTAGTCTGCACCAAAGACTACGAGACGCTCAAAGCCACTGACGCGGAAGGGCACACAACGAATCTCGACTTCCCCACTACGAGCAACGTACTGCAATGGTTCACTGCCGATGGTACGAAAATCAGTGTCCGTCCTTCCGGCACGGAACCCAAGATTAAATTCTATATTGAAGTACGCGGTGAGATGGAATGCCCGAAATGCTACAAGGCAGTTCGCGCCGAGGCTCTCCAAAAAGTGGAGGCCGTGAAGAAGAGTCTCGGACTCTAATCCGACGATCACTTTCCGAAAAGGCAGCATCTACCTCCTCTGGAGACGATGCTGCCTTTTCTTCTACATATCATCTTATGAATAAGTGGTTTATATTCTACCAGTCAGAGCTGATTCTAACCGATACGAATGAGATTCCTACGGGGGAACAACCTCCTATTGCGTTAGAACCATGGAACAGGAGACAAGTGTTGCCCTCTCTCGATGGCGCGACATGCGTCGCCGTGGAGATCGATCATCCGCTCGGTTCCGATGTGGGATTAAAACAGATGGGACTGCGACAAACTTTCGGTCACTTGTCGTCTGCTGATTACCGAATGGCGGGGAAAGCGCGCGAATTACTTTACTGGAATAGCCGTACGCGCTATTGTGGTTCATGTGGAGCACCCTTAGAAGAACATACCGAGATCTCAAAGAAATGCCCGCAATGCCAGCGCGAATATTGGCCTTCGCCCAGTCCGGCTGTCATCATACTCATCGAGCGCCGTGCACCCGGCGACAATCGCGACGATGATGAAGTGCTGTTGGTGCAAGCCCGTAATTTTTCCGGCGACTATTATGGTTTGGTGGCCGGCTTTTGTGAGACAGGAGAGACCCTCGAAGAGAGTGCGCGCAGAGAAATTATGGAAGAAACGGGCCTACAGGTCAAAAACCTCCGCTACTGTGCATCTCAGCCCTGGCCTTATCCCTCGGTGCTTATGGTAGGATATGTGGCGACTTACGAAAGCGGAGAACTTTCTTTGCAACGTTCGGAACTGCGCAAAGGACAGTGGTTCAAGCGCAAGGCACTCCCGCAAATTCCCGGGAAAGTGAGTCTGGCACGGCAATTGATCGATCGCTGGATCGAGCAGAAGCTGTGAAGACCGGAGGCAATTTGTGGGGGACATACAAAAAAATGCGACTCTCTCTTTGCGGTATGCAGAGAAACGATTAACTTTGCTATCGCAAGCTATAGAGACAGCGGTGCAGAAAAGTGCACCACACGATCATACTCATAGGCTGTGTCGGTTCGATTGGGATACTCATCAATTCTTTTCTAAACACCGAGAAGGCTCTTCGCCCGATGGCGTGCCGATGCTGCGCTTTCAATGCAGCGTGGAAGTCGGATTACAAAGGACGACGGAGCACTCAAATCCTTTCTACTCGGAGTTTCATCATCAACACCGGCACAGCCCTTTTTATATCCTATCGCTATGGTGCTCACCCCCATGCAAGAAGCCGCCCATGCGGCTATCAGACAACGTGAAAGCGTCTTGCTTCTATCTCCCACAGGTAGCGGTAAGACGCTGGCCTATTTATTGCCGCTCATCGAACGCGTTGAAGAAAAAATAGACACGTTGCAAGCCGTTGTGGTCGTCCCCGGGCGAGAACTCGCCATGCAGGTCGAACGCGTGCTTCGTGAGCAATCAACGGCCGTTCGTGCTATGGCGCTTTATGGGGGACGTCCCACGATGGAAGAGCATCGTCGCTTGCGCGAGTTGCGACCCCATGTGGTGATTGCCACTCCCGGGCGTTTGCTCGATCATATCGATAAAGGCAACCTCGAACTCTCCGGCGTTCGCTTGCTGGTGATCGACGAGTATGATAAGTGTTGGGAGTTCGGCTTCCGATATGAAATGGCGCGCATTGCAGAAAGTTTGCGTCGCGTACCGCAAGTCGTCATCGCTTCGGCCACGCCCTTCCGAGAGGAAAACGAGGAAGAAAGCGGTGCGCCGAAACTGCTGATCAATCGAGACTATCATGTCATTGATTTCCTGCACGAAACCACTGCCTTGCAAGACCGTTTGCGCATTTATGCTGTCCCTTCGTCGGAAAAAGACAAACTGCAGACCCTTGCTCGTTTGCTTTCGCAGAAAGGTGCCACGCAAACCATCGTTTTTGTGGCACATCGTGAGAGTGCAGACAGAGTAGGGCAGTATTTGCGCAGCGAACGCTTCACCGCCGTGGTCTATCACGGAGGCATGGAACAGGATGCACGCGAACGTGCGCTCTTCCGCTTCCGATCCGGCGCCGCGAATGTGTTGGTTAGCACCGATCTTGCGGCACGCGGATTGGACATTCCCGAAGTCGGTGCCGTGGTTCACTATCATCTGCCGGCCGATGAAGCCACGTTTGCGCACCGCTCCGGTCGCACAGCGCGCTGGCAGTCAGTGGGAGAAGCCTTTCTGATTGTAGGCCCCGAGGAAACGACTCCCGATTTCGTTGAACTTTCAGGCAGTGAAGATTTCGTTGAACTTTCAGGCAGTGAAGACGTGAGTCAGGTGCCGGTTCGCCCCGCTGCTCCCCTTTGGGCGGTCTTATACATCGGGCGCGGTAAGCGCGATAAGCTCTCGAAAGCCGACATCGTTGGTTTCCTTTGCAAGAAAGGGGGACTCCGATCGGCACAAATCGGTCATATCGAATTGGCTGCCCACACCGCCTATGTGGCCGTTGAGCGCAAGGCGCTGGCCGCCTTGCTCAAACAGGTCGCGGGAGAGAAAATCAAGGGAATGAAAACCATTATAGAGGAAATGAGACAATGAATATAAGCCTTTCTGATGCCACTTTGCGGCAAGCCGCCGAGAGCGGTACTGATGCTTTCTTGCAAACGGTGGTCGATGCCATTGCCGATCATGCCGGAGGAACCCTCACAGCCGACGCACTTGCCCGGTTGACGCCCGATCAAATTACTTTGTGGGCTTACGTCATTTTGCGTGATGAACTCTGTGACGGCGGATTCATCCAACTCATCCACAACGGCTACGGCCCTTTCTTCTTCCTCAACCCCTTCGCCAAAGCCATGCGCCTTTGGGGATTGAAAGATTTTTCCAAGTTGCTCTATCGCGCTCGCGAACTTTACGAACTGCATGCCGAAGCGCTCACACAGCCCTGCACAGACGAGGAGTTTATGGCACTCTACGAGCAGTTTCCCGAATTCGACGATCTTGACGACGCCTTTATGGAACGGGAAGAAGAATTTACCAATGGCGTCGCTCATTATTTAGACGAACATCTCACAGACTTTATCGACATCACTCATGGCTAAGAAAAACGGCGGCAAAAACAAACCGCAGCGCGTGCGCATCAAGAACAAGCGCGCCACCTTCGACTACGAGGTGATCGACAAGTTTATGGCGGGCATCGTATTGACCGGCACAGAGATCAAAAGCATCCGTGACGGTAAAGCCTCGTTGGTCGATACCTTTTGTTTCATCCACGACGGAGAAATCTGGGTGAAGAACATGTACATCGCTGAATACGCGTGCGGTACCTACAACAATCACGCCACGCGCCGCGATCGTAAACTCCTGCTCAACAAGAAAGAAATCCGTTCGTTGCAAAACGATACGCTCACCCCCGGATACACCATCGTTCCGCTCGTGTTGTTCATCGACGACAACGGACGTGCCAAACTCGACATCGCCCTCTGTCGCGGTAAAAAAGAATACGACAAGCGCGCCACCATTCGCGATCGCGATGACAAGCGCGAACTCGATCGATTCATCAAGCGGTTCTGAAGGCAAAGCACGTTCTGGATTCCACAGAAAACAAATCGCCCGTTCTCAACAGTGAGAACGGGCGATTTTGTTGTGCGCAATGTTCGTATTTCCGAGCATTGTTTTAGTCTTGCGCAAGGGCTGCAGTCGATACGGCCGCGGCCTCTTTTTTCATTTCCGCCAATTGTTTCTCGACGAGCGTCTTTTGTTCTTGTGCCTTTTCCAATCGCCGAGCAGCCTCTGCTTTTTTCGCCTCTCGTTGATCGAACTCGTCAATGGCTTCTTGCAACAATTCGCCGAGCGGATCGATGATTTCTTCCACGATGCCCTTTCGCACCGCATCGACGATTTTAGGCAATTCGGAGAAGCAATCCTCGGCAAAGGATTTCACCGGAAATTCACGCTTAAACTGCTTCACAGCTTGGCGTGCCTCTTCTTTGCTTGTATAGGTAATAAAGAAGAAACCATCCTTTTTATCGCTGAATGCCGGTACTTCCCTTTCTGCGCACTCATTGCTGAAGAGGATCTTCTCTTTCAGGGAGCGGATCATGTCTAGAGCATCGAAATCGTCGAGATAGGTGTAGAGTTTGTAGTTGATGTCATCGAGATTCTCTTCCACCACCTTTCGGATATCCTTTCTTGCTGAGAGTTGATACTCGTCGTAGCTCCTCCTGGCGTTCTTGTAAGCATTGTCAGCTTGATTGCGCAGTTTGGGATACAAATTGTTTTGCTTCACTCGGTCGAAAAAACCGAAATTCTCGATGTCACTCTCCATCTGCTTAAAGGCATTGTCACGTGCTTCCTCGATAGCGTTGCTGAGTTTTCTTTTTTGGTCGAAGATTTTCTCATTGATATCATTGGACAAATGGCCAATGAGACGATCTACCTTCTTTTTCGCCTTGGCCAAATCTTCTTTTTTCTCTTCAAGATCATCTTTGGAAAGATCCAGATTCCTTTTGGCCTCCTCGGCTTGTTTCATTTCGGCGATGGAGGCGTTGAGTTTGTTTTGTCCCGCTGCCATGATTGAGTTAAGTGGTTTGCGGAAGAGGATGCTTGCCTTTTCTTTGTTCACCACGTCGCCCAGTGCCGTCACCATGCGATCCAGGCGACTCCATTTGCGCAGTTCGTCGAAATTGCCGGTGTCGAATTCGTCCGAGTAGCGTTGGTAGATCGCTTTCCATTTCTCACTGCTGAGTGCCTTCTCACGCGGGATGAGCGTCAGCAACGCCATTTCTGCAGCCAGAGGAATGGGAGTGGTATCTTTCAGCAGTTCGTTCAGGCTGTTGTTGCCTTCTTCCCGACAGGCATTCTTCATTTCTTGTTTCACGTACTCGATCAACTGCTCTTCACTCATACGCCCGTGCAAAGCACGTACCACCGTATCGTATTTGTTGATACCGACCAACACACGGCCCGTTCCGGCACTGCCGACTGTCTTGAACAGAATTTCGCGATCGGTGGCATCGAACGGACGACCGGCATAGAGGAGTAGCAGTACGGCGTCGGCTTTGCTCAAGAATTCTCGAGTGCGTGCCTCACGAGAAACCACCGGGTCGTTGAATCCCGGGGTATCTACAATCTCCACACCGCGCAGCAACTCCATGTTCTTGTAGAGCGTTACTGCTTTGGTAATGGCCACGTATCTGCCGTCTGCTCCCACATACTCTGTGAGTTGATCCACTTTGTCGTGCCGTGTCGTGCCGAGGAGGGACTGAAGAGAAGAGCCTAAGCGGGCAGCCTTTTGTACCAATTCGCGGGCAGCTTTGATTTTCTGCGTCTCCGGATCGTCTGCATATTCATCTTCCACCTCTTGCGTGGCACGATATTCCATTTCCTTCCATTCGGCGGTGGAGTAAAATTCCGCCACGACCTCTTCCTTTTCTCCGTATGTGATCACAGAGAGCGACGCCGTCATAGGGGTAGTGGCTGCAGGAAGCACTTCGTCACCAAAAGCGAAGGCATTGAGGAAGGTTGATTTCCCGGCTTTCATCTGCCCGATCACACCAATCACGAGTTTGTCGTCGTCGAGCTTTTGGAGAATCTCTCGGCAGCTCATCACCGTTTCCTCGTCCTGCCCTTTCTTCCCATCTTTGGGAAGCCAGCCGTACTCGTCGGCTTTATGCGCAAGAGCTTTCAATTGCTCCTTTTTCGCATTGAATTGTTCGAATATTTCTTGTGTCATCCTTAGAGGTTTGCGGTGAGTTGCTTAAATTTCTCTGCTACTGCTTTATATCGATACCAACGCTCTTTTTGTGTTTCGCGGGCATCTATAATTCCTCCTTTAGCGCACTGCATATCACGATACGCTATAATGCTATTAGGAAGAGACTCTTCAGCCATATCAAAAACATCAGACAGTCGCTCAGTAAATCCTTCATAATCATGTGCTTCGATTTTGAAGTATGTCCCACTAAAGAAACCAGAATCTACCGAGGGGAGATTGTAAAGCACTCTACAATGATTTTTCACCTGTTCGATGATATTCTCGATTTGCTCAATCGCTTCTTCATTTTTTTCTTCGTTCTCCTTCATCTCTTTATCCAACAGTTTCTGCTGTTCGAGCAACCACGTCTCGATTTCTTCTAGGTACGAAGCGGCTTCGCCTTTTACATCAAAGAATTCTTCGTCAAGACTCTCTACATTTTGAATCGTGGTGAGAAGGTCCCGCAATCTCTCTGGTTCGCGCTCAGAGAAGAACAGAATGCCGCTATACGGAATATCGTGATGCGCAAGCGTTTGCTCAATCTTGGCACGAACAGCTTCGCGATCTTTCTGGTTGGGTTTAGTATCGATTTTATTAATGACAATGTAAAGCTCCACACTCAACGCAAGTTCATCCATTACCTTCAAAGATGAGGAGTTAAGTTCACCCGCATTAATGTCGATCACCCAGAAGAGCGCATCGCATTCGCGGATAACTTCGGCAGTTCGTCTACGATCTTCCGTATCGTTAGAGCTAAAGCCCGGCGTATCTAAGATACTGAGGTTGCGCAAATCCTTGTTGGGGAAGTTCATCACGTAATATTTGATTAGACTCGACAATCCTTGCAACTCTGCGAGTGTGCGTTTGTCGGTTTGTTCAAATATTCTTTGATCCAAAGTACGCAACTTACCTCCTTGGTCTACGTAGCTATAGGTTTCTCGGACGGCATCAGTAATGTAAGTCGGAATCGCCGTTGTTGCTCTCGCGCTCACTGGCAGTTTTGCAACAGTAGGATCACTTGGCGAAATGATGCGATTGACGATTGAGGTCTTACCCGCCGAAAACTCACCGATGAAAGCGATGGCCTTCTTTTTATGTAACCAACTTTTCATTCTGCGGTAAGCCCAATATTCGTAGCGTTGTTGGATGGATGTATTGATGTTTTGTGCAGACTCTTCATCATAAATCTCGTTCACAAGGTCAGCGAAATCCTCATACAAGAAGTCACCGAAGGCTTCGATGCGTCTTTGCAGCTCATTCGCATCTCCGTCCTTACTTGTTTGCTCTTTTGCCAAAAGAATATCTTGCATGAATCTCAAAGCCTGGCTTTTTGCTGTAGCCAGTTCTTCTGCACTTTCAGCCCGCAGACGAAAGCCCTCTTGCGCTTTCTGCGCTTTGCGGGCTTCGTCTGCTTTCGCTTCTAACTCCGCTTTCAGCACTTGCAGCTCTTCTGCAGAAGCTCCTTCATCGCGCTCATCTTCAAGTTGCTCTTCGAGTGCAAAGCATTCATCTTTGAGTGCCCTGACTTTCTTTTTAAGTTGCTGATTCTCCACTTCTAACTTGGAGATTTTCTCTTCCCAGGAATTTTGTTCCATTATGCCTCTTTCTCAAGTTGTTTCTTCAAGTATTCGTTCTCGTGCTCGAGAATCTCTTGGATGCGGAGTGCTTCGCGCAGTTGATCGGCTTGTTCAGCCTCCTTTTTGCTGAGCGCTTTCAATTCGCGGCGAGCCGCATCCCTCTCGTCTTCAAATTCTTCCGACTCTGTTTCCAACTCTTTAATGCGTCGGCGCTCTTTGTCGAGCGTGGAGAGCAAGTCGGCAATCTGATCTTCCATTTCTCTGTTGCGACCTGCTACCTTGTTGTTCTCTTCGTAGAGTCTTTCCTTTTCTGAGGAGTTCGTTTGGTTGTTTTGTGTCGACTTGAGCGCGAACCAAACAGCGGCAGCTCCTGCGGCTGCACCGATGACAAATTCTATCATTTTCATTGTTTTGAGTAGTGAATCACTTGGGAGGAGAATCCCGCTCTCCGCGTGTCAAGAGACACGCGGGGAATAGGGAATCTATTTTGAAATCAGAGCTTCACCAGCGCTGTGCGGAAACCCTGCAATTGGCCGCGGCGATTTTCTGCTTCGGCCTTCTTGTGCTCATGCTCGCTGCGAACCTGCTCGAGTGCACGGCGGCGCTCGGCAATGGCGGCTTCATTGCTGCGCTGCAAGGCATTTCCTATCAGTTTGACCACCAAAGCGCGGTTGCCTTTCATGACGGATTCGAATTCGGGAATAAGTGTTTGATCCAGGTAGGTGCGCACGGTGTATTCACGTTGCGACTTACCATAAATTTTATCGGTGGTCCAACCGATGAGTTTGCTTACCATACCGTCGTTCTGACCGAGGTTATCGCCCATCTGCTGGTCGATCGCTCTACCTCGTTCCACGTATTCTTGGGTCTTTTGTACCATCCGGCTGGCTCTCGCTGCCATAGTTATAGCCCGGCCGCTGGCAGCCACTTCGCCCACTTCTAAAGCGGCACCGCCCACGCTGGTTGCTATACCTGCAGCCGGCAGCGCGAAGAGGGCAGCCGCACCCACGGCAGCCAAAGCACCGAACTTGATGTAACTGTCGTATTCGTGTCCAATTTGGTTGAGGTTAATGCCGTAGCTGAGTCCCTGACATTCTACTTGTGAAAGGTCGACACTTTGAAGTATCTCCGTGGACAGTCCACTTTCGCGACTCGCGCGATTTGAGGCTTCGACGATGGCTTGTTGCACACGAGAGCGAAATTGTTGCATCGTGATGGTGGCGCATTTGTTGATCGCATCAATGGCCAATTTGTCAAAGTTGTTTCCCGATTGCTGCACCAGACTGCAAAGCTGCTGTTGCATGACAGTCGCAAAGGCGCGACGTGTGTCTCGTGCGATATCGTCGACGACCGAGTCGCAGCTTTCGGTCAATCGGTCGATGGCCTTCTGGAGCTGTCTCAACTTGCGCTCTTCTTCGGCCAAGGCAACTTTACAATTTTCGATCGATTCGAGGGCGGCGAGTTGCTCTTCGAGGGTGGTTTCGAGCTCTTGCTTGATTTGAGCGAGGCGGGCTGTGTCGGCTTTGGCCAAAATCTCCTGCTTCTTTGCTGAGATTTCTTTGAACACCTTCATGAGTTCGTCGACTTCGCCTGTGACACCCGAAACGCAGACCACATCGGCAAAGCCCAATTCGCGCTGCGCGAGGATATAGTCGCGCGCAGCTTTGCGCTCGTCAGGCGTTTTGGAATCGCACTTGGTCAGCACCATGTAGATCGACTTGTTGGCGAGTTTCATGTCGCGACAGAAGTTGGCAAGAGAGCGAGTGAGCTGCTGATTGACGTCGCTCACCAGCAAAATGGCGTCGGCCTTTGGGAGGAATTCGGTGAGCACCTGTCGGTGGCGCGGGTCGGGCGCTGAAAGCCCCGGGGTATCCACGAGTACGATCTCGGGTGAGACGCGTGTGGAAGTGTCGAAGACCGTGACGAGCTGAGCGGAGCCCAATTGGGAATTCTTGAGCGAAGCAATGTCACTCACACGTTGTGTTTCGCCATTGTCCGACAGTACCTCGGCGTAGGCTGTGGGGCAACCGAAATGCACCTCGAAAAGGGTAGCCGTGGTGGGGAGCACGGCCGTTTCAAGCGCTTTGGTGTCGGTCAGCGCATTGAGCAACGAAGTCTTGCCGGCGCTGAATTCGCCCACCAAAGGGAGGGTGAGGGCACAATCTTTTTGCGCTTGGCGGGTGCTGATTTGTTCGATGGCCTTCACAAGTTGTTGCGCGCCCACAGCTTGAGCGACTTCTTGGAGGGTCTTGAGGGTATTTTCTGCAATTTGCATGGTTGTGGTTTCTGGTCATCCCCGTCTTTATGGGGAAGATGATTTAGATGATATGCAAAGATATATATATATATATATCCAAGTGAATTGCAATGAAATCATGTTGTTGTGGCGGAGAAATTGGCTATTTGTTGTGTTTTGTGTCAAAAACCCGTGGGCGTGTCCCACATTGTGCTGCGTTAAAGTGAGCGTACATGCATTTTCTTTCCTCTCCGCAACGTGATTGGGCTACGTGAAAAAGGAGGGGAAAGCTATATGACAAGAAGAAAAAAGTCGCAGCAACGTGCGGGAGGTGAATGTTCGGCCTCGGCGAGAGGCGACAAGGTGAAGCCGGTGTGTTTTTCGGGTTTCCCTCACGCGCGCGCGTCAGGTGTTTTTCGTTTTTTTCCTTCACCTCTTCACCGGTAGGGTGCAACGCGCAGTATATCAGAGCGTAAGGAGTGAAGGCTTTGAGGAAAATGCCTTCACCTGCTCGGTGGCTGATTTTGCAGTTGGCGAGGCAGGGAGAGTGGCGAGAGAAATACGGGGGAAGTGTTGGAAAAAGTGGGACTTTTCCGTAGGCGGTTGGGGAGAATTGCGAGAGGGAAGGTGAAGGGGAGGTGAAGGGGATGGTGTGGGGGATGGTGTGGGGGAGATGTTCACCCCTTGTATGTTGATAAACAGTGAGTTGGGATAGAGCGGTGAAGGGTGAAGGCAAAAAACGGAAATCGGCGGAGGCGCGGGTGTGCGCGAGTGCGCACGTGCATGCGCGAAGTGGGGGCACCGGAGGCGGAGTACGGGGGAAGAGGGAATGAAGCCGAGGAAGGAGCGGAGCAGATGGGGGGAGGAGCGCAGACGAAAGCGCAAACGAAAACAACAAAAAGGGAGGCGATTTGAAAAGCCCCCAAGTTTCTGCATAATGAGCGTTAATGCAATGCTTTTTCTTGGGGGAGAGGGGGTAAAAAGCTAACTTTGCATGCAAAAGACGGAGAATTGGCTTCACCGTCTGCGCGCTGTTCAGAGCGTTTTCATCGCAGAGAATGTGACAGAGCGGCGTTTGAAAAACACTTTCTATCTCTTCTTTCCCTTGCCGGTTGCTCGGCAAGTCAATATAATTTCATGGTCGGCGAGGTTCGACAATGCTAATTGCATAGTAGGCTGTATCTCAGTTTGTTCTGCATGTGTCTTAAAGTGCGCATACACTTTGCGCTCCTACGAGAGGACAATGCCCGAGTAAATGCGTCCGGATTGGATGCCGAGACGGCGTGCGGAGAAAAAGCGATCGGGGCAGGCGTAGGTGTCGATGCCACTCACGAGAATGGCCTCCAACGGCACACCGCTTTGTTCGAGCTCATGCACCGCCGCTGCCCACAGATCGATGTGTGGGCGACGGAAGAAACCACGTCGCACGACGGCGGGCGGAAATTTGGCCTGCAAAAAAGCGTCGACCACCTCTTCGCCCACTTCGAAGGAGTCGGGGCCGATGCAAGGGCCGACTACCGCACGGAGGTCGCGCGGGTGGGTGCCCAGGGTGCGCATGCGTTCGATGGTGTGGACGAGGATGTGGCTCACCATGCCGCGCCAACCGGCGTGGGCGGCACCAATCACACGGTGCTTGGGGTCGTAGAGCAGCACCGGCACGCAGTCGGCGGTGGAGATGCCGATGCAAACGCGCGGCAACGCAGTGACTAGGGCATCGATATCGCGCAAGTGGCGATTGCGCTCGCTCCTCTCCATTTCCATCAGTGCTTCATCGACAAGGGCAACCCGGTTGGTGTGCGTTTGATGTGGCAGTAGGAGTTGATCGTCGGTGATTTTCAATTCAGCACACAGGGCTTCTCGGCACTCCGCGACGTGGGCGGGGGTATCCCCACAATAGTCGGTGAGATTAAAACCGGCATAGGGCGCATCGGTTTCAATGGCAGGGGACAAAGCGGTGCGCGGTGTGGAAAAAGCGCGTACTTCGGGGGCAAGTGTGTAGTCGAGAAGTTCCATGGGAATGAGCTGTGATGGCGTATCGGAAAGGAGAGAGGAATTAGGGTACAAAAACACCGGAAAGCCTCGTGACTTTCCGGTGGAATGGGGGAGGGATACGAGCGAATCGGAAGTGGGTATGACGATCTTGTTAGTCGTCGACGTCTTCGATTTCGTAGTCTTCGAGTTCTTCGATGTCATCGTCGTCGATCTCCACGACATCGTCTGCCCAGTCGGCAAAGTCACGGTCAAGGTATTCGACTTCGCGGTCGCGGTGGACGATGCTTCCGCCTTCGGCAACGCTTTGGAGTTTGTTGCTTTCGGAGTTGAGCTCGGTCCAGAGCAGGTCTTTGAGTTCGGTGATGTTGTGACCTGCAACGGCGCTGATGAAAATGACAGGGAGGTCGTCGGGAAGATCCTCACGGAGCATTTCCATGAGTTCTTCGTCGAGGAGGTCGCTCTTGGTGACGGCAAGGATGCGGTGCTTGTCGAGCAACCCTTCGTTGAAACTTCCCACTTCGTTGAGCAGGATTTCGTATTCGCGCTTGATGTTGTCGGTGTCGCCGGGTACCATGAAGAGCAAGAGCGAGTTGCGCTCAATGTGGCGGAGGAATCGCAAACCCAATCCGCGTCCCTCGGCAGCCCCCTCGATGATGCCGGGAATGTCGGCCATCACGAAGGAACGTCCGTCGCGATAGGGCACGATGCCGAGCGAGGGTTCGAGGGTGGTGAAGGGGTAGTTGGCTATCTTGGGGCGGGCGTTGGAGAGCGCGCTGACCAGCGTCGACTTACCGGCATTGGGGAAGCCGACCAGACCGACATCGGCGAGGAGCTTCAATTCCAAGACCACCATCATTTCTTGCATGGGCTCGCCGGGTTGGGCGTAGCGCGGTGCTTGGTTGGTGGAGGTGCGAAACTGGAAGTTGCCCAATCCGCCGCGTCCGCCTTTGAGTAGCATCACGACCTGTCCGTCTTCGACGACATCGCAGAGATATTTACCGGTTTCGGCATCGTAGGCCACGGTGCCGGGAGGCACCTCGATGTAGCGGTCGGCGCCGTCGCTGCCGTGGCTACAGCATTTGCCGCCGTTGCCGCCGTTGCCGGCAAAGACATGGCGATCGTAGCGCAGGTGGAGCAGCGTCCAGTAGTTGCGGTTGCCGCGCAGGTAGACGTTGCCTCCGCGCCCACCATCGCCGCCGTCGGGGCCGCCGAGGGGCTGGTATTTGGCGCGGTGCATGTGCATCGAACCGCGGCCGCCCTTACCGGAGCGACAGTAGATTTTGACGTAGTCTATGAAATTGGTTTCCATGTCGGGATCAGAGGGCGTCGATCACGGCGCAGAGTGCCGCGTTGATTTCTTCGAGGGCACCGTGACCCTTGACGGCGTTGCGGAGGCCTTCGTTTTCGTACCACTCGATGAGGGGCGAAGTTTGGTTGTGATAGACGGCGAGGCGCTTGCCGATGGTCTCTTCGTTGTCGTCGGCACGGCCGCTGGTCTTACCGCGGTTGATGAGGCGTTCCATCAGCATTTCGTCGGGCACACTGAGTTCGAGCATGGCGTGCACTTGCGTTCCGCGCTTTGCGAGCATCTCTTTGAGGGCTTCGGCTTGGGGGATGGTGCGGGGGAAACCGTCGAAGATGACACCGGCTTTCTTGGGGAGGGCATCGTAGGTGGCGGCGAGGATGTCGATCATGAGTTCATCGGGGATGAGCTGACCGTTGTCGATGTAGCCTTTGGCGGTGCGACCCAGTTCGGAGTCGGCCTTGATTTCGGCGCGCAGCACGTCGCCGGTGGAGATGTGGTCGAAACCGTATTTTTCAACCAAAATATCGCTTTGGGTGCCTTTGCCCGAACCGGGGGCACCGAAGATGACGAGATTCTTCATGGGTGTTGTATATGTGTCTGAATAAAGTTTTCAAGTTGAACGGGGCTCTTGCATCAGGGGACTTAGGCGAAGGGGCCGGCGCCGAGCTTGGGCAGGCCGACCTTCAGCGATGAGCGCAAGAGGGGAGTCAGTCCATGACCGTGTAGATGGAGGGCAGGTTGCGGCCGTAGCCGTCGTAGTCCAGACCATAGCCCACGATGAAATCGTTCGGGATTTCGAAGCAGGTGTAGTCGACGTGAAGCGGCACTTGGAGGTTCTCGGGCTTGACGAGCAGGGCCGCGATGTGCAGTGAGGCCGGTTGGTGTTCGCCCAGGTTGGCAAGCAACTGTTGCATGGTGAGACCTGAATCGATGATGTCTTCGATCACGACAACGGTGCGGTCTTTAATGTCTTGGGACAGGCCGATGAGTTGTTTTACTTGGCCGGTGCTTTGCATACCTTGATAGCTGGCGAAGCGCACGAACGAAATTTCGGCGGGAATATCGATGCCGCGCATGAGGTCGGCGGCGAACATGAAGGCGCCGTTGAGAACGGCGAGAAAGAGCGGATTCTTTCCTTCGAGATCGCGGCTGATTTGTTGCGCTACCTCAGCAACGCGTTCTTGCAGGCGCGATGCCGGAATGGAAATCGAGAATTGCTTGTCTTTTACGGTTACTACGTCCATAGAACTGCGAATTTTGCTTGCAAAGGTAGGAAAAAAATGCCGAAGCAAGGCGGACGTAATTTCTTTTTGGGCGAAAATCAGTAACTTCGCCGAGTAAAATATGACACAATGAAAGAATCTCACCTGTTTTATGCGCCGGATTTGAAGTCGGCGGGTGCTTTGCCGGCCGATGAAGCAGCGCATGCGGTGCGCGTGTTGCGAATGCAAGAAGGCGATGCGCTGTGGGCCACCGACGGTTGCGGTCGTTTCTACGATTGTCACATCGTCTCGATTGTGACCGGACGCAAGCCGGAGTGCTTCGTGGAAATAGACTGTGAGCGCAGTTGGCAACGTCCGTGGCACACGGAGGTGTGTGTGGCGGTGGCGCCGACGAAACATGCGGATCGCATCGAATGGCTGGCTGAGAAGGCCACAGAAATCGGTGTGGACCGGATGCAGTGGTTGGATTGTGCTTTTTCGGAACGGAGAGCGCTGAAGCCGGATCGCTTGGAGCGCATCGTTGTGAGCGCAATGAAACAGAGCCACAAAGCCTGTCTGCCTCAAATGGGGGAGATGGTGAAATTGAAGCACTTTTTGGAGCAACCCTTCGAAGGAGATAAGTTCATTGCGCACTGTTATGCGCAGTCTGATATTGGCGAAACGGAAGAGAAACCTCATCTTTTTGACGTCGTTCGGCCGGATCGTCCCACGTTGGTCTTGATCGGACCGGAAGGAGATTTCTCGGTCGAGGAAGTGCGAGCCGCACAGGTGGCCGGATTCCGCAGTATCACGCTGGGCGAAAGTCGTTTGCGTACGGAAACGGCGGCCTTGGTGGCCGTGCAGTTGATGAACCTGAAAAAGACGATGGGATGAAGGCCTTACAAACCCTCTACAAACAAACTTTCGGCATCGAACCGGCGTCGGTCGTGACCTTGCCCGGCGCAGGATCTAATCGGGTGTATGTCCGGTTTGCAGCCGCAGACGGGCAGACGTGTGTCGGTGCTTGGGGAAAAGACGTGGAAGAGAATCGTACGTTTCTCTATCTTGCGCGTCATTTTTCGGCGAAAGGTTTGCCGGTGCCCCGCGTGTTGGGCGTGAGTGCCGACGAACAGTGCTATTTGCTTTCTGATTTGGGCGACGTGTCGTTGCACGGGGCGTTGGCGGCTTGGCGAGAACAGGGATATGACGAGGGGTCCGAGTTGGCCGAAGAGGGGTATGCGCTATTGCAGCGCACCCTGCGCAGGTTACCGCATTTCCAAGTGGAGGGTGCTCAAGGATTGGACTTCGAAAGACTGCTTTCGCCCAATTGTTTCTGTCGGCGCTCGGTGATGTTCGATTTGAACTACTTCAAATATTGTTTCCTCAAAACCTCGGATTTGCCTTTCGACGAAATGCGGTTGGAAGATGATTTTGAGGCCTTGACAGAGGCCTTGATGGAGGGTGTGGATAACGAAACGAATTTCCTATATCGAGACTTTCAGTCACGTAATGTAATGATCTGTGGATCAGATCCGTTTATGATCGATTTTCAAGGAGGTAGACGCGGCCCGTTGCCTTACGATGTCGCCTCTTTCCTGTGGCAGGCTTCGGCAAGTTATCCACAGGCCTTGCGCGAACGACTTATCGAAGAATACTTGGCGGAACTCGCTACTTTGCGCACGGTGGATCGCGAGGCTTTTCGTCAAAGTTTGCGCCGTTTTGTGCTGTTCCGATTGCTGCAAGTGCTCGGGGCGTATGGTTTGCGCGGACGTTTCGAGCGAAAGGCCTATTTCCTCCAATCGATTCCTCTGGCTTTGGCCAACGTGCGCGAGCTTTTGAAGCAAGGGGTTGCACAAGCTTATCCCACTCTCGAAGCGATATTGCTGCAACTCTCGGCGCAAACAATAAAATGATATATGGCTACTTTTGATACGAATCCTTCCTCGGCTACCGCGTTGGTGGTACGCGTTTTTAGTTTCTCCTACAAAAAAGGCATTCCTGCCGATGAAAGCGGGAACGGCGGCGGCTATGTGTTTGACTGCCGGAGTACGCACAACCCGGGGCGCTATGAACCTTACAAACAGCTGACCGGGTTGGACCAACCGGTGATCGATTTCTTGGAGCAGGACGGCGAGATCCTGACTTTCCTCGAGCACGTCTATGCACTGGCCGACACGCACGTGGCGCGCTATATTGAGCGTGGTTTTACGTCGCTGATGTTTTCGTTCGGGTGCACCGGCGGGCAGCACCGCAGTGTGTACTCGGCACAACATTTGGCGGAGCATTTGCATGAGAAATTCGGAGTGGAGGTGCAATTGGTTCACCGTGAACAACAGATCTCTACCTGCTTTCCTGCCATAGCATGTCGCGGATGAACTGCCGATTGATTCTTTCTCTTTTGGTGTGGTGTGCGGGGACTTCGGCCTTCGCGCAACGGCCTTGCCGTGTGTTCGGCACGGTGCGCGACAGCGAAGGACAGCCGATCGCATTGGCTTCGGTGCGCATTGCGGGCAAGCCTTTGCTCACAGTGGCCAACATCAAAGGAGAATATGCATTGACGTGTGCGTCGAACGATTCGGTGACGGTGGTCTATTCGATGCTGGGATACGAAACGCGCAAACACACGCTGCTGCTGCCGAAGGATTCGGTGCGCTTGGATGTGGTTTTGCCGCTTTATACGGCATCGTTCGGAGAGGCCGTGGTGAAATCGCAGCGAAGACAGACCACAACCACACAGCAATTGAATCCCGGCTTGGCGAAAGGGGCCCCTTCGGCCACCGGGAATGCGGTGGAGGAGATGGTGACTGCACAGGCCGGGGTGTCGACCCACAGCGAACTCTCGTCGCAGTACAATGTGCGCGGCGGATCGTTTGACGAAAATGTGGTTTATCTCAATGGAATCGAACTTTATCGACCGCAGTTGGTGCGCTCCGGCCAGCAAGAGGGCCTTTCGGTGATCAACAGTGCGATGGTTGAGGGCATCAAGTTCTCCTCCGGCGGTTTCGAGGCAAAATATGGCGACAAAATGTCGTCAGTGCTCGACATCACTTATCGCCGCCCGGAACAGTGGGAGGCCGCAGTCAACGGTTCGATGCTGGGAGGCGGCCTTTATGTGGGGTGGGGGAACAAGCATTTTTCGGCGATGACCTCTGCTCGTTACAAGACCACGCGTTACCTTCTGGGAACCCTCGACACGGACGGAGAATATCGACCGAACTTTTTCGATTATCAGTTGGTGATGTCGTGGCGTCCATCGAAGCTGTGGTCGCTCGACGTGTTGGGCAATGTGTCGGACAATCAATATAATTTCGTTCCGCACGACAGAGAAACGCGATTTGGCACGATGTATGATGCGCGATCGTTCAAGGTTTACTTTGACGGGCAAGAACGAGATGCGTTTCGAACGCTTTTCGGGGCGGCAACCCTCACACGGCATTTCTCACCCACGGCTTACGTGGCGTGGCAATGGTCGGGTTTCGGCACGCGAGAACATGAGCATTACGACATTCAAGGCCAGTATTGGCTCAATGAGGTGACGACGCGCAAGCAATTGGGGGTTGGAACCTACATGGAGCATGCCCGCAATGTCTTGAGTGCGCGCGTAATGAAGGTCGGTATGCGCGGCGGCATGAAAGTGGGAGAACACACTTTGGCTGCCGGCTGGGATTGGCGGCGAGAAGCGGTGCGCGAACGTGCGGTGGAGTGGGAGATGAGAGATTCGACCGGATATTCTTTGCCACACACCCCCGATGCGTTACACTTGATCTATGCGCTGCGGTCGACCAATCGCTTGGTGGCGCACACAGCAGAAGCTTTTTTGCAAGACACGTGGAGACACGTGGCGTCGCACGGCTTGTTTAATGTGACGGCGGGCGTGCGAATGACGCACCGAGACTGGAACAACGAGACCTTTGTCTCGCCACGCTTGTCTGTTGGCTACATTCCGGAGTGGAACGACCAGTGGACCTTGCGCGCGGCGACCGGCTTGTATTATCAAGCTCCGTTCTATAAGGAATTGCGTGACACGGTGCACACGAACGGTAGTGTCATTGTGCAACTGAATCCGGCGGTGCGCAGTCAGCGTTCGGTGCATTTTGTGGTGGGAGCCGATTACACTTTCCAGTTGATGAAGCGTCCGTTTAAGTTTACGGCCGAAGCGTATTATAAAAGGCTGTCGAACTTGATCCCCTATACGGTCGACAATGTGCGCGTGGTGTACTATGGGCGTAACTTGGCGTCGGGATATGCGACAGGAGTCGACTTCAAATTGTTCGGCGAGTTTGTACCGGGTACCGATTCGTGGTTGACTTTCTCGCTGATGCAAGCGAAAGAAAAAATGGATGGCGTGTGGTATCCGCGCCCCACCGATCAACGCTACAATGTGTCGCTCTATTTCACCGACTACTTCCCCGGTTCGACGCGTTGGGCGCTCACCTTGCGCGCGGCGTTTGCCCATGGATTGCCTTTCGGGCCGCCACATTCGACAAGAGGAGAACAAACGTTTCGTGCTCCGGCTTACAAGCGCGTGGATGTGGGGCTGAACTACCACTTGTTCAAAGCGGAACTCAAAAATGGCCGCCGCCCGGTGGTGGGCTGGGGAAAGTATGTGCGCGATGCTTGGTTGGGCATTGACTGTTTCAACCTCCTCGGTATCCGCAACGTCAATTCTTATTATTGGATCACGGACATCGAAGGAAACCGCCACGGTGTGCCGAATTATTTGACCGGGCGCCAATTGAATTTGCGCTTCAACGTTGAGTTCTGATCGGCGTATCGAGAGAGCTCTCCGCGCCTGAACAAATCCTCCCCCTTAACCCATCGGTCAAGGGGGAGGATTTCTTTATGTAGGTGTAAGAACAAAGATTGCGCCGGCACACTCTCGAGGGAATGTGCCGGCGCATGCTGGTGGAGCCGGAGGGGATTGAACCCTCGTCCAAACGGAGAGTCAACCTGCTTTCTACACGCTTAGCTTTCTATCGAATTTTCGTGCGTAGTTTGAGACGAAAGCGGTCGTGACTGCGCCTTATCCTCTAAATTTTCGGACAACGAACGAGGCTCCGAAGTCCTATCTCCTATTTACTGCACCACCGGTTCAAGACGCAAAGGAGAGAGTGCTCTTGGGTGATGTCTCGTTCCCGCTCCTGGAGCAGGAATAAAGCCAATCTACTGTACTTCGATTAGGCAGCGAGAGCAAAGTTGTTTTCGCCAGATAAATTGTTGATAGCCGAGATTTGAGTGCCCGCTAACATCCGCACTGCGTGCTTACAAATCACCTCGAACCGCTGTCAAATCCAGTCGACCCCAGGTTATTGATAGTGCAAAGGTAGTACTTTTTCTCTGAATTGCCAGTACTTGTCCTTGTTTTTTACATGCGCAGCGCACTGAGCGCGTGGATGCCCATGAGCCGGCTGCGGTCTACGTTGACCCGGATACCCGGAATGCGGCCGGTTTGTGTGTATTGCCACATCATGTAGTCCGTTTCATCGTCGAGGTAGGGTTCTTCACGATGATATTTGGCGATCATCCATTGGTAGCCGGGGAAGGTGCCGACCAAATGCTTGTTGTAGAAGTTTTGGTAGGTGTAGAGTAGGGGACGGCGCCCATAGAATGCTGTGACGCGTTCGACGAATACCTGCAAATCTGACACAAATTTGTCGTGAGAGACCCCGCCTGTGGTTTCGATGTCGATGAGCGGCACCAAATCCTGCTCGTGCTTTTGCACGATGGTGGTCAGGTTGGCCAGCTGTTCGTAGATATCGATTTGTGGACGATAGAAGTGATAACTGCCCACACTCAACCCTGCTTGGCGCGCACCGTAGAGGTTGGTCGCGTAGTAGGGGTCGACGAGTGCCGATCCCTCTGTCGCTTTGATATAGACATAGCTGATGCCGCCTTCAGCGCCGACGCGGTTCCAATCGATGTAGCCTTGGTAGCGGCTTACATCGATACCTTCGCGATAACGTGCGTTGATTTGTCCGCTGGTGGGACGCACAAAGAGCACACCGGGGATGATGCGCTGTGGGTTGTTTTCGGCGCGAGTGGGGAGTTCATCGGCCACTACGTTGAGCGGGCGCGATTTATAGGTGGGATTCACCTTGCCTTGGGAGCATAGCGGAGCCAGTAGGCTGAATAGTATCGCTAACCCGAAAAGCTGTGTTCGCTTTCTCATTGGCTGATCTGTCGAGAGAATGAAAGTCAGTATTGTTCGCTCTCGGAAGGGAAGTCGGCTGTTTTCACATCCGTGACAAAGCGTCCGATAGCGTCGGTCATAATGGTGTGTAGATCTGCGTAACGACGCAGAAATTTTGGGGAGAACGATTTGTTCTTACCCAGCATATCGTCGATCACCAGGACTTGTCCGTCGGAAGGGCCGGCACCGATGCCGATGACGGGGATTTCCAGTTCGTTGCAAACCTTTGCGTTGAGTGCAGCCGGTACTTTCTCCACCACCAAGGCGAAGCAGCCCACTTCTTGGAGCGCTTTTGCATCGCTGAGTAGCTTGTTGGCCTCGGCCTCTTCGCGGGCGCGAACGGCGTACGTGCCAAACTTGTTGATGCTCTGCGGTGTGAGTCCGAGATGTCCCATCACGGGAATACCGGCTTCGAGGATTTTGCGAACGGTGTCGATGATTTCGACTCCTCCTTCCAATTTCAGCGCGTCGGCTCCGGTTTCCTGCATGATGCGAATGGCGTTGCGCACACCTTCTGTGGGATTCACTTGATAGGTGCCGAAAGGCATGTCGCACACCACGAGCGCTCGCTTCACTGCGCGTACGACTGAGCGCGCGTGATAGATCATTTGGTCGAGTGTGATGGGCAGGGTGGTCACATTGCCTGCCATGACATTCGACGCGCTGTCGCCTACGAGTATGCAGTCGACACCGGCTTCGTCGACGATGCCGGCAGTGGTGTAATCATAAGAGGTAAGCATGGCGATTTTCTTGCCCTGCTGTTTCATTTCGAGTAGTCGATGAGTGGTCACTTTGCGAGGATCGTCTACCAGATATCCGGCCATGGCTGTATTATTGTCTTGAGGTGATCGTTGATATTGGCTCCTTAAAATAGGGATGTTGCGGCAAAGATAAGCATTTATCGGGGGCTGCGTATCATATTGCGCACAACTAAACATTATTTTTGATAGGCTTCTGCCAAACCGCCTTCTGAGGTTTCACGATAGAGTGAAGGCAGGTCGCGACCGGTCTTGCCCATGACGATGACCGCCTTGTCGTAGGAAATGTGGTGAATGCCTTCGGCAAAGGTGGCATAGATGTTGGCGTCGAGTGCGCGTGCTGCAGCGTGGGCGTTGCGTTCGATGCACGGGATCTGCACTAAACCGCAAATGGGGTCGCAGGTCATGCCGAGGTGATGTTCCAATCCCATTTCGGCTGCATACTCCACACTGGCCAAACTACCGCCGAAGCAGTAGTTAGCAGCGGCGGCCGCCATGGCACATGCCACCCCCACTTCGGCTTGGCAACCGGCTTCGGCACCGGAAATGGAGGCCAGTGTCTTGGCGACGTTACCAATGAGACCGGCGGTGGCTAAGGCATGGAGAATGCGCGTCTCACTGATTTGACGACTCTTATATATATGGTAGAGTACCGCGGGAACCACACCGCACGAACCGCAGGTGGGAGCCGTCACGATCTGACCTCCGCCTGCATTCTCTTCGCTTACGGCTAGGGCATAGGAGAAGACCAGACCGCGCGATTGTAGATTGGCCCCATAGCCTTTGGCTTTGATGTAGTAGCGTGGGGCTTTGCGCTGAAGGTGCAATTCGCCGGGTAGCACACCCTCGTGTTCCAGACCGCGCTCCACGGCTGATTTCATCACTTCCCAAACTTCAGCGAGATAGGTCCAAATTTCAGGTCCTTCGCAGGCTTCCACGTAGTTCCAATAGTCCACGCCGCGCTGAGCACACCAATCCATGATGTCATTGAGGTGGTCAAGTTCGTAGACCTCGTGGCTCGTGGTGGCTTCGTCGTTTTCTTCTGCCAGTGCGCCTCCGCCTACGGAGTACACGGTCCAGGCGTCTGAAACAATGCCGTCGCTGTGTTCGACTTCAAATTTCATTCCGTTCGGGTGAAAGGGCAAGAAAACGTCGGGGCGCCAAATGATGTGGGTGCGATGTTCGCCCAACACCTCTTTAATGGCCATGTCGGTCAAGTGACCTTTGCCCGTTGCGGCCAGACTGCCGTAGAGGGTCACGCAAAAACGGACGGCTTCGGGGTGACGGAGCTTATATTGTTCGGCGGCTGCGCGTGGACCCATCGTGTGTGAACTGCTGGGGCCGTAGCCAATGCGAAAGAGTTCGCGGAGACTTTTCATTGATGAGAGGGTAAAATAGTTGTCTGAGAAAAAGCCTTCTCCTCTGGAGGGGAAAAACTTCTACAAAGTTACTTCATTTCTTCGGACTGTGTGAGGTCGTGCGCGGGATAACTCCAAAAAATGGGGCGTTTTCGCCCGAAAATGGGGGAGAAATGAAGAAAAACGCGGGAAAAACGAAAAAAAACGCGCCGGGGCTTGGCCAATTCAAAGAAATGTGCTTCCTTTGCAATCGCAAACGAGGAACAACGGATGCTTCCAACGAACATCAAACTTCCGAAGTTGTAAAATGGTGCGTTAGTTCAGCTGGTTAGAATACATGCCTGTCACGCATGGGGTCACGGGTTCGAGTCCCGTACGCACCGCAAACAAATACTCAATCAGAGTTTCGGCTCCGTAGCTCAACTGAATAGAGCATCTGACTACGGATCAGAAGGTTACAGGTTTGAATCCTGTCGGAGTCACTCTCGAAGATTGGAATTTATAGTTTGGATTTGGCTCCGTAGCTCAACTGAATAGAGCATCTGACTACGGATCAGAAGGTTACAGGTTTGAATCCTGTCGGAGTCACGAAGGGTTTCGCAATCAAATTGCGGAACCCTTTTTCTATGTTCCTTATCTCCGAAGCTGGAAAATTCCGATGGAGCGTGAGAACTCGAGAGCTGCGTTGCAAATTCTCTTTTCCGGTAGATGGGTGAAGCGGTAGTTTCTATAAACGGGCCGAGCGCTTATTGATTTCACTGCAATGTAGGGACGATAGTCGGGCGTAAGGGGATATTACAGGGGAAGTGATGAAAAAATGGGGCGAGAATTTGGTGGAATCAAAATTAATTCGTTCCTTTGCATTGCAAACCAAAAGGATTGCACCCACCACATGGGAAAGTGCCACACGGCTAGCTCCTTTCGAATCCTCCAGGGCTTGATCGCAGCAAAGGTAGTTAGTTGTAGCGGCGCGATGTGGAGAGCTTTCCCACCTGCCTCTTTAGCTCAGCTGGCCAGAGCACGTGATTTGTAATCTCGGGGTCGTTGGTTCGAATCCGACAAGAGGCTCAACAAAAAGGAGATATCCCAATGCGGATGTCTCCTTTTGTTTGTCATTTCGATCTTGCCAGTGCTTATCGACGGGATTAGATAAGTCGTTTGAGTGGAGGAAAACATCTGTTGTAGTTTGTTTTTTGTTGAGTGAGGATTTGTTTCAACAGAATAATTGCTATATTTGCGGTAGGAAGTGCGCGATAGGTTTTCGCCGTTTGTCGGTGTTTGTGCTTCGCGCGTACTCATACTTACAGTAATCAATCACTCAGTATTCAATGAAAGCATACGTTTTTCCCGGTCAGGGGGCACAGTTTGTCGGAATGGGCAAAGATCTCTATGAAAATCATCCCGTGGCCAAGGAACTCTTCGAACAGGCCAATGAAATTTTAGGTTTCCGCATCACGGACATCATGTTTTCCGGAACGGACGAGGAACTTAAGCAGACAAAGGTCACGCAGCCTGCGGTCTTCCTCCACAGTGTGATCAGTGCACGCTGCCTCGGCGACGAATTCCAGCCCGATATGGTGGGTGGACACTCGCTCGGCGAATTGTCGGCACTCACAGCAGCCGGCAGTTTGCGCTTCGAAGACGGATTGCGTCTCGTGGCTAAGCGCGCAATGGCCATGCAAGCGGCATGCGAAGCACGCCCAGGAACGATGGCGGCGATCATCGGACTCGACGACGCAGTGATCGAAAAAGTTTGTGCGGAAACGAGCGAAGCTACCGGCAAAGTTGTGGTAGCTGCCAACTACAATTGCCCCGGCCAGTTGGTGATTTCGGGCGAACGCGAGGCTGTGGAAGAAGCTTGCACCCGACTCAAAGAAACGGGAGCGAAGCGTGCGCTGGTACTTCCGGTGGGTGGAGCATTCCACTCTCCTGTTATGCAGGCTGCTAAGGAAGAACTCGAAGCTGCCATTGCGGCTACTGAATTCTCTCGTCCGAATTGCACGGTCTATCAGAACGTGGACGGACAGGCACACACGGAGCCCGAAGAAATCAAGGCTAACTTGATTGCACAGCTCACTTCGCCCGTGCGTTGGACCAAAGAAGTCAATAACATGGTGGCTGCCGGTGCCACGTCGTTTGTGGAATGCGGCCCCGGTAAGGCGCTCCAAGGCATGATCTCGAAGATCTGCAAAGGCAACGCCGATGTCACGGTGAGTGGCACCAATATGTAAAAACAAAATATCGGAAGGGTAGGTTGCTTGCCGGATAAAAAGGCGAGTTACCTACCTTTCGTCTTACTTCCTCCGGTTGATCTCCATGAATATCTACCAGATTTTTACCCGCCTCTATGGCAATCCTAAGCATAATAATGTCCCCAACGGAACATATGCCGAAAATGGTTGTGCCAAATTCAATTACTTCACGGACGAACGCTTGAATAGAATCCGAAAATTCGGTTTCTCGCATGTGTGGTTCACGGGGGTGATTGAACATGCCACGCAGACCGATTATTCTGCACAAGGGATCGCTGTTGATCATCCTTGGGTGGTCAAGGGAAAGGCTGGGTCGCCTTACGCCATCAAAGATTATTTTGATGTCGACCCTGATTTGGCAGAGTCTGTGCCGCATCGAATGGACGAGTTCGAGGCTTTGGTTAGCCGTGTGCACAAGGCCGGACTCAAATTCATACTTGATTTTGTGCCTAATCACGTGGCACGTCAGTATGCATCGGATGTCGCACCTGAGGGACAGCGGGATTTGGGAGCTGACGATGACTGCGAAATGGCCTTTTCTGTACGCAATAATTTCTATTATTGCTGGGGGGAGCCATTACATACCGATAACTTCGTCCCTTCCACGGCTACCGGCTATCCCTACTTGGAAATGCCGGCGAAAGCAACCGGAAATGATCTTTTCAACGCTTGGCCCGGTCGCAATGACTGGTATGAAACGGTGAAACTCAATTACGGAGTGGACTATGTGGGGGGAGGAACGCGCCATTTCGATCCTATTCCCGACACGTGGAAGAAGATGACGGCCATTTTGCTCTATTGGGTGAAAAAGGGCGTCGACGCTTTCCGCTGTGACATGGCGGAGATGGTGCCTGTAGAGTTTTGGCATTATGCAATTGCGCAGGTGAAAGCGCAGGCGCCTCAAGTGCAGTTCATTGCAGAGGTGTATAATCCGCAGGAATACCGTAGTTATATTGCACACGGGGGCTTTGATTTCCTCTATGACAAAGTGGGACTCTACGATACGCTCCGGGGGGTAATCTGTCGTTACGCGTCTGCGTCAGCAATCACACAGGCATGGCAGAGCACTGACGACATCCGCGAGCACATGCTCTATTTTTTGGAGAACCACGACGAACAACGCATTGCTTCTGACTTCTTTTGCGCTGACGCCGCCAAGGCAGTGCCCGGTTTGGTGGTGGCCGCCTGCATCGGGAACAACCCTTTGATGATCTACGCGGGACAAGAAATTGGCGAACGCGGAATGGATGCAGAGGGATTCTCCGGAAAAGACGGTCGCACGACGATTTTCGACTATTGGAGTCCGGAGTCCTTGCGTAAATTGGCTGCCCTCCCGGCATCTGTCGAAGAAGCAGAACAATCGAAGTTGCTCAATGCAGAGGAAAAGCGATTGTATGAGGTGTATCACACCGTGTTGCGTTTGCGCGAAAGCTCTCCTGCGCTGCGCGAAGGAGCTTTTTTCGACGTGATGTACGTCAATTACCAATCCTACACAGGTTTCGATTCCAATCGCCACTATGCATTCTTGCGAAAAACCAACGATGAAGGTATTCTTGGGGTGGCCAACTTCTCTGATCAGGACATTTGTGTGGGAGTAAAGATTCCGGCTCACGCTTTTGACTATTTACAGTTGAGAGAGGGGACATTTGAAACCCACGATTTGATGTGTGGCCAAAAAGGAAGTATTGTGCTGACGAGAGACGGAGACACCACGGTGCAAGTCCCGGCCAATAGTGCAGTACTCCTCTCTTTCCGACCCTAAATTCAGCTTACGTTTCACCGAAATATCGCAGACTTATGGTAGTATTTCCTTGTTGCAAAATCAATCTGGGACTCAATGTCGTAGAGCGCCGCAGCGATGGCTATCACAACATAGAAACGGTGTTCTATCCCATCCCGTTGCATGACAATCTCGAGGTGCTTTCCGCAAAGAATGCCACGCAGCCCTATTTGTTCCATCAGACGGGATATGAGTTGGAGGGCACGCCGGACAACAATCTGGTTATCCGGGTGCTAAATCAGCTTCGCGAAGACTACAAACAGATCCCGCCGCTCGAAATCTGGCTTCACAAGCGGATTCCTTCCGGGGCCGGTTTGGGAGGTGGGAGCAGTGACGCAGCCTTCATGATGCGTTTGCTCAATGAGCAGTATGATTTGCAGATGGACGACGAAGATATAGAGTATCGCCTCTCGCAATTGGGAGCCGACTGCGCGTTCTTCTACAAGGCAAAGCCGGCTTATGCGACGGGCATCGGAGATCAACTCATGCAATTGGACTTTGATTTGGCCGGATGGAACTTGGTTTTGGTAAAACCCAAGATAACGGTGTCTACGCGTGATGCTTATGCCATGGTACACCCCAAACCTTCCGAAGAAAGTCTATTGCTTTCGCTCTCGCGTCCCCCCGAAACGTGGAAAGACACGGTGAAAAATGATTTCGAACCGAGTGTTTTCCATCGTTATCCTGAAATTGCGGCGATCAAGCGCACGCTCTATGATATGGGAGCCACGTATGCCGCCATGTCCGGGAGTGGATCGAGTGTATACGGTCTGTTTCGCAACCATCAACCCGAAGCAGCAGAAATATTCCATGACTGTTTTGTCGCAGAAATGCGTTTGAGATTGCCTCAGACATGATCTATTATTTCTCAGGCACCGGTAATACGCGTTGGGTCGCGGAACAAGTGAGTCGAGCGTGCGGCCTGGCATTGAGAAATGTGGCCGATTGTTTAGACGATGTTCCGACGCCGGAGAGAAATCTGCAGACGGAAGAAATCTTGGGCTTGGCTTTTCCCATTTACGGATGGACGATCCCGAAAGTGGCCGAGGCCTTTATCCGAAGTCTACCGCGAGCTGAAGCGCAGGGCGCCTATTACGTATTCGCACTCCTCATTTGCGGAGATGATATTGGGCGGGCGCATGAACGTTTGGCGATGTTGCTTGCCGAAAAGGGCTACGAGCTCAGCGCCGTCTGGTCGTTTTCAATGCCCAACACCTACATTGGACTACCATTCTTCGACGTGGATAATGAGGAACTCGCTGCGAGAAAAATAAAATCGACGCAAGAAAAGCTGCCACGCGTGGCGCAACAGATCCTTTGTCGAGAAAAAGGCGTGGTCGACGTAGTGCCCGGCTCGTTTTCGCGATGGAAAAGTGGATGGCTACGACAATTCTTCTATCGCTTCTGGGTGGGACCGAAAATGTTTTCCACCCGTCATCGTTGCACGGCCTGCAAACGCTGCGAAAAGGTGTGTCCGCTTCATAATATCAAGGTGGAGCGACCCGAGATGGGGCCTAAATGGGGACGACAATGCACCTTTTGTTTGGCTTGTTACCACGTATGCCCGATTTCGAACATTCTGGTTGGACCAAGCCGGGCATGCAAGGGCAGATATACGCATTTCCTTGAAGCTGCAACCTAACCTTTCTAACCATGACCGACGTAGAACAACATAAGAATAAGGAGTTCTTCATCTCCGTTGCCCATGAATACATCAAAAGGCCCGGCGTTTCGGAGCTGTTGTCCTATCTAAATCAGAAAACAGATTTCTTTAGTGCACCGGCCTCCCTGAGTGCACATCTCAGTGAGCCGGGAGGGCTGTGTCAACATTCCATCAATGTCTTGGAAACTGCATTGCGCATTTATAAATCGGTGTTGCAACCCTATGCTTGTTTAGGAGGAAATGCCGATAACGAGGCGATGACTGAAGAAAGCATCGCGGTCGTTGCATTGTTCCACGATGTTTGCAAGTGCAATACTTTCCGTAAAGCGGAAAAAAGGCGGAAGAACGCGCAAGGACAATGGGAGAGTTACCAAGGATACGAGTTGCAAGATCGTTTCCCCTTCGGGCAGGGAGAAAAATCGTGCATCATTGTGAGCCATCTCCTGCATCTTACCCGTGATGAAATGTTGGCAATCCGGTGGAACAAGGGGATGTTCGACGTCGGAGAGTACGGATCAGCCGGGCGGCGCGCGTTTTACGATGCCGCACGGACGACGCCACTTGTTTCGCTCCTGCAAGCTGCCAATCTGCTCTGTGCGCAGTGCATAGAGTAGGGGAGAATGAAAAGTTTATACCTTGTAATTGCTTTTTCTATATTGCATAATCGGCAGGTAAACCGAGTGTTTCCCGTTTACTCCCCTTTTTTTATTGTTGTCATTGCACATTTGCTGTATCTTTGCGCAACTGAAAACAGATAAGAACAATCTATTCCCACAAATAGTACTCATGACTCACAATCTACTGAAAGGCAAGCGCGGAATTATCTTCGGTGCGCTCAATGAACATTCCATTGCATGGAAAGTTGCGGTCAAGGCCGTGGAAGAAGGTGCCACGATCACTCTCTCTAATACCCCGGTTGCACTTCGCATGGGCGAACTCGATGCTCTTTCCGAACAGCTCAATGCGCCGATCATCGCGGCTGACGCCACAAGCGTCGAAGATCTCGAGAAAGTATTCTCGGAAAGCCAACGCCTCTTGGGAGGAAAAATCGATTTCGTGCTGCATTCCATTGGCATGAGCCTGAATGTCCGTAAGCAGCGCACATACGATGATCTGGATTACAACTATCTTGCCAAGACTTTCGACATCTCGGCCATTTCTTTCCACAAGATGTTGCAAGTCGCCAAGAAGCAAGACGCGTTGAACGAGTATGCTTCGGTAGTTGCACTGAGCTATGTGGCAGCTCAACGCACTTTTTTCGGCTACAACGACATGGCCGATGCAAAAAGCTTGCTCGAAAGCATCGCACGTAGCTTTGGTTATATCTATGGTCGCGAGAAAAACGTTCGCATCAACACCATTTCGCAGAGCCCCACGCCCACCACTGCAGGAAACGGCGTGAAGGGAATGGATCACCTCATGGACTTTGCCGACAAAATGTCGCCCCTCGGCAACGCTTCTGCTGAAGAGTGTGCCGACTACACCGTGATGATGTTCTCTGACTTTACGCGAAAAGTCACCATGCAGAACCTCTATCACGACGGAGGATTCTCAAGTATGGGGATGAGCATGCGAGCTATGAACCAGTACGCCAAGGATACGAAAGAATTCGAGGACGAAAACGGCCACATCATCTACGGATAAAACTCAACTTTTGCATAAACACAAAGCGTGCAATGCCTTTTTGGTAATGCACGCTTTGATTTTATCTCCAAAAGTGCTATATTTGCTACATCAACTATCATTTTATGGCACATTCGTATGACATTGCATTTGTCGGATCCGGCAACCTTGCAACGCATCTCGCCAAGAATTTGCAAAAGGCCGGCCACCGCATCGTAGGAGTTTCCTCTCGACGTTTAGAACGAGCGGAACAGCTTGCTGCACATCTGAGCAACGATACGGTGGCAGTGGATAATCCGTTGAGTTTGCCGGAAGCTGAAATTTACATCCTCGCGATTGCAGATGATGCCTTGGAGTCTTTGTGGGAAACTTGGCGACCGCCTACACCGCAAACGATTGTTTTGCATACTTCCGGCAGCGTTTCGATCAACAGTCTGCGCAATTTGTCCACTCGTTACGGTGTGCTGTATCCATTGCAGACGTTTTCTGTCGATAGACCGCTTGATTTCTCCGAAATCCCATGTTTTGTAGAAGGGAGTAGCGAAGAAATCACACAGCGATTGCTCGAACTTGCCAAGAGCGTTAGCAATCAGGTCCACGTTCTTGATTCCGAACGCCGAAAGACGCTGCACCTTGCTGCGGTCTTCGCTTGTAATTTTGTAAATCACCTGTATGATGTGGCTTCCTCGCTATTGGAAACCAAAAACTTGTCGCCGCAGTGGTTGTTGCCGCTGATCAGCGAAACTGCCAAGAAGGTTGCTGATCTCAGTCCGCACGATGCGCAGACAGGTCCGGCACGGCGCGGGGATAGACGCGTCATGGAAGCTCATTTGATGCAATTAGAAAGCCACAGCGAGTGGAAAAAATTGTACGAAGTACTGAGTGATAGCATTTTCCACCAATTCCATCATGATTAATTACGATCTCAAAAAGATACGCGCATTGATTTTCGATGTCGACGGCGTACTCAGTGACAGCAATGTTCTCCTTATGGGCGGACAACCTGTGAGGACTGCAAACACGAAAGACGGTTACGCCTTGCAACATGCGGCGAAAACCGATTTGAAGTTGGCGATAATCACCGGCGGGCGCAACGAAACGATCAAAGAACGGTACATGGGGCTGGGTATCTCCGATATTTTCATGGGAGTCTCTGTCAAAATCGATGTATATCGAGATTATTTGATTGCTAACGGCTTACGTTCAGAGGAAGTGCTCTACATGGGCGACGACATTCCCGATTATGAAGTCATGAAGGAGTGCGGTTGTCCTTGTTGTCCCGCCGATGCAGTACCCGAAATTCGTGAGATTTCTAAGTACGTTTCGCACGAGAAGGGTGGGGCAGGCTGTGTTCGCGATGTTGTTGAGCAGGTACTCCGTGCGCAAGGCTTGTGGATGCACAATGCTGAGGCTTTTGGATGGTAAACTATTAATCATTAGACGAATATGTTGGAAAACTTGCAGAAATACGAAGTGATTCTCGCGAGCAACTCCCCGAGAAGAAGAGAATTGCTGACCAATTTGGGCGTTACCTTCACGCCGTTCGTTATTTTCGGCATTGATGAGAGTTATCCTCCTGAACTAAAAGGAGAAGACGTGGCACTTTATGTCGCTAAAAAGAAGGCTGCCGCCTATAAAGAGCACATTCGCGATAATCGACTGATTATCACGGCAGATACCATCGTTTCTACGTCCGAAAAGGTCCTGGGAAAACCCAAGGATGAGCAGGAGGCACGTGAAATGCTGCGTCTGATTTCCGGCAAAGAGCACACGGTGACGACTGCATTTACCTTGAGCGCGCCGGAAGTCCAAACTTGTCAGGCGGTTACAACGGTGGTTAAGTTTGCGACGCTGACGGAGGAAATGATTGACTACTATGTGCGAAGTTTCCTTCCCTTTGACAAGGCCGGTGCGTACGGCATTCAAGAATGGATCGGGTTGGCAGCAGTTGAATCTATCGAAGGATCTTATACCAACGTGGTTGGTTTGCCGACGCAGCAGCTATTTAAGGCGCTGAGCGAACTGTGATCCAACTGAATAATTCTGTGATATGAACATTATGATTAATACAAAAACGAGTTTATCTCTCTTCTTTGTGCTTGCCTCGCTCGTAGCATGCGATGACGACGCCAAGAAATACGCCGCAGAGTTCCCCAGATTTGAACCGTTGCAGCTAAAACTTGCCGAAAATGAGCTACCCAAAGTGGGTAAGTCGGTTGTGGTTGAGGCGCCGCAGCGCAAAATGGGGAAGCATCTCTATGAAGTGACCTATCAATGGACAGTTAGTGGTCCGGCTGAAGCGGTGCAACGATATGGCAAATCAAATCTTTACACCGAACGTACCCCAGCACCTACAGATACAATAACGTTCAGTCAATCTGGGCGCTACAATATTGTATTGGTGGCTTCGTATGAAGTTTCAGGAATTGGGAAGGGACAGTCTTTTACAGAGAATTTCCCTGCAAAAATGGGATCTGCCAAATACGATGGTTCGGCCTTGAGATATAGAGTCACATTGGAACGGACGATCGACGTAGACGATTGAGCGTGGGCTCGGAGTTGCCACCAAGGACTTGTGGGTTATAATCGGTTTTTGAGAGGGAGATCAGCGAATGAATGAATTTCTGTGCTGAGGTTTCTCGCATTTCAATACAAAGCTCCCGGTTTTCTAAGAAAATCCCCCAATAATTCATGACAAATGCGGGGATTTCAAGTTCTCCTTGGGGGCAGCCGAACGCCCTCCGCCCGAGTATTTCCGGGTACTTTCGCGCAATCGTTCAGAAAATCAAGAATAGGTATTATGATTAGTAGAGGGTGAGAAATTACCTTCCCTGCTATTTGTAGATATGTCCAAACAACCAGATCAAAATAAGGTGATGTTTCCCAGAGGCGTTGATTTTATTGATCTTCCTCTGCATGCGGATGATCGTGGGCAGCTCACTGTGGCTGAAAACCGCAGCCTACCTTTTGAAGCCCGACGAGTTTTCTGGCTAACAGGCGTGCCCGAAGCGGCAGAACGCGGAGGACATGCCCATAGCACGTGTGCCGAAGTACTTTATGCGGTCTCGGGCGCGGTGAAGATTGATCTTTCTGATGGGACACGAGATTTGACTGTCGAATTGTCGTTGCCTAATCGCGGTATCGTCATTCCCCCAATGGTATGGTGCCGGTTGTACGATTTTTCCCCTAACTTTGTAGGACTTTGTTTCGCATCTGAAACCTATAGACCTGAGGGCTACTTCAGAAGTTGGGAGGAATTCCGAAAAAATGCGATATAACTAAACATAATGTATGGCGCGTATTTCTGTTCAACCGTACAACGAGTCATTCTGCGGCACGTGGAATGAATTTGTCGGTGCTTCTCGCAATGCTACCTTCTTGTTCAATCGTGCATTCATGGACTATCACAAAGATCGCTTTGTCGATGCATCTTTGTTGTTGTATGATGAGCGAGAAAGATTGCTTGCTTTGTTCCCTGCGAGCCTGCATCTTGATGAAAAGGAGGTGCGAAGTCACGGTGGACTGACGTATGGCGGTTTTCTCTTGGGGAAACGTGCGCACACTGTCCACATAGGCGAACTACTAACGGCCGTCATCAGCCATTATTCGGACTTGCGCATTGAAACGTTGCGCATACGTCCGATTCCCCACATCTATCATACTTGTCCCTCCGAGGAGGAATTGTATTGGTTCTTTCGTTTCGGAGCAAAATTGGATTCTCGAGCCGCGTCGACAGTGGTAAATTTACGTTCCCCGCTTCATTTTTCGTCGACTCGCAAGCTTCATCGGAACAAATTGGAGAAATCGGGGTTGGAAATCCGCATGGATGCTTCGCTTCGAGCGTATTGGAATTTGTTGGAAGCGACATTAGTAGAACGCCATGGGGAGAAACCGGTGCATACTTTCGAGGAAATCGAAACGCTTATAGAGCGTTTTCCTGAAAACATCCGTCTGGTGACAGCACACACCCATGATGGAGAGATGCTTTGCGGTACCCTACTCTTTTTGACCCAAAGAGTTGCGCATTCGCAGTACATTGCGGCCTCTCCTTTGGGGAGAACTTTATCTGCGCTCGACTTTCTTTTCGTTACGCTCATAGAGAATATTCAAGCGAACGGGATAGGCGGCTTTACACCGGATTTCTTTGATTTCGGCATCTCAACAGAATCTCATGGGCGCGTACTTAATGAAGGGTTGATTGCGCAGAAGGAATTGTTCGGGGGAAGCTGCGTAAACTATGATGAATATATTTTGAATATAGTATGAGCAACAAGGTTCCTTTTCTTGATTTGGCGAAAGTAAATTCGCGATTTTCCACCTCTTTCCACGATGCCTTTTCCGAAGTCTTGGATAGTGGATGGTATTTGCGGGGAGGGGCTACTGCCCTGTTCGAGGAAGCTTTCTCTGCTTATTGCGGTGTTGAGCATTGTGTGGGTGTGGCCAACGGATTGGACGCACTAACACTCTCGTTGTTAGCTAAAAAAGAAATGGATTCTTGGCCGGAAGATGCCGAAGTTATTGTGCCGGCTCATACATTCGTGGCCACTGCGCAGGCCGTAGTGCGATCAGGTTTACGTCCGGTTGTGGTGGAAGTGCTCGATGATGGGTTGATTTCCCCAGAAGCTGTGGAGTCTGCAATAAATCAACGTACTCGTGCGATAATTCCCGTGCATTTATACGGAAAACTTGCAGATATGGATGGAATTTGTTCCATCGCGAAGCAGTTTTCCCTCTTTGTTTTGGAAGATGCTGCGCAGGCACAGGGGGCTTTGCGCGGGCAGCGTCGTACCGGTGCGTGGGGAAATGCTGCCGCCTTCAGCTTCTATCCGGGAAAGAACCTTGGAGCGCTCGGAGACGGGGGTGCGGTGGTAACTGACGATCGCGATTTGGCAGAAAGGGTGCGGTGTTTGGGGAATTACGGTGCACGTAAGAAATACAACCACGAGTGGCTCGGGATGAACAGCCGGTTAGACGAACTACAAGCCGCCTTCTTGTTGAGGAAATTGCCTTCTTTAGATCAAGATAACGAGCGAAGACGTCAGATCGCCCGATATTATATCGAAAATATTCGGCCTACTCAATTCCAACTCCCCTACTCTACACCGCAGCAGGTTGGAGAAGAACATGTTTTCCACTTGTTTGCTTTGAAAAGTCCGCGTAGAACACAACTACAAACCTATTTGTCGCAGAGAGGGATCGAGACTTTGATTCATTATCCCGTGCCTGTCCATCAGCAACCGTGTCTTTCGCATCTTTTCTCTCGCGATACACACTTTGTTATGGCCGAAAAATGGGCTGCAGAGGAGTTGAGTTTGCCCATAAGTCCCGTGATGACAGACGAAGAAGCAGAACTTGTAGTAAAAAACCTCAATCAATTTTGAACTATGACATTAGACATACTCATTTGCTCGCTCAATAAGGGAATTGTCCGCATTGACGACTTGTTACGACCCGAACAGGAGGGCGTGCGCTACGTGGTTTCCTATCAATATACGGACGAACGCTATTTGGAATTGGTGCCTGAGGTCTTGAAACAGCGTCGGGATGTGGTGTTGAGTGTATATAAAGGCCAAGGGCTGTCCAACAATCGCAACCATGCTTTGGAATTATCCAGGGCCGATCTGGTGATTTTTGCAGATGATGACTCTCGTTTGAGTGAAGACGCTCCGAAAACCATCGAGAAGATCTTTTCCGAAGACGCAGAATTGGACGTTGCATTTTTCAGAGCAAGTACTTACACGGGAAAATTGCTGAAGCGTTACCCGGAAGAGGCACGCCAATTTACGGAAGTGCCCACGGACTACGACGTTTCGACAATCGAAATGGTTTTTCGTCGGGAGAAGGTGCAGAATCGATTGCTTTTTGATGAGAGATTTGGGCTCGGCACTAAATTTCTTACCTGCGGCGAAGAGGAAGTTTGGCTCATTGATGCACTCAGAGCGGGGCTGAAAATCAAATACTTCCCCGAATGCATCGTGGAAACCAGTACGATGCTGAAACGCTCCATGATCTATGTGGATGCCGGGGTGCAACGTTCGAAAGGTGCTTTGTGTTATTACAAATATGGTAGTTCTGCTTGGATCAGATGCTTTGCTTTTGCATTTGATTCGGCTCGTCGTCGATTGTGTCACTTCTTTCCGATGTTGAGTCACCTGTATCAAGGCATTCGTTACGTGAAGCGGCATTAGCCGGGGCTCGTTTTCATTCGCCCGAGGACAATAAGGGCCAAAACTTCGTCGTTCTCTCTCCGACAGTTGCAGCGATTAGGAATCGCCTTCGTGCTGTAGGACGAGAATACGAGGTTTTGGCCCTTATTTTTGCAGTTAAGCCCTCTACGACGGGGAGCCGGAGAAGCTTATTTCCGGTCTTTGCAAAGTAGTTTCCAGTGTTTGTCGTAAAGACTTGTGGAGCTTACTGTGTCAGTCGCCATATAGGTGTGGCGCACCTCAATAGAACTGTCGGGAAGTAGTTGCATCTCCCAGCGTGACACGGGAGTAAGTTGAATTGCAAGGTGATGATTGTCGATTTTCCGTAGTCTACTCTCCCCTCCCATCGCATTTTCTACAACAGCGGGCTGTTTACTTCGGTACAGATCCACAATGTCCATGCGTGCGTTCGCGTTCAACAAAGGCAGAACGGCGAGCGGTGCCGCATAGAATGCCTTTTCGATGAGCCAGACTGTGAGCGTGTTAAGCATATTGGGAGAGAAGCATTAGCGCAATGCGTAGTTCTTATTTAGCAGCTTGAGGCTGTTTGTCTTTAATTTGGCGGAAGAGATCAGAAGCAAAGATGAAACTGTTGAGACGCTCATTGTCTGCATTCATCACCTCGTCTTTTGTGCCTTCCCACTCCCGATGTCCCTCGTAAATATAAAGGATGTGCTCGCCAATGCCCATGACGGAATTCATGTCGTGGGTGTTAATGATGGTGGTTGTCCCGTCTTCGTGAGTAATGGAGTGGATCAATTCGTCGATCACGAGAGAAGTTTTGGGATCGAGGCCGGAGTTTGGCTCATCGCAGAAGAGATATTTGGGTTTCAGGGCGATGGCGCGCGCGATGGCCACACGTTTTTGCATACCGCCCGAGATTTCTCCCGGAAATTTGCCGCCGGCATCTGACAAGTTCACACGATCCAGACAGTACTGGGCACGGCGTCGACGTTCCTTGTAGCTTTCGTCGGAAAACATGTCGAGCGGAAACATCACGTTCTCTTCTACGGTGAGACTGTCGAAGAGAGCCGAGTATTGGAATACCATTCCCATCTCGCGTCTCAGCATTACCCGCTCGCGCTTCTTCATATTCACGAAATTGCGCCCGTGGTAGAGGATCTGGCCCGAGGTGGGTGACAAGAGTCCTACAATGCATTTCATCAAAACCGTCTTTCCCGAGCCAGATTGCCCGATGATGAGGTTCGTTTTCCCGGCTTCGAAAGTGGAATCGATGTGTTTGAGCACCTCTTTGTCTTCGAATGATTTGCAAAGGTCGAGAAGTTGAATCATGAGAGCAGCTGTGTGAGGAAGAGGTCGGAAAAGAGGACGAGCATGGAGGAGCTAACGACGGCATCAGTGGAAGCTTTTCCCACTTCGACGGAGCCGCCTTCGACGCGATAGCCGTAGAAAGCCGAAACCGTGGCGATGATGAAAGCAAAGAAGAAGCTTTTGATCACTCCCATCCAGAAATACCATTGGTTAAAGTCGTACTGAATGCCTTCGGTGAGGTGGGCCGGTGTGATGATGTGCCCGATGTAGGCTGTGGCATAGGCACCTACGATGCCACTCGTGGTAGAAAAGATGACGAGCAGGGGGATCATGGTGAGCATGCCGACTATTTTGGGCAAGATCACGTAGGAGGCAGAATTCACCCCCATGATTTCGAGTGCATCGATCTGTTGTGTCACACGCATGGTGCCAATTTCAGAGGCGATATTGGAGCCAACTTTTCCGGCAAGGATGAGACACATGATAGATGAGGAGAATTCCAGCAACATGATCTCACGTGTGACGTAGCCACTCACCCATTTTGGCATCCAAGCGCTTTCGATGTTGAGTTTGATCTGGATGCAGATAACGGCGCCGATGAAAAATGAGATGAGCAAGACGATAATGATCGAATCTACCCCAAGGGCGGCCATTTCCTTCACGTAGCGTTTCCAAAACATGCGAAGTCTCTCGGGACGCGAGAAGACGCGCCCCATGAGTACAAGGTATTCTCCAAAGGTTTGGAGCATTTTGGTGAGCAGCATGTGACTTATTTCTGGTTGAGAGCTTGCGTGATGACCTTTTTCACCACGTCGTTGCCCGGGTAGCCACCTTCTGTCAAGTTGGAGAAGACCATTTCTCCCTTACGATCCAGAAGGAAGTAAACGGGAATGCCGGGAATGTGCAGATCGTTGTTGATTTCTTGCCACTGCTTGTCTGTCAGCCGGTAGTGGTCTCCGTGGATCTCCGTCAAACTGTTCTTCCACTCTTCTTCCGGAGAGGTTTCGCCGGTGATGTAGACGAAGACTGCGCCCTGTTTTTGGAGTTCGGGTTTGATTTGATCCACTTCGCGCATCGCTGCTCGGCAGGGAGGGCACCAAGTCGCCCAGAAATCGAAAAACGCAACTTTGCCTTTGTAGTTTTTCTTGATGGCTTCCAATGCGTCGCTCCCGCTCAGAGCGGGATCTACTTGGCGAATTTGAGCTTGCGAAGTGCCTTCTGCCGCTTCGTCCGTTGATACTTGTTCGGTGCTGTCGCTGTTTGAACCTTGCGAGGCGGAGTTGTTGGATTTATTCTTGCAACCTACGACTGCGGTGAGCAAGAGTACAGAGAGTAGGAGGAGCTTTTTGTTCATAATTGATGAGGTCTATATGATTTTGTGCTTGTAAGCGCATGATGAGTTGTGCAAATATAGTGGTTTTAAGGCACATTGCCAAGCTTTCCCTTTCGTGCGTGGAGAAAAATATGGGACGACGCTTCCAATTGTTCGTAGCTTTATTGGGAAACTCCGGAGATTTTACGAGAAAGCGGGGGAGAATCCTCGAAAAATTGGGCGTTTTCTGAGCTGCGTGCGCGTGGGGGGCGAGGAAGCACCGTGGAGGCGCACGAGGGCTCCGTTGTTTTCGAAGTTGGTATGGGAGGAGTACAAAAAATCCCCATTTCTTGAGATGAGAAATGGGGATTGTCGTGAACGACACCGGTGTTAATTGAAGACGTCATCGCTTTTATTCCTTTTCGGAGCGGCTTTCGTCTTTTGTTTCGGCGTCTTGTTGCCTTGGTTCTCTTGGTGCGTTGTGCCGGGGCCTGCCGATTGTTGCGGGGTGTTTCCGGACGGTTCAGCTACATCTTGTGAGGAATGCGGCTTATCGCCCGATGGCTCTGTCGATCTATCGCTGTTCGACTCTTGGTTCGCGTTTTCTTCCAGGTTCTTATAGGGGGCATCCGGATCGACTAATGAGTCTTTGGGTTCCTCATGCCGCTGTACCGGTTCGTCGTGTTGGGCAATATCTGCCGGATTGATGCCTTCAGGCACCGGATATTTTGCAAGATATTTCGGCGCAAGGGTGCGATCGGACAAAACTTTGCGCATGAACAAACCAAAGATGGGAAGCGCTGTGCGAGAACCCTGCCCGAGCGCGCCGGATCGGAAGTGTATTTGGCGGTATTCTCCGCCTACCCAGGCACCGCCTACGAGTTTCGGCGTCACGCCCACAAACCATGCATCGGCGTGCGAGTTGGAAGTTCCGGTTTTTCCGCCGACGTCGAGACTCTTGTTCCAATACCACTGTCCGATGTAGGAGGGACTGACCAGACTCTGGGACGTTCCACCCGCATCACTGACGCTGGCGTTCAGAAGCGCCTGCATGTAGTAAGCTTCTTGGGGATTGAGCACGGTATGCACGTCGCGATGATGCTCATACACCACTTTACCGTCGGAATCTTCGATTTTCTCGATCGTGTAGGGGCTGTTGTGCTCGCCGCAGTTGGCCACACTTGCGTAGGCGCCGACCAAATCGGTGAGATTCACGTCGCTGGCTCCGAGCGGGAGGGAGGGGGCATCGCGCAATTCGGTTTTGATGCCCATGTCTTGGGCTGTTTTGATGACATTGCTGATGCCAACTTCTTGACCGAGCTTGACTGCGATGGTATTCACGCTTTGTGCAAATGCCGTGCGGAGGGAAAGTTTGGCACCCGAGAAGCGTCCGTTGGCGTTGTGGGGAGTCCACACGGAGGGCTTCCCATTCTCGTCCGTTACGTTCATTCGTATGTATGAATCTTGCAGTCGTGCGTCAGAAGGGAGCCAACCCATTTTGATAGCCGTGGCATAGACGAAGAGTTTGAACGTCGAACCCGGCTGGTGCGTGGCACTGACGTTGTCGTGTTGCCAGGTATTGAAATCCACGTCGCCGACATAGGCTTTTACTTCGCCGGTTTGAGGTTCGATGGCTACAAAACCGGCGTGCATGTAGTGGAGCATGAAACGAAGGGAGTCGACAGACGACATCACACGCTCAATAGGACCGTCGTAGGTGAAGAGTTTCACGGGATGGGGCGTGTTGAGAATCTCAAGCACGCGACCCGGATCCTCAGGATGCCGCGCCGATAGCATTTTGTAAGCGTCGGTTTGTTTCAACTTCTCCTGCAAGAAATTGGGGATGGGCTGGTTTTTCTCGTCCACCCAGGGATCTTGATTTCCCCAGTGGGCTTCGAAGTTCTTTTGCACGTTACGCATTTGTTCGCTCACGGCTTCTTCGGCGTATCGCTGCATGCGACTGTCTACTGTCGTGTAGATCTTCAGGCCGTCCTTGTAGGGATCGAGGTCGGGAGTGAGCGCTTTCATTTCTTCGGCCACCGCTTGACGGAAGTAAAGTGCGTTGCCGTCGTAGGCACTCTCCACACTGAATTTCAGTTCGATGGGCTTATCCTTGAGTGTGTTGTACTCTGCTTGCGTGAGGCTGCCGTGTGTGTACATATTGTGCAGCACAACGTTGCGACGCTGCAGGGCACTGCGTGGATTGCTCTTGGGGTTGTAGGCCGAAGTGGCTTTGAGTAGTCCTACCAATACGGCAGCCTCTTCGGTTTTGAGCTTGGCGGGCGTCGTATTGAAGTAGGTCTTTGCCGCTGTCTTGATGCCGTAGGCGTTAGAACCGAAGTCTACCGTGTTGGCATACATGGTGAGGATCTCATTCTTGGTGCAGAACATTTCCAACTCGGTGGCAATGATCATTTCCTTGAGCTTCATGATCAGAATCTTCACGCCCGGAATGTAGCCGAGCAGGCCTGTTGAGTATTCTGTGCGCACGCGGAACATGTTCTTGACGAGCTGCTGACTGATGGTGGAGGCTCCTCGTGCATGTCCGCGCAGGGCGTCTTTCATTGCACCGGCAGCACCGACAAAGTCCACACCGTGATGGCTGTAGAAGCGCTCGTCCTCAGTTGAAATGAGGGCGTGAACAAAGGCCGGTGCGATGGAATCGTAGGGAACCGGCGTTCGGTTTTCGCTAAAGAACTTGCCAAGGAGTTTGCCGTCGGAAGAATAAACCTCGGATGCGGCGGCATTTTTCGGATGCATGATGCTGGAGAGCGAAGGAGAGCGCCCGAAAAGCCAAAAGAGGTTGATCTGAATGGCAAAGCAGGTGAAGAGGATGAAAAAAATGAAGGAGAAGAAACCGATGCCCAGCTTCTTCCACCAAGGTGCGCCCTGGTAAAGGGATTTATACCAACGCCACAAGCGCACCGGCGCACGGAAGATCCAGACAATTGGTGCAATTAGCTTTGCCCAGATGCTTTTTTGGGGGTGTGACATATGCAATTATATAATGTATGCTCGCGAAAATACAGTAAAGTCGGGAGTGCACAAAGCACTACCCGACTTTTTTGGTGAAAAGTTGGCTTGTTTTGTGAGGTTGAGCGGGACTTGCGGCTTTTTGTGTGCTTTTGGTCAATCGTTGCGTGCATGCTTTCGCGCCGACTCCCCAAGTCTTTGGGCTTAAAAGGGCCACCATCCTTTTTTCTTGACGGGAGGTTCGATGATCTCTTCGGAGATCAGAAAATCCCGAAGGTTCATTTTCTTCTTTATGAGGGCGTAAATGGTCGGCCAATCAGGCAAGCCTCCGACATTACGGTCATCAATGAAAAGATCGGCTTTGATTTTTCTCGAAAAATGCTTGCCGGTTCCGTCTTCTTCCTCGAAGTCTTTGTTGACGGCAAAGAAGCTTACTCCGCGCTGTTCGCAGAAGTCTACGGCTTCTTGGAGAAGATCGCCTTCGCGCACGCTCCAGAGGATGAGGCGGTGCCCATCTTCCATGAGTTGGCGGAGGGTTGAGGTGGCAAATGGGAGCTCTTTGCCGATGGCCGGGTATCTGTGCTCGACAATCGTGCCGTCGAAATCTACTGCGATGATCATTTCTTTGTCGTTCTGAGAGGATTTATATTACTTGCTGCCCGGAGCGCATCACTTCGCGGGTGGTGCGTTTGGGGCGCTCCGTTATTTTGAGCGTTTGTTGGGGACTTTTGGTGCTGACCGCGTGCCGGCGAATGAGGCGTAGGCGTGTGGGAGCGAAAAAGTCGTATGGGGTCCTTTCTACAGCGTAGGTTCCCAATTGGATGTTGAACTTTTGTGACGGAATGAGTAATTTTCCGGCTGATTCACACCGTAATACGTATTGTTGCGCGACGAAAGCGAACATCACGTGTCCATTGTCGTTCACTTGTTCCTGGTCATTCACATTACCGTTGCCGATCCAGCGTAAAGTTCCTCCTTTGATGCGCTGGTGTGCGGAGGCTTTCGTTTTGAACTCCACAAAAGGGCGGTTGCCGTAGAGGACAATGCTCACCAAACAGCTGTCGCCGACGTATTTTGGTGTGGTGGACAACTCCACCCTTGCGTAGCTTGTGGGCTTTTCCTCCTGTGATTGAGCAAAAAGCATCGCTCCGGTGAGGAGAAACAAGAAGGAAAGCAGGAGAGTTCTTGCGGTGAAGGTACTCATGGTTTCACTCTTTTGTGGGACAAAGTTTGTCACATTCGCGCAACCATTCGTTGGCGCAGGCATCGGAAGGCATTCGCCAGTCGCCTCTTGGAGACAACGAGCAACTTCCCACCTTAGGTCCGTCGGGAAGGCAGCTACGTTTGAACTGTTGGGTGAAGAAGCGACGGAAGAAAGTGCGGAGCCATTGTGCGATGGTTTCGGGAGCATAGGCAATCGATTGGCTGCCGTTGAATGCTTGACAGGCGAGATGGAAAATTTTCGTAGGCCGGAAACCATAGCGCAGGGTGTAATAGAGGAAGAAATCGTGGAGTTCGTAGGGACCTACGAGATCTTCGGTGATTTGCGAGATGTTTCCGTGCTCGTCTGCGGGAAGCAGTTCGGGACTGATGGGGGTGTCGACGATGTCAAGCAGGGTTGTTGCACAAACTTGGTCGTCTTTGAGAATTTGTTGCGCCCAATGTCGGATTAAGGGGCGTATGAGCGTTTTGGGGATGGAGGAGTTGACGGCATACATCGACATGTGGTCGCCATTGTAGGTGGCCCATCCGAGCGCCAATTCCGACAAATCGCCGGTACCCACCACAAAACCATTGGTTTGGTTGGCAATGTCCATCAAAATCTGCGTGCGTTCGCGTGCTTGTGCGTTCTCGTACGTGACATCGCGGAGGGATGCGTCGTGATCTATGTCGGAAAAATGTTGCATTACGGCTTTTCCGATGTTTACTTCGCGCAGTGTGATGCCAAGTGCCTTCATGAGGCGAATTGCATTGTCGTATGTGCGATCGGTTGTGCCGAATCCGGGCATTGTGACCCCGATAATGCCACGTCGATCCAAGCCGAGAAGATCAAACGCGCTGGCGCAGACCAATAAGGCCAAAGTAGAATCCAGTCCTCCGCTGACTCCAATCACAACGTGCTTGCTGTGAGTGTGTTCGATGCGGCGTGCGAGACCGAAAGTCTGGATGCTTAGGATTTCGTTGCTGCGGATATCGAATTCTTCGGGACGAGGCACAAACGGAAGAGCCGGAATGGGGCGCGTCAACTCGAAGTTTCCGTCTTTCATCTGCCCTTGGCTGAGTTCTTTCAGCGCATAATGTTGTGATTGCGCGAAGAGGCCGGCGCATTGCCCGAAGGAAGTGTTGTTTTGTCGTTCGCTGCGCAAAATATCCAGGTCCACTTCCGTGAAAACCAGCTGACTTTCTGTCGAGAACGGGTGTGCTTCAGCGAGAAGACGACCATTTTCTGCGATGAACGCCTTGCCGCCGAATACTACGTCCTGTGTACTTTCGCCATATCCGCAGCCGGCATAGATGTATGCGCAATGGCAGCGCGCGCTTTGCCCGGTGACGAGATTGCGCACGTAGTCATTCTTGCCAACAAGGTCGTTTGACGCGCTAAGATTGAAGATGATTTCGGCACCTTCCAGGACTGCACGATTGCTCGGCGGGATCGGAGCCCATAAGTCTTCGCAGATTTCTATGCCGAACGTCGTGTCGCGATGCTTAAACAGCTGCTGTGTGCTGAGTAGTACGGATTGGCCGCAGAAACGTATGGTTTCTGCTTCGTGTAAATCCGTCGACGAGGTGAACCAACGCCGTTCGTAGAATTCTTTGTAATTGGGAATGTAGGTTTTGGGGACCAATCCGTGCAATTTTCCATTTTGTACTACCGCAGCACAGTTCAATAACATGCCCCGATGGTAGAATGGGAGTCCCACCAGCGTAGTGACATGCAGATTGCGGCTCAGTTCGAGTATTTTCAACAGGGCGTGCTCAGCTTCTTCGAGCAACAGTTGTTGTGCGAAGAGATCTTGGCACGTGTAACCCGTGATGCACAGCTCGGGAAAGCAGAGGATTTCCACATCCTTGCCTTCAGCGGCCACCATAAGTTTCTCGATTTCTTGTGTGTTGGCGCTGATATCCGCCAGTTGTACGCGGGGTACGGCGGCAGCTACGCGTAGAAAGCCGTCAGTCATGGGCTATTGGGTTGAGCTTGGGGAGCACGCGCTCGGCGTGTCGTGGTTTTAGGTTGAAAAGGTGAGGAAGAACGGACTGTGTGTTCAAATTGGCGATCGTTTCATGATCATTGTGTCGGGAACTTTGACCAACTTCCGACCTTGCACGCGTCGCACATTGTTTCCTTCGAGGGCAGTGTATTGATAGGTGCCGTTGGGCAGTGGTTTGAGCTCAACAGTTTGTGAGTCAGATCCGATGTCGTTTGTGAAACGCAGGATGACCGTCCCTCCTTTGCGCTCGCTTTTGGTGAGCATCCACACGCCGTATATTCTGCCGGCCATGTAGGCATGTACCGGTCCGAGAAAGGACATGCCCGGCACGGTGAGACTTTCTTTTCCCATGTCGAGGTAGATGCGTATCCCCTCAGCTTCACAGTAAAAGGAAGCACGGGTGGTGTCGTTGATGGCCACGGCTTGCGCATGGCTCCGCAGGAAGGGAGTCAAAATGAGGAAAAACAGCAAGAAAAGTTTTTTCATAAGGCAAGAAATTGAAGATTATTCTTCTTCCGGAGGCGTGCCTTCATGGAGTATCATGGTGGTTGCGCCAATCGTGATGATGGAGCCTTCGGCGAGATTGACGCGCTCTTTCACGCCGACCAGTTCGTTCATGTGAAAAGTCCCCGTGCCCGACGGACCATCGCGTAAGACAAAGAGCAGGCGTCCGCTTTTTGTGCGGCTCACCTTGATGGCGCAGTGTGTTTCGTCCACACTCGGATCCACCGTCTTGAAGGCGGCTTCGGCTTTAGTGCCCTTTACGTGACGGCCGATGCGGTTTTCACCTTCGTGAAGGGGGACGATCTGGCGAAGGTGGAAGGCGTTTTCCAAAACAACGAGATATCCCACTGCTGGTTTCTCCTCCGGTTCCGGCGTTGTGCCGAACGCGGCGGTGTTTTGCGTCGTGAGCACTTTCCCACCTACGCGAATCTTAAATTGTTTGCGGCAGGAGGGGCACTCAAATACGAGGGTGCGGCCGGGTGTATAGAGCGAATCGTCGAACAAAATGGGTTCGTCGCATTTCGGACAGCGGATTCTTTTCATGGAGGTGGGAAGAAATGGGGAAACAACCGTTGAATTGAACTAAGAATTTGTCGAGGAGGATGTCACTCTTTGGTGATCCACGCCTCGGCAAAGGCACTGTTGTGGTTGCGACCGGCTGCGAGAGCCTGTTTGGCCGCTTGGCGCGTGGCAAAATGCCCAACGAGCACGCGCGACATGCCGTTAAACGCCTGAGCACGCGCGGTCTTATATCCTTGTTGTTGGAGGTGATTCACAAGTCGCAGCGCACCTTCTCGTGTGGTTTGGCTGGCAAGTATGAGAGCGTAGCCACCTTGCTCATCGGTTGCGGTGGGTGTTTCGGCAGGTTGCGGCTTTTCCGCTGCAATGTGTGCTGTATCTGTAGATGTTCGCGCTTGTCGTTTGACGCTGTCTGTTTCTTTTTCGTCGAGCAAGGCTTCTGCGCCGAGACGTTGCTGCGTAGGCGGTGGAGTTTCTTCGCCCGAAATGGATGAAAGCACCTCTCCCACAACTTTCATTTGCGGCAATTGTGCGAACATCTCCGTGTTGGCCTTAGTGCCCGGGAACTGGTTGTTGCGGTTCAGGGGAATGGACCAGAAGAAGCACAAGGCGATGACGAACATGGCGGCGAAAGCGCGATAAGCTGTGCGGGAAAAGTGGGGAGCATCCGCTGTGGTGAATTGTTGTTCGCGTGAGGCTGTTTCCACGTTTGGTGAATTCGGTAGCTCCGCGGTTGCACCGTCCGGTGTGAGGGACGTTTCGGCCGACTTTACCTCTTCTGTCTTGGGAATCTCCTTGAGTGCAAAGGGCGTGAGGAAATAGTATTCGGGTGCCAGGTTGATTTGCGGCTCGGGACGGAAATCGTAATTGCCGTCTGTGCTGAGTTGGATGCACCCCACCCCGTCGAATTTCACTTCAAGGCCGCGCATCAAATCGCGCTTCATGTCGCGGACGCATTGTTGCACGAAATCTGCGGCTTGGGCGTAGGAAATGTGGCGAGACTTGCATACCTCGTGGGCCAATAAGCCGTCTTCTGTGCGAAGCAACGCGTTGAAGCCCACCGTTTTCGACGGCGGGAGCATCTGTTGATCCGCAGTTGCGTGACGCGCTGCGTGGCGTTGCATCACGAAACCGCCGAAATCCGGAATGATTGCACAATCATGTTCCAGCAACAGCTTGCGGAGGTATGGAGAAAGCTCGTTCATTACTGCAAAGTTACGGCTTACAGCGCGATAATCAAAGTGTTTCGGCGGATAATTCTGTCTTATGTTTGATTTGTCGGTTGCCTCGCTTTTGCTTTGTGCTGTTCCCCGTCAAGAGGTGGGGTCTGTTGGTGAAAAAACGGGAGGAAGGGGCGCTATGTGCGGAGAAAAAAATTGCAGTTGTTCGGGGGCTGAACGAAGCGAAGCCGATATTGTGGAATTAGTTTCCCGTTTTTGTTCATTTCTTCCCTTGTTTTGAGCAAAAGTCCCCTTCTTTTGTGTGTTTCCTCCCCTCGTTTGCTGGGTGCTTCGGCGGCGTTCGTGTCCGCTCTGGGGGAAAGAGCGTCGTTTTGAAGGAGTTGGGTGTAAATTGATCCGGATGGGCGAAGAAAAAAAGCGAAAGCCCCGTCTCGAGACGGGGCTCGGAACGGGGCATTGAGGGGGAGATTTTTATCTACGAGGGGTCAATCTTGGCTATTCCACGTATTCCAACTCATCGCTATCGGCTTTTTTGCTCGGGGGAGGAGTTGGTGTTGCGGTGCGCCGGGTGGGTTGTCCGTTTTTGTCGTAGAGTCCATAGGTGGTGCGCAGAACGCGGAATTCAGTTCTGCGGTTCAGGGCATTGCAAACTTCCTGTTGTTCGGGTGTGAGACGCATGATATAGGCCTCTGTGAGGGTGTCTCCTTCGTGCAGGAAGGGATAAGTTTCAAGTAGTTTCTTGTTTACGATCTTGGGCATGGTTTCTCCGTAGCCTTTCGGCGCAAGGCGTGCCGCATCGATGCCTTTGCCTGTGAGGTAGCGCACCACACTTTCGGCGCGGCGCTGGGAGAGTTGTAGATTGTAGGCGTCCGCGCCTCTGTAGTCTGTGTGGGCCGCCAGTTCGATGGTGATGTGCGGATTTTCCTTCAGCAGATTCGTCAGGCGATCGAGTGCTACGGAAGATTCCGGGGTGATTTCTGCACTGTTGAAGGTATAAAAGACATTGCGCACGAGAACGGGGATGTGCATCGAGGGGAGCGGAAACTGCAACACGTATTGGTGCGGCTGGTCGATGGAGTCGACGTGCAGGCGGTTGGGCGCATTGAGATAGCCTTGGCAGGCGGCGAGGAAAACATAGTCGACGCCGGGCGAGACCGTCTGCTCAAAAGAACCGTCGGGCTTGACGGGAAGTTTGAGATTCGTCCCGTCGCTGCCGATCATTTGCACTTGAGCGGCCGGGAGTTCGTAGCCGTCTTGTTCGTAGACCCAACCTTTGACCGTGAGGAGGTTTTCGGGATAGGAAAATTCGTAGAGTTTGTCCCATCCTCGGCCGCCGGTGCTGCGCGACGAGGAGAAGAATCCACGGTTGTGGAGGCCGTCGAAGGTCATGCCGAAATCATTGCCTTGAGAATTGAGGGGAGGGGGCAAAGGTTCTACGGTCCAGCGGCCGGTCAAGGTGTCTTCTTGAGCACGAAAGAGGTCGAGTCCTCCCATTCCTCCCCGTCCGTCGGATGAGAAATAGAGGGTGCCGCCGGGGCGGAAGGTGGGAAACATTTCACGTCCCGGTGTATTGAGTTGAGGGCCGAGATTTTCGACGATGCGCGAGTCTTTGTTGCCTTTAAGTTCGGCACGCCAAAGGTCGGTCTCCCCTTCCCCACCGGGCATGTCCGAAACGAAATAAAGCCAACGGCCGTCGGGGGAGACGGCGGGCTGGGCAATGTTGGACAACGTGTCGGAGATTAACTCGAGGGGCTGCGGTTTGCTCCACGAGGCATCGGCGCGAGTGGACGTGTAGATGCGTGCCGGCCGCGGATATTGGGGATGGGTGGTGCAAACGGTGAGGTACATGGTTTTGCCGTCGGGCGAAAAGCAAACGGCGCCCTCGTCGTCGGGCGTGTTGACGGGCGTTACGGGTTCGGGACGTTTCCAATTTCCCTTTTCGTCGACGCCGGCCACGTAAATGTCACCGTTTTTGAGCCCGGTGATGCCGGAAAGTTGATTGCCGAGTGCGGCCGTGCGCGTCGTGGTGAAGTAAAGTTGGCGGTCTTTCCCCTCTATAAGTAATGAGGGAGCGTAGTCGGTGCGATTGTTGTTGAACAATGCGGCGGGTTTGACAGTGTAGAGGGAACCTTTTGCCCGACGTGTCGGAGCTTCTTGCGCACCACTGTATGCACGCAGTGCCACAAAATCTTCGGGATGGGCTGCCACATAGTCTTTGAGGGCGGAGAGAGCATTTTTGTAGTCGCCGTTGAGTAACATCATGGCACCTTCTTCGCGCAACAGGGTGGAATCTGTGTTTTTGTATCGGGCTGCATTGCGGTAGGCGGCCAATGCACGTGCAGAGTTGCCATAGCGCCGGTAGCATTCGCCCATGAGAAACGCAAGGCGCCCCCGCGTCGCTTTGTCCGTGGCGGGGGTTAGGCGATAGGCCGTCTTGTAGGCATCGGCGGCTTCGGCGTATTCGCCGATTCGGAGGGCTTGTTCTGCGCGGCGTTGGCTTTTCTCGGCTGTTTCGCACGAGAGGAACAGGGATAGGGCCGAACTGAGCAGAAGAAGCGTGAGAGAATGAACGTTCATACGCTACTTATAACGTGACAGCAGGGCGAATATTGTAGTGTATACTCATTTTGTGAAGTGCGTCGCGCTATTTTAAGAAAGAAAGTACTATATTTGCCCTGCGAGTCGCACGTTTTCTATTCGTACTCAGTGGGTATTCGACGAGCAAAATCGAAGAGACTGGTGCGATAGGCCATTTGGCTGCCAAAAAATCGTTGTGGCGCGCGCATTCTTTTTGTTTCATATCCACAAACTATAATCATGCTACAGCAGATATCCAATGGACGCATCCTGACGGCGGAAGGTTGGCTCAACGACGGAAGCATCGTCGTGGAAGATGGTAAGATCTTGGCCGTTTCGAACAATGCTTTGCCCGTCGAAGGTGCAAAGCAAATCGATGCCAAGGGATGCGACATCGTACCGGGAGGTATTGAGTTGCACATCCATGGCGGTGGCGGCCGTGACTTCATGGAAGGTACAGAAGAAGCCTTCCGTACGGCAGTGAACGCACACATGCAGCACGGGACGACGGCCATTTTCCCCACCCTCTCCTCCAGTTACCGAGAATGGATCGACAAAGCCATCGTGACTTGCGAAAAGTTGATGGCCGAACCCGGAAGTCCGGTGATGGGCTTGCACCTCGAAGGACCGTATTTCAACCTGAAAAAGGCCGGTGCACAGATGCCTGACATCATTCGCAACCCCGATCCCGAAGAATATGAGAGCATCTTTGCCTCGACGCGTTGCATTAAACGCTGGGATGCCGCTCCCGAACTGCCCGGTGCCGAAGAGTTTTTCAAGTGCTGCGTGAAAAACGACTGTGTGCCCTCGATTGCGCACACGGACGGCGAGTGGGAAGACGTGTTGCGCGCATATAAAGCCGGTGTGCGCCTGGCCACTCACTTCACCAACGCAATGAGTATGTTGCGCAAGGATCGCGAATTCAAGAAGGTGGGGGTTGTGGAGAGCGTATTTGCGCTCGAAGATTTCAATGTCGAAGTGATTTCCGACGGAATCCACGTGCCGCCTGTCTTGATGCGCGAGATCTACAACGCAAAAGGCGTGGATCACATGTGCTTCATCACCGATTCGCTGGCAGTGAGTGCGATTGAACCGGGCAGTGATGTCGATCCCGGTATCATCGATCCGCGCACAATCATCGAAGATGGCGTGTGCAAACTTAAGGATCGCAGTGCATTGGCCGGTTCTATTTCGACCATGGATCGCCTTGTGCGCACGGCTGTGCAGCAAGCCGGCATTCCCATGGCAGACGCTTGCCGCATGATCGGAGAGATGCCTGCGAGATTTATGGGCATTGACGACAGAAAAGGCTTCATTAAAAACGGATATGACGCCGATATCATTATGTTTGACGCTGATCAACAGCTCACTTTCGTGATGCAGAACGGCGAGATCAAACGCAACGACCTTTGACAACGAAACTTCCTCGCCGTATGCTCTGTGAGCTGTGGCGAGGAAGTGCTTTTCTAAACCTATTATCGTTTTATCGAAACACGCAAAATGAGTTTCAACATTGTAGTTTTGGCTAAACAGGTGCCCGATACCCGCAATGTGGGGAAGGATGCCATGACGCCACAGGGCACGGTGAACCGTGCAGCGCTGCCGGCAATTTTCAATCCGGAGGATTTGAATGCCTTGGAGCTGGCTCTGCGCATTAAGGATGCGCATCCGGGTACAAAAATCCAGATTGTGACCATGGGGTTGCCCAAGGCGGCCGAGGTGATCCGTGAAGGTTTGTTCCGCGGTACCGACGGTGGGGTGTTGGTTACGGATCGTGCACTGGCAGGTGCCGATACATTGGCTACATCTTATGTGCTGGCACAGACGATTCGCAAGATGGGGCACGTCGATTTGGTCATTGGCGGTCGCCAAGCTATCGACGGTGACACTGCACAAGTGGGGCCGCAAGTGGCACAAAAGCTGGACATTGATCAGGTGACCTACGTTGAGCAAGTGGAAGAACTCGACGAAAAGAGCGTAACGGTTACGCGTCGTATTGACGGTGGCGTGGAGCGAGTGAAGGCTCCGCTGCCTGTTTTGCTGACGGTGACGGGATCGGCTGCGTCTTGCCGCCCGCGCAACGCAAAATTGATGATGAAATACAAGCGCGCACTCGCACCGGCTGAGCAGAAAGCGGACATGCTTTACGCAGAGGAGTACGCTCGCAAACCTTACCTGACCATTACACAATGGGGAGCGGCAGATATTGATGCCGATATTGCCCAATGTGGCTTGGCCGGTTCGCCTACGAAGGTGAAGACGGTGCAGAATGTGGTGTTTGCCACCAAGGAAAGCCGAACCCTTACGGGAAGCGATGCGGACGTCGAACAATTGATCGTTGAACTGCTGGATAGCCACACAATAGGATAAGCACATGAACAGTGTATTTGTATATTGCGAACTGGAAGGTACGCAAATTGAAGAGGTAAGTTTCGAACTCCTCACCAAAGGACGCAAATTGGCTTCTGAGCTGGGCGTCAAATTAGAAGCGATAGTAGCTGGTCATGATGTAAAAGGCAAGGTCGAGTCGCAGATTCTTCCCTATGGCGTGGACGTTTTGCACGTTTTCGACGCGCCGGGTCTGTCGCCTTACACCACTCGCCCGCACACAGCAGTGCTTGTGCACTTGTTTGAACGCGAACAGCCGCAGATTTGCTTGATGGGGGCCACTTCCATCGGCCGTGACCTGGGGCCGCGCGTTAGTTCTACGCTCACCAGTGGACTTACTGCCGACTGTACGGCCTTAGAGATCGGCGATTATGAGGACAAGAAGAACAAAAAGAGCTATCAAAACTTGCTCTATCAAATTCGTCCTGCCTTCGGTGGTAACATTGTGGCCACGATTATCAATCCCGATCACCGTCCGCAGATGGCAACCGTGCGTTCCGGCGTGATGAAAGCCGAGGTTCTCGACGAGAACTATCAAGGCCAGGTAGTTTATGAGGATGTTGATGCATTCGTGAAGCCGGAAGACTACGTCGTTGAGGTCTTAGATCGTCACGTAGAAAAGGCAAAGAATAATTTGAAGGGCGCCCCCATTGTCATCGCCGGAGGTTATGGTGTGGGATCGAAGGAGAACTTCGATTTGCTACGCCAGTTGGCTGCAGAACTTCATGGAGAGGTGGGCGCAAGCCGCGCAGCAGTGGATGCCGGTTTCTGTGATCACGATTTGCAGATCGGACAAACTGGGGTTACCGTGCGTCCTAAAGTGTATATCGCCTGTGGTATTTCCGGTGCCATCCAGCATGTGGCCGGTATGAAGGAGAGCGGAATCATTATTTCCATCAACACGGATGCAAAGGCCCCGATCAATGAGTTGGCCGACTACGTTATCGAAGGAAAGGTGGAAGAGGTGGTTCCGAAACTCATCAAATTCTACAAAGCGCACAACAAATAATTATATTCAGACAGACAATGGCAAATCATTATACGGATCATCCTGAGCTCCGGTTCGAACTGCGCCACCCATTGATGCAGCGTATCGTAGAACTGAAGGGACGCGATTTTCGCGACAAGGCAACTTATGATACGGCACCTTTGGATTTCGAAGATGCTATGGACAATTATGATCGCACACTCGATATTGTTGGTGAGATTGCCGGCACGATTGTGGCTGACAACGCGGAAGGCGTGGACCAAGAAGGCCCACATCACGAAGGAGATCGCGTGCGTTACGCTTCCGGCACGCAGCGAAACCTCGAAGCGATGGTGGCTGCCGGCTTGAACGGCATGACAATGCCGAGACGCTACGAGGGTTTGAACTTCCCGATCATGCCTTACACCATGTGCGCCGAGTTAGTAGCTGCATCTGATGCGGGTTTCGGGAACATTTGGTCGCTCCAAGATTGTATCGAAACGCTTTACGAATTCGGAACAGAGGAGCAACACGCTCGTTTCATCCCTAGAGTTTGTGCCGGAGAGACGATGTCGATGGATCTCACGGAGCCTGATGCCGGATCGGACCTGCAAAGTGTGATGCTTAAGGCCACCTATTGTGAAGAAGACGGAACATGGAGGCTCAATGGTGTGAAGCGGTTCATCACGAATGGTGATGCTGACATCCATTTAGTGCTGGCCCGTTCGGAAGAAGGCACTACTGATGGACGTGGACTGTCGATGTTTATCTATGACAAGCGGGATGGTGGCGTGAACGTCCGCCGTATCGAAAACAAATTGGGTATTCACGGAAGTCCTACCTGCGAACTGGTGTATAAAAACGCGAAGGCAGAACTTTGCGGAAGCACGCGCATGGGACTGATCAAGTATGTAATGGCGCTGATGAACGGGGCGCGTTTGGGCATCGCTGCGCAGTCAGTGGGTTTGTCCCAAGCCGCCTACAACGAAGGGCTGGCGTACGCTCGTGACCGTGAGCAATTCGGTAAAGCAATCATTGAAATGCCCGCCGTTTACGATATGCTGGCTACGATCAAGGCGAAGCTCGATGCCGGCCGCGCATTGCTCTACCATTGTGCCCGTGCCGTCGACGTTTACAAGGCACTCGAAGATGTTTCGCGCGAGCGGAAATTGACTGCCGAGGAACGTGCCGAAATGAAGGCCTACAATAAATTGGCCGACTCCCTGACTCCCTTGGCAAAGGGGATGAATTCTGAGTATTGCAACCAAAATACTTATGATTCTCTCCAGATTCACGGCGGATCGGGCTTCATGATGGACTATCCCATCCAACGTTATGCTCGTGATGCGCGTATCACTTCTATTTATGAGGGAACAACACAATTGCAAGTGGTTGCTGCGATTCGTTTTGTCATGAACGGAGCGTATTTAGCCCACTTGCGCGAGCTCGAACAGCAAGAAGTAAGCCCCGAAATGAAGGAACTTCAGGAGCGTGCCCGCAAGATGGCCGATTCGTTTGAGGCCGCTGTAGAGCGCGTGAAGGCAGCAGGTGTGCAAGAATACCAAGATATTTGTGCTCGCCACCTCGTGGAAATGGCTGCAGATACGTTGATGTTGCATTTGCTCACCTACAATGCCACGCAAGCGCCGGAACTCTTTGGTAAGTCTGCACGAGTTTATGCGCGTTATGCCGCCGCAGAGGTGGAGAAACACGCTACTTTCGTGAACGAACTCTCGCCGGAAGACCTGGATTCCTACCGTCAAGCATGAAGAACTGCAGTGCACTGAAGCAGGTACTGCCGATAAACCACAAATATCCCCCTACTCTATCTTTAGATTAGGGGGATATTTCTTTGTTGAGGCCTACATAACTACAACCGTGCGAGGCTTTTCGTTGATGCGAGGGGGAAAGTTGGTGATTTATCACTTGACGCGTAGAATATCACTCAACTTGGTACTATAACTTGGGGAACGTAATTCGCTCGAAACGATGCTTTCTACGTGTTCTTGGGAAGCAAGGCGAAGAGAGTCTCGCCCCATTTTGAGTTTCACGCTGTCTATCGTTTGTAGAAGTCGCTTTTGCCGTTCTCTATCCACGCGATCGAACAAACCACGCTGAATTGCTGCGTGTTCGATCCCATCGACCCACACGCCGGCCCGCTTTGTCGGGATGCCGTCGGTATAAATGCCTTCGAGTAATCGGCGGGTAGCGGCAGAAAATTCGCGAGGGTCGGCAGTCGCTACATCAAAAGAATGGATGGCAGTGCGTTGTATGAATGGAACGTTGGGGTTAAAGCGGTCTGTCGCGAAGAAAATTCCAACAGTCCGAGCACAGGCATTTACTTTCCTCAGTTTTTCTGCCACTTGTGCGCAGAAATCGGCCAAAGCCGTGTGTAATTCTCTTGTAGTAAGAAGGGGGCGGTTGAAAGAGCGGGTTGATTGGATTGATTTCCGCGGGGTGGGTATTGTTAGTCCGAGCACCGATTCTCCATTCAGCTCACGCCAAGTTTCTTCTCCCGCGACTCCCATGAGTTTTCTGATCTGTTTTTGCCCCGAACGAGCAAATTGCCAGGCTGTGTGCAGCCCCATTTGTTCAAGTTTGGCTGCACTTTTTCGACCGATGCCCCAGACATCGCGCAGATTCGTGAGTTCGAGTGCCTTTCGTCGCTTTTCTTGTGTGTCGATCAGGCAGCAACCCCGATAACCCTTGTGCTTTTTGGCAAATCTGCTGGCGAGTTTGGCCAGTGTCTTGGTGTGAGCAAGTCCGACACTCACGGGAATGCCTGTCCATTGCTCAACAATTTGCGAGAGTCGGCAGCCAAATGCCTGGTAGTCTTCAATTTCCGGAAGGACGATGAAGCATTCGTCGATGCTATATTGCTCCATTTCGGGTACATGTCTGCGAATGACCGACATCACGCGGCGCGACATGTCACCATATAGGGTATAATTACTGGATAGCGCGCACAATTGACCACTTTCCACCAGCCCTTTGACCTTGAAGAAGGGGATGCCCATGGCGATTCCCATTGCTTTGGCTTCATTCGAGCGCGCCACCACACAACCATCGTTGCTGGAAAGGACGACTGCAGGCCGTCCGATCAATTTCGGTGCGAATACACGTTCGCACGACACGAAGAAGTTATTGCAGTCTACTACGCCAATCATCGTTGGGTGGGGAGTTAGAATCGACGATGTGAGTGTTTGACCCCGTGGATGACGTAAGTCACGACGCCCCAAACCGAGAAACCGTCGGCATGGTCCACGCGCAGCACCGGGTAATCGGGATTGGCAGGGCGAAGCAGGGCGTGGTCTTTGTTGATCTCTATGTATTTGACCGTAAATTCGCCGTCGACGATGCAAAGTGCAATGTCTCCATTGGAGGGCGTGAGCGAACGATCGATGATCAGGATATCATCCTCGAAAATGTTGGCACCGATCATGGAATCACCTTCCACTCTTGCGTAAAAAGTGCTCTCCGGGTTCTCAATGAGGTCCTTGTTCAAGTCGATGGCTGCCTCCATTGTGGACTGTGCCGGTGCAGGAAAACCCGCATGCACGCCATCATCCGCGAATGGCAGAGACAATTCTTGTGTGCCACGGATGGGGAGCACGGTCATGCCCGAAGTGGAGGAAAGAATCTGTTGGTCGTTGTCAGACATGGGGGACGAATGCGAAAAAAGTTCGTGTGTTTTTGTGTGTTATCGGGGATGAGGCGCTTGAAGCGATCGGGCGATGAAGGGATCCGCCTCCGTTGTGATGAGCTGAAGAAGCAAGAAAGGAGAGATCATCATACGCCTATTTCTGCGCCACCGGCCGTTCTCCACGATCTGTATTGCGTACAGGAAAATACAACGAGCTGTTTACAAGTTGAGCATGGGGACTTGCAAACAGCTCGTTGGCCTGGATGAGGGAGGATTAGGCGTTTACCAATGTAGTGTAGGCTTGTTCGATGCCTTTCGCAAAGTCTTCTCTCAATTGACGATAGAAGAGTTTCACGCTACCCTGCTCTGTGTGGCTGATGCGGCAAACAATGTCTGCTTGCAAGCGGATGACCTCCTGCACGGCCGCTTGAATTTCAGGAGTTAGTTGCCCCTTTTCAGCGTACGAAAGGCCGCAGACGTAGAGCATCTCGCCACAGATGTGGCGCACATTCTTCTTTAAGCGTTTTCTACTTGCCATATATTTGAGGTTGAAGGGTGAGTACTTAAAGTTGTACGAGATCCATTCCTTTGAGAATGGCCTGTTCGTTGGCCGGCAATAGGTGATGATGGCGCTCCGGAAGAGTTTTACGCAGCGCTTTCATCACACTTTCCACCTGCACGATGGGGTGCACTTTCAGATAGCTGCCGAGAATGAACATGTTGAAGCATTTTGCCAACTTCATTTCGGTGGCAGTTGTCATAGCCGGCACGCAATATATGTTGATGTCGTCGCGAGTGGGCGGCTGGATCACGCCGAAGCCATCATAAATCAAGGCTCCGTCTTTTTTTACCTTCGGTTGGAATTTGTCGACCGAAGGCTGATTGAGGAGAATTGCCGTGTCGTAGCTCGAAAGAATGGGCGATGAGATGCTCTTATTGCTTACGATGACTGTTACGTTGGCCGTACCACCTCGTTGTTCCGGGCCGTAAGCCGGCATCCAACTCACCTCACGTCCTTCCATTAGTGCGGCATAAGCCAAGATTTTACCCATCGAGAGCACACCTTGTCCGCCGAAGCCGGCGATGATAATTTCCTGTGTCATGCTTTCGGAGTTTTGGTTGTGTCCTTAAGATCCCCTTTCGGATAGAAGGGGAACATGTTGTCTTGCATCCACTTGTTGGAGTTGACCGGCGAAAGTTTCCATCCAGACGAGCAGGTTGAAACGATTTCGACCAAGCACGAGCCTTTGTGTTGCATCGAAATGTCGAAGGCTTTGCGGATCGCCTTTTTGGTTTTGGCGATAGCTCCCATGGTGTCCACACTCTGACGGGTCACAAAAGCCGTACCTTCCAACAAGGCTGCGATTTCTCCCAATTTGAGCGGATAACCGTGCAATGCTGCGTCGCGGCCGTAGGGACTGGTCGAAGTGACCTGGCCCATGAGTGTGGTCGGCGCCATTTGTCCGCCGGTCATTCCGTAGATCGCGTTGTTGATGAAGATAATGGTGATTCCTTCTCCGCGATTGAGCGCGTGGAGGGTTTCGTTGGTGCCGATACCTGCGGCATCTCCGTCGCCTTGGTAGGTGAAAACCAGGTGATCCGGCAGTACACGTTTGATACCGGTGGCAACGGCAGCTGCACGTCCGTGGGCGGCCTCATGGAAGTCGATGTCAAGATAATTGTAGGCGAATACGCCGCAACCGACGGGGCTGACCCCGATCGATTTTTCGGCCATTCCCATCTCATCCACGACTTCTGCGATGAGTTTGTGCACCACACCGTGGGAACATCCCGGGCAATAGTGCATCGTATTGGTATTCAGCAGGCGAGGCCGTTCGTAGGCCACGGTGCCTTTTTGGATGATTTCTTCTTTCGTCATGACTATAGTTTGTTGAAGACCCCGGGGAGGCGGAAGATGGCTTCCACCATTTTGACGATGATGGCGAGAATCGCGATGCCATAGCTGAGGGTAAGCCCTCGATCACCGGAACGGAAATACAGCACACCGACGATGGCGATCAAAGCCAGCACGATGAAAATTCCGTTGAGCCAGTTGCGTATGACGAGATTCCGGCGTTGGCGCCGCATGGCCTCCAACTCGTCTTTTTCATGTAGGCGGGGCGTGTTCATAGCATGGTCTTCAATTTGTCGAGAATCTCACCGGGACTGGGAACAATGCCGCCCAAACGTCCGTAATGTTCGACCGGAACACGACCTTCCACGTGGTAGCGAACGTCGTAAACCATTTGTCCGGCGTTGATCTCGACGGTGAGAATGCCTTTCACCTTAGAAGCCAGTTCCTTCACGGCATCTTTGGGGAAGGGCCAGAGCGTGATGGGACGAAGAAGCTGCACTTCGATACCTTCTTCGTGAGCCATCTCGATGACCTTTTGCGAGATACGAGCCGCCGAACCGAAGGCTACGATGCCCAGCACGGGTTTGTCGGAACCACTGATCTCATAGCGCACCTCGTTTTCCTCAATCTCATGATATTTGGCTTGGAGGTGGAGGTTGTGTTGTTCCATGACTTCAGAGCGCAGTTCGACTGAGGTGATGACATTGGGCTTGCGAGCTTTGCAACCCGTAGTGGCCCAGGGATAAAGTTGAGCCACTTCTTCGGTAGAGAGGCGTTGTTTTTGCGGTTGCAGCTCCACTTTTTCCATCATTTGCCCGATCACGCCGTCAGAAAGCATGATCACAGGGTTGCGATAGCGAAAGGCGAGTTCGAAACCGAGGTCTACGAAGTCGGCCATCTCTTGTACACTGTTGGGCGCGAGGACAATGGTTTCGTAGTCGCCGTTTCCGCCGCCGCGAGTGGCTTGGTTGTAGTCACTTTGCGAGGGTTGAATGGTGCCAAGGCCGGGACCACCGCGCTGCACGTTGACGATGAGCGAAGGAATTTCGGCGCCTACCATGTAGCTGATACCCTCTTGCATGAGGGCAATGCCCACGCTTGATGAGGAGGTCATGACACGTTTGCCACAACCGCCGGCACCATAGAGCATGTTGATACTGGCCACTTCGCTTTCGGCTTGGAGCACCACCATACCGGTGGTCTCCCACGGTTTGATTTCGGCAAAGGTTTCGAGCACCTCACTTTGCGGTGTGATGGGATAGCCGAAGTAGGCATCACATCCACAGCGAACGGCAGCGTGCGCAAGCGCCTCGTTGCCCTTCATGAGATATATTTCTTTTTCCATGTGGTGTGGAATCAAAAGAGGTTGGGATGATTAAAGAGTCTCGTCTCGCTTCTGCTTGGCAGAGGCGAGATCATTGCTCTCGGAGTTTGTAGACTACGATGCAGGCATCCGGGCACACCGTGGCGCACGCGGTGCAACCGATGCAGGCCTCGGGGTTTACGTCCTGGCTGAATGCATAGCCGTGGTGATTGACTGCGGTGGTGCTCAGCGCAAGTGTTTGTGTAGGGCATGCCACTACGCAAAGATTGCAACCTTTGCATGCTTCTGTGTCAATGACGACGGCGCCTCTTATTTTCGCCATATCGTTTTGTCTTTAAGGATTTAAATTGTCTTTGTAGTAGAAGTCGTATATGTCCGATATCATGCCGAGCATTTCTGCCGCGGGGCTGTTGGGATCGACGCGTTGCGCTTCGAGAAAACTGTTTTTCGCGGTCTTCAAATCACCACGCTTCGCTGCGAGCAAGCCTTCGATGTAGTATCGGTCGCCGAGGGCGAGGTCTTCAGAACTCGCCTCGCGGAGGGCGCTTGCTGCTTCGTCCAATTGTTGTCGGTCGATGAGCTGTTTGATCTCGTTTGCCTTATTCATGATATTGCAAAAGTACACTTTTGTAGAGAATATGGGGCGTCTATACTGCCCTTTTTTCGTCGTGCACGTTAATATATGGCAAGATTACACTCCATTATTGGAGCGGTTGGCGCGCTTTAATACTCGCGTTCACCAAAAATTTGGGTGCCAATGCGTACCATATTGCTGCCGCATTCGAGTGCCAGCGGATAGTCGTGCGTCATGCCCCAAGAGCAGATGTTGAACTCCGGTGAAGTCGAAAAACACATTTGGCGTGCCCAAAGGAAAAAGTCGTGTGCGCGAGTAAATTCTCGACGAATCAAATCGACGTCGTCGGTGAAGCTGGCCATACACATGATGCCGCGCAGTTCCACGTGTGAGAGACCACGCCAATCTTCCGATTGCAGGAAGGCTTGTGCGTCGTTGGGCGAGAAACCAAACTTGCTTTCTTCGCGGGCCACGTGGAGCTGCAGCAGACAGGGGATGCGGCGTTCGAAACGGCGCCCTTGTTTGTCGATTTCGCGGAACAGTTGTGGACTGTCCACGCCGTGAATCAGCGAAACGAACGGAACAATATATTTCACCTTGTTCTGTTGCAAATGACCTATGAAGTGCCACTCGATGTCTTTCGGCATAAGCTCCTTTTTGTCAAGGAGTTCTTGTACCCTACTCTCTCCGAAAATGCGCTGTCCTGCATCGTAGGCTTCGCGCAGGGCTTCGACGGGATGAAACTTCGAAACTGCCACGAGCGTTGTCCCTGCCGGGAGCGTCCGGTGTAGCGTATGAATCTGTTCTGTTATCGACATGGTGTGTGCTTGTGTGGGGTTTTCCGTTGAGCGAACCGTCGGAACGTGGGGAAATGACGAGGGCTCGTTGGCGCTCGGCGGAGTGTGCGGCTTGTGCGCGGCGTTATTCTTCGCTCTTCTCCGGCACGTCGTCCGCTTTGTAGTGGAAAACGTCCATGAGCGGGGTTTCTGAAACGGCGGCTATCTCATAGTCCATCATTGATCCCTTCATGCCTTCGTCTAACCGCTTGACGGCGTCGCGTAGATCGGCGGCTTGCACGAGCATGTTGTGGGCTGTTTTCTTTTCCTTGCCGCTTTTTTCATCGAGTGTGATGAAAGACAGTTTGGCCTTGAACCAACGGTCGGCGGCATCGTCGCTTGTCTCGAAAATTTCGGCGAAACGAGCGCGTTTGATGTCACTGACTTGGAATTCGCCGCTCATAAATGGAGCGATTTCCGCAATGATGCGCCGCTCGGCCTCTGTGAAGTTGAGCGCATCTACGAGGTAAGGCTCATTTACCTTCTTCACTAAGCCGTTATCCAAGGTACGTTCGTACTTTATCTTGCATTCAAACCATTCTGCCATAGTCGTTTTGTGGAGATATTGTGTGGGATATGTGAGGTGATGTTGTTGTCTTTATTGGCAAAGATACGAACTTTTTGCGCTCGAGTCGGCAGCATCGGGATTAAATAATGCGTTTCCTCAGATGCCGAAGAGCTGTATTATGGCTTTGTCCGCGTTGAGTGGAATGTGAATCACCGAACATCGAACGCAGAACGGCGAATGGCACTTTGACAACGCGACAGAAGTTGTCGGAATTGGGTAAAATGGCAATACGAGCCGGGCATTTGTCGGGAAAACAAGGGGTAAAATGACAAAAAGCTCCCTGTTTTCCTTGATTTCCTTCCAGTTTTTTGAGTAATCTCTCCTGCTTATCGGAGCGTGTTGGGCTTTTGGGGAAGAATGATGCGGATTGGCAAAAGAAAACAGGGCGTTGTTATTTGATTGCCGGCAGCCGTTTTCTCTTCTCGCAGGTGACTCTTGCGAAAAAGAAGATGTATCAGAAAACATGCTGCGCCTATATGATTGTTTCGGGAGTGCGAGAGTCTGATAGCAGCGCACTTGCCAACGAACACCCCCGGTTTGTTACTTGTTGTAAGCATGTAGCGTGGAAAAACGAAACGTTTGGGCGCTTTTTTATGTCGTAAATGGCACTTTCCACGAGAAATGTCTATATTTGCAGTCAATTCCACGCTCAAAGTCGTGATTTACGTCTCGGGGCGCGGAAAGAAAATAGAAGATACAATCACTATAACAGATAGTTCATGAAGAAAAACCTCATTCTCTCGCTCCTGTTCGCCGCTGCCTGCTCTTTTGCGGGGTTCAACTCGGCCCAGGCTCAGACGGTCAAGGGCGCTGACGTTCCGGCTATGCAGGCCGACGTGCAAACAATGGCCGACGAGGTGATGGCCAATCAGCTCAACGACCCCGACGAAGCCAACAAAACCTTTGCTAAGCTCGTCAAGAAAATCAAGAACGACAAGGAACAACTCGTGGCTGTCGGCAATTTCTTCTTGGAAAAGAAGATCTATCCTTGCGCCAACCAGTGTGCAAAGCAAGCCTATACCATTGATCCGCAGTATGTGCCGGGACTTATGTTGCAAGCACAGGTGTGCATGCTCAGAAAAGACTGGGGCGGCGCCGGACAGAAGTTCGATGAGATCCTGAATATCCAGCCCGACAATATCGAAGCCCTGCGTTTGAGCGCGCGCGTTTACAAATTTGTGAACCCCATCGTAGCCAAAGAAGCATTGGCCAAGATTCTCGAGCGCGAGCCCAACAATCTCACGGCTTACAAGGAACTTGGCGACATTGCCTACACGGCTGACGAATTCAAAGAGGCTTCGGCTGCCTACAAAAAGTATTTCGACGGCACGCCCAATCCTACGATCGACGACGTGCATACGGGCGAGAACTACGTGATCTCGTTGATGAATCAATCTGACTTCACGACGATCAAAGACATCGCAGAAAAACTGCTCAAACTCGCTCCTTCTGACTTGGTGTTGCGTCGTATGCTCTTCTATGCCCAAGTGGAAACGATGGACTTCGAGCATGCCAAAGAAAGCATCGCCTATCTCGACGACAAGCAGTATCCGGACTCGGCTTTCTTGTATCGTGACTACATTTACGCCGCAAGTTTTGCCGCCGATGGCTTGGACGATCGCGCAAAAGCCATTGAGTACTACAAGAAGGCTTTCGAAAAGGATTCGACTAAGGCCGATGGCTATCGCCGCATGGCGGTGTTGCTCCGCTCCAACAAGCAAGCCGTCGAAGCGATCCCCTACTACAAGAAGTATTTGGAGCTGATCGGCGACAAAGCCGACGCTGCCGAACGTTTTGGTCTGGGTAACATTTATATTGCTGCCCAAAACCAAACGACCGATCCCGCCGAACGTCAGAAGTACATTGACGCCGGTGACAAGATCTTCGCAGAGTACATGGAAGCGCAGCCCACGAAGTACCAAGGTCCCTTCTATCGAGCTCAACTCTGGATCCTCAACAGCAGCCAGCCCGAAGAGAAACCCCGTGAATACTACGCCAAAGCGCTTGAACTCATCGGGAATAACAGCGACTACGAGTCGCAAAAGAAAGTGGCTTTGCACTATCTCGCTTTCTACTACTTGAAAAAGAACGAAGATGCGACCTGCTTGAAGTATGTTGACCAATTGCTCAAGCTCGATCCCAAGGATGCTTTCGCTCTCAAGCTCAAGAGTGTGCTGAAGTAATCGGAATCTCAGCAGACTTTGTGCTGCCCCCAAAAATAAACCCCTCGGTGCGATTAGGTGCCGAGGGGTTTTTGTTGTGGGGAATCTGGTGTAGAAGAATGCTTGCGGAGAGAAGCAGCACCGAGTTAGGAAGTGACGGTGCGGGCTTGCAGAGTGTGGTCGGCGATGTAGGCCATGAATTGTTCGCGGTAGGAGTCTGATACAGGAATCAACTTATCGCCGAAGATGATTTGCCCCCGTTCTATGACGCCAATGTGGTTTACATTCACAATATACGAACGATGGACGCGCATAAATTGGTCGGCTGGCAGCGCTGCTTCCACTGCACGCATGGAAATGAGCGAGATGATCGGACGAAGGTCAGTTGTGACGTAAATTTTGATGTAGTCTTTCAGCCCTTCAATGTAGAGAACGTCGGCAAAGCGCACGCGAACCAATTTATAGTCGCTCTTAACGAAGAAACCATCGGCAGTGTCCGGCAGTTTCGGGAGTTCGCGGGCGAACCATCGCTGGGCTTTCTGCACAGCAGAAAGGAAATCTTGATAGTCGACGGGCTTAAGCAGATAGTCCAATGCGTCGGCTTTCCATCCCTGCAGTGCATAGTGCGAATAGGCGGTGGTGAAGACAATGCGCGAGCGCATGTCTGTGATCATTTGGGCGAATTGCAGGCCGCTGAGTTCGGGCATCTCGATGTCACAAAAGATCAAATCGACAGGATGCTCCTCTAAACCGGAAACGGCTTGCACTGCTCCGGAGTATGTCGCCACCAATTCGGTTTGCGGTGTGCGTTGCACGTAGTTTTCCAACAACTTTACCGCTAAGGGTTCGTCGTCGATGATGGCACAAGTTAAGTTCATAAGTCATTGTGTTGGTGGATTGGAGGCGTTGCTCCGAATCCTTGAGTTGATAAGTCCAGTGTGATGCGCGAAAAGTATTCTTTTCGGTTGATGTCTATGCCGTGTTCCCAAGTGTGGGTGTTGGGGTAACTGAGTTCAAGGCGGCTCTTGACAAGGCGTAGCCCGATGCCGCCACTTGTGCTTGGGAGTTTGTGTTGAGGGAAATAGCTGTTTCGGCAGTCGAAGTTGAGTCGTTGTCCGTCACAATCCAGGCGGAGATGCACATGGCTGGGTGCTGTCGTGCTGACTCCGTGCTTAAACGCATTTTCGACGAGCGAAATGAAAATGTGAGGGGCTACGTTCATCTCTTTGTGGGGAACGAGATGAAAATCGGTGGTGACTTCTACGTTTTGGTTTAGACGAAGACGCATGAGGGCCACATAGTTTTGGAGAAACTCCACTTCGCGTTCCACACTGACGCGCGATCCGAACTCTTCGTAGAGCTGATAGCGTAGCATTTTCGAGAGTTCGAGGAGAGCGGCTTGGGCCTTTACGGAATCGATGGCCGTGAGGGCGTATATATTATTGAGTGTATTGAGCAAAAAGTGGGGGCTGATTTGGCTTTTTAGGCTCTGGAGTTCTGCTTCCGCGCGTTCGAGTTCAGCTTTGCTGCGTGCCATTTCCGCGGCATACCACCTTGCGCTCAATCTCACGGCGAGAGCGCAGCCCAGCGCGAAAGCGAGATTGATGACGTTGCGGAAGAAAAAGAAGAATTTGAAGCCCGGGGAGTGAGGAGGCCGGTGTACAGGCAAAAGAACTTGGGAATCGGAAGTCACACCCAATGTTTGCGCCATGAACTTGAAGACCATGAACGTGTGCATCACCTCATAAAGTCCGGATAGCCCGATGATGAGAAGAATGTTGTAGAGAAAGAAAATGCGATAGCGGGTGCAGAGGAAATACTTTGGGACTAATAGAAAGTAATTGAGATAGAAGGTCAATAGCAGGGCCAGTGAGAAAAACTCGCGCGACATAATGTGACGCCAATCTACGGGAACGTTTTGCGGAGTGAAGAACAATGGCGACAAAAAGATGTAGGTCCACGACAAAACGTGGATCATCCACAGCAGGGTATTGGATCGGGGTTTCATAACGGCATGCGTTTAGAGAGAAAATAACCCAAGTGATGCGTGTGAACGCGAGTGATCGGCCGCTTGGTCGCGGAACAAGCGAAGGAAAATCGGTTGGTTCATCTCTATTGGAATAACAAAATTACGCGTTTCTGCCGTGTTGTACGTATGATTCACAGTTTTTTTATTCGATTGTTCCCCGATTTTCATTGTGCGCTTCGTGAGTGGATAGTATTTCGTATCTTTGTACACTCAAGAATCAACCTATCAGATTATGTTTTCAGGAATCGTAGAATCGACGGCACGCGTGGTGTGCATCGAAAAAGAACGAGAGAATAAGCATTTCACCCTCGAGTGTGATTTTGCCCCCGAATTGAGCATCGATCAGAGTGTGGCGCACAATGGAGTGTGCCTGACTGTGGTGAAACAAACCGGAAATCAATATGTGGTAACTGCTATGAACGAGACGCTCGAACGCAGTAATCTCGGTGAATTGCAGGAAGGGAGCGAAGTGAATGTGGAGCGTTCGATGATGATGAACGGACGTTTGGACGGACACATTGTGCAGGGACACGTTGACGATACCGCTCTTTGTGTGAACAAGGTGAGTGAAGACGGAAGTTACCGCTTTACCTTCAAATATACCGCTGATCGTGAGATGGCCCAACGCGGATATTTCTGTGTGGACAAGGGCAGTGTCACGGTGAACGGGGTGAGTCTCACGGTGTGCAACCCGGGCGACGACACATTTGAGGTGTGCATCATTCCTTACACCTACGAGCACACCAATTTTCACAGCATAGAAGTGGGGACAAAGGTGAACATCGAATTCGACATCATCGGTAAGTACATTGCCCGCCTCCAGCATTTCGCCTGATCACGCTCTCTTTGAAAGCAATGCGCAAACAAGAACGTTATAAATACGTGTTGGACTATTTGGCCGGCACATGGAATGAGACGGAAACCGAGCTCAATTACTCCAACAATTTCGAATTGTTGGTGGCTGTTGTGCTTTCGGCGCAGTGCACAGACAAACGTATCAACCAAATTACCCCGCGTCTTTTTGCAGACTACCCTACTCCGGAAGCAATGTCCTTGGCAACACCAGAAGTGTTGTACGATTATATCAAGACAGTCAGCTATCCAAACAACAAAGCGAAGCATTTGGTGGGTTTGTCCCAGGGGTTGGTTGAACGCTTCGGAGGTGAGGTGCCGTCAACCCTTGAAGAATTGACTTCGTTGCCGGGGGTCGGCAGAAAGACGGCCAATGTCATTCAAGCAGTGGCTTTTCGCAAAGCTGCCATGGCGGTTGACACACATGTATTCCGCGTTGCGCATCGTTTGGCCTTGGTTCCTAAGAGCTGCACCACGCCTTATAGCGTAGAAATGGAGCTTACGCGTCATATTCCCGGAGAGAAATTGGCGTCTGCCCACTATTGGCTGCTTTTGCACGGACGTTACACCTGTCTGGCACGGAAACCAAAATGTTTGGCGTGCGGTTTATCGGAAATTTGTCCTTCGCGGAAGATGTTCCTCGAGGCCTAATTAGCCGGATCCTCCCTCCTTTTTCGTAATCTCACGCGTGGAAATGAAATAATTGGGAGGTAAGGAGAGTTTCCCTCCACTTTTTACAAAAAATCCCCGGATGCACAACCGTTGCATCCGGGGATTTTTTATGAAGTCTGTTCGTTTACGGGCGAAGATCAGATGGAGCGTGCAATAGCCTTGGCGTATTTGCTTTGAGCGGCTTTGAATGCTTTGGTCGCTTCGGTCTTTGCAGCATCGTCTTTGGCTTTTGCGATGGCATCGTAGAGATCCCAGAGCTTAAACTTCTTGGCTGCTGCAATTTGTGCCTCAGTAGAAGATTTAGCTGCGGCTTCCACAGCGGCTTCGTTGGTGGTGTTATAAGCGTGCTTGAAGCCTTTCACTTGATTCCAGTGTCCGCGCGTGAAATCAGGGAATTCAACAGACGCACTGTTGTGGTCGAGCGAAAGAGAAGTCAGTTCGGCGAGCGAACACCACTCAGCCAAATCGTAAACGTCCATGTCAAGCGGCAGACCATTCTGGAGGCAATACACCAAACGCGAATCCATCATGAAATCCATACCGCCGTGTCCGAGTTCTCGGCCCTGTTCGCCGTATTTCTTGATGATGGGGCTTTTGTATTTCTCCGTCAAGGCCTTAGCTTCAGCGGCGGGAAGGAAGTCGTGTGCGCTGAGATTGTCCATTTGGGGAGCCACTCCGTTTTCTTTGAGCTGCGCTGCATTGAGGGCAAAGCGCTCTTCGGGATATTTGGTGGCGTATCCCTTCGTGCCGGAGAGCTTAAACAGACGGTTGTAGGGTTGCGGATTCATCACGTTGTGTTGAATTTCCACGACCTTACCTTCGGCAGTGCGCATGAGTGTGGTAGTCTGGTCACCACTGCGGAAGTCTTTGCAGGGCTGTCCCGTCACGCGTTCCACATATTCCTTACCGTGCACAGACTTCGTGTCCATTGCGGTGAGAGTCGTGAAGCGGTCGCCGCGGTGTATGTCCAAACATTGTGCAACTGGGCCGAGTCCGTGCGTAGCATAGAGGTCGCCGCGATTTTTCATGTTGTAAGCCATGCGCCAACCCAGTTTTTTCGAGTCGGGATCGTTGGGATTGTGCCAATATGCGCCCCAGTATTGGTCGAGGTCGTGGATGTAGGCACCTTCTGCGCGCAGGATCTCACCAAAAACTCCGTTTTGTGCCATATTCAGCGCATTGAGTTCGTAGTAGTCGTAGCAGCAGTTTTCGAGAATCATGCAGTGCTTGCGCGATTTCTCCGAGAGGTCGATCAATTGCCAGCACTGATCGAGGTTCATAGCCGAGGGAACTTCGATCGCGGTGTTCTTTCCGTGTTCGAGAGCACACTTGGCTACGGGGAAATGGTGGTCCCAATCCGTGGCAATGTAGACGAGATCTACGTCAGGACGGGCACAAATGGCTTTGTAGCCCTCTGCACCGTCGTAAATATCGGCCGGTGCGAGTCCCTTTTTGCGGAGATCTTCCTGGCACTTTTCGGCTCTATCGCGTTCATAGTCGCAGAGTGCCACGATTTGCACGCCGGGAATGTGTGCGAAGCGCTTGACTGCCCAAGGTCCACGCATGCCGAGACCTACAAAGGCCACACGTACCGTTTTCATCTTGGGGACAGTGAGACCGAGTACGTCCTTTTGTCCGGGAGCACGCTCCGGAGTTGTGGTCACGATGGTGCCTTGATTCCAGTGCCAGTTGCCGGGCTCCGAATACTTGGAGGTGGATTGAGCCGATGCGCTCGCAAAGAGCAGAGCCGCAAACGTAGCTGTCAGTAAACTCTTGAGTTTCATGGGGAGCTTATGTTTGTTATTCGTTTGTATTATTGTTCGATGTTGAGTGCAGAGGATCCGATCATTTGTCCGTCGCAGAAGAGATGCACGCTATAGCGCCCGGGGGCGAGAAAATCGTTGCCGGCCGCAATCACGACACTCACGTGTTGCTCCTCACCGGTGTATTCGATGAGCTTAGAGGCCGAACATTCCAGCGATTTGTGTTCGTAGGTGAAGTTTCCGCTCGCACCAACCACAGCCCCCGAGGGACTCATCAGCCGAACATAGACGCGGCGTTCGCCGGTTCCGGCTGTGACGTTGCGATTGATGGTAAAGCTCACGGCGAAACGTGCGATGTCCTTTGTCTTTTTGGCCCCTTTACCATTTTTCTTTTGTGCCGAAAGGACGATTCCCGATGCATTGAGTTGTGCGGCGATGGCCACTTTGTCCGAAAGTTTGGCGCGCTCTTGGTCCAGCGTGTTGATGCGCACGTTGGCATCGCTGAGCTGGCTGCGCGCCACGTCGCGTTCGTTGGTCAAACGTCCATTTTCGCGAGTGAGCGAGTCCACTTGGATGATGTAGGAGCGCAGCACAGCGCGCACTGTCTCCAACTCTTTTTTGAGACGGCATATTTCTGCCGCATCGGTCGCTTTGGTTTGACGCAATTCGGCCAAGAGCGATTTCGTACGCGCCTGTGCTTCGCCGAGCTGACGGAGCAAGGAGTCGTTTTTTACCCCCTTTTTCAGCTCATCGTACTGCAAGGCGAACTGTTCATACTGGTTTTCCATTTCCCGGCGGTCCATGTCGGCCAGTTGTCGCAGTTCTTTGAGCTCTTTGTCCTTGTCGTCCTCTTTGTCTTTGCGACCGTTGCAGGCCGTGCATGCCCACCCTATCGCGACAATGGCCCAAAGGCCAAAAAAGAGTTTTCTCATAGCGATCGAATTGTTCGGATTATCAGTCGATGACGGTCACCCAACCATAGTTATCGGGCTCGATGCCGTATTGAATGTTGCGCAAGCGGGTGTAGAGTTGCTTGGAGATGGGGCCTGGTTGTCCGTCTTTCGAGAATTGGTAGCTTGTTCCGTTGTCGGGGTCGTCAATTCGGCCGATTGGACTGATGACTGCGGCCGTTCCACAGGCACCGGCTTCTTCGAAAGTGGAGAGTTCCTCTTCGGGCACGGGACGCACCTCGACTTTGAGACCAAGGTCTTTGGCGATCTGCTGCAAGCTCTTGTTGGTGATCGACGGGAGAATCGAGGAAGAAGCGGGCGTGATATAGGTGTTGTCCTTGATTCCGAAGAAGTTGGCCGCGCCGCATTCGTCGATGTACTTCTTTTCTTTGGCGTCGAGGTAGAATTCGCAGGAATAACCATTGTCATGCGCCCATTTGTTGGCGCGCAAGCTGGCGGCATAGTTACCTCCCACTTTGAAACATCCGGTGCCGTGAGGTGCAGCGCGGTCATATTCGCGCGTGATCACGTAGTCTGTTGCGGTAAATCCGCCTTTGAAGTAAGGACCCACCGGCGTGACGAAGATGATAAACAGGTATTCGTCGGCTGGGCGGACGCCCACTTGAGGACCTGTGCCGATAAGCAACGGGCGAATATAGAGAGCGGCACCGCTTTCGTAGGGAGGAATGAAACGTTCATTGAGTTTCACGACACGGCGCACCATTTCCACGAAAATTTCCGTCGGAAGTTCGGGCATCAAGATGCCACGGCAGGTGCTTTGCATGCGGGCTGCGTTGTCGGCAAGGCGGAAGGCGCGGATACGACCATCGGGGCAGCGGAAAGCTTTTTGCCCTTCGAAGCACTCTTGTCCGTAGTGCAAACAGGTGGCTGCCATGTGCAAATTGATGGTTTCGGACGAAGATACTTCGATTTCGCCCCATTTGCCGTTGCGATAATAGCAACGTACGTTGTAGTCGGTGGGCATGTAGCCGAAGGGCAAGTTGGCCCAGTCGATATCTTTCATGCTTATACGTAGTTGGTGAATGACGTGAATATGATGTTTGCACGTAGTGTGCTTACCGGAGTCTCGCACCCGTGTGATAAAAGGGGAACAAGAACTCAAAGTCTGTTGCAAAGATAATGATAAAAGCCCGATTTTTGCAACCGGGCTTTCTATTTTCTCTATGCAAATCGGGCTCAAATAGATAATTTCAGTCCTTCGTGGGCTAAAATTGTATGTGGAAACACGCTTTGCGCTTCACGAAGCAGAAGATTCTCGTCATCGTAGCGCGCAGAGAAGTGACCAATCACCAGCCGCTTGGCCGCTGCGTCGCGAGCCAACGCGGCGGCTTGCCGAGCGGTGGAGTGAAACGTTTCGCGAGCTCGCTTTTCGGCATCGTCTGCAAAGGTGGCCTCGTGAAAAAGCAGGTCTACGTCGCGCAAGTGTTCGGCCAACTCGGGCAAGTAGACGGTGTCTGAGCAGTAGGCATAGGAGCGCGCGGGATCCGACGGGAAGACGAGGCGCGCATTGGGCCACGTTTTCCCCGTTTCGTCGATCCAATCGGCGCCGGCCTTGATGTTGCCGATGGCATGAAACGGGATTTTGAGAAAATCGATCATGTCGCGGCGGATATGCGGGAGCGGAGCTTTCTCGCGAAATAGATAACCGCAACAAGGCACGCGATGTCGCAGTGGCAAAGTCTCAACAGTGAGGGTGCGGTCCTCGTAAATGATGTGATGTTCCTTCCATTTCACTGCGTGGAAGACCACTTCGTAGCTCATCCCGCGACAGAAATAGTCAAGCCAGGGGCGCATGAGTCGTTCGAGGTCGTCGCCGGGACTATAGACGTGGAGTTTAGAGGTGCGGCCGAGGAGATCGAACGTGCTGAACAAACCAATCAACCCAAAGCAGTGATCTCCGTGAAGATGAGAGAGAAAGATGTGGTTGAGGCGGGAGAATTTTAGCTTTTGTCTTCGCAGTTGAAGTTGAGTTCCTTCCGCGCAGTCGATCATAAAAAGCTTGTCGCGCAAATCTACGACTTGCGAAGTGGGCAAATGTTTGGCGGTTGGCAATGCACTGCCGCAGCCGAGAATGTGTACATCGAACTTTTCCATGTGAAAACGGGGAATTTTGGGCGAAAACGAGGGAGGAAATGGAGGAAAATTGGGGTGTTTTTAATCGAAGAAGCGCGCCCACGAACTTTCGGAGGGAGTGATCATGTCGAGCGGAGCCTTGAGTATGCGTCCGACGCGGAAGTGCTCGGCAGCGGCAGCGGTGCGGAGTTCCGATTCGAAGACTGCTGCGATGCTACCCACGAAGTTGACTTCCAATTCATCGCGGCGGTAAGCTCGAATGTTGCGGGCAAAGAAGGCCCGGAACTCGGTGAGAAGGAGTTCGCGCACTGACGGTTCGTCGCTATGTGCCGACAAAAAGTGGGTGAACTGTGCCAAATAGCGATTGGGCGAGGGTTCTCTGTAGACCCGTTGGATCACTTCGGGAATATCCACCTCGTATTGCGCTTCGAAGTGCCGGCGCAGTGATTCCGGAAAGAGCCCTTTGAGCATATCGGCGAGCAAATGCTTGCCGAGTGAGGCCCCACTGCCTTCGTCGCCGAGGATGTAGCCCAAACTTGGAGTGGATTGTACGAAGCGGGCTCCATCGTAGAGTGCACTACCCGACCCTGTGCCGAGAATGCAGACAATGCCTTCCGACCGATCGCAAAGTGCGCGTGCGGCTCCGAGAAGGTCGGAGGCTACCGTGGCATGGGTTACGCCCAGCACGTCGCAAAGTGTGCGACTCATGCGCTCGATTTGTTCCGGGCGGCACCCGGCGCCATAGAAACGCAAGGTGGAATCGGCCAAAGAGGAAGAGCCTGTGGCCACGTGGAGAGAAGACGACGGATGAGTGGAAAAGAGGCGGGAGAATTCGTGCAGTTGAGGGAGCACTTCGGCTTGTAGCACTTCTCTGATCTGTGCGCCACTCATCAAACTGGGGTTGAGTCCGCGACTTCGGAAGCGGCGAGGAATGGCGCGCGGGCGCAAAAGTACCCAATCGGTTTTGGTGGAACCACTATCGGCGAGGATGTGAAACATGGGATGGAGAAATGGGCAAAAAATAGGCCTGGGAAGAAAACTATCCTCCGAGTTGTGGAGGAAGATGTGTGAAAAAGGGCGCGAACGTGCGAGGCGGATGGCCGTCGAACGTTCGCGCCCGTTGAAATGTGGTGAGGATCGAGGTTATTCGTCGAATTTGCGATAGCGAATGCGTTTCGGTTCTTCAATGCCGAGGCGTTTGGCCTTGTGCACTTCGTAGTCGGAATAGCTGCCTTCGAAGAAGAAGACATTGCCATCGCCTTCGAAAGCCAGAATGTGAGTGCAGATGCGATCGAGAAACCAGCGGTCGTGACTGATGACCACTGCGCAACCGGCAAAGCCTTCGAGACCTTCTTCGAGTGCGCGGAGGGTGTTGACGTCAATGTCGTTGGTCGGTTCGTCGAGAAGGAGAACGTTACCCTCTTGTTTCAGGGCCATGGCCAGATGCAAGCGGTTGCGCTCACCGCCGGAGAGGACTCCGCATTTTTTCTCTTGGTCTGAGCCCGAGAAGTTGAAGCGCGAGAGATAGGCGCGGGCGTTGATGTCGCGACCGCCCATGCGCATGAGTTCATTGCCTTGCGACACGACTTCGTAAACGCTTTTGTTGGGATCGATGTCCTTGTGTTGCTGGTCGACGTAGCTGAGTTTGACCGTTTCGCCTAGTTCGAAAGTGCCGCTGTCGGGAGTGTCGAGCCCCATGATGAGACGAAATAGTGTGGTCTTGCCGGCACCGTTCGGACCGATCACACCAATGATGCCGTTGGGCGGGAGGGTGAAATTCAGATCCGAGAACAGCACTTTTTCGCCGAAGGCTTTCTGCACATGTTGGGCCTCGATCACTTTATTGCCGAGGCGCGGACCATTGGGAATGTAGATTTCCAGGTGCTGCTCCTTCTCTTTCTGGTCTTCGTTGAGGAGTTTGTCGTAAGAGTTCAGACGCGCTTTTCCCTTGGCCTGACGTGCTTTCGGAGCCATGCGCACCCACTCGAGTTCGCGCTGCAATGTCTTGCGACGCTTGGAGGCCACTTTCTCTTCTTGCTCCATGCGCTGTGTTTTCTGCTCGAGCCACGAAGAATAGTTGCCTTTCCAGGGAATTCCCTCTCCGCGATCGAGCTCAAGAATCCAACCGGCCACGTCATCGAGGAAGTATCTGTCGTGCGTCACGGCGATAACTGTTCCTTCGTACTGGTTGAGGTGCTGTTCGAGCCAGTCTATGGATTCGGCGTCGAGGTGGTTGGTAGGCTCGTCGAGGAGCAAAACATCAGGCTTCTGGATGAGCAGACGACACAAGGCGACACGGCGGCGTTCGCCCCCGGAGAGAAACTCGCAAGTCTGATCTGCGGGAGGACAGTGGAGGGCGGCCATGGCACGATCCAAGCGGCTGTCGAGATTCCAGGCGTCGGTGGCATCGATGATGTCTTGCAGTTCGCCTTGGCGCGCAAACAGCTCGTTCATCTTGTCTGCGTCTTCGTAGTACTCGGGGAGAGCGAATTTTTGGTTGATATCTTCGTATTCAGCCAACGCGTCTACTACGTGCTGAACGCCCTCTTGCACGACTTCGCGAACGGTTTTCGACGGATCAAGTTGCGGCTCTTGGGGAAGATAGCCCACGGAGTAGCCCGGAGAGAAGACTACTTCGCCTTGATAGTCGTTGTCCAAACCGGCAATGATCTTGAGGAGCGTGGATTTACCGGCACCGTTGAGGCCGATAATGCCAATTTTTGCTCCGTAGAAGAAACTGAGATAAATGTTCTTGAGGATGGTCTTGTTGGTTTGACGAATGGTTTTCGTCAAACCAACCATAGAGAAAATGATTTTCTTATCGTCTACTGTTGCCATAAGGGATGATTTTGCTTATTGAGGGAGTCGGAGCAGAAAAACGAGCATGGCGCGCATCGCTTGTGTGCGAATTTGTGAGTCGCTGATGCATTCAAATGGAAATCCCAGGGTGAGACTTCGGTTTTTCGGCCCGTCATAGGCCACGCCTGCGCTGTAACCGCCGTTGCCGTAGGCGAAAGCTGAAAAAGCTCCCGCAGTGGGTTCCAACACGTCGGTGACATTGCAGGCAAAATGCTCCGCGTTCGGAAGATTGTAAACCGGTAGATTGAGATTGAGTCCCGTGAAGGTCGACAAACTGTCGTTGCGCACGCTGCCGGGGCAGGTGAGATGGAGCGATTGGGCGAGGAACCGTTGCTCTTCATCGCTTTGAAGATCCGATCCCACGAAGCTCCCGCTCACCAACAGGGAACCGCCGTTGGATTGATAGCGGCTAAGCTGTTGGCGTGCCGAAGGAGTGATTGCTTTGTAGGGACGTAAATTGTGCGGTGCGTCGCGTTCGAGACCCGCAGCGTAGTCTATCAGATTGTAATTCGAAAGTTGTTTCTCGCTCAATGTGGAGAATGCGTCACTGCAAACGGAGGATACTGACAAATGTGGGGCAGCTGCGGCTATAGCTGCGGTATGTGGCTCGCTGCTGTCGAAGTTATTGCCGGCAATGCGGCGCCCCATCCATTCGCTACCCCCGTATCCAAGCCCACGCGGTCCTTCAATTCCCATGCTTTGGCGGTCAAAATTGGTTTGTTTGCCGATGAGAGCAAGCGTATATCCGCGAGGAACACCACAGTCGGCGGCGAGATCGAAACCCAAGCTGTCGGCTGTTTCGATGCGGGCGGGGCCACTGAGCCGATCGAAGGCGTCTACAACCAGCACCTCCGGAGAATTCGCATTCCGATGGCCGCGAGCGCAATAGACACTCAGCTCCGGAGAATCGAAACTCTTCCCGCCGGCGTTCAAGGCTGCGACCTTATATATATAATGTGTGCCGGGATTGACCGGCAAGTTCACCGTAGTGCGGCCATTGGTAAGCCGACCGTTGTCGAAATCGGTGTTGGGCGTGCGCGTGTAAACGATGTAATCGGTGGGTACCGCGGAGGCTTCGATTGAATCGGGGGTGGGTTGCCACGAAAGTTGCACGGCGTCCTGGCCTTTGACCAAGCGAGCGGCAAACGCGTGCACAGGAAGTGGTTGAACGGCGGGTTGTGGTTCACCGTGCATGGCCGATAAGTATTGCAATATAGCCTTGTAGACGGCACGCGAAGCCGTGAATTTGAAATTGGGATCGTGGGCGAACTTCATATCAGTGAAGTTCTGGTGCGCCAACAGCTCCAAAATCATGGAAGGTACCTCCGGCATTCGTGTTTCGGCATAGTTTTTGTCGAAAAGTTCGCGGAGATGCCAGTCTGTGCCGTAAGTTCGCGTGAGATCGTTGTGCAAGTTCGTCATGACTCGCCGAGCGTAATCGAGCGATGTCCGTCTTGCCGTACCGGTACGGTAGAGGCTGTCGCCTTGTTCGTTGACGCCGGTGATCAGCCCCAACGTGCCGTAAATGTTCCCGTTGCGGTTGAATCCGGCATCCGTATGGAGGGCGAACGAAAGCTCGAAAGGCACGCGCGCGCCGAGGGTGTCGGGCATGAACGGGCTACCTCCTCCTAAAAAGTTGAGCAAGTGAGCGCGTGAACGGAGGTCTCCGTTGTAATCACTCGTTTCGTCGCGATGACGGTAGAGGCTATCCGGCAGTCCTGCCCATTGTGCATAATAGCGTGCCCCTTCCAATCGGCGCGGCAAGCCACTGGTGTGCCCGACTTTGGGGTATGCGTAGGTGTAAATACTGTCGGGGCTGACGGTGATTTGGGGCATTGAGCGTGCGGCCAGCCCCATTCCGCCTCCGAAGCGCACGGCATCGGCTGATATACTCCCTTTGTGCGTGCTTGTGTTGTCTAAAACGACGCGCGCATGCTCGTTTTCACCGGCTTCGAAGCGAAAAGTGCCCAAATAGAGCCAAGTTCCTCCACCCATGCGCTGGTTGACATGGAATTCGGTCCTCCCGCCGGCATGATACACCGTGTAGTGTGCGTCATCTACCGCATCGGGCAGGCTTGTGTAGCTTACATACACGGCGTAGTGTCCGCGTTTCGCCAGATTCGGTGTCCACGAAGCCTCAGCGTGCGGCTCGTTGCGACGAGAAGTGGGGATGCAGCGTGAGGTGCCGTTGCGGAAAGGTTGATCATTGTCCGTCAATTGTCGGTGAGGCAGCCCGAATCCGGGAAGATCTGCCGTGCGCCATGCTTTGCCTGTAGCGTCGCGCTCCACATACTGCCCTTCCGAGGTGGGATGATCGTTGTCTACGACCGCTTCTTCCGTTTGCGCATCGCGCTCCCGCGGAGTGTAGACCACTGCACCGGCGTTTTCCAACATTGGAATGAGATAGGGGAACACAATGCTTTGCGAAAGTAAGTCTTCGGTGGTGCAAAACATGATGGGGCGCTGCCATTTCCATCGCTCGCCGTCGAAATATCGTCCGTGGCTGGGCCAAACAAAAAGATGGCGGCCGGCCAAACCCGATTTCAAGTGGTAGGGGCTGGAAATATTGCGCACCCAGGGCATACCATTGTAGTCCAAACCGCCCCAAGTTGTGGGGGCACCGGTGGAACTACCCGTGGTGTAGAGATTAGGGCTGTCTTGTGCACGTACCGTTGTGGAGAGTGCCAAACAGAGGGCGAGCGCACCGAAAAAACGAGGGAGAGAGCTCAGCATAAGCGGAGGTATTACAGACTTTGCTCGATGGCGAATTTTTCAGGATGGAAGGCGCATCCTTCGAAAGGGCGATAATAGTCCATGATCGCCCTCATGTCGGCATCAATGTTGCCTGACGGCCAAAGTTCTTTGGTGCAAACCACGCGTTTGTGTTGGGCGTCGATGGCAAAAAGTTGGATGGGAATGCCGGCTTTGAGCGCGATGTAGTAGAAACCTCGCTTCCAAGTCTCGACGCGTTGGCGAGTGCCTTCGGGAGTCACGGCGAGGTTGAAATAATCGGCCCGTGCGGCCGTCTCACTGAGCTGGTCGGTGAGCGAGGTGTGGCGCGATCTTTCGACTGCAATGCCGCCGATCTTGCGCAAAATGCCGCCGAGTGGCCAGAAAAACCACTCTTTTTTCATCAGGAAACTCGCTTTTCGACCGATCGAGCGGATGTAGAGTTCGCCCAACAGGAAGTCTTTATTACTGGTGTGGGGGGCTACGCACAAAAGACACTTGTCGCGTGCCGGAACAGTTACTTCTGCAGTCCAACCGAGGACACGGTTGAAAAGGAAGTGGCAGAAAGATTGCAACATGAGGGATTTTTGAGGTGCACTGTGACGGTGCGCCATTCAATACTCGCGCGCCGAGTGGAGTCGGCGTGCACACGCTACAAAAATACGCACAATTTGTCATCCCACAAAATCGCATTTGCTAAATCTCTGTGTCCTGTGGAGTTGTGCCGTGCGAATAAAGAGGATACAAGTGCCCGGATCATGGCGCTACCCTGCCCTATGCACGCTTTTCTCCCGCTTCTTCTCGAACATCTGCAGGGTGCGAGCTTGGAAAATCACCATCGATTGAGTATTTTTGCACGAACAACCATATCTTCTTGCACATGAAACTCTCCGTCATCATTGTTTCTTACAACGTTTGCCACTACTTATGTCAGTGTCTAGACGCAGTTTGGCGTGCAGCACAGGTGGCTGATGTCGAAACGGAGGTGTTTGTGGTAGACAATCACTCGAAGGACGGCACCATTGCCTTACTCTCTCGAGAATACCCCCTCTATTTACAAGAGACGGGAGCCAACAATTGCCGACTCCATCTCATTGCAAATCATTGTAATGTGGGATTTGGACGTGCCAACAACCAAGCTTTGCGCCAATGTACGGGAGATTACGTCCTTTTTCTCAACCCCGACACGGTGATTGGTGAGCGTTCGTTCGTGGATTGTCTGACCGAAGCAAAAACTTGTCCCCGACTTGGGGCGATCGGCGTCAAGATGATGTATCCAGACGGGCGCTTTGCTTTCGAAAGTCGGCGCGGATTGCCCACGCCTTGGGTCGCTTTTTGCAAAATGAGCGGACTTAATACGCTTTTCCCTCGCAGTCGAACGTTCGGGCGCTATTATTTGCGTTTCTTGCCCGAAGCTGAATCAGTTTCGATCGATATTGTCAGCGGGGCTTTCATGTTCTGTAGTCGAAAGGCCCTAGATCATTGTGGGGGCTTCGACGAATCGTTTTTTATGTACGGAGAAGACATCGATCTCTCCTATCGTTTTCTGAAAGCCGGCTTTCAAAATCGCTATGTGCCCACGCCCATCCTTCATTACAAGGGCGAAAGCACACAGAAAAACAGCTTTCGCTATGTGCATGTCTTCTACCAAGCCATGCTTATCTTCTTCCGCAAACATTTTCCGGCCACCTCGTTGTTGATCACCCTGCCGGTTTATGCTGCCATCTACGGACAAGCCGCCTTGACCCTGCTGCGTCAGCAAGCAAAGTCCTTGGGGCGCTTCCTCTATCCGCGACGTCGTGCTGCGGAACTTTCGGCTGTGTTCGTGGGAGAAGGGGCCGATGCAGCAAAACTCTCCACTTGGGCCGAAACTTGGAGCTTGCGACTCAGTACAGCCTCCGATTTTTCCTCGTTGCCGCCTGCTGATGTGCTCATTCTTTCCACGGCTTCCTACACTTATTCCGAGATGTTGCAAGCGGTTGCGCGTTTTTCTCATCGCTATCAACTCGGTATTTTTCATCCTCACCGCAATTCCCTGATTCTTCCCGGTGATGTTTATACTGCTACCTTATGAAACTCCGTGCTCCGGAACTCTCGGATCTCGATTTGCTGTTTGAGTTAGAAAATGACCGGGAGCAGTGGCTCACGTCCAATACCCGTGCCCCATTGTCGCGGGCTGCACTCAAACAGTTCATCGTGCGTTCGGCTCAATATGATGTATTTGCGCTGCGTCAACAGCGTTTTGTGATCGAAGTGACCGACGAAGGAAAACCGTCGGCGATAGGATTCATCGATTTGACCGACTTCTCGCCCGAGCACCATCGTGCTGAAGTGGGAATCCTCCTTTTGCCGGCCTATCGTGGTAAGGGTTGGGGGAGAAAAGCGCTGCAAATGTTGGTCGCTTATGCGCACGAAGTGCTGGCACTCCGTGGTTTGTATGCTTTTGTCCCCATCGACAATGTCTCCTCGTGCAGTCTTTTCCGTTCGGAGGGGTTTGTGGAGGTCGGTACGCTCAGCGATTGGTTTTTCTTTGCGGGAAATTACCGCGACGCACAGCTATTCCAGAAAAAACTCCCCTGATTTCTTTGTGTGTAATGAGGAAATGCGTATTTTTGCACTGCGTTAAAGCAAAATACATTCGGTGCGTTAGTTCAGCTGGTTAGAATACATGCCTGTCACGCATGGGGTCACGGGTTCGAGTCCCGTACGCACCGCTTAAAATCTCCCGCTACTCATTGGAGTAGCGGGAGATTTTTGTTATCACCTGGTCTGAACTTCGTATGTTTGGCATATTAGGTTTACTGATCCATGTTTTGACGAAGTTAGGACAGTCATCCCTATCTTTGTAGAAACTATAAATAGCTTTTTTTATGGTCGAACAAAGTTCTTCTGCGTCTTCTTTATTGTTGAAATATAAACAGTTTTGGAAGTCTTTCTTGATATCTTCTTCCATTTTGATCGTTGATTCCTTTTTGACCTTGAGGGTTTGAAACCAAGAAGAGTACTTTGTACTTAGGTAATAGATTGTCTGTTTCGTGCTCATTCTATTTATTTTTTGCTGCAATACCTCCAGCATGATCTACCAATTGATGGAAATCAGTGGGAACAAGAACAAGTTTTCTAGAATTCTCGATATGATGCCAGGTATATCCTTTAGGAACCTCGTGACCATACTTTGCTCTGAATATTTTGTTTGCCTTGTTGATATCTGCTTGCCTTCCGAGATTGGGGTCAAAATGACTCAAGTCTAACTCTACAGCTTTGCTATTCTTTTGGTAAGCGACCTTGCTAAAATCTGGAAACCCCTCTTTGGTAAATGGAATGCCTTCGGGAAACTTGCGATCTAATTCAACTAAATCATCGTAAGAAAGTCTTTTTCCCGATTTTAGTTGGACGAATCCTTCTCCCCCCCTAAGTGGATCACGGAGTCGGGCTGCGAGACCGTCATTCAAGTTTGGATTAAGGTAATAAGTATTACCTGCGTAATTTCTTCCGTTGGGAACAAATCGCCCTTTCTCTGTTTTTGCTACGAGTGATTTGTTCACATGGTTTCTTGTGTTTAGCCAGCGTTGAATGTTGTCGGGATTCTCTCGAATGAGTTCGGCCAAACCTGGTTTATTCTCTACTTCTTTCAGAAGCTTTGCTACTTGTTCTTTAGATAGTCCTTTTACTTCTGCTATTTTTACAATGTCGGAAACTCCTTTATGCAGATGCTTTACAGAGTTTGATACCAGTTCAGCGGCTTCTAAACTCCCTTCATTTCTTAGCTCAATTTTGGCTATTTGAGGAATTTCCTTCTTTTCAGAATAGAATATTTTGACTTTTGCATCCCACCCTTTGGTTTTTCCGGATTTTACATATATGGGTAGGTCGATGTTCTTGCCGCTGATATGTAAAACATTGGATAAAAGTTGAGTTCTTCCAATATTCTTACCTTCGATCTCTATGATACGTCCCAATTGATCCGTTCGTAATACATACTTCAGTTTACCATCGAGGGCTAGAACTTTATATGTTATTCCCGGGATGAGAGCCTCACTTATTAGTTCATGACGGAATATATCTTCAGCGGCATCAGGTAATTGCATTCGCATGATGCCGTCTTCGAGATAACCAAGAATTTTTCTATCTTTCTTGCGTACGATTTTTACTACCTCTTCACCGGATATAAAATCGATTTTATCTAATTGCGAGAAACCAAACTTACTCTTTGCTTGGTGAATGCATTCGATGAAATAATTAAAGAACGAGGGCTTTTTTAGTGCATCGTCTGAGTAGCGTGATACGTATTTATCAATTAAAGACGGATCCTCGTATAATGAATTAATGATTCGAGGTTGCTTTTCCAATGCTTCGGTGACCATTTCCTGTACTTGACTGGATTGTTTCTTCCAAAGAATATTGAAAAGCTCGCTTGACTCGCAAAGGGTTTTTACTGCAACTTTTGCATCTTTTTCTATTGCTTCTTCGCTTAGTTCCCTGATTGCTTTTTTAGGGGAGTTCTTTAAGAGGTTTTCTCCGCTTTCTTCTCCAAATTCTTCCGTAGTTTCTTCTAGAACTTCGCGCCCAACTTTCTTACAGGAAGAAAAAGTGAAGAGAAATGAGGCCGCAATTGTTAGAAGTAGAGCTTGTATTATTTTGTCCATGGAGCGTACGTACGATCGGTTTGTTGATCTAGTTGCAATAAGAGTTTATCGTAGGATATTTTCTGTTCTTGGTATTGCTCTTCCAATTTAGATATGACATGATTGTCATTCCATATCGAAGCGACAATGCTTAAAATTAAACCAACAAGAAAACCTATAACTTTACCCACGCCAGGAGTGACTGTACCAACCAGCGAAGCAACGAGCCAAGCAATCAATGTTACTTCTAAAATTTCTTCCGTAACTTCAATAGCAATATTATTGCGTGCGTGGCTTGTCATGGCTTTCAAGTTGATGTGGGTATCGGGTATACTTTGCTTATTAAGGTCAGTACCATTGTGGCGAGATAGATTTGTCCACATCTGTCGACGTAATGTGTTTACATCCTGAGCGTATTTGTTGGAGATTTTTTGAAACTCTGCTCTTGTTTCTAAAGGAGAAAAGTAATGACCCGACTTCAACTTCCATTCTCGTTCTAGAGTTGCTGATGAGGAAAATAGGTAAACAAACATATTCTTATAGTCTTTGAATAGCCCGAGTTCTTCATCTTCGAATCGATCTAATTGTCTCTTAAACGCTTTGTTCGCAGATTGTTCTAGTTTGTGTACAAAGTTTTTGTTCATCGCATGCTCCTGTTGCTTATACATCTGAACCAATGCGCGCGGATTAGAGCCAGCCTTAATACTATGTGAAGTAGTGATTTCTTGTTGAATGTGCGCTCTCAATCTTTTTTCTTTTTCGCTTTTGCAAGAAATTAGACAGAGAAATCCCATTGTTACAAGTGAAAATAAGAATGTTTTATTCCTCATATGTGCCCATAGTTTCGATATTCGGATTGATAGCGGTTGTATATTCGTCTTCCATCTTGTCTTCAGAAAATGTACCATCGGGGAATAGATAGTAGTACCAACTATATTCACTGTCTAATGCTTGGCGTAAGTCTTCAAAATCACCACCTTCAATAGAAGCATAGGATAGAACTTCCTTTATGCGCTTTGAAAATTCAGGTGTCGCAGTTGTTTCTCCTTTGCGAATTCGATCAATGCTAGAAGGAGTACACAGTAATATGCGAGCCAAGGCTTCTATGTCGCCTCCACTGAATATATAGAGTTGGTTAAGTACATCTTTTGTACTCATACCATCTATGATTTGCGTTATTTCTGTGCGTTTTTCTGCTTCTTCTGCCTCGTTGCTGCCGCAGGACAAAAGAAAAGCTGTGGCTAAAATAAGAATTCCAGAGTTTAACCAAGTCCTTTTCATGATTGTTGCGATAAATGAGTGATTATAAATCAGTCGTTCTATTACTTATTCTTTCTATTTACTTGAATATGTGTTTGTCCAATTCCCTTTTGATGTATTCTTTGAGGTTTTCTGCTTTGTCCTCTTCCGTAGGATGGCCAAAGAGCGTGCGGAGGTGACGAGGTAAACTCAAGAGCATGTCGATGAGTGAGTCGTTTTGGGGAGGCTCGTAGTGATGTTTGGGCATAATGCAGGGAGAATTATGTAGCAAAGTGAAATGAACAACAGCATAAGCAGAAAAGCGAAGCGCCTATCAACCCAATTCGTTGTATTGTAGAACCATGATGTGAGCAGTGCAGAATTACGCCTGCTTGACGTCGAGGCACATCATGTTCAAAGCGCCGGCGCGTTTGAGGTCTACGCCATAGAGCGCGAGGAAGCGTTCTTGCACGAGCGTGCCGCCGTTGGTGATAACGGGGTTGGAGGGCGACTGCGTGACGATTTCTACGCTCATGCCGGGCTCTATAAATACACCATTGGTGTTTTTGCGCATTTTGGTCGTGACAATGAATCGTGGCATGGGAAATAAGTTATTGAAAGTGGAACTTTGACGCGATGCCGGTGGCGAGATTTAAGGAAAAGAGTAAAGGCGCAAACCGAAAGGCTCTTCTCCCCGGTACAGGTATCGGCAAACACCTCATCACGGAAGGAACAAGCTGAATCAGTTCACGCCTATGTTGTCGAACGGGTGCAGTCGGCATTGCGCAGTCTTTGGGCTGCGCAATGCTTTAACCACACTTGTTGATGGACAAGCAGGGTAAACGTCAGGCTTGTGGGTCCGGTGATAGTCTATTTTGCCGATTTCGTACCGCAGACTGCACATTGTTGACGTTGAGACAACCGAGTTTCCGGTCATCTTCTGGCAAAGCTAATGCTTTTATTCCGATTCGCCATGCTTTCTCTTCACATTTTTGAAGTGTGCGTCGAATTTTACACGACAAAGGTAGAATTTGAATGGAAAAATGGGAGGAAAGGCGTCGATTTATTGTGTGAATCGTGAGCTTTTGTGTCATTTCGCGCAGATGTGTCTCCGGTAAGTGGGGGAAAAGTCGGGTTGATGACCAAGGGGAGAGGAAATTTGCGGATGAAGCGATCGGAGAAGACGGACGTGTGAGGAGGGAATGGACGAGTTGAAGGAGAATTTTGAAAGCGAAGGAGGCGAGAAGACGAGGCGAGGGGCGCATGGTGGTGAGAAATGACTGAACTTTGCGACAGCGGAAGGGGAAAGGCACACCGGTGTCGGAGGATGTGGTGCATGAGTAGATGGAATTTGTGCGTTTCACTCCTGTCGCCGACCGCAGATGGGGAGGAAAAATGCAGCGAATGGCACAAGGCGGGTGTGCCGGGCGAGGCGCGCGGCAAAACACGGGAGAAAATGCACGAAAATGGGGAACTTTGGATGAAAAACGGGGAACTTTGAGTGGAAAGTTCCCGATGTTCGCCTCTTCGTACCGAAAAGGGGAGGAGAAAAGCAAGAGAAAGCTGAAGAAGGGGCGGAAGAGGTGAAGAGATACGGGAGAAGTGCGCAATTTGGGGCGGCCCAACGGGCGGAATGCGGTGGGCGAACAGAGAAAGCCCGGGGTGTGGGGAAAACTCTTGCAGTGCGGTGGTGGCGCAACGGAAAAATAATATTATCTTTGCAGCACCAAAACCATTTCCCCCCAACCAACACAGATGGAACAGCTCAAGCACGAATGCGGAGTCGCCATGGTGCGACTGCTCAAACCGCTGAGTCACTACAAAGCACGTTACGGCACCTGGGCGTACGGGCTCAACAAACTCTATCTTATGATGGAGAAGCAGCACAACCGCGGCCAAGAAGCGGCCGGTTTAGCGGCGTTGAAGCTCAATGCCAACCCGGGTGAAGAATTTATGTTTCGCGAGCGTGCCATGGGTAACACCGCGATTCAGCAAATCTTTGCTGCGGTGCACGAGAAGTTCGCTAACTTTTCGTCGTCCGAACTTGCCGATGCGGATTTTGCCGGCAAGAATATCCCCTTTGCAGGGGAAATCTATATGGGCCACCTCCGGTACGCTACGACCGGCAAGCGTGGCCTTTCGTATGTCCACCCGTTTCTGCGGAGAGCCAACTGGAGAGCCAAGAATCTCTGTATATGTGCGAATTTCAACATGACGAATGTGCAAGAAATCTTCGACCACATTGCCGTGAAGGGCCAGCACCCGCGCATGTTGAGCGACACTTATCTCCTGCTCGAGCAATTGGGCCACCGATTGGACCGCGAATCGGAACGCTGCTTTGCGGCGGCTGAGGCGCTGGGGCTGTCTGACCGTGACATTACGGAATATATCGAACAACACATCGATGTGGCCAACGTGTTGCGCGAGTCGGCGCCCGTGTGGGACGGAGGTTATGTGGTGTGCGGGATCACCGGCAGCGGAGAAACGTTTGTTTTGCGCGATCCCTGGGGCATCCGTCCGGCTTTCTGGTACAAAAACGATGAGGTCTTCGCACTGGCCAGCGAACGTCCGGTGTTGCAAACCACATTCGACCTTGAGGTGGACGACATCTTGGAGCTTCAACCCGGACAGGCGCTCATCACGAGCAGAAATGGGGAGTTGCGCATTGAGCAGATCCTCGAACCCAAACGCTTTGCAGCTTGTTCGTTCGAGCGAGTGTACTTCAGTCGAGGATCTGATCGTGATATCTATCGCGAGCGCAAGGAAATGGGACGACGCCTCGTGCCGGACATCCTCAAAGCCATCAATTATGAGGTGGACAACACGGTGCTCTCTTACATCCCCAATACAGCGGAATCGGCTTATTATGGTATGATTCAGGGATTTGAGGAGTATCTCAATGAACAAAAGACGCGCGAAATCACATCGCTCCTGGCCCAAGCAGAACCGGGGTGCGAGGAGGAGACGCAAACGCGAATAAGAGAAATTTTGTCGCGCGGAGTTCGTGCGGAGAAAGTGGCATGGAAGGACATCAAAATGCGCACTTTCATCGCCGAAGGCAATTCGCGTAACGATCTGGCGGCGCACGTTTATGACATTACTTACGGTAGTCTGCGTCCCGGCGTGGACAATCTGGTGGTGATCGATGACAGTATCGTGCGCGGCACCACACTGCGCGAGAGCATCATCCGCATTCTCGATCGTCTGCACCCCAAGCGCATTGTGATTGTGAGTAGTTCGCCGCAGGTACGCTACCCTGATTACTATGGAATCGACATGGCTAACATGGACGAGTTCATTGCTTTCAAGGCGGCCATTGCCTTGCACGAAGAACGGGGCACGCAGGCTTTGCTGCGCGACATCTACAATCGTTGCAAAGCGCAGGCGCATTTGCCGAAAGAAGAGATTCGCAACTATGTGTGCGAGCTTTACGAACCGTTTACCGTGGAGGAAATCAACGCCAAGATGATCGAACTGTTGCGTCCCACGGATGTGAAGACCGAAATACATCTCGTTTACCTCACCCTCGACGGGCTGCACAAGGCTTGCCCCGCGAGTCCCGGCGATTGGTACTTCAGCGGATGCTACCCCACCCCGGGTGGCAACAAATGCGTGAACGAAGCGTTCATTCGCTACATGGAACAGGCGTGATTTCGCGCGGTTTCGCTTTATCACTTCATGACAACTAAAATTCCCCCCAAAATATAGACATGCGCAAAGTAACTCTTTTGCTCAGCGACGGTACCCGCTTTCACGGAGAGAGCTTCGGTTATGAAGCTCCCGTGGCCGGTGAGGTCGTTTTCAACACGGCGATGACGGGCTATCCCGAGAGTCTGACCGATCCGTCCTATGCCGGACAACTTATGGTGCTCACTTATCCACTTGTGGGCAACTATGGTGTGCCGCCTTTCACGTTTGAAGAAAACGGTTTGGCCACCTTTATGGAAAGTGACCGCATTCATGCGCGCGCCATCATTGTCAGTGATTACAGTACGAACTATTCGCATTGGAATGCGAAGGAAAGTTTGGCCGAATGGCTGCAACGCGAAAAGGTGCCCGGTATCACCGGCATCGACACGCGACAACTCACCAAGGTGCTCCGTGAACACGGGGTCATGATGGGTAAAATCATTTTCGACGACGAGGAAGACAATGTGATTCCCGACGCGCAATATGAAGGAGTGAACTTTGTTGCGGAAGTGAGCTGCAAGGAAGTCATGCACTACGCGCCGACCAACGGAGATGCCAACGCGCCGAAAGTAGTTTTGGTGGATTGTGGCGTGAAACACAACATTATTCGTTGCTTGATCAAGCGCGGTGTGGAGGTGATTCGCGTGCCTTGGGACTACAACTTCAACGAATTGGAGTTCGACGGCCTATTTTTGGCCAACGGCCCCGGCGATCCCGACACCTGCGTGAAGACTGTTGAACACATTCGCGCTTTTCTTGCCAATCCGAAGGTGCGTCCCTGCATGGGCATCTGCATGGGCAACCAATTGCTCTCGAAGGCTGCGGGTGCAACCATCTACAAATTGAAATATGGCCACCGTTCGCACAACCAACCTGTGCGCATGGTGGGCACGAATCGCTGTTTCATCACCTCGCAAAACCACGGTTACGCTGTGAAAAGCGAGGCCTTGGGCGCAGACTGGGAACCTTATTTCGTGAATATGAACGACGGATCGAACGAAGGCGTGCGCCACAAAACGAACCCGTGGTTTTCTGCGCAATTCCACCCGGAAGCCTGCAGCGGTCCGGTAGATACTGAATTCCTTTTCGATGATTTCGTCAACCTCCTCAAATAATCCGAAGCATGATTGATCAAAATATTAAGAAAGTCCTGTTGCTCGGTTCGGGCGCTCTGAAGATCGGCGAAGCCGGTGAGTTCGATTATTCCGGTAGTCAGGCGCTGAAGGCGCTCAAAGAGGAGGGAATCGAAACGGTGCTCATTAATCCGAACATTGCTACGGTGCAAACCTCGGAAGGAGTGGCCGACCGCATTTATTTCTTGCCGGTCACGCCTTACTTCATCGAGAGAGTGATCGAAAAAGAGCGTCCGCAAGGCATTATGCTGGCATTCGGTGGACAAACTGCGCTGAACTGCGGCGTAGAACTCTATCGTAGCGGAGTTTTGGAGAAGTATAATCTCCAAGTGCTGGGCACTCCCGTGCAAGCGATCATGGATACGGAAGATCGTGAGCTGTTTGTCAAGAAATTAGACGAGATCGATGTCAAAACGATCAAGAGCGAGGCCGTGGAAACGCTGGAAGATGCACGCCGCGCCGCCAAAACGCTGGGCTATCCCGTGATTATTCGTGCGGCTTACGCGTTGGGCGGACTCGGATCGGGATTTTGCGACAATGAGGCCGAACTCGACAAACTGGCCGAGAAGGCTTTCTCGTTCTCTCCGCAAGTCTTGGTCGAAAAGAGCTTGAAGGGCTGGAAAGAAGTGGAGTATGAAGTAGTGCGCGACCGCTTCGACAATTGCATCACGGTGTGCAACATGGAAAACTTCGACCCGCTCGGCATCCACACGGGCGAATCGATTGTGATTGCCCCGTCTCAGACGCTGACCAACAGCGAATATCACAAACTCCGCGAGCTGGCGATCCGCATTGTGCGCCATGTCGGCATCGTGGGTGAGTGTAATGTGCAATATGCTTTCGATCCCGAGAGTGAAGATTACCGTGTGATTGAGGTGAATGCGCGTCTGAGCCGCAGTTCGGCGCTCGCTTCGAAAGCAACGGGCTATCCTTTGGCCTTTGTGGCCGCGAAGTTGGGCTTGGGCTACGGACTTTTCGACCTGAAAAACTCGGTGACGAAAACGACTTCGGCCTTCTTCGAACCGGCTCTCGACTATGTGGTGTGCAAAATCCCGCGTTGGGACTTGGGCAAGTTCCGCGGTGTGGATCGCGAGCTCGGCAGTTCGATGAAATCGGTGGGCGAAGTGATGGCCATCGGTCGCACTTTCGAAGAAGTGATCCAGAAAGGCCTCCGCATGATCGGACAAGGCATGCACGGCTTCGTGGGAAATCGCGAATTGACCATTGAAAATGTGGACGCCGCCCTCAAAGCGCCCACCGACAAGCGTATTTTCGTTATTGAGAAGGCGTTTAAGGACGGATATTCCGTGGAAGATGTTCATCGTCTCACAAAAATCGATCGCTGGTTCCTGCGTAAGCTCTACAATATCTACGAAACGGAGCGTGAACTGGAGGCCGTGGGCAATATCAATGTGCTCGACAACGAATTGCTCGCGCGGGCCAAGCGCCAAGGTTTCACAGATTTCCAAGTAGCGCGTGCGCTCGGCATGGAAAGCGAGATGGAAATCGAACGCGCTCAGATGTTGGTGCGCGAACGTCGCAAGTTGGCCGGTATTGTTCCCTATGTGAAGCAGATTGATACCCTCGCAGCGGAATATCCCGCGCAGACCAATTACCTTTACCTCACGTATAGTGCAGTGGCGCACGACCTGCGTTACGAAAACGACAAGCGTTCGGTGGTTGTCCTCGGGTCCGGCGCCTATCGCATTGGTTCTTCGGTTGAATTCGACTGGTGCGGTGTGCAGGCACTCAACACAATTCGCAAAGAAGGCTACCGTTCGGTGATGATCAACTATAACCCCGAGACGGTATCCACGGACTATGATATGTGTGATCGGTTGTATTTCGACGAACTCACCTTCGAACGGGTGCTGGATATCCTGGATCTCGAAGCACCTTTCGGTGTGGTTGTGAGTACCGGTGGACAAATTCCGAACAACCTGGCGATGCGGCTTGACGAGCAGCACGTTCCGTTGCTGGGCACGCAGGCTAAGTATATTGACAACGCCGAAGATCGCGAGAAATTCTCCGCAATGCTTGGACGCATCGGCGTGGATCAGCCGGAATGGAGCGCACTTACGTCGATGGAGGACATCAATGCATTCATAGACCGCGTAGGTTTCCCCGTACTTGTCCGCCCCAGCTACGTTCTCTCGGGAGCTGCCATGAATGTTTGCCACACGCAAGAGGATTTGGAGCGCTTCCTGACCATGGCGGCCAACGTCAGCAAGAAACACCCCGTGGTGGTGTCGCAGTTCCTCCAACATGCCAAGGAAGTGGAGATGGATGCTGTGGCAAAAGACGGCGAAATCATAGCGTATGCCATTTCGGAACACGTGGAATTTGCGGGGGTTCACTCCGGCGACGCCACGATTCAGTTCCCGCCCCAGAAGCTTTACGTTGAAACCGCGCGACGCATTAAGAAGATCTCGAAGCAAATTGCACGCGAACTGAACATTTCGGGGCCGTTCAACATACAATACCTCGCAAGAGAGAACGATATTAAGGTCATTGAGTGCAATCTTCGTGCGTCTCGCTCCTTCCCCTTCGTGAGCAAGGTGCTGAAAATTAATCTTATTGAGATGGCCACGCGGATTATGCTGGGACTTCCTGTGGAAAAGCCCTCGAAATCGCTCTTTGACCTGGATTACGTGGGCGTGAAGGCCTCTCAATTCTCGTTCAACCGCTTGCAAAAAGCAGATCCTGTGCTTGGCGTCGACATGGCCTCCACCGGCGAGGTCGGATGTCTGGGCGAAAATGCCAATTCGGCCTTGCTCAAGAGTATGCTCTCCGTCGGATTACGCATTCCCCGGAAGAACGTACTGCTTTCGACCGGGAATGGAAAACAGAAAGCCGATATGCTGGAAGCTGCCCGCAGATTGTCGCAGCACGGCTACAACATTTTTGCGACAGCAGGGACTTCGCGCTACCTTTCCGAGAACGGAATTGAGAATCAGCGTGTCCTTTGGCCGAGCGAAGTGGAGAATCTGGCGCCAGACAGCCCTGAAAACGCACTTCCCCGCGCGCTTGACCTGTTGCGTGACAAGAAAATCGACATGGTCGTCAATGTTCACAAGAATTTCTCCACAGGTGAACTCACGAACGGCTACAAAATCCGCCGTGCAGCCATCGATTTCAACATTCCATTGCTGACCAACGCACGTTTGGCCTCGGCTTTCATTTACGCCTTCACAACTACGCCGCTTGATTCGCTAGAAATCAAGAGCTGGCAGGAGTTCTAAGTGAACGATTTGCGTTGTATTTGCGACGCCACTCCGTCTGCGCTGTGCTTCTTCTCGATGTTTCTTCTAAATAAGGAGGAGTTGTGGCGATAGATGGGGTGGCGATTGCAATTGAGGCGAACAAGAGCGTAAAACTCTCCTCGTGTATTAAATTCGATCTGATATGTTTATTCATTTACTCACCGTTCCAAGTGCGGAGCGGGTCACAGAACAAGTTTCTGAGCAAGTGCGTCAGCAAGTGACGCAGAATAGCGTTGGTACGCTCCACCAAGTTTCATCTTGGTTGTCGACAAATGCCGTTAGTTTCGGGGTGCGCGTACTCACCGCGATTGTTATCTTTGTTGTCGGCCGGTTTCTGATCGGTTTCATCAACAAACTGGTCGCAAAGCTACTTTCTCGTCGTCATGTTGACGTAGGAGTGCAGAGTTTTGTGAAAAGTTTGGTGAGTATTCTGCTCACTGTTTTGCTCATAGTTGCCGTCATCAGTCAATTAGGTATCGAGACGACGTCGTTTGCGGCCTTGTTGGCTTCTGCGGGCGTGGCTGTCGGCATGGCACTTTCGGGCAATTTGCAGAACTTCGCGGGGGGACTTCTGATTCTCCTCTTCCGTCCGTACAAAGTCGGTGACTATATCGAATGCCAAGGGCAAGGTGGAACGGTTCGTGAGATACAAATCTTTTATACCATACTCGTCACTCCGGAGAACAAGGTTGTTTATCTCCCCAATGGGCCTTTGAGCAGCGGAACCGTGGTGAATTACAGCCAAGAAGGGACACGCCGCGTAGATTGGACCGTGTCTGTCGAGTATGGCGAGGACTATGAGCGCGTGGAACGGGTGTTGCGCGAGCTTGTAGCGGCCGATGAACGCATTCTCACTGATCCTGAGCCCGTCTTTGCCTTGTTGTCATTAGGAGACAGCAGTGTCAATGTCGTAATGCGCGTGTGGGTGGCTACAGCCGACTACTGGAACGTGTATCTTGATATGAATAAGAAAATTTACTCCACGTTCAACCAAGCCGGTATCGGTTTTCCTTTCCCACAACTCACTGTTCACCAAGCAGAATAGTAGGAAAAAAATGAAATACTGTAAGCAAAAGAGCGATCCGCATGGACTATGCGGATCGCTCTTTTGCGTTTATCGTGAAATTGTGAACGGATATACGTATTAGTTGCCATAAAGGCAGGCGCACTACCCTATTCCCCCGTTTCCGGGGGAGACTTTGTGGCAATTAGTGGAATCTTGCGACGGCTATCGCGGGGAAACCCTCCGTTTTAACGGGCTCTTTCGTAGGTAATTTCGTAGAAATAGGGTTTTACGTCATTGATGGCGACTTTGTGTCCCTGATTGCCGGGTACAATGAGGCGAATCTTGGCGATTTGGCTGTTTGGCGAATGCTGGCGCCCGATGTGGAGGTAACGAAGGGGGAGCAACCAGGCCGAAGGTACGGCAGATCCGTAAGTGTTGTACATGTGTCCCGATACAAATACGCCATCTAGGGTGCCGGAGTTGTTATTTATGCTGATTAGATCGGGGCGTTCCGGGAAATCAAGCAAGTTCGAAGTGGTGATACTGTCACCTGCGATGCTGAACTCGGTGAAGCGGCTAATCACCGTGGTGCGTTCGCCGGAAGTAATGCGTTGTCCGGTGCCCTTGCGAATGATTTGCATATAAACTCCCGTTCCAAATTGCACGTACTCGTTTTTTGAAACGTCGGTTGTGGTGTCTTGTGCCAAAAACTGTGCTTCCGAAATCACTTTGATGTTGCCCGGTACATTAAGCACGTCGAATCCGTGGATTTTGTCGCGCACCACACATCCCCGCCGGAGGAAAGCCTGGATTTGCTTGTCTTCTTTCTCTCGGCGTTCCGCGTAAGTGTCGTTGTCTCGGCAAGCGCTGAACAGAACAAGGCTGGCAGCTACGAACAGTAGGACTTTAGTGAACTGGTTGGTCATGTTTGAGCGTTGTATATGGGGCAAATGTACGAAAAAAATGGTGTCTTCCGCCTACGAACGCTTCTTTTTTGCTCGTAGGCGGAGACATAGACCTTATTTCGCGATGAACTTTTTACCGTTTCGGATGTAAATCGTGCCCGGTATCGGCTTTTCGACGCGTAGTCCGTTCAAATTAAACAATAATTCTTCTTCGTCAGAATATTTCGTCCGAAGAGTCGACGTGATCAGGCCGATTTTCAGACCATCAGGCGATGCGCTGATAACATGCTCACGATCAGAGATATAAGCACGGAAAGGTCTACGCCAAACTTTCAGGGGCAAAAATCTACCTGTGGAACGAGAGAAAGCAAAGGTCTCTTCTATCGGGATCGGACGGGGAATGTCGTAACCGAAGAGTACATTCTTTTCAGTCGGGATAGCCGGGAAATTCTGCTTGCTTTGCAAGGAAAGTGTCACCCAGCTGTTGGGTTGACCGGAAACGATGAAGGCCGTTTTCGCGGGGAGGTTGTTTGAGAGTTCGTTGAGCTGTAGCCCGCTGCTTTTTAGGGTTCCGCCATAGGCTTTTGCCCCATTGAGAATTGCATCTACCGGAGTGTAGAACGTGCAATAGCCATGTTCGCCAATAAAGATCGGGAGCTCATTGACTTTCTCGATGAACACGGGGTCGGAAATCGTGATGCCACCATTGTCACTCCAAATAATCAAATGTCTACCTTGCATCCCCTTGATTGTCAGAGGTGCAGGTTGATCGGTTTTCTCCGCAACTTGTAAACCTTCCGTCAGTTTCTTCGAAGTCGAGGCGTGAGTCAGCGCGCGACCTCCCGAAAGGCTGAGCAAACCATCGCCGGTGAGTCGGAAGATGGTTTCCGGACTGGCCAATGTCGTTCCTTCGATTTTGCCGTTCGTTGCACTAAGTTGTGTGCTACGGCTTTCGGTTGCAGAGGGAGCTGTGAGATAATCTCCTGAATTCAAGCGGATTCTTACGAAATCTCCTGCTTGAGGTTGGTATGTGTTGTCCTTTTGCGGCTGGGTATATACACTGCCCGAGAATGTATAATCGGTTAATCCGCCGTCAGTTACGGGAATCTCGATACGAGTACCGCCATCTTTGTAAGAAGCGATCAAACGATAAGTCTGCCCATTGACCACTTTGAAATCTCTTGCCTTCATGAAGCTAAGATTAAAATCAAGGCTTTGGTCTCGCTTCATCGCGCAGGACAGGAATCTTCCCACATCGGTGCGATCGCCCGATTCAACATTTTCCCAGAAGAATTCGACGACACCCGAGAAATCTCCTTTATTGGCATAGAGGTTCCCTTTGATGGAGAACGTTTTCCCGGTTAAGTTCACGTAGGGCGAAGAGACCGGTTCGTCGCCTCCGTCGTAGATGCCGAATCTCGAAAGACTGAGCACCGTAGTGTGGACCGGTTCCGTGACATTGATTTCGAAGAACTCGCCGCCTTCAGGGTTGGGAAGCGAAATTGGGGCGCGTGTTTCGTCGAGGAACACCAACGAGAGTCGTGTGTTGTACTTTCCGGTGTGGATGTTTTCGTTCGTAGTCAGGACGATGGGCACATTCTGTTCGTCGAAGGCATCAAAATTAAGTTGCTCGCTTTCAACGGTTTGTAGCGCGCGTTTGTTCTGATCGAGAATCTCCATCTTGAGACGGAAGTAGGGGGTGATTCCGCTGAGACAGTGCAAAGGAACGCGCAACACAGTGGCCTTTTCGGCCTGCACCTCATTGTTTTCCATCGGCCCCGTCACGCGGAAACCGGCATCAGGGTAGTTTTCTTCAGTCACCTTAATTTCTCGGTCGTCGACTGTGAAGGTCATGCGGGGAGACAGGCTCATTTTGACCCAAGCTCCGAGTCCGCCGTTTTGCTGCGTGGCACTCATCGGCACGATCGTGTATTCGCCCGGTGTGAGTTGGCGCGTGTCCAGGTGCATGTTGAGGGGCTTCACCCATGTGCCGCCATTGGGCAGATAGCCGTGCTTGTCCGTAAAGGTCTGCTTGCTGCCGGTGTCCGCATATTTGAAGAGCGCCACCTGACGGCCGTTTTGATCTACAATTGCCATGCCGACATCTCCGTAAAAATTATACGATAGATTGGTGAAGTAGCTCATGGTCACATCGAGACCTTGCGTCAGGGGGAACACATTGGTCGTTGTGTCGACCAACCGGAGTGTTCCTTCGCCGGTGAAGGACAAACGGCGATTGCCTTCTGCCCAGGCTGCAGGAATAGGCTTCTCATTGGCGCGGTTGGGATGAGCCAAAACAGCTTCGAGCTGTCGGTTGAAGCTTAGCGGTCGGCCGCCAAATTCACTACCGGTTTGTCCAACGGACATGGATTGCAGGTTGTAGTAGGCATTGGCTTGCCCGTCCCAACCGAAATTGATGTGCAGGAGCCCTTCACTGTTGATGCCGTCGACCACCATGGCGTGTCCACTTGCGCTTCCTTCCGCATTGCCGGCAATGTACACGGGATAGCCGTTCTTCAACTCTTCGTAGAACATATTGACAAACCCGCGTGCCCCTTCGTTGGATTTCGTGGTTGCCCCTACGTTGTAGGAGAAATACTTCTTGAGGGCTTGTTGGGCAGCGTAGCTCGTGGCCGAACTTGCACCTTTCGTGTAGCGCATGTCAACCGCAGCACCGATGTCATGGTGCAGTTTCCCGATCGCATTTCGTTCGTCGTCAGTGAGTTTACGACGATCGTAACTGTCGTGCATGAGATTCCATGCGTAGCGCGACTGGGAGAAATCGATCTGGGCCGTATTTCCATCGTAGGTTCGATAGGTCTTCGTGCCTGTGCCCTGTTCGGGCCAGCGGTGGAAGTACATGATCTGCGCTACGGCCGTTGCCACACAGCCGGTGGGATACCCACCGACACTGTTATTATAGGGATAGCCTTGCCCCCACTTGCTTTTCAGCAGCGGAGTCACAGGGGTATAGCTGTTGTTTGTCGCAAAGGTGGTGAAATAGCGCTTGCGGTCGGCAGCAGACAATTTCTGCACCGTCTGAAAGCGTTCGCGGTAGGCTTCGAGCAGGTATTGCAGGCCTTCGGGGGCGTGAAGTGTGTCGAGTGGCGCTTCGGTGCCCACAGCCAATATGGAGCCCATGGCTTCATTGCCGGACACCAGCACGAAACCATTATTACCGGCATCGTTGAACAGATAATAAGGAGCGCCGGTCCGGTTAGAAAGCGTGCGACTTTTGAGTGTGCGTTGCGCTGTGGTCGAAAGTCTCACGTATTGTTTGGCGATGGCCGCGGCTCTTCTGAAACTGATGTCACCGTCGGCAGCCGCAATCGGGGTGATTCCGGCTGTCACGAGGAGGGCAAACAGCGAAGTGCGTAAGGTAAAGGAAGGGATGAACGGCATATTGATGTTGAATAGCTCGCAATAGGTTCGTCTTATTGTGCTTGTGATCCGCCATTCCCGGTGAGGAGTGGCGAATCACAGGCAAAGATAGTAAAAAGACGGGGAGTAATGTGCGAAAAGTGGGGAAGTTTTCCGACAAAGCCGGGAAGTTTTGCCGGAAAACGCCCACTTTATTTTATTCTGTGTAGAGGAATCGTTTGATGGAGCGCTTGGGGGTCTTCTCAAACTCCTCTTTGTGGAGCTTTACGCTGACGATTTGTTCGTAAGCATTGATCATCGTGTTGAGCATGCGGCGGTTTTCTTCCATTTGACGGTTGAGTGCGTTCTCGTCGAGCCCTGCCTTTTCGGCCTCTTCGTAGTCGGGGTGGATGAGTGCGTGGAGTTTCTCCCCTTTCTGGATGACAACACTTTCCATCACGTAAGGTAGTGTGTTGAGCTTGTCTTCAATTTCCTCGGGGTAGATGTTTTGACCGTTGGAACCGAGAAGCATGTTTTTACTGCGCCCGCGAATGTAGAGATTACCCTCTTGATCCAGTACGCCGAGGTCACCTGTGTGGTACCATCCCTCGTTGTCCAGCGCGGCAGCGGTGGCTTCCGGGTTTTTGTAGTAACCGAGCATCACGTTCGCGCCGCGAGTGAGGATTTCGCCTACGACGTGTTGCGGATCGGGGCTGTCGATGCGCAGTTCCATGCGGGGAGCCACTTTTCCACACGAACCCGGAACGAAACGGCTCCAATCTTCGTAGGCGATGATGGGGGCACATTCTGTGGCACCGTAGCCCACGGTGTAATTGAAGTTGATTTTGTGCAAGAATTGCTCCACTTCCTTGTTGAGCGCCGCTCCGCCGATAATGACCTCGTAGAATTTGCCGCCGAACACCGATTGAATTTGATCGCGCACCTTGTGCAAAATCTTGTCGCTGATCATCGGGACGCGCAAAAGTAGCTTCATCGAGGGAGTTGCGAGCTTGGGCATCACGTTTTTCTTGATGATCTTCTCGATGATGAGGGGAACGCTGATCACCACTGCGGGTTGCACCTCGCGGAAGGCCTCGATGATGACCTTGGGGCTGGGCAGACGCGTGAGATAGTGCACGTGTATGCCCTGAATGAATTCGAAGATGAACTCAAAGGCCATGCCATACATGTGCGCCATGGGGAGCATGGAAATGATGCGCGAACCGGCCGGCACCTTTGCTCCCAAGACTTCAATGGCAAACTGGTAGTTGCTCCAGAGCGCGCGGTAGGGAATGAGCACACCTTTGGAGTTGGAGGTGGTACCACTGGTGTAGTTGATCATGGCCAGAGCCTCTCCGTCGGGAGCCGGGCGGTAGTTGACGTGCTCGCGGCGGAAGTATTTGGGATGGCGCTTGCCGTAGTATTCATTCAAGCGCTCTCGAGCTTCGGTCAGGGCTTCGTTGCGGCTGATGAGCAGCATGAAATCGGGGATGTGTACGATACCTTCGAGCTGCGGCATGGCTTCTGCGTCGAGTGTGGGCCACACCATGTCGCCGGCAAAGAGGAGACGAGCGTCAGAATGGTTGACGATGTTGTGCACTTGTTCGGCCTTGAACTCGTGAAGGATGGGGACAACGATGGCGCCATAGGTGAGTGTGGCCAAGAAGGCCACCGCCCAGTGTGCACTGTTGCGGCCGCAGATGGCAATTTTGTCGCCCGGCACTATGCCGGCCGTCTCAAATAAGATGTGAAGCTTTTCGATTTTGCGAGCCACGTCCTTATATTGAAGTGTCACGCCTTTGTAGTCGGTGAGTGCATTCAGGTCCCAATGCTCTACAATGCTTTTTTGAATCAGCCCGACGAAGTCTTCGTAATGGTATTCCATGAAGAATAAAAGTGGTTGGCGGCAAGTGGCGTGGAGGTGGCGATGGAAGAGGAAAAAGTGGGGCGCACTTGCCACGTCGCTTGCTCAAATTCTTTAGATATGTGCGAAAGTAATACATTTTCTTGACCCACGGAGAGAATGCGCGGCGAAACTTGCACATACAAGGGGATTTTTGTGTAATTTCGCCCCCGCATAGTGGCTCAATGCCCTTCAGTTCATCATTATGACCGGTCTCTCGTTGCCCAATCGGCAGTACAGGGGCCTAAGGATTACAACCTTATGAAACAAATTCTTCGTACGCGGTGGACAGTTGCCGCAGTTGTGGTAGGGGTTCTCCTGCTCGTAGCACTCTACTCTCTTTTTTCAAGTCTTACGGGGAGTGGGGAGCGCATTGTTTATCTGGACGACGATGACAATATCGACTCGGTTTACAACAAGGTGTGCAGCGACAGCCGTTTCCCGGCCAATTCCACTTTTCACCTTCTCACTTCTGTATTTCGTTATGACAAGCACATTCGCCCCGGCCGCTATGATGTGGGATCGGGTGCGGGTGCTTTGACCGTATTTCGCAACTTGCGCAACGGCAATCAGACGCCTACGCGTCTCACGATCCCCGTGTTGCGCACCACACGCGATTTGGCCGACTTGTTGGGCCGTGAATTGCACGCCCCGGCCGACTCTTTCTATGCGGCGTTGACCAACCCCGAATTGCTTTCGCTCTACGGAAAAACGCCGGAAACAGCAGTTTGCCTGTTTTTGCCCAACACCTACGAGGTGTATTGGACGCTTTCGCCCGCGGCGCTGTTGGCACGAATGAATCGTGAGAGCAAGGCGTTTTGGACACCGGAGCGCTTGGCCAAAGCGCAGGCCGACAGCCTCAACCCCGATCAAGTGATCACGGTGGCCTCCATTGTGGAGCAAGAGACGGCCTACAATCCGGAGAAACCGATGGTGGCTGCCATGTATCTCAACCGGTTGCACAAGCACATGCCGCTTCAAGCAGATCCGACGGTGAAATTTGCGCTCGGCAATTTCGGATTGCGCAGAATCATGAATGAACATCTCAAGGTGGACAGTCCGTACAACACGTACAAGCAGCCCGGTTTGCCTCCCGGACCCATTTGTATCCCCTCCATGTCGAGCATCAATGCCGTACTTGACCACGCGCATCATAATTATTTCTACATGTGCGCGAAAGAAGACTTCTCGGGAAGCCATAATTTTGCGGAAACGTACGGCGAACACCTGAAGAATGCCGCAAAATATGCGCAGGCTTTGAACGCGCGCGGCATTAAATAAGTGCCGCCGCCGTTCGCGCTTTGCCTATCGGCGCGTTTTCGTTTACCGACTTCGACGAGAATGAGCGTCCTGTCGGAATTGTCCCTTTCTTTCTCTCCTCTCACACGCTGAACTTTCCCCATGCACCGAATTTTCCTCTTGACTTTGTTGGCTGTCACCGCTCCCGGGGTGCTGTGCGCACAGACTGCGCGCCGTGCTCATCGCAGTGCGCCCCACCCTGCGGCCGATTCCATCACACTCATCGCAGATGCTTATGCCCACCGACTCGACAGTTTGTCGCGGGCGGCGCAAACACCGGCAGATGATAGCGACGACGTTCTCGAAAATCCGTATTATTTCCCGCTTTTTGCCGGGAATACGCTTTATGATGCGCAGCTTCATACGGCGTTGGGGAGTTTTTCCGGAGCGCAGACAGAAGTTTCCGGAGCGGTTTCGCGCGCTTTGCTTGACATTTATGGGCACCGCCCCGACCTCGTTTCGCGTGTTTTACCGATTGCTGCTGTGAGCAAATCGGAAAAGACGGCAGTAAAAAGGGACGTCACCCCTGCTCCTGTCGTAGCTCCGAAAGCACCGGCCGCTGCCCCCAATGTGCGCACCTGGACCGACGATGCGGCGCTGAATATCAAGGTGGAACGCCCGAACTTCTGGACTTTCAAGGGGAATTTCTCCCTGCAGTTCATGCAATATTATGTGACAGAAAACTGGTACAAGGGAGGAGAAGATCACAATTCGCTGTTGGCGTCGCTCAATGCCGAGGCCAACTATGACAACAAGGACAAGGTGACCTTCTCTAACAAGCTGGAAATGCGGCTGGGCTTCCAGTCTTCGCAATCGGACACGCAGCATGAGTATAAAACGAACGCCGACCAGATCAGATTGACCAACAAGTTGGGACTTCAAGCGGCGAAGCGGTGGTATTACACTGCGATGTTGCAATCGTGGACCCAGTTCTATCCGGGCTATCATGCCAATGATCCGCAAGTGTATTCCGATTTCATGTCGCCTTTTGAGTCGGTGCTCTCTTTTGGTATGGACTATAAGTACAAACAGGGGGCTTTTGAAGTGTCGGCCACGTTGTCGCCGATGGCAGCCGACTTCAAATACGTAGATCGTTTGGCGCTTGCGGGACGGAATGGCATCGATGCCGGAAAGCATTCGCGCTGGAATTTGGGTTCGACCGTGACGGTGAACACACGTTGGGAATTGATGAAAGGATTGCTGTGGACTTCGCGTTTTTATGCCTTCACCAGTTATTCTCGCGTCCAGGCAGAATGGGAAAACACCATTGCACTCAAGGTGAATAAGTACCTTTCTACGAAGATCTTCCTCTATCCGCGATTTGATGACGGAGTGAAGCGGAAACCCGGACAGAGTTTCTTGCAATTCAACGAATATCTTTCTGTGGGACTGGATTTGGGGTTCTGAAACCATCGTAACCCCATCTACGCTACTGCGGACAACAAAAAAACGGAGCAGGCATCCACCGATGTCTGCTCCGTTTTCGATTTGTGCGCTCTGCATGTTGCATGCAAAGACGCGCATCGCACTTGTGCTAAGTGCTTTACTTGTTGCGTTTTGCCTTGGCTTTTGCGTCGCCAAGTTCCACGGTGAAGGAACGATTGAGCCCACTTTGCGTTTTGGCACGGATCCAAAGCACGCGGTCGCTGCTTCTATTGGCCGCTTTCACGGCTTCTTCGAAGTCTTGCGTGGAATTCATCACGCGATCGTTCACTTGCGTGATGATAATTCCCTTTGTGATGCCGGCATCTTGGAGTTTTCCTGCTTTGATGCTGCTGACCACGAGTCCGTTTTTGAGCCCCAATTCATTTTTCTCCGCATCGGTGAGCGCGCGCAGGGCGGCCCCCATTGATTCTGTGTCTACGGTTTCGAGATTGGTGGTGGTTCCTTGTTCGTTGCGCAGGGTGAGTGTGGTGATGTGTTCCTTCTTCTTGCGCAGATAGGTGACTTTCACCATGTCGCCGGGGCGGTGCATGGCCACAATTTCCTGGAGTTGTCCGAATTTGTCGATCTTCTTACCATCGATGGCGGTAACGACGTCTCCCTTTTGGAGACCGGCTGCATCGGCTGCGCCGTCTGCAGTGACTTCAGCCACATAGAAGCCGGTCAACGTACCGAGATCAACATCTTTGCCCTTGTCTTTTTGTTCGTCAATGTAGTTGGATACAGAAGTACCGCGGATTCCCAGCAGTGCGCGCTGAACGACGCCGAATTCGCGCAGGTCTTTCACCACTTTGTTCATAATTGTGGTCGGAATCGCGAAACCGTAGCCGCTGTAGGAGCGCGTTTCCGAATAGATCATCGAGTTGATTCCGACCAATTCGCCCGCAGCATTCACCAGCGCACCGCCGGAGTTGCCCGGATTGATGGCAGCATCGGTCTGAATGAAGCTTTCAACCGGATTGGCAGACTGCATGGAACGCGCTTTGGCACTGACGATTCCGGCCGTAACAGTGGAGGTGAAACCGTAAGGATTGCCGATGGCCAAAACCCACTCGCCGACTTTGAGCTTTTCGCTGCTACCGACAGTGATGGGCTGGAGGTTTTTGGCTTCGATCTTGATCAAAGCGAGATCCGTGTCCTTGTCTTGTCCGATGATGCGGCCTTTATACTCGCGATTGTCGTTGAGTTTGACCAGAATCTCGTCAGCGTCTTTCACAACATGGTTGTTTGTCACGATATATCCGTCGGAAGTCAAGATCACGCCCGAACCTGCGCCGCTGCGTTTGGGAGCTTGACGCGGTTGTTGCTGGCGCGGTGTGCCTTGGCCGAAGAAGTCGCCGAAGAAGTCTTCGAAGGGATTGAAATACTGCACATTTTCCTGAGGCGCAGTGGAGGAAACTTTTATGTAGACGACTGAGTTGATGGCTTTGTCGGCGGCTACGGTCAAGTCAATCGGCTGGGCGGGCGTGCTTGCTTGGGCTGCAATTGAAACGGGGGAGGCCGCAACACTTTCTACGGCCATTGCTTTCGGAGCAGTCCCGATGGCTGCTGAAAGCATGAGAGCAGAAATGATTTTCATGTCCATATGTAAAGCTTGATTGGTTAGTTCTGGAGCAAAAGTAAGTTTTAGGCGAGCAAAAAGCAAGATGTGGAAGAAAAACGATCCAATCGTTTAAGTTTGATTTCATCCTTTTTGCGCGTGTGTTGTGCGATTCGGTAAGTTACAGGGAAAGGCTGTGAGAACCTACGTGGATCTATTCTTCCCACATGAGGTCGGACATCACGTCGTCGGAGACGAATATCCCTGAAGCGGTGAGACGGAGGTGATTGTCGGCGTCTAATTCCAAACGCCCTGCGTCTATGTGTGGACGGGCCATGCGGAGCAATGCACTTCGGCGAGATGCCGGGACTTCTTGGAGGGAAAGGCCTTCGCAAGTGCGAAGTCGGGTGCAGATGAGTTCGTCGTAGCATTCATCTGCACTGAGCTTTTCGAGGGTGTGCGGCACATCTGCGAAGGTTTTTGCGCGTCCGGCTTCCATATAGCGCCGTAAACTGTAGTCATTCACGCGTCTGCAATTTCTGCCGTCGTAGGAATGGGCTCCCGGTCCCAAACCGAGGTAGGGAATGCCGTGCCAGTAGGAGGAGTTGTGGCGCGATCGATAACCGGGACGCGCGAAGTTTGAGATTTCATACTGCTCAAATCCGGCGCATTGTGCGGAGGTGCAGAGCATTTGGAACATGGAAAGCGAAGTTTCTTCGTCGCATTCTTTCACTGCTCCCCGTTCCCGCGCATAATATAATGGAGTTCCCTTCTCGTACATGAGGGAGTAGGCCGAAAGATGGGTGATGGGCAGTTCGAAGGCCTGGGCTAATTCCTTATTCCAATCCGCCAATTGCTGTCCGGGTAGCCCAAAGATGAGGTCGATGCTGATGTTTTCTACTCCTTCGGCCCGTAGCAGGTCGATGGCTGCGAGGGCTTGTTGTGCTGTGTGCCGTCGATTGAGGAAACTAAGGCGTTTATCGTCGAAACTTTGCACGCCGAGACTGATACGGTTCACGCCGAGCTGCCGGAGATGGGCAACTTTTTGCTGAGAGATGTCGTCGGGATTCGCTTCGAAGGTGATTTCCGCATGGGGAGACAGCACGCAGTGGCGGTGAATAGCGGAAAAAACGGATTCCATTTCCTCGTTGTCGAGCTGTGAAGGGGTACCTCCTCCAAAGTAGAGCGTGGAAATGGGAGCGCCATTGTGGCGGAAAGCCAATTCTTTGGCGAGGGTGCGGACGAAAGCATCACGTTCCTCTTTGCCATGTACGGTGCTGTAGAAACTACAATAGACACACCGCTTTTCGCAAAAGGGAACGTGAATATATAAACCTGTGGGACTGTGTTGAGTTAGTCGATCCATGATTCCGGTAATTGCCGGCAGTTATAGCCCGATGCCATGATTTCGCCGTAGGCACCTGCACTTTTGAATGCAATGAGGTCGCCGCGCTGTGGAGATGGCATGGTATAGTCGGAAAGAAACACATCGCTGCTCTCGCAAATGGGACCTACGATGTCAAAACGGGCGCTGGGGGCTTCGGGGTGCGAAAGATTGCGCGCTTGGTGTGCGCTTCCGTAGAGAGCGGGGCGCAGTAAATCACTCATTCCTGCGTCGACGATGACGAAATCTTTTTTGTGTCCGTGCTTAACGTAGAGTACTCGGCTGATGAGCGCCCCACATTGTGCGACAATGGAGCGGCCGAGCTCAAAATGTACCTGTTGCCCGTCTCTTAATTGGAGATGATCCTTGAATATACGGAAATAGCTATCAAAATTGGGGATGGGGTTCGCCTCAGGTTGCGCGTAATCTACGCCTAAGCCCCCGCCGACGTTGATGCTCTCGGTTTTTATGCCCGCAGCATCGAGACGGTTCTGCAATTCGTTGACACGTTGTGCCAATTGTTCGAAGGGTTCGAGGTCGGTTATCTGGCTGCCGATGTGAAAATGCAGGCCAACATAACGCACAGCCGGCAATTCTTGGGCACGATGTATGGCAGGTAGCATGTCTTCCATCGCCAAACCGAATTTGTTCTCGTTGAGCCCGGTGGTAATCTTCGCATGGGTGTGCGCATCGACGTTGGGATTGATGCGAAAGGCCACATTGGCGATTTTCCCTCTTGCAGAAGCCAGCGCATTGATGACTTCCAGTTCGGGAAGACTCTCTACGTTGAAGCAACAGATCCCCAATTCAAGCGCAATCTCTATTTCTCTATCTGATTTTCCCACTCCGGCGAACACAATATCCGAAGGAGAGAAACCGCAGTCCGCGGCACGTTCTATTTCGCCTCCGCTTACGCAGTCTGCTCCGAGGCCGGATTCAGAAATGATGCGCAACACGCCCGGTGTGGCGCAGGCTTTCACAGCGTAGTGTACGTGAAAGTGTGGAGTATCGGCTGTGGCAGCACGAATGGCGGAAAGAGTTTGACGAAGTAGGGCTGAATCGTAAGTGTAAAAGGGAGTGCGGCGTGTAGAAAAGCGCTTCAGGTCCATGGGGAAGTGCGTTAGAATGAAAAGGTCGGCGCACCGAAATCGATGCGCCGCAATGAAATGAGTTTCTTATTTGAAGAGTCTTTGTTGTAATGCCTGCAGAGCGGCTTGTTTGTCGTCCATGCTCACCAAAAAAGAGATGTTGTGATCTGAACCGCCGTAGCTAATCATACGAACCGGTATGTCTTTCAAGGCCATAGTTGCCTCACTTTCGAAGCCTTCGTTGCTCCAACGCAGGTCGCCCACCACACAAATGATGCACATGTTCTCGTCTACCACTACGGTGCCCACTTCTTTGAGCTCGTCGACGATGGCTGCGAGCCGACTTGTGTTGTCGATGCTCAACGAAACGCCTACTTCGCTGGTCGTGATCATGTCGATTGGGGTGTGATACTTGTCGAAGACATTGAACACCTTGCACATAAAGCCGCAAGCCAGGAGCATGCGCGAGCTTACGATCTTGATTGCCGTGATATTGTCCTTTGCGGCAACTGCTTTAATCCCGCCGGTTTCCATTTCATTGTTGATGAGTGTGCCGGGGGCCGAAGGATCGAGAGTATTCTTGAGGCGAACGGGGACGCCTGCGTAACGTGCCGGTTGAACGCAGGTGGGGTGAAGGATTTTAGCTCCGAAATAGGCCAATTCTGCGGCTTCTTCGAAATTGAGCTGGCGCACAGGCGTTGTTCCCTCCACAAAACGCGGGTCGTTGTTGTGCATTCCGTCGATGTCTGTCCAGATCTGGATTTCGTCGGCACGAACAGCGGCGCCGATCAGCGAAGCTGTGTAGTCAGAACCACCGCGTTGCAGATTCGATACTTCCCCGTCTGCGTCTCGACAGATGAAGCCTTGTGTGATATAAATGTCGTAACCGGGATGCTCACGGAGGAGTTCGTCAAGATGCTCACGGATGTAAGCTGTGTCAGGTTCCCCGTTGCGATCCAAACGCATGTAGTCTAAAGCCGGAAGCAGCACGGCTTTGATGCCTTGTTCCTTGAGATACTCCGTAACCATGTTAGTACTCATGATTTCTCCTTTGGAGAGAATCTCTTTTTCTACCACTTCGTCAAATTCGCGTGTGCGATAATCGTGAAGTTCCAGGAAGATTTCGTCGAGTAGGTGGCGCACACGATCTTGTGTATCGCTCTTTTCGAAGAGTTCCGGCAGGTGGCGGCGATAGGTGTTGTGGAGAAGGTTGATCACATTGCTGGCACCTTCAGGATTGGCTTTGCTGAAATAGTCAGCGATCTCCACCAAACTGTTGGTGGTGCCGCTCATGGCCGAGAGTACTACGATTTTGGGCTCGCCATCTTCGGTGATCAGTCGGCACACGTCCTTCATGCGTTCGGGAGTGCCCACTGAGGTGCCACCAAACTTGTAGATTTTCATGCTTATGTTGCGTTAAGGGTCAATAGAGTTGTTGTTGGAGATCGAGGATCGGCGGGGCGACGGTCGGATCTATATTATATTGTGCCGAAATGTCCGTTATCTTACCCTCGGCACACTGGATTACTCGACCCGGATAGCGTGTCAGGAAACCGGCATTGTGGGTTACCATCACAACAGCCGTACCTGCCGTGTTGAGTGCGCGGAGCAATTCCATGATTTGCGTACCGGTCTCTTGATCTAAGTTACCCGTCGGCTCATCGGCCAGGATCAATTTCGGATGGTTGAGGAGTGCGCGCGCGATACCCACGCGTTGACGTTCGCCACCCGAAAGTTCATGAGGATAGCGTCGACGTTTATCCGCCATGCCGACTTGTTCCAGCACTTCGACGATACGTTTTCGGCGCTCTTTCGCATCTTTCCATTCCGTGGCGCGCAGAGCGAAGTCTAAATTGTATTCTACGTCTTTGTGTGCCAGGAAAAGACTTTCTTGAAACACGATGCCCAGTTGTCTGCGGAGGGCTTGCACGGCTTTGGCACGTGCTTTTTTCAGATCGCACCCGAGCACATTGAGGCGCTCGCCCTTGCTTTCCAATTCGCCGTAGAGCATTTTGAGCAACGTGCTTTTCCCACTGCCCACACGCCCAACGACGTAAACGAAGTCCGATTCGTTTACGCAGAGGTGTACGTTGTCCAGAATCGTACGTCCGTCAATAAATACTTTTGCGTTGTGAAGGTCTATGAGCATGCCGAAGATCTATGATGTTGCAACGGAGCGACCGCCCGAAATTTCCGTCCGCAACTTACCTATTGGGCGTCGAATGGAAATAACCGGTGCCGATCTGCTTACAATTGCTGCAAAAATAGCCATTATCTTCGACATATCCGTGTGTATGAGTCTTTTGTTTTGCGAAAACACGCGAAAAGCGATAAGGGCCTCCGCTCGTTGGGGAACAAAAGTGCGCGCGCCAATCTCAATCGACGGTGGGCGATGTGTGTTTGAGCCAATCGGCTACGACAAACGAGCTGCCTCCCACGAAAATTGTGTCGTCCTCTTTGGCTGACTTGAGGGCGGATTGCACCGCTTCCGGAACATGGGAATAGACAGTGCCCGATAGTCCAAAGGATGCGGCGGCCTGTCGGAGTTGCTCTGCGGGTAAAGCACGTTTGATTTCCGCATTTGTAAAATAGTAGGTTGCGGATTTAGGGAGCAGTGGGAGTATTTCTGTTAAATCCTTGTCTGCGCAGACACCAATTACGAGATGTAGTTGAGAATGCAGGGATTCTAATTGCGGAGTGAGGCTACTCCATGCATCAGCATTGTGTCCGGTGTCTAAAATCAGGCGAGGATGCGTTTGAGTTTCCTGCCATCTTCCGCACAGTCCGGTACTTTCTATTACTTGGGAAAATGCTTTTTGGACAATTTCTGGCGTCAGCTTCTGAAATACGTCCTTCGGTAAGTGAGCTATTGCTGAAAGTAAGGTGCGAGTATTGTATATCTGGTAGGCACCGCCCAGTTCCCCCATGACTGCTCCCCAGTCTTTAGTTATATAGTGGTATTTCCCGTCCACATATTCGGCTTCCACTACTCTACTCTCTTCTTCCGACCAGAAGATGGGGGCATTGACCGAAGCGGCCGCCTGCGCAAAAACTTTACGCGTGCCGGGTGTCGTTTGTCCCACCACAACAGGAATGCCCGGTTTGATGATTCCCGCTTTCTCCGCCGCGATTTTCTCAAGACTGTCCCCGAGAAATTGCGTGTGATCGAGTGAGATGTTGGTAATGACGCACAGTTCCGGCGAAATGATGTTCGTGCAGTCCAGTCTACCGCCCATTCCGACTTCTATTACGGCAAAATCCACTTCTTCCTCGGCAAAGTAGGCGAAAGCCAAGGCCGTTGTGAGTTCAAAAAAGGAAGGGGCCAGCGGTTCGAAGAAGGAACGTTCTTGTTCCACGAAGTCGACGACGCGTTGGCGCGGGATGGGGCGACCATTCACGCGGATGCGTTCGCGGAAGTCGACGAGGTGGGGCGAAGTGTAGAGGCCTACACGATAGCCAAGCCCTTGAAGCAGCGCCGCCAGCGTGTGTGAGGTCGAGCCTTTCCCGTTGGTGCCCGCAATGTGGAGGCTGCGGAACTTGCGGTGCGGGTGTCCGAAATGTTCGTCGAGGGCGTGCGAGGTGGAAAGCCCGGCCTTATAAGCACCTGCCCCGATGTTTTGAAACAACGGGGCAGCGTGATAGAGATAATTGAGGGTCTCTTCGTAGGTCATAATCAGCTGAAATAGGAGCGGAACGATTGGAAAATCTTGTCCTTGATGCTCTTGTTGGGCTTCAGGTTGTCGCTGTCTTTCATCTGCTCAAAGGCTTTCTTCTCGTCTGCCGAGAGAGTTTCGGGTACATAGACGCTCACATTGATCACAATGTCGCCGCGTCCGTAGCCATATCCTTGCAGAGCAGGCAAGCCTTTGCTGCGCAAGCGCATGCGCGTGCCGGGCTGAGTGCCGGGTTTTATGTGTACGCGTGCCTTGCCTTCGAGGGTGGGCACTTCGACCGTGTCGCCCAATGCTGCCTGACTCACGGTGAGCAGCAGGTTGTAAATCAGATCATTGTCGTCGCGGATGAAGTGTTCGTGAGGAATCTCCTCAATGAGCACCTGAATATCGCCGGGCACACCGTTGTGCTTGGCAGCGTGGCCCTTTCCGGGGACGTTGAGCACCATGCCCTCGGCTACACCTGCCGGAATGTTGACTTCCACAACCTCTTCGCCCTGGACTGTTCCCTCGCCGTGGCACTTTGTGCAGGGATGAGTGATGATTTTTCCCTCGCCGTGGCACGTAGGACAAGCCACTTGTTGCTGTACGGTGCCGAAGATGCTGCGAGCGTTGCGCACCACATAGCCCGATCCGTGACAGGTGGAGCAGGTTTCTGCGGCATGTCCCGCTTCGCTGCCACTGCCGTGGCACGCATCGCAGGTCACTTGCTTCTTAATTTTGAATTTCTTGGTCACACCCGTGGCGATTTCCTCGAGTGTGAGGCGGGTTTTAAGCCGCAAGTCGCCGCCGCGATATTGTTGCGGAGCCGGCTCTTCTGCACCAAAGCCGCCGAAACCGCCGAAACCGCCGCCCATTCCACCGAAAATGTCGCTGAAGTGAGAGAAGATATCGTGGATATCTGTGAAACCTTGGCCGCCGCCGAAACCGCCTTGTCCGTTTACGCCCTCTTTTCCGAACTGATCGTAGCGTTGGCGCTTCTCGGGGTCGCGCAGTACTTCATAGGCTTCTGCGGCCTCTTTGAATTTCTCCTCGGCTTCTTTGTCGCCGGGGTTCTTATCGGGGTGATATTTCATGGCCACCTTGCGGTAAGCCTTTTTGATTTCGGCATCGCTTGCCCCTTTGTCGACGCCTAATATTTTATAGTAATCAAGATCTGCCATGTTGTCGTTTGATGTTGTTGTTGTGTAGCTCAATTCCTCGGTCTGCTTTTCTCAGATTGAGCGGCGCACGTCAAAAATGCCCTGAGGTGCTTGTGCAGAGGTGGAATTTGACTCAGAAGTTGCGAGCGCGCGAGTTGCTGTGGCGGCCTTGTTGCAGTGCAGTGGCCGACGGGGCTCACTGTCCCACCACAACCTTGGCGTGACGAAGCACTTTGTCGTTGAGCAGGTAGCCGGTTTGCACGCAGTCTATGACGTGGTTCTTCTTTTCCGTCTCGTCTGTGGGGAAAAGTGCCACGGCTTCGTGGTAATCGGTGTCGAAGGAGGCATTGTTCGTGTCCATCTTCTTGAGACCTTGTTGCTCGAGGGTGCGGTGCAACTTCTGGAAGATGAGCGACAAGCCTTCGCGGAGCGTGTTCACATCGTCGCTTTGTGCCATGTTGGTCTCGGCACGTTCCATGTCGTCGAGGATGGGAAGCAGCTGTTCGATCACTTTTTTTCCGCCGTTGAGCACCAAATCCGTATGCGTGGCCATGCTATGTTTGCGGAAGTTCGCAAAGTCGGCGGCCTGACGCAGAATTTTGTCTTTCAATTCTGCGATTTCGGCCTGAGCTGCTGCGAGTTGCTCTTCCACACCGGGAGTGGCGTCGGCAGCTTCCTGTGCTGTGTCCTCGCTCTCCGGAGTGGGGGCCTCGGTTGTGCCCTCGGTTGCGGGAATGTCTTGAACTTGTTCTTCGGTTTGAGTGGTATTGAGGTCCTTTTCTTCCATAATTGTATGATTCGTTTGACCCTCTTTCGTGCAATTTCTGTGCCGAAAGAGGGTCAAAGTGTCAATAGATCAATGTGTAGTGCGATGTATTGAGAGATTTCTGTCGATTATTCTTCGCCATAAAGCTGGGCGCGCAGGGCTTTGATGCGATCGTCGTGCATATAGTTCTCGTAGCTCATGAGTTTGTCAATGGTGCCGTTGGGCGTCAGCTCAATTACGCGATTGGCGACGGTGTTGATGAACTCGTGGTCGTGGGAGGAGAAGAGAATGTTGCCGCGGAAACCCTTCAAGTTGTTGTTGAACGCCTGGATCGACTCCATGTCGAGGTGATTGGTGGGGGTGTCGAGAATGAGACAGTTGGCATTACGCAGTTGCATGCGGGCTATCATGCAGCGCATCTTTTCGCCACCCGAAAGTACGTTGACTTTCTTGAGGATTTCTTCGTCTTTGAAGAGCATGCGGCCGAGGAAGGCTTTGAAATACACCTCGTTGCCTTCGCCATATTGCGAAAGCCAGTCGAGCATGTTCAGGTCGCAATCGAAGAATTCTGTGTTGTCGAGAGGCAAATAAGCGGTGGTGATGGTCACACCCCAGCTGTAGGTGCCGGCGGCAGCTTCCTGGTTGCCGTTGATGATCTCGAACAGCGCAGTCATGGCGCGAGGGTCGTGGCTGATGAACACCACTTTTTCTTCCTTCTCAATCTGGAAGTTGACCTTGTCGAAGAGCACAGTGCCGTCGTCGGCAACGGCTTTGAGGTCTTGCACCTCGAGAATTTGGTTGCCGGGTTCGCGGTCCATCTGGAAAATGATGCCGGGATAGCGACGGGTAGAGGGCTTGATTTCTTCGACGTTAAGCTTTTCGAGCATCTTTTTGCGCGAAGTCGTCTGACGGCTTTTTGCCACGTTGGCAGAAAATCGGCGGATGAATTCTTCCAATTCTTTCTTCTTTTCCTCGGCCTTTTGGCGTTGGTTTTGTGCCTGGCGCAGGGCGAGCTGCGAAGATTCGTACCAGAAGGAGTAGTTGCCCGAGAAGAGAGTAACTTTACCGAAGTCGATGTCGACAGTGTGGGTGCAAACCTGGTCAAGGAAGTGGCGGTCGTGCGAAACAACCAGCACGGTGTGTTCGAAGTTGCCGAGGTAGTCTTCGAGCCATTCGACGGTTTCGAGGTCAAGGTCGTTGGTCGGCTCGTCGAGAAGGAGATTGTCGGGTTCGCCGAACAGGGCTTGCGCCAGCATCACGCGCACTTTTTGTTTGTTAGACAGTTCGCCCATGAGTTTACCGTGGAGGTTCTCTTTGATGCCCAGCCCCGACAGCAGTGTGGCTGCGTCGTTTTCGGCGGTGTAGCCCCCGATGGTGGCAAACTTGTCTTCCAATTCGGCCACTTTGATGCCGTCTTCGTCGGTGAAGTCGGCTTTGGAGTAGAGCTCATTGCGCTCTTGCATGATTTGCCACATCACGGTGTGACCCTGAAGCACCGTGTCGAGCACGGTTTGATCGTCGAATTTGAAGTGGTCTTGCGAGAGCACCGACAAGCGTTCGCCGGGGCCGAGTTCCACCTTGCCCTTGGTGGGCTCGAGCTCGCCACTGATGGCTTTGAGCAGGGTGGATTTGCCGGCACCGTTGGCGCCAATGATGCCGTAGATGTTGCCGTTCGTAAATTTCATGTTCACATCCTGGTAGAGAATGCGCTTGCCGAACTGAACGGCTATGTTGGAAAGTGTGATCATTAGGGAGTTATAATGCTTTTGTGGCGACAAAGATACGACTTTTTTCGCAGAACTTGCCCTTTGCCGGGTGGGACGGTGCAAAAGGCGGGACGTTTTCCTGAATTACGCGGGGTTTTCGCATATTTCTTCCCTGTTTTTGAGACCATGTTTGGGCGAAACAGCGAGAGGGTGGAAAGAGCGGGCACATTGTGTGCCGGGCTTGAATGAAGCGAGGGGCTGATCGGCCGGAAAGGGGGAGACTGAGGGAGGAAGCGCGCGACCGGAAGGGATGCGCAGGGGGGGGAGGGACAAAAAAACTCCCCGTACCGGTGGGCGGTGCGGGGAGTGTGATCGATGGCGGGGAGCGGAGTGGAAAAAGCCTCCGCCAATGATGGTGCTACAGGTCGCTGATCAGCTCTTCGTAGGTCTTGTTGGGATCGAAAATCGCCATTTCGTCGTGGGCGGGCCAATAGAAAACGTAGAGTTCGACGAACCGATCATAGAAGATTTCGATGGCATCGTTGGGAAGTACGTTCTTGAGCAGACCATTTTGCACGTTGTCGAAGGCAATGTCGCGCGTGGTGCCTTCAAAACAGATACTAACGATCATGGCTTGGCGGGTGCGTGTGACATCAATCACCTGCATTTCGTTCTCGTCGACGGGGAAAAGATCGGCCAGACTCATTTCGAACTCAAAGGCTTCGCGTGCCAATTGGTTTTCGCCCTTCTTGTCGATGAGTCGCTGCCAGAGTTCGCCGGCATCGTCGTGTGTGGCATTGACCCGGTCGAGGGTTTCGGGCAGGTACCCCTCCGCTTTTTCTGAGCAGGGGGTGAAATGAAACTGAGTGTCGGTGTCGTTCAGGCTGTAGCTGTAGGTGGAGAAATCGAAAATCTCGTCGCGCCCGAATTGTGTGCAGATGACTCGCCTGTTGCTCGCACGGAATGAAATGCGCGCGTGGCGATAAGGATGAAGTGCGGAGCCGTTGAGCACGAACTCGGTGATGGTGTAATATTTGGGCGTGAGTATGCCTTCCGGACTGCGGGTCGGTTCGCGAATAATCCAAAGTGAGCGGCCGTTTTCGGGCGTCTCCCCTACTCTATGCCAGCAGCTGACGGGACCGAGACGGAGGTGAGAGCCCATGCGCGGGTTGTGTTCGGCGTTGGGATTGCTATATTCGCCGATCATCAGCTCGGCCAGTTGCACGTAGTAGCAACGCGACAGGAGTTCGTCGCTCTGATTGGGAAGGCGATCGGCGAGGATCGGATAAATGTTGCGGCCGTAGCGACGAGGATAGTGATTGGACAGATGGGTGTCGAGGGCTTCGAGCGCTTGGATGAGTTGTGGAATCTCATTCTCCTTGCCTTCGAAGTTGCCGACGGCTTTGATGAAAAAATGGGCCAGCACAAGGCTGAGCCAGGAGAAGGCCGAGGTGCGAGCCTGCAGCAGATTTTCCAAATCTTCGCGTTGTTCCTTCGGAAAATTGGGCGGCACCGTGCCGGACGACAGGAGGGTGACCCATTCGCAGGCCGAAGTGAGCGAGCGCGGGGCTTGCGATTGCCAGGCGTCGTAGAGCATTTGCGCAATGCCGAACTGTTGCGGGAGCGTGCGGAACATTTCATCACTCATTTCGTAGAAGTTGATGAGGTTGTCGCAAATGTTGTCGAGTGTGCTGGGCGTGGCGGCATAGCCAATCTCCCCGACGTCTGCATAGCGTGACAGCGTTTTTTTGCTTAGCTTCAAGTGGAGCTCCAGCTTGTTCAGGCTGGGGGCAAAAAAGTGCTGACGCAGTGCGGATTGCAGTGCGACAAATCGTTCGGTTTGTTCGGGGGAGAGCCGCAATTTGGCCATATTGTGTAATATATGTTGTTGAATTGTGGAGCAAAGATACTATATCGCGGCGTTGGGATGGAATATATAGATGACATTTCACGGAATTCGGCGGCGAATGTGTCGTGATGTTGTATTTGTGACACAATGTAATTTCTCGGTAGTGGTTTTGTCTGTCGGTTTTTGTCGGGGGTGGTGAAGACAAGTTGTCTTGGCTGTTGATACTCCGAGCTGAGGTTTTTCAAATCGAGACGGTATCGTGCGTGCAGTGGGTAGAAAGCACAGTGAGATACGTTTTTTTCATGAGATGTTTCGCCTGAATAGGCCACGAGTCTGCATTGGTTTTGCGTGAATGGTGATGAAATCAATTCTGTATGTGTTATTTTTGTGTCTTTATTTGCGGTTCGTGACACAATTTGCAGGGATGATGCGTTTTATTGGCCTGTTTTCTTTCGCTAGCTTGTTCTTCTATTTACTTTTGCGCTATAATTAATTCTCCCGTGACGCGATACACAAAACCATGTGGGCAGTTGATCGGACTTTGTTTCATCTTTAAATTCCAGCATTATGGGACTCTTTGATATTATCGTAGGTGCCGCTCAAATCATCACTCATGTGGTTGACAGCATTGACAATGACGATGAATAGGTGTTGAGCCTTTTCCAAAAGAACAAGTCGGTAGTTCAAGAGATTTGAACTACCGACTTCTTTTTGTGCTGGTGTAAGTCTTGAACTACACCCGTTCAATCAGCGCAACGGCGTGGGCGGCCATGCCTTCTTCGCGGCCGACGAAGCCCATGCGCTCACTTGTGGTGGCTTTGAGCGAGACCGCATCGAGATCCACGCGCAATAGTGGGGCGAGAACGGCTTTCATGGCGTCGATGTGGGGATTGATTTTGGGACGCTCCGCACAAACTGTGCAATCTACGTTGCCTACGCGATAACTGTGTTGAGCTAAGAGATCGACGGTGCGACTTAACAGCACTTTGCTGTCGGCGCCTTTGTATTCGGGCGCAGTGTCGGGGAAGTGGTAGCCGATGTCGCGGAGATTGGCGGCGCCAAGCAGCGCATCGCAGATGGCGTGAATGAGCACATCGGCGTCGCTGTGGCCGAGGAGCCCGAGTGTGTGCTCAATGTGCACACCGCCCAGCCACAAATCGCGACCTTCGACGAGACGATGTACGTCGTAACCGTAACCTACTCTGATGTTCATGTCAAGATGAGGGAATTGGGAGTGAATGATTAGCGACTCTTACCCATCAATTCGCGGAGACCGTCCATGTCAAAGGCCAGAGAGACGCGAAGAGTTTGGTCGAGAGGATTGGAAGGTGTGGTGGCGACGACGTAACCGGCGTCGATGCTGAGCACATTCATCTTGAAACCGGCGCCGAAAGTGAAATATTTTCGATTGCCCTGCGCTTCACTTTCGTGATGGTAGCCGGCGCGGAGGGCAAACTTGTCGTTGTAGGTGTACTCCGCACCCACACTCCATAGTATTTCTTCCAGCTCACCTTTGAAACCGCGTTCGCTGTCGTTGAAACTCTTGAACATGCCCGAGATGGGTGAGATGTCATAGTGATCTTTGCGGATGCGCTGTTGGTAGTCTTCGTTGCTTTCGTTGTCTTGTCGCAGCGGAATGGAGGGAACGAGGAGTTTGTTGGCATCTGCCGTGATGGAAAAGCGATTGAACTCGTTGACCGGAATGAGCAAATTGGCACCGAGGCGCAGATTGGTGGGGATGAAGTAGGAATACTCCGAACCGAAGTTGATTTTCGAACCGATATTGCTCACATTCAAACCAAGTGCGAGGTTACATTCGCGGGAGCCGATGTTCACATAGTTGTTCCAATACATGGCTACATCGGCGGCAAAGGCCGATCCCGGGGTGACTTCGTTGGAATAGTGGCCGGTGAGATCTGAATACATGTAGCGCATGGCCACGGCTGCCGAGAAGCGTTCGGAAAGCATGCGTGAATAGGCCAAATCTACAGCAAATTCGTAGGGACGGATGCTTCCGCTGTTGTTTTGCAGGGGGACTTCGCCGACAGTAAAGTATTTGATCGAGCCGGAGAGGGCTTGGTAATCTCCAAGACGCGAATAGCCCACGGCATTCACCAAGGCTATGCCCTCGGTAAGTTGGCGAAGCCAGGGCGTATAGTTGAGAGAAACGCCGGCCCGCGAGATGGTGAAGGGATATTTTGCGGGGTTCCAGCTTTGAGAGTTCACATCCGGATCGGTTGCTGCGCCGATGTCGCCGAGTGCAGCGGCGCGGGCGTCGGAAGCAATGGTTTGGGAAATCACAGCCGTGTAGACCGGATTGAATTTGTCGCGGATGTCATCGGCTGCATGGGCGATGCCGGTTGCGGCGACGAGGAAAAGGGGAAGAAAGATGCGTTTCATTGAATGAATAGGCCCGAGGGCTTGATTAGGGTCTGACGATAATGAGTTTTTGGGTCGCGTGTTGGGATTTTTTGCCGGGCACATTGATCGTGGCCTTCACCACATACACGCCTTCCGCCGCGGGTGCGCCGCCATTTGTGCGGAGATTCCAAGCGACAGCAGAGGTTCCTGATTTTGCGACAACGGAATTATGTTTAGTCCACACCGATTTTCCGGTGCGATCAAACACTTCCCAGAGGATATTGGCCTCATTTTCTCCCACGGAGGGGAAACCGGCCACAAAAGTTGTGTGCGTTGAGGCGGGATTAACCGTGGAATAGACGCGAGTGGCCTGCCCTACTCCATCAGAAACGATGAAACCCAGTCGTTGTGTGGTGGAGTTGTTGTTGACATCCCAAACGCGGAGGGTCATGGTGTGGAGACCCGGGGTGAGTGTCGGGAGGCGGTAGACGAGTTGCCCGCTATTGTAAGAACCGGGGGCGTAGGTGAAATAGTCGTTCAGGCTGGTAGTGTTCGACAAATCGTCGTCGAGCGTGAGTTCGATGTCGTGACCGATGCTCGTTCCAGCGATGTTGATGCCGGCGTCGTCGGAGATGTCGGCTATCAGTGTCGGATTGCGGTTGACGACTCCGTATTCCGGCGTCTCGACTTCGTTGAGATAAGCCACCACTTTGGGGGCAAGGGTGTCGGGACTGGCTTGTTCGGCGGTGCCGTTGAGGTGGAAACCCGAATTCACGCCGTTACATTCCGTCTGTTTGTCGTCGCTTACGGCATAAAAGCTGATTTTTGCAGCATCGTCACTATAACTAATGTCGCGTGGAATGGAGGCGGTAATCGTGAAATGTCCATTTTCGACGCGAGTCGTCCCACGAAATACACGATGCCCGTGCATGGTGAAAGTCAGTGGGCTTCTTCCGATTCGCCCAGCGCTGCCGTCATTGTCTTTGCAGGTAAGCGTTTCGTTGCGGTCGTAGATTTCTGCGGAAAGCGTTCCGTTAAACGTCTGATCTACCGCACCATTTCCGTTCGAATCCTCAACGTGTCCGGAAAATTTCACCACTTGTCCGGCCGAAAGACGGATCGCTGATGTGGAAGTCACCGCTTTTCCGTCAATACTGTCGAGCACTGCGGTGCCGGTGGGCACCGCGAGCGAAATAGCCGGGTCGCCGAATAGCACATATTTCATCTTATTGATCGTGAGATCGGATTGCGATGAAATCAATTCGTTTTTTGCCTGGCGCAACGCCTCTCCCATAGTCGTAAGTCGGCCGTTGGTGTCTCGTGTGAACAGGCGTTTGCAGAATTCAATGTTGAGTGCATTGTTTTGCGTGGCGTAAACGGCACGTGTTGCGCACATGAAGGCCACAGCACCCGCATTGGGACGGAAGAGAAATACGTCGGCGAGATTATTTTCTTTGGAATCGAAGGGATAGATCTCGCAAGAAGCCAACACCCACAGCCCCAGGTGGGGAGCAGAATAGCGTTTGAAGTCGTCGAGCACGAGAGTTTTCTCGTTCGATATCACGGTGGGTGATCCGTGACCGCTGTAGTTGAACAGCGCTGCCCCCGAAGCAATGGACTGTTGGATGGAGGTTGTGGCTGCCGGATAGGTGAGACTGGTCGCTCCCGGCACGCGCGTGTAGTAATCCCAGTAGACTTTGTCGATGGTGAAGCGCTTTTTGCCGCTTTGCGCGATCGTTTTGCTCACACGTTCGGCATCTTCGGCGTGCTCATTGGAGTCGCCGTCATCGGCCATCATGACAATTCTATTTTTCCAAGGGCCCGCGTCTTCGTTTTTGAGGTAGCGTTCCACTTTGTCCACGAAAATCTTGGCCTCCTCCTCGGTGGTGCAGACCATACGGCCGGTAGAGAGATCTACTTTTTCGGAGTAGATGTATTTTCCCTCGCCGTCATCGAGCAGAGCATAGAAGTCATCGGTCACAAAACTGCTGACGGTGCCGATGCTTTGCGTGGAGGCGTCGTATTCGTAGGCCAGCAAGTAGTCGTCGACATTGGCATTTTTCCATTCCTCCGTGACGAAGCGGTTGTCCCAGGGGCTTTTTCCCATCAAGAGCAGGTAGCGGGGCGCCTTGTCGGGAGTGGCGGCACGGTCATAGAGCATTTTCAAATAGCGGCGCAGCGCATTGGCATCGGGGGTGCCGGACGAGAACTCATTGTAGAGCAAGTTGGCCGGAACCACTTTCACACTGAGACCGCGTTGGCGGTGGAGTTCGGCGAGTCGCTCCGCTTGGGCGGTGAGCTTTCCCCCGGTGGGCACAGCAATGATGTAGTCGATGTCGTGATCGGCATGCAAATTCTGATTGGGCACGCCGCCGACGGATTCCGGTTGGGGGTATTCACGGCCGGTATCGAAGATGACAAAACGGCGCTGGGGAGTGTCGGTGGTGAACGAACCTTTCCCGTTGCCTTCTTGGGCAAGCGTGAGGGCTGCCGTGGGACTACCCATTTGTCCGATGCGCCATACTTGCGTGTTCTCCCCTACTCCACTGACTTGTAGCGTTGTGGTCACATCTGTTTGCGGAGAGAAACTATAGGGTTGATCCGTTACGGTGAGCAGACGCGGATAGTTGATGGTGATATAGTCCAGTCGCGCGTGGTTGCCTTGGGTGGTAACCATGTTGATGGTGTTGGTACCGGGCAAAACGGGGTGTTCAAACACCGAAGTGTTCGCGCGGGCCGATTCGGTCAGGCTGTAATAGGAACCGATGGCCGCGCGTCCGAGTTCCGCGCCGTTGAGTTTGAACTCGGCAGTGGTGGTCCCTGTTGCCGAAGAGGCCCCCCATGAGATTTCTACGGGCAGTGCGTCGGCAGAGGTGGTGTCCAGATCCGGAACGTCGAGCTTGAAGTTGCGCGAATTGCCTTGTGCAAAGTCATGACCATCGAAGAATCGGCGTCCTCCTTCGTAGAATCCGGCTTCGTCCTTGTCGAGTGTCACAGCATAGGGCACGGTGTTTCGAGTGGCTTGGCCGTTGGCCGCTACAGCGGGGAGCTGTTCGACGGTGAGCGGGGATTCACCTTCGGTGATGAAGTAGTAGGAATAAGCGGAATAGTTGTTTTGGTTGAGCGTCCAGCGTTTCCGGTAGTGATCGTATATGCGGCGTGTGGTGCCTTCGGCCCAGAAAAGTATCTTCCCGTCGTTGCGGAGCGTCGGCACCTCTGTCAGGTCATCGGCTACGCGTTTCGAATCTATTGCTGCCGATTCTGCCCCGAAAGCAAGCACTTCGTTTTGTTGCAATCCGCCGTATCCGTAAACTTTGACGCGCTCGGGAGAATTAAATCCCAGTTTTCGCAGAAAAGTTGGGGTGATTTGGTAAATTCCCTCCTGTTTTACGCGGATTTTCGCCCACTTTCCTTGAGCCAATACGGATTGTGTGGTCCATCTCTCCGCGGCGTCTGTTTGTCCGCGGGTGGCACGCGGAGCTGTATGGAGGGGCATTGCGCGAAGTTGGCAGGAAGTGACATACTTCCATTGTCCTTTGTGCCAAACAAAGGGGCAGAAGCTCACGGCAAGCACGGGTTTGCCGCGATCGGTGAACCGTGTTTGTCGGATGAGTGGCGAGGTGGGGGCACCGAGTTGGCGGCGGAGTGTGGGAACGAGTCTGCGTTCGGCCGAAGTCAGTGCGCGGTATTCCGGAAAAAGGAGCTCGATGCGGTAAGTATCGGCGATTTGCTCAGGGCGCAGCTCTTGGGTGAAGACAGGTAGGCTGTCAACGACTGCACACTGTTGGGAAGTGATATGGTAGAAGGCTTGCTCGTCAGCCACAGCGGGGAGCGTGGTCAGGGAAGCCAGCAGGAGGAATGAGCGAAGGAGAGGCATAGTCGTAAGCTAATGGGAGAGCCGGGCAAATGTCTTCTTTATTTTGTCTTGAAAGAGAGGACACATTCGCCGTTCAAGTAAGTTTCCACGCGTTTTTCCGGGTGGATGAGCAGCTGTGTGGCCGGCGCTCCGAGCAATAGGAGGTCGCCGTTGCGGACGGTGTGGTAATTGCTGAGGTGGGCTATGAGATGATCGGCGTCAAACCGCAGGGCGCTTCCGAGTCCGTTCAGTTGTTCCTGCCCGTCGACGCTGAGCGAGAAGGAGCAGGCAGCCAATTGATCGCGGTCGATGGGGAGATAGCGACCAGTGGGCAGCGCGTTGTCGAATCCTTGTGTTGCGGCAAAGGACAGCTCACTGTCGGCCGATTGACCATTGGGGGCAAGGGGCACGGAAAAATGAGGGATGACGGTGGCTGCGTCGTAGTAGCGATGTGCAAAACGCTTGGAGATGCTGCGGCCGAGGCGGCAGATGCGCACCGCAAGGTAGAGACTGACCGATGCCGGATTGGCGAAATCGGGGAGGAAGAGGGGGCGCTCGTTGCGAAGTTGAGCCGTTTCGGGCAAAAAGTCGTAGCGCGGTGTGACTGTTTTGTCTATTAACGCAGAATCACCGTAATTATTGCGTACGATGATGATATTCATAAGATCGAGTTGGAGATCTCACGCCAAAAAGCTCCCCGACGCGATGAGCATCGCAGCCGGAGAGCTTCTGAGCATGTGGAGTGAATTAGAATTGTGCGGACTTGGGGGTGCGCGGGAAGGGAATCACGTCGCGGATGTTTTGCATACCGGTGACGAAAAGCATGAGGCGTTCGAAACCGAGTCCGAAACCGGCGTGAGGACAGGTGCCGTATTTGCGGATGTCGAGGTACCACCAGATGTCTTTGTGGGGCACTCCCATTTCTTCTGCACGCGCCACGAGGGTATCGTAGTCTTCTTCGCGGACAGAGCCGCCGATGATTTCACCGATTTGCGGGAAGAGAACGTCGGTGCCTTGCACGGTCTTGCCGTCTTCGTTGGTCTTCATGTAGAAAGACTTGATCTCTTTCGGATAATCGATCATGATGACGGGTTTTTTGAAGTGCTCTTCCACGAGATAACGCTCGTGCTCGGAGGCTAAATCGCAACCCCAATAGACGGGAAACTCGAATTTCTTGCCTTTGGCAATGGCTTCTTCGAGCAAACGAATGCCTTCGGTGTACGGCAAGCGTACGAATTCGGTGTCGATCACGGAGTGTAGACGATCGAGCAAGGTGTTGTCGATCATCTTGTTGAGGAATTCGAGATCGTCTGCGCAGTGTTCGAGGGCCCAGCGCACGCAGTGTTTGATGAAATCCTCTTCGAGATCCATCAATTCAGTGAGATCCATGAAAGCGACTTCGGGTTCGATCATCCAGAACTCCGCAAGGTGGCGCGGGGTGTTGGAGTTTTCGGCGCGGAACGTCGGACCGAAGGTGTAGATGGCACCGAGTGCTGTGGCGCCGAGTTCGCCTTCGAGCTGGCCGGATACGGTCAAACCGGTGCTTTCGCCGAAGAAATCGTCGGAGTAATCGATTTTGCCGTCGGCATCCTTCTGCAAATCATAGAGATTCTTCGTGGTGACCTGGAACATTTGGCCGGCACCTTCGCAGTCGCTCGCGGTGATGATGGGACTGTGGAAGTAACAGAAACCGTGTTCGTGGAAGTAGGTGTGAATGGCCATCGACATTTGGTGGCGAATGCGGAAGACGGCGCCGAATGTGTTGGTGCGCAGACGCAAATGGGCGTGTTGACGCATGTATTCGAACGTCTGTCCCTTCTTCTGCATGGGGTAATCGCTGCCGCAAGTGCCGTACACTTCGATGCGGGTGGCTTGGATTTCGGCGGCTTGTCCCGCACCTTGACTTTCTACCAGCGTGCCTTCAACGCAAAGGCACGAGCCGGTGGTGATGAGTTTGAGCAGTTCGGCATCAAACTTCTCAACGTCGGCCACGATTTGTACGTTTTTGATGGTCGATCCGTCGTTGAGGGCGATGAAGCTTACGCTTTTGCTGCCGCGACGGGTGCGTACCCAGCCTTTCACGCAGACTTCGGCACCGAAATCTGTGCGTTGCAGCAGCTCCTTTATCTTCGTTCTTTTCATTGTTGGGAGGTTATTCAAATGAACCCATGCGCAACATGCGCACTTCTTCCTCGGTGAGGAAGCGCCAGTCGCCGCGTTTTACGTTCTTCTTGGTGAGACCGGCAAAATAGACGCGGTCCAATTTGATGACGTTGTAGCCGAGAGCGGCAAAGATGCGGCGTACGATGCGGTTTTTGCCGGAGTGAATTTCAATGCCCACTTGTTTGCGATCGGTTTCGCTGGCATAATCTACTGCATCGGCGCGGATGTCACCGTCTTCGAGCGTGACGCCTTCGGCGATTTGGCGAAGATCGGCGGCGGTTACGTTGCGATCTAGATATACATGGTAGATCTTTTTCTTCATGAACTTCGGATGCGTGAGCTTCGAAGCCATTTCGCCGTCGTTGGTGAGGAGCAATACGCCGGTTGTGTTGCGGTCTAAGCGACCAACGGGGTAGATGCGTTCCATGCACGCGTTGCGAACGAGATCCATCACGGTCTTTCTGTTTTGAGGATCCTCGCTGGTGGTGACATAGCCCTTGGGTTTGTTGAGCAAGACGTAGATCTTTTTCTCAGCTTTCACCTGTTGGTCATGGAAAAGGATCGTGTCTGTGCGCAATACCTTGTGGCCTAATTCCGTAATGATCTCTCCATTCACCGAAACCACGCCGGCTTGGATGTATTTGTCGGCATCGCGACGCGAGCAGACACCGGCATTGGCGAGAAACTTGTTGAGGCGAATGGGTTGGTTGGGATCATAGGCCTCCTCTTTGTAGTCAATGCGCTGTTTGCCGGGATTGAATCGTTTGGGGTTGGGCTTGCGGAATCCACCGCTTTGGGGGCCGCGATTGTATCCGCCTTGATTCGAGCGGTTGTATCCGCCATTTCCGTAACCGCCGGCATTGTTGCCGCCGGCGTAGCGGGGGCGCGGCGTGTAACCACCGCGCTGTTGGTCGTAACTGCCCTGATAGTTGCCACCTTCGTAGCCTTCTTGTTGGCGATAATTGCCGCCGGCGCGGCGGAAGCCTTCGGAGGGGCGACGAAAAGTGCCACCTTGGCGGTCGTAGCCGCCACTGTTTTGTCGATATCCGCCTTGGCGGTCGTAACCGCCGGCGCGATTATTGTAACTTCCCTGGTGGGATGAATTGCTATTGCTGTAACCGTTTTGGCGATCATAGCCGCCATTGCGGTTGTTTTCGTGGGTTCCGCGATTGCCATACGAGGCACGTTCTCCACTATGGTTGCGAGTGAAGCGTGGACGCGGGGTGCGGCCGCCGTTGTGTCCTCCGTTAGACGAAGAATAGCCGTCGCGGCGGGCTCCGTCAGCATGTTGTTGATCGAAATCGCTCATGTTTCTTGTTTGTTTGTAGGGTAAGGTCGTGTAATTAAATAGGAGTCGGCCTCACGGCCAACGGGGAGTGGATTCAAATGCCGGTGTAGTTGCTCGGATTGATGCGATGCAGTTCGGCTTTGATCGCGTCGCTGACGTTCAATTCATCGATGAAATCCGAGATACTTTGTTCCGTGATGGCGGCATTTGTGCGGGTTAGCGCTTTGAGCGCTTCGTAGGGATGGGGATAACCTTCGCGGCGCAAAATTGTTTGGATGGCTTCTGCGCAAACGGCCCAATTGTTTTCGAGATCGTGACGCAATGTTTCTTCGCGCAGCAGGAGCTTTCCGAGGCCTTTGAGGGTGGAAGCAAAAGCGATGAGGGCGTGTCCCATCGGAACTCCAATGTTGCGAATCACAGTCGAGTCGGTGAGATCGCGTTGCAGGCGACTGATCGGCAATTTTGTGCTCAGATGGTCCAAAATCGCGTTGGCGATGCCGAGATTGCCTTCGGAATTTTCGAAGTCAATGGGGTTTACTTTGTGCGGCATGGCACTTGAGCCCACTTCGCCCGCCTTGATTTGCTGTTTGAAGTACTCCATCGACACGTATTGCCAGAAATCGCGATCCAAATCGATGAGAATCGTGTGAATGCGGCGCATGGCATCGAACACTGCGGCCAGGTTGTCGTAGTTACTAATCTGTGTGGTGAAGCGTTCGCGGGTGAGTCCGAGGCGTTCGCTGACGAAACGATCGCCGAAGGCCGCCCAATCGTGTTCGGGATAGGCTACATGGTGCGCATTATAGTTGCCTGTTGCGCCGCCGAACTTGGCAGAAATCGGACAAGCACGGAGCTGTGCCAATTGTTGTTGGAGCCGATAGACGAAAACGCGCACCTCTTTGCCCAAACGCGTGGGAGAAGCCGGTTGGCCGTGGGTCTTGGCGAGCATAGGCACGGTGTCCCACTCGTCGGCACGCGCTTCGAGGGCGCCGATCACGCTTTCCAGCATCGGAACATACACGTTTTCGAGGCTATCTTTGAGCATGAGAGGGAAAGCCGTGTTGTTGATGTCTTGTGACGTGAGACCGAAGTGCACAAACTCCTTGTATTCCTCCAAACCACCGATGGCATCAAATTGTTCTTTGATGAAATATTCAATCGCCTTGACGTCGTGATTCGTCACACTCTCGATGTCTTTTACACGTTGTGCGTCGTTTTCTGTGAAATCGGTGTAGAGACGGCGCAAACGTGCGAAGAGGCTGTGATCGAACGCGGAGAGCTGGGGTAAAGGCAGCTCGCAAAGTGCGATGAAATACTCGATTTCTACGCGTACGCGGTATTTCATCAACGCGTATTCGGAAAAATAAGGTGCCAGTGCTTCCGTTTTTCCGCGATAGCGTCCGTCAATGGGCGAAACGGCGGTGAGGATGTCTAATTCCATGGGGGGGAGGGGGAGTTGGTTGGGGGATTATAAGGTAGCGGGCGGGCGCTTAGCGTAACCGCCAGCGATGTTTCACGTAGACGAACGAGAGGAGGATCTCCTCGTGCGTATTGTTTTTATAGTTTACGCGTACGAAGGCATTGACCTGACGGCGATCTGCCGAAGGCGAAAGGCGCAACACGCGGGCATCGCGCGTGCCGCCGGTCATCAGTGCCTTGCGATAGGCATGCGTGCGAAGCAAGTCGGCCATTTGTCGGCGATGGGCATCCGGCACGCTGTCACAAGAAGCCATTTCGGCCACATAGGCCGGGTATTGTGCGGAGAGGTAGAGATCGTAGACGCGTTGCACTTGACCGGTGGTCAAGGCCGGCGGTTCGGAAGCGGGGGGAGGTGTGCTGGGTTTGCAGCCGGAGAGCAAAAGAACAAGCAGGCAACCGGCGCACTGCACCCGGCGAGAGGAAAAAATCACTTTTGGCGAATGAAAATGTTGATCGGGCAGCCGGAGAAGTTCCAGCGCTCGCGAATCTTGTTTTCGAGGAAACGCTTGTAAGGGTCGCGTACGTACTGCGGGAGATTGGCGTAAAACACGAAAGTCGGGATTTGCGTGTCACGAATCTGGGCGCAATACTTGATTTTGATGTATTTTCCTTTGATCGAGGGGGGCGGATAGGCTTCGATGAGGGGGAGCATCTCTTCGTTGAGGGCCGACGTGCCGACGTGGCGCTTGCGGTTGAGATAAACCTCCTTGGCGGTTTCGAGCACCTTGAAGATGCGTTGTTTTGTCAGTGCCGAACCGAAAATGATGGGGAAGTCGGAGAAGGGCGCCATGCGCTCGCGGATGGTATTTTCGAAGTGGGAGATGACCTGCTGGTTCTTTTCTTCGACGGTGTCCCATTTGTTGACCACCACCACGAGGCTCTTGTTGTTGCGTTGCACCAATTGGAAGATGTTCAGGTCCTGGCTTTCGATACCGCGGGTGGCATCGATGAGCAGAATGCAGACATCGGAGTTTTCGATGGCGCGAATGGAACGCATCACGCTGTAGAATTCCAAGTCTTCCGTCACCTTGTTCTTTTTACGGATGCCGGCGGTGTCCACAAGGTAGAAATCGAATCCGAACTTGTCGTATTTGGTGAGGATCGAATCGCGTGTGGTGCCCGCAATGTCGGTGACAATGTGGCGATCTTCGCCGATGAAGGCGTTGATGAGAGAACTTTTCCCGGCATTCGGGCGGCCGACGACCGAAAAGCGGGGGATGTTGGCATCGCCCTCGTCGATTTGGTCGGCCGGTAGCTTTTCGAGGATGAGATCGAGCAGGTCGCCGGTGCCGCTCCCCGTGGCAGCCGATATGCAGTAGGGATCTCCCAAACCGAGTGCGTAGAATTCGGCTGCACCGTAGCGGTCTTCATTTTGGTCTGTCTTATTGGCGCAGAGGATCACCGGCGTTTTCGCGCGGCGCAAGATTTGTGCAACCTGAGTGTCGAGATCTGTGATTCCATTCTGTACGTCTACGACGAAAAGAATGAGGTCTGCTTCTTCGGTAGCGAGGGCTACTTGTTTGCGGATCTCTTCTTCGAAGATGTCGTCGGAGTTGACAACCCATCCGCCGGTGTCTACGAGCGAAAACTCACGCGTTCCCCATTCGCACTTGCCGTATTGGCGATCGCGCGTTGTCCCGGCTTCGTCGCTGACGATGGCTTGGCGGGTTCCGGTGAGTCGGTTGAAAAGTGTGGACTTCCCTACATTGGGGCGTCCCACGATGGCTACTAAGTTAGACATGCGTTATAACGTTCTAGTGGTGAGGGGAACGAGCACAGCCTCACGGCTTCTCTGTTCCGAAATATCTGCAAATATAATGATTTTCGGGCGAAGGACAAAGCTTTCCCTCATAAATGATGAGATGCAGGGATGTTTTGTGTTCGTTGAACGGAAGTTGGATGTTATATGTGAAACGTTTTTCGTGAATTCTGCTGGCTTCTGTCTTATTGATTGTGCGTTTTGTTTGAAATGATCCGGATGGCTATGTATTTGTGGGGTATTTCCTGTTTTTCTTGGCTATTTCGAACGTGTAGCGGGAGAGGTGAAATAGAAAATGGGGCACTTTTGGGGGATTTCTTCCCGTTTTTCTGAAAAAGTTGGGGAGTTCTGAGAGAAAGTCCCGCAGTTGAGGCGAGCATCTCCATGAAGGGGGGCGAGAATGTGCTTCCGGATGGGAGAAATGTTAGGTCTTTATGTCGATCATTGGGAAGAGTGGATCCGTTTGCCGTAAGATGGAGTTGTGCATAGGCGATGAGGGGGGAATAGCCGTGGTATTTGTGCGGAAAAGGAAGGTATATTGAGCAACATGTGGCATTTGGGGTGCACGCGGTGGAAGCGGTTGCACGATTCCTGTAATGTGTGTGCGCTAATCTCCCAAAAATGTTGTATATTCGCATCGTTTATCCTCACTATTCTCGATGATGATACGTGCACTCTTGATTTGTCTCTTGACCTGTTGCGCTTGCGTAAGTCGTGCGCAGGTCCATTTTGAACATGATTTCCGCGATTCGACGCTTCGCATCGACTATGTTTTTGCAGGTACGGACAGTACACAGCGCATCGCGGTAGACGAATTGAAATCCTTTGCCGGTTGGGCCGGACGAAGGGTGAATTTGGATCGTGCCCCGCTGAAAGGAAATGGAGAAATCGTGATGCGCGATGCACAGGATGGACATGTGATGTACAAACACTCGTTCAGTACGCTTTTTCAGGAATGGCAAAGCAGTGAAGAGGCCACGCGTGTGCCGCGGTCGTTCGAGAACGTGTTTTTACTCCCCTTTCCGCGTAGAAATGTACTGGTGACAGTTTCGCTGTTCGACAATAAAGGACGAACGGTGTGCACAATGAGTCACCCGGTGAAGGTCAATGACATTTTGATCCGCCCTGTTCAGGCTCCGACCGCGCCTTGGCGATGGATACACCGTGGGAATGAACGGGAGGCGTGCATTGATCTGGTGATCGTAGCCGAGGGATACACTGCGGCCGAGCAGGAGCAATTTTTTGCTGATGCGAAAGCGGCGAGTGATGAGATTTTGAAGTATGCGCCCTTCTGCAATTATCGCGATCGTTTCAATGTGCGTGCTGTGGCCTTGGCAAGTCAAGATACCGGAGTGAGCATTCCCCATGATGGCGTGTGGAAGCGGACGGCGCTGTCGTCGCATTTCGACACCTTCTACAGCGATCGTTATCTCACCACGCTGAAAATCAAAACGCTACACGATGGTTTGGGCAGTTTGCCCTACGAACACATCATTATCTTGGCCAACACTCGGCAGTATGGTGGCGGGGGCATTTATAACAGCTACGTGCTTTCGGCTGCTCACAACCGACACTTTCTGCCCGTCACGGTACACGAATTCGGTCACTCGTTCGGAGGTTTGGCCGATGAGTACTTTTACGATGATCAATACAGCAACTTCTATTCGCCGGATGTGGAACCCTGGGAGCAAAACATCACCACGTTGGCCGATTTCGGCAGTAAGTGGCAAGACATGCTGCCCCGTGGGACCAAAATCCCGACTTCGACCAAAGGACTGTCGGAATTGGACATGCGCCACATCGGGGTGTATGAAGGAGGGGGCTATATGTCGAAGGGCGTGTTCCGGCCTTTTGTGAACTGTCGGATGCGTACGAACGAAGTATCCGAATTTTGCGGAGTGTGCCAACGTGCACTGCGTAGAATCATCGAATTTTATACTCGTCCTCAGGACGTGCCCAGCCCGGGGCGATGAGTCAGGGCATAGCAAATCTTGAGTCCACAACGAGAATCACTAATCAATGAAGTATGGCTTCGAAAGCAAAGACTGATAGAAAGAAGAAAAAAACACCCAGGAAGGGAGCAAAGACGGTGAACGGTCGCCGAACTGAATTGAAACAGGAGCTGCGCGAGGTGGTGGGTGTGGAGTCGAAGGCGGACATCGTGCGCTTTTCGTTCGGCGTTGTATTTGCGCTCATCTCGATCTTCCTGTTTCTGGCGATTGTTTCCAATGTGTTCACCGGAAGCAGGGATCAAGCCGGTGTGGAAAGCGGACAGTTGACGCAAGCCGCCAACTATGCCGGGACGTTTGGAGCCTATGTCAGTTACTATTTGATGCACAACTTGTTCGGATTGTTCAGTGTTTTGATCCCTGTCTTCGGTACGACACTGGCCATCAAGCTGTTTGTTGATGATCCGAAGGCGATTCGTCTTTGGAAGGTCTTTATTCACCTCACCATCATCATGGTGGTGGGGAGCGTTGACTTGGCTTTTGTGCAAGAAGCCTTTCTTCCCGAGGCCATGGTCCAGATGTTGCCTTTTGACTTGGGCGGTTTGCACGGGAAATTGGTGCTGGAATTCATGACCCACTATGTGGGTTTGGTTTCTTCGGGCATTGTGCTTGCTTTGCTGACGGTGTCTTATGTGGGCTATTGGTTCCTTCAGGTCCTCATCACCCTATTTGCAGCTATCTCCACTTTCTTTGGTTGGATTTTTGCTTCGACCAGAACAGACGATGACGAAGAGGAAAGCGAAGAAGAGGACGATGACGAAGAGACAGAGGCCGAAATGGGGACTACGTCGACCGAAGTGCAAACACCGGCGGATGAGATGCCGGAACAGGACGCCGCCGGAAGGCCGACTGACGAGGAGCAGACCAACGAATTTGCCACGACAGATGAGGGAACAACACATGACGCACAAACGATTGAGTTGGATTTGAATGATAATTTCGAAGTGAAAGGACCCGAGTCCGAAGAGTCTGCGCTCCCCTCCCCCACTTCGCAATCGGCCAATGCCACCGATGATGCATTGCCCGATCCTCAATTGTCGGTGGAGGCGATACATTCTGAAATGGAGGCGGGCAGCAAGACGGTTGCTGCCGTGGAGGCATTGGGACCGTACGACCCGCGAGCCGATCTTTCACGCTATAAATTTCCTCCGCTTTCGCTTTTGGACAAGCATGGTGAGGGCAACCCGCCCATCGACATGGAAGAACAGAATGCGAATAAGCGTCGTATCGTCGAAGTCTTGGGCAGTTTCGATGTGAAAATCACCCATATTTCGGCGACAGTGGGCCCCACCGTGACGCTCTATGAGGTGACTCCCGAAAAAGGGGTGCGCATTCAGAAGATTAAGAACCTGCAGGATGACATCGCGATGTCGTTGGCGGCTATCGGTATCCGCATTATTGCTCCCATTCCGAAGAAAGGGACGGTCGGCATCGAAGTGCCTAATAAACGGCCGCAGATTGTGTCGATGGAGAGCATTCTGAATACGAAAAAGTTCAGAGAAACGGACTACGCGCTGCCGATTGCCCTAGGAAAGACGATCACGAACGAAGTCTTCATGGTGGATCTGGCCAAGTTGCCGCACTTGCTTGTGGCAGGTGCCACCGGTCAGGGTAAGTCTGTGGGACTGAATGCCATCATCACGTCGCTACTCTACAAAAAACACCCGGCCGAGCTGAAATTGGTGATGGTTGACCCGAAGAAGGTGGAGTTTTCCATGTATAATCCGATTGTCAATCATTTTTTGGCGCAAGTTCCCGAGAGTACCGAGCCGGTCATCACGGATGTGAAGCAGGTTGTGCAGACTTTGAAGAGCGTATGCCAAGAAATGGACGATCGTTACGATTTGCTCAAGCGGGCGACGTGCAGAAACATCAAAGAATACAATACGAAGTTCGTGGCACGCCGACTCAATCCCAACGACGGCCATCGATTCATGCCCTATATTGTCGTGATCATCGACGAATTTGGCGATTTGATCATGACAGCCGGAAAGGAAATCGAGATGCCGATTGCGCGCATTGCACAGTTGGCACGTGCGGTGGGCATACATATGATCATTGCCACGCAGACGCCGCGCGCAAGCATTATCACCGGCCAGATCAAGGCCAACTTCCCCGCAAAAATGGTCTTCAAGGTTTCGGGACGTGTGGAGCAGACCGTTCTTGACCAGCCGGGCGCTAACAATCTTATTGGTCGTGGCGATATGCTCTTTACGGGCGAAGGCACAACCGAGCGCGTTCAATGTGCTTTCGTCGATACGCCGGAAATTGAACAGCTCACCGAATATATTTCGCAGCAGCAAAGTTATCCCTACCCGTACGAATTGCCGCTGGTGGCTGAAGACAGCGAGGGCGGCTCCGAAACGTTTGGTGGCCCGGGAGGTAGCACATTTGAACAAGTGGCTCATTTTGTGGTGAGCACGGGACAAGGTAGTACTTCGAAGATACAACGCACATTCAGCATCGGGTTTAACCGCGCAGGACGACTGATGGACCAACTCGAAGAGGCCGGAATCGTCGGACCGGTTAACGGTTCGAAGCCCAGAGAGGTGTATGTGCGGTCAGAAACAGAATTAGAAAAGATCCTCGAGCAGCTGAAAGCTCAAGGAAAAAAGTTTGATTGATATGAAACTACGAATGCTAATGATGGCATGTGCCTTCACCGCGATCGGTGCTTGGGCACAATCTGCCAAATCGGTGCTGGACAAAGCGGCTTCGCAACTGAGCCGAGGCGCTGTGTCCGCTCATTTTTCTGCAAGCGGCGCAATGGGCAAGCAAAGCGGCACATTGGTGGCGCAAGGCAACAAGTTTGTGCTCACATCGCCCAAAGCGCGTATCTGGTTTGACGGAAAAACGGAATGGGCGCTGGCGCAAGGTTCCGGAGAAGTGAACGTTACGACACCTTCTGCCGGAGAGGTGGCCTCTATGAACCCGATGAACTTCGTTTATCTCTACAAGCGTGGCTATAATGCCACGGTTGCTGACAAGGGAACTTCGTATGAAGTGCATTTGGTGGCCACGAATGCGAAGAATTCGATTAAGGAGGCCTATGTGATGGTGGCGAAATCGTCGAATCTCCCGTATCAGGTGCGGATTCGTACCGGGGCGTCGTCGTGGACTACGATATCGATCTCGGGACTTCAGGTGGGAGCCAAGAAAGGAGACGCCTTCTTCCGTTTCAACGCCAAGGATTTTCCGAAGGTTGACGTGGTAGATCTCCGATAAAACACATATATAATACAACAAATTCTCATGGAACATCTCAAAACACTCATACTTGGTAGTGGTCCTGCGGGTTATACTGCTGCTATTTACGCCGGTCGTGCCGGCTTCTCGCCCGTTATCTACGAAGGACTTCAGCCTGGTGGACAACTTACGCAGACAACAGAAATCGAAAACTTCCCCGGTTATCCTGAGGGAGTGGAAGGTAACCAGCTAATGGAGGATCTTCGCAAGCAAGCAGAGCGCTTCGGAGCGGAGGTTCGCAACAAGGTGTGTGTAAAAGCCGACCTCTCGAAACGCCCCTTCACGCTGAAATTTGATGACGAGAGCGAAGTCCTGACGGATACGCTGATCATTGCGACCGGAGCTACCGCGAAATACCTTGGATTGCCCGACGAAACGAAATATCAAGGGGCAGGTGTTTCGGCTTGTGCCACGTGCGATGGTTTTTTCTATCGGAAGAAAGTCGTGGCTGTTGTGGGTGGTGGAGACACGGCGTGCGAGGAAGCCACGTATTTGGCCGGTTTGGCAGCGAAGGTTTACATGATTGTGCGTAAACCTTACTTGCGCGCTTCTAAAGCGATGCAAGATCGCGTGTTGAACAACGAGAAAATCGAAGTGCTCTTCGAGACGAACACACTCGGCCTGTACGGCGACGGTGGCGTAGAAGGGGCCCACGTGGTGTATCGCAAGGGCGAAGCTGACGAACGCGTGTATGATTTGCCGATTGATGGGTTCTTCCTGGCAATTGGCCACAACCCCAACACGGAACTCTTCAAGGGGCAACTTAATATGGACGCAAGCGGTTATCTCGTAACGGAGGGACAAACGCCGCGCACGAATATTCCCGGTGTTTTTGCCGCAGGTGACGTGGCCGATCCCATTTATCGCCAGGCGATCACGGCGGCTGCCATGGGCTGCAAGGCAGCTCTCGAAGTGAAAACGTTCTTGGACGAGCACGCGAATTGAGTTCTCATTCGCATTACTCCATAATAATAAAGGCGCCTTCTCACATCCGATGTGAGAAGGCGCTTGTCTTTGTTCCCGTGAGCACGATACGGCGGCGAGTCTACGAAAATCGCCTCCGTTGCACGTGAGCAAGACGGAGGCGATGGGGGAAGTTCTTTGAAGACGACTCCCTCTATTTAGGCGCAGAAACGCTTCGCTGCGCGGAGCAAGTGACGCGCATTGGAGATGATTTCTTGGGTCTCTTGCAGTGTACTCAGGTAGAGGAGCGCGATTTTGAGGCTGGACTCATCATTTTGGATGCGCTCGAGAAGCGAATGACGGATGGCAGAAATGTCGCTCTTGAGGGCGTTGCCTTCTACGAGGAGCTGATCGCTTTGAGAGAAGTCGTTTTGATCGATACACTGTTGTATTCCTTCGAGAAGGTGGTCAGTACGCTCGATGATGGGGGTGTATTCTTCGACGTAAGCGGCAGGAAGCGGGTTGAAGTTGTTGTCTACGTGTTCGAGAATCGGTTCTGACATGCGTTTCAACCCGTAGAGGATCTGCGAAATGCTGTTGGTGCCGAGATAGAACCAGGTATTTTTCTCGACGGCCACGAGACTGTCGACGCGGCGCATACCTAAAATCTCTTTTCTGCGGTAGCGCTTCCACATTTCGCGTTCATCTTTGAGTTTAGAGTCAGCCGTGCGAACCGAACGCACGTTGTCTGCTGTCAAACCGTGGGTTACGCCTTTGAATATCTCGCGAGAAGCAGCGATGAGATGGACTTGTGTGTCTTGCGTGTGACGCAATAGCAATTGCCAAACCTCTTTTTTATCGCGCGAGTTGACCATTTGACGGAAAAGTACATCGACGTTTTCGGCTTGCTCCTGCTTTTTCTTGAATCGGCGGTTATTGCTGATCATAGTGAAGGCAATGAGGAGAATTACGCCGAGCATCGCAAATACGCCTCCGACATTATTGAGCGTGGCAATGAGGAAAGCCAGGATGAAGGCCGCGCCGGCAGTGATGAACCAGCCACCGACAACAGTAATCACGCCGGTAATGCGGTAAACTGCGGTTTCGCGTCCCCAAGCGCGGTCGGCAAGAGAGGAACCCATCGCGACCATGAAGGCTACATACGTTGTGGAGAGCGGAAGTTGGAAAGAAGTACCGATCGTAATGAGCAAACCGGCCAATACAAGGTTGACACTGGCACGAACAAGGTCGAAAGCCACTCCTTCTTCTTGGTCTGCATTGTCTTTGTTGAAGCGGCCGTTGATCCAATCCTGAACACTCACAGGAATGTAGCGAGCTACCTTACTATTAAAGTTGAGAACGTTGCGAACCGTGGTGCGTGCGACCTTAGAAGAGGAGAATACTTCCTCACTCTCGTTTTGACTCGAGAGATTGATGGTGCTTTGTACGACTTGCTGGGCTTTTTTCGAGGTCCAAATAGCGGTGGTCATGATCACACCAGCGCCGATAAGGAAGAGATGCACCCCGGGCAGGGTCGAGGGTTGGGCGAGAACCCCCATATTGTATTGTTCGGCAGAAACTCCATTGGCGTGGTTGGTAAAATCAAGGAAGCTTTCCAAACCCGCAAGGGGGACACCGATAAAATTCACGAGGTCATTGCCGGCAAATGCCATGGCCAATGAGAATGTACCGAAGAGAATGATGAGACGGAAGATGTTTACACGCAGCAAATGCAGGATTTCGACGATGATAGCTGCGATGATCGTGGTGTAAACAAACAACTGTACGGGATGATCTTGGACAAAATGGCCGAAAGTGCTGTTTTGTACGATCGGGGCATTCTTAAATCCGGTGGTCATCAGGAAGAAAAAGATCAAGGCGATGGATAAACCTCCGTAGATTGCGATAGTCCAGCGTAAATGCTTCTTGTAGTTGAAGGTAAATACGATGCGGGTGATCCACATGACCACGAGTCCAACTACAAACGCGATCGCAACGGAGAGAAAGATACCGAAAATGACCGTTAGTGCCTTGTCTGTGTTGATGAGTTGGGAATAAGTCAATCCCTCGTTGAGGATATGCTTTAAAGCAAGGGCTGTTGAACCACCGAGCAGGCCGAAAACCATGGATACAGTGGTTGAAGTGGGCATACCCAGTGTGTTGAAGATGTCAAGTAGGATGACGTCTGTCGCACTTACAGCAAGGAACACACACATCACGTCGGCAAAACTATAATGCGAGGGTTGTAAAATGCCGTGTCGCGCGATGTCCATCATACCGCTCGATGTAGAGGCACCAATAAATATGCCAATTGCGGCAACAAGTAGTACGATTCTGAATTTGGCAGCCCTCGCGCCGACGGCGGGCGAGAGAAAGTTGACTGCATCGTTCGCAACTCCGACACTAAGATCGAAGACAGCCAACACGAGCAGGAAGCCAAGAATTCCAAGGTACATGAAGTCCATAAAGAGTAGCTTGCTTTTGGTGGAAAATTCGTTTCGTGGCAAAGATACCTTTTCTACTTCAAATGAAAGGTATCCCCTTTCCGAAAAATGAAGCGATCAAAGTTTATTTTCTGCGACGAGCGTCAGACCATTACCTTTGCAAAAAACGGAAACACCGTTGGGGAGTTGAATTTTGTAGGTGGTTTTTGAAACGTGGTCCAGGATGTGAACAGTGGTTCCCTCGTAAAGTGTGGGCCCCGCCTTGCCTAATCCGCTTTCTGTTGTGCTTGTTTGCAGAGAAGTGCCCGTGACCACGGCTGTAGTGGTGTCATTGTATAGCGTGTGCGCCCGATATGCCGAGAAAACGCTGAGGAAAACAAGAAGGACGCCTATGCAGCAAAGCGAAAATCCCGTCTTCTGGACAAATATACGGGAAGAGAATCTCCAAATGCAGAGACCGAAGAATGAAATGATGAGAAAAATGAAAATGCAATACGTCCAAAAGGCTAAGCTATGGACATCTATCCAATCGTTGAGGAGCGCTTCCCACACACTATTGTCTGTTTTGGAAATGGGGTTGGTAAGATGCGTCTCCACAAGCGCAAGGTTGTGGCGAGCATCCGTATTACCGGGATCAAGACGCAGGGCGCGGCGGTAAGCCAACACAGATTGTCCGTATTCTTTCAGGCGATAGTAGGTATTTCCCAGGTTGTAATAGCCGGAGGACGAGGGAGCAGATGCTACTTGTTCCCGATAATATTGCAGCGCTTTGGTGAAATCCTTTTCCTGGTAGGAGCTATCGCCGTTTGTCACCGTTGTTGCATGGCCCAGCAGACAGGAAAAGGAGAATATCAGGAAACTAATGAACAAAAATAGCTGTCGCATAGTCGGTTTTAGTTGGACGAATTTTCAATTACAGTGATGAGTGATCGGATATCTGTGAAAATCGTTTGTGATGCTGCGGAGTTATTACCGGGAGCGAACGCGAGATAATCCAATTGCTGCATGATGTCTTCTGTTTTCTTGCGAATGGCTTCATTGTAATTGGCCGAGACCATTTTTTCGGTCAATACTTGGTGGGTGAGTGAGGGGCGATCGCAGCGGAATTTATCGGCAAAATATTGCAGGAGAAGCTGCTTTAGCTCTGTGATCCACTGATTATTCTTATCCACATTGTCCACTTTCTCCAATTTTCGGAGTGCTTTGAATGCCGTCTGCGCAGCTTTGCCATAGCGTTGCCCCACAATGTCGGATTGTTTCGAAAGGTATTGGCGGATGCAGAGGAAGATTGTCACAAAGCTCGCAAGCAAAGCCAAGAGCGCGGCGAAGAATGGGAATGTACCGAAATGATTCCACGACGATTCCTTGTAAGATTCGTGTGCGCCCGGGTGAATGGGTAAAATATCGGAGTTGCTGAGGCCGAGTTGTGCGTTGGTTTCTTCGCGCGTCTTCTCTCCTTTGAGAATTTGGAGCGTAATGGGAGCCGTCCGCGCCGTAACGTAGGACCTCTTTTCGGGGTCAAAGTAGACCAACTGTACGGACGGGATGGTGTAGGAACCCACATTTTGAGGAACGAACGTGTAGTCAAATTGCATATTTCCCGTCACTCCTTCCGGAGTGATGCGCACATTGTCCGTCACCTTGGCAGGATAATTGTCAAAATCTTTTGGGAATACCACGTCGGGTGCCTTAATGAGTTTCAGATTTCCCGTTCCTGTGACTGTAAGCCGGATTGTACCGATATCATTCGTGCGCGGTTGCGGAGAAATCAGCTGCGCGGTGAGTTGAAACTGCCCCACCCCACCTGAGAAATGTTGAGGTTTGGGTGTGGGAAGTGGGAGAACTTTCAGCTGCGTGGCCGGCGAAGTGACCTGAACTTTCTTGTCGATCATTCCTCCTCCGTTGAAGAAGGCGTCAATCTCGTCGATGTTGTTGTCTTGTTGGGCTACATCGCAGGTAAAAGTTACAGGTGCAATTTGGAGATTTCCCGTTTGCTGAGGAAAAACAAGGTATTGAAATGCCGAACCGACCGCGTAAAGCCGGCCACCAATGTTCACTCCCTTCGGACTTATGTTTCTGGATTCCGGTATTTCCTGCGTCCAAAACCCCTGCAACTCGGGTTTTTGTGATAGCGAAATCTGTGCTAGTGCAATGCCTTCCCTCGCGTGATAGCGATAAGTCAGCATGACTGCCTCTTGTTCATATACCACTTTTTTGTTCAGATCCGCTGAAAAATAGAGGTCGCGCGGAGCAATCTTGCTGCCGCTCGATTGTATGGTCGAGGGGGCGGGGGCCGAGCGAGCGTACCCTCCGCCATTGTTTTTCGGTGCCTTGGCTTCCCCATTCACAACCACGGTCGAGGCAGCGGTGCGCAGGGTTTTCCCTCCGACACGCACGGAGGCTGCGCCGATGGTGAGCGCACCTTTGTGCCGAGGACTCAAGATATAAGTATAAGTGGTCGACGACTGGGAGAATGTACGCCCATTTTCAATGCGCGTATTTGAGAAACTTGATACGGAAGGTCCGGCCAGTACTTCGAAATCGTTGAATTTCGGAGGAGTAAAGCCCTCCCCTTCGGCTCCGTTGAGCGTGAATTGTACACGAAGTTGCCCATTTACTTCACCGTGTGACGGTATTTGGGCAGTAAACCGCAATTGCGCTTGCACAAAAAGCGGAAGTAAAGCAAGGATAAATAGGGAAAGTATGCGCGCCATAGTGCTTTCTGTGGCATTCATTTATGAGTTACCAATTTTTGTCGAGCTGTTTTGCACGAGGATGTTGTGCGTTTTCCACCTTACGACGGGTTTGCTGCTCTGACTGTCGAGATAGGTTGAGCAACTGTTCCGCATTGTCTTTCGACATACCGGAGTTGGATGCCGAATTCTGAGTCTGTTGGTGATTTTTAGACTGTTGTTTTTGATCCGGTTGCTGCGGGTTTAGCCCCTTGCCGGATGATTTTTCAGAATTGTCGCGTCGGTTGTTCTTTTGGTTGTTCTGTTTGTTTTGTTCCTCCTGCTTCTTCTGTTTTTGGCAGAGGACTAAGTTGTAGCGCGTGTCGTTGTCTTCCGGATTGTTGCGCAGGGCTTCTTTGTAGTAGCCGATAGCTCGGTCATAGTTCTTGGAGACTTGGTGAATATAGCCCATGTTATGATAAGCCATCGCGCGCACCACTTTACTCTTTTCGAGTTTTGCGGCGCTCGAATAGTATTTCAACGCATTTTGCGCGTCTTTGTTGGACAGATAAACGTCTCCAAGGTTGAATGCCGCCCGGGCATTGCGTGGATTCTCTTTCAAAGCTTGCCGATAAGCCTTTTCTGCGGTGGCCATATCGCCTGATTTGAATGCAACGTTTCCCTTGTGGAGGTTTATCCACTCGGAAGTTTGTGCTTTGATCGACAGGAAAGTGCAGAGTAAGATGCCAATGAGGCAGAAGCGAAGGTACATTGATCTCATTACGCCCTGTTATTAAATAGTTTGATGTGCCGAGTCCAATTTCTACTTCTCTCGGAGAGAAAAAGTTCGCCTAGCAGCATTCCTATGAAACATAATGTTGCTGCCGCAAATAATTCGTTCGGAGTACCGGAGAAATCTGACGAATTCTCAGCGCGTTTGAGAGTATCCAATTTTTTCTGGAGTAAGGTCTGTGCGGCATTGCTGGCATCTAAGTGAATATAAGCACCTTGTCCGGCTTGAGCCAACTTTTCGCAGGCCGTTTCATTGAGTGCGGTATGCACAATTTGGCCTGATCCGTCTCTCAGTGGGCCATTTGGAGTGGGAATCTCCGCACCTTTCGTACTGCCTACGCCCACGACATAGACTCGACATCCCGCTTTGGCAGCAGCTTTGGCTGCCTGCTCCGCACCTTCTTCATGGTTTTCACCGTCGGTGATCACCACAATTGCTTTTCCCACTTCTTTTCGGTTGGTGAAGCCCTTTTGCGCCAATTCGATGGCCGAGGCGATATTCGTCCCTTGGAGGGTAACCATGTTGGTACTCACGTTGTCGAGAAAAAAGCCCGCGCTGGCGAAATCGCCGGTCAGGGGTAATATGGGGTAGGCTTCTCCGGCGAAGACGTTGAGCCCTACCCTATCATTTTCCATGCGAGTCACTAAGTTGGAAATCAGTAATTTACTCCGGTCGAGACGTGAGGGAGTGACGTCTTGTGCGAGCATCGATTGCGAGACGTCCAAGGCGAATATCACTTCGATGCCGCGGTGCTTTTCTCCCGTGGTGTCAGCTGTGCCATATTGTGGTCGCGCCAAAATGACAACGCCACAGACGACAGTCAGCAACAGCAGTGTGAATTTGAAGAGTCGACGTTGGGGAGAAACACCTTCACTCAATCTTCGAAACAGAGACAAGTCGCCCCACTGCTGTTTGCGTCGGCGGGCACGCCATGCGCTGTAGGCGTACAAGAGGAGGAGTGCCGGAACAACCAGCAGCAGATAAAGGTATTCTGGATGGACAAATTTGAACATGACATTACGGGATTCGGCGCAACCAAGTGAGTCTGAGTAAGATTTCTATGAGTAGGAGCACAAACGCTGCCCAAGCAAAAGGCGCATAAGCTTCGTACTTTTGACTGTGGTTCTGCTGAACGAGCTTGGAACGCTCCAGTTGATCGATGTCTTGGTAGATCTTTTCCAATTCACGCTTCGAGGCTGCTTCATAAAACTTCCCGCCGGTGGTTTTTGCTATGGCGCGCAGAGTCGCAGGATCCATGTCACTTTTCACCGTGGCGTAGTAGAAACTTCCGTCCGGGAGCACGCTTACCGGTTGGCGAACCATTCCTTGTTTTCCCACAGCGATCGTGTAGACACGCACCTGCTTTTGTCTTGCGATTTCGGCTGCGGTCAAGGGCGAAATGTCACCGGTGTTGTTCGTTCCGTCGGTCAGTAGGATGATGACTTTGGATTTTGTCTTGCTTTCCGCCAGTTTACTCACCGCATTGGTCAGTCCCATGCCGATGGCCGTGCCCGGAGCGATCACCCCGTTGGTTTGTAAATCGCAATTCACGTTTCGGAACATGGAAAGCAGTGCGGCGTGATCGGTGGTCAGGGGGCACTGCGTGAAGGCCTCACCACCGAAGAGGGTCAAACCGATGTTGTCGTTCTCGCGTCCTGAGATGAATTCATAGGCCACTTGCTTTGCCGCCTCGATGCGGTTGGGCTTAAGGTCCTGAGTGAGCATACTTTGCGAGATGTCCATGGCGATCATGATATCGATCCCGTCCACTTCGCGGTTGCTGAGCGAAGTGTGCGTTTGCGGACGAGCCAGAACAATAACGGCAAGAGTGAAAACGAGCATGCGCAGAACAAAGGGTAGATGAACAGCCGCGGCACGGAAGCTAAAGGGGGCCTCAGCCAATGCCGAACTGTCTGCGATGCGCAAAGTGGCTTCTTGCCGGTGGCGACGCAGGGCATACCAGAGAATGATTGGGATGCCGAACAATAGCAATAGGAAATATTCGGGATGAACAAAAGTCATGGTGATCCGAAGTGCAATACATTAAAACAATAGGAGCCACAAGGTGCTGCAGAGATGGAACAGCAAGGCAAAAAGCGCAGCGACACTTGCGATCAGTCCGAGCCAGCAGGCCAACCGCTTGCGGTTTTCCGCTCCTTGTTCGATGGGGACAAGGCGTTTGATCGTCTTCGGAATGTCGCTATCGGGCAATTGTGTCTGTCGCACGTAGTCAACAGCTCGGAGGAGCGAATCTTCTCTTTCGGGAAGTGCCGGCGACAAGCGGGCAAATTTGACCAAGTCGGCTGTTTGCAGCACATTTTTCAGTTCGAGCAGGGCTTCTCGGTCGTTGATCTTTTGCAGTTGCTCAATGATCTCGCGGGTGGTCATTTCCATTGCGTTGAAACCAAACCGCTCGTGTAGGTAAGTGCGCAGAATATCAGTCAGTTGAGAGAAGTAGAGCTGTTGGGCCTCAGCATCCCCGGGTGTAGTGCTTTGCAATTTCCCGATGGCCTCGATGGCCACGGCGTGTGCCGGCTTCGGAGCAGGAAGCACGATGACTTTGTTGTGTTTGCGTGGTGCCGAGAGGCGGAGAAGTAGCGCGATGCAAGCGGCGAGCGCCAGCCACGCGAGCAAACAGTAGAGAAAAGGAAGGCCGTTCCACTCAAACACGCCATCAACCGGTCCCTTGGGAGGACGGATGGCGTCGGGATGCTGCACATCCACGTCAATGGTGTTCACTTTCAGTGCAATTTCTCCACGCGACTGTACCTTTTGACCGTCAATTTCGACTTCGATGGCGGGCAAACGATAAAGTGCACTGTCGAACGATGTCAAGGTGTAGTTACGTGTGATCTGCCAGCGCTTGCCGTTGTTGAGTAGCAGCGTGTCGGGACGAGAGATCTCGACAATTTCCACGCCCGGCATGAGGTTCTCTCCCTTTTTGCCTTCGAATTTCACGCGCGCTCCCGCGTTGCAATTCACCGTGGTGTGCAACACCGTTTGTTCTCCGACGAGCAGTTCGGTGGCATCGATCGCGGCATTCACGGTGTTTTGTTGCCCGAAGGTCGGAAGGACAACTGCCAGTGCCATAAAGAGGAGCAGAAGGATTCTACGCATGTGGGGAAAAATATGGAAGTGGGGAGAGAGACGCTACTTGCCTTGCACGATTGTCATTATCGTGCACGTTTTGCGAAGAGGGCTTTGAGCGAGCGGATGTAGTCGTCGGCCGTGCTGATTTCGATGTGGTCCACTCGATTGCGATTCAGCAATTGGCGGAGACTGTCCATGCGGCGGTTCCAGTGGGCGGAATAGACGTTGCGAACAGCAGCCGACGAGGTGTCGACGTATTGACGGTGGCCGGTTTCGGCATCCTCCCATTTCATGAGTCCCACATCGGGGAGGGAACTCAGACGGCGATCGAAGACTTGGAGTGCCACCACGTCGTGCCGTCTGCTAGCCATGGCAAGTTGGCGACTATAGTCCTTGTCGTCGATGAAGTCTGACAAGAGGAACGCCACACTCTGTCGTTTGGTGATGCGCATGAAGTACTCGAGGGCCCTGCCGATGTCCGTTCGTCGGCCGGTGGGGCTAAGCGTAAGCAGTTCGCGAATGATGCGAAGAATATGCCCCTTGCCCTTGGCCGGCGGGATGAATTTCTCCACACGATCACTGAAGAAGAGCACCCCAATCTTGTCGTTGTTGCGTATGGCCGAGAAGGCCAGTGTGGCTGCAATTTCGGTGATCATGTCGCGCTGTGTGCGTTCTTGCGAACCGAACTCGAGCGAGCCCGAGACATCGATGAGCAACATGACCGTGAGTTCGCGTTCTTCTTCGTAGACCTTCACGTAAGTGCGATCGAAACGTGCGGAAACGTTCCAGTCGATGTCGCGTACATCGTCGCCCGGTTGATATTCGCGCACTTCGACGAACGACATGCCGCGACCTTTGAACGCCGAATGATATTGTCCGGCAAAAACGTTGTCGCTCAGTGCACGCGTTTTGATCTCGATGCGGCGCACGCGCTGCATCAGTTGTTGCACTTGTTCGTCCATAGGGCGCGAGGATTAGGGCACTTCGACTTTCGAGAGAATCTCGCCGATGATTTCATCGGGGGTGATGCCGGCAGCTTCAGCTTCGTAGGTGAGTCCGATGCGGTGGCGCAGCACATCGCCGGCAATGGAGCGCACATCGTCGGGCACCACATAGCCGCGGCGGTTGAGGAAGGCCAGGCTGCGGGCTGCCAGTGCCAAGCTGATGCTGGCGCGAGGCGAACCGCCGTAGGCAATGTAGGGTTCGAGCTGATCGAGGGTGTATTGAACCGGATAGCGAGTGGCAAAAACCAAGTTCGTGACGTACTGCTCGATGCGTTCGTCCACGTAGATCGATTTTACCAATTCGCGTGCGCGGCGAATCGTTTCGAGATCGACGACCGGTGTCACGGGGGCATCGCCGATTGTTCCACTCATCGAGGCACGCACGATCTGTTGTTCCTCTTCGAGGCTCGGGTAATCGATGAGAACTTTGAGCATAAAGCGATCGGTTTGTGCTTCGGGCAGCGTGTAGGTGCCTTCTTGTTCGATGGGGTTTTGGGTGGCCAGCACAAGGAAGGGGTCGGGCAGCGGCATGGTGTCGTCGCCGATGGTGACTTGTCGCTCTTGCATGGCCTGCAATAGGGCACTTTGCACTTTGGCCGGCGCGCGGTTGATTTCGTCGGCCAAGACGAAGTTGGCGAAAATCGGACCTCGGCGTACATTGAAGGAATCGTCTTTGCGACTATAGACCAGTGTGCCCACCACATCGGCAGGAAGGAGGTCGGGGGTGAATTGAATGCGCCCGAAATCGGCGTCGATGAGCGAAGCGAGCGTGCGGATGGCAAGGGTCTTGGCCAATCCCGGTACACCTTCGAGTAGAATGTGCCCATCGGAAAGCAGGCCGATGAGCAAAGCTTGGGTGAGGTGAGCCTGGCCTACCACGGTGCGGCTCATGCCTTCGGTGAGCGACTTGACGAAACCGGAGTTTGCCTCAATGTTGGCGTTCAGCGCATTGATATCTTTATATTCTGCCATGTAACTGCGAATTGCGTGATTATGATTGTCGTACAAAGGTACTGCTTTTCGCGCGAAAGCCTCCTTCTGGTCGCTGAAAAAGTCTGATGATTTTGATTTTGCCGGGTAAGCTTCGGTCGGAGTTCTTATATTCCCGCCTACTTTCAGCCAATTGTGGGGAGGGATCGGCGGGATATAGGGTGAGGGTGGAGAAAAACCGGAGGAAGGCGAAGGAGAATAGGGGGATTTTCAGTAAAAACGGGGAGGAAATCAGAAGAAACCGCGCATTTTCAAAACGTGTCTGCTCGACGTGTCGCTGCCCTACCCGCTTAGGTTCAAAGTGAGCTAGAGGAGGAGCGTGGGTTAGGATGGTTGAAAGCGGTTTTGTTGTAGTAGGATTTGGATGGTGCGCTCTTTTTCGTCGACGAGTTGTTGCAAATAGCGAACACGCTCACGAAGTATTGCGATTTCTGTCGTGGGGTCTTCGATCGTGTCGTCGTTGTCGGTAGAAGTTGGGGCAAAGGGGAGTTGGCCTTGGGTTGCTTCTGTGGAGGAGGTGGGCTGAGGGTCGGAAGGCGGTGTGCTTTGAGGATGTTCGGCTTGGTAAGCTCGGATGCGAGACTCGGGTATGGGGGTAAGTCCAGATTCGTAAGCTTGAAGTGTGCGTAAACTGACTCCAAAGCTGTCTGCAAATTCTTTTTGGTTCATCTGCAGCGAGAGGCGAAGTGCTTTAAGTTCGTAATTGGTCATGGGGAGCGGTGTCAGTGAGTGGGTTGTGATGAGAGGTAGGGGTGATTTGTTTGTTTTCTCCCCTTCCGCAGTTTCTGCGCCCTGCGGTTTAAGGAGTGTATCCTGCGGCTTTGTGGCAAAGATACGTATTTGTAATTGAATAAATGCGCATTCTTACGCAGTAACTGCGTCTTTTTATGTGCTTTCTTCGTGATTTAAGGAGTAGATTGGTTATTTGTGCTGCGCTTATACGTCTTTTGTGTACGTGTTAGCGTGATCTTCGCAAATTTGAGATTGGTATTTGTGAAATTTCCGCGTTTGAAATGAAAGACAGTGCATCGGAAAAAGAAAATCGACCGATGAAAATTGTGCTTCTGCGGTTTGGACTCTGTGCATACCGTAATTATTTTCCATTGATTATTAGGGTTTTGTGCGATGCGCGCAGCGGGGTGCCGCAGAGAGGCTGAGTGTGAAATTTTACCTGTTGTTTTATCCGAATCGTCGTGCTTTGCGTATCGTAAATTTGTGGGAGCCAAAAAAACTAACTATTTTTGCACAGCCTTTCGTATGCACGAGCGACGCGCGCGAGTGATGTCGTCGTTCGCAGATTGTCTTGTTTTGTCGAGACAGTCGATAACGAGCAATAATTTTATCTCACTATATGGACATTTACAAGATCAAAAAGGGATTGCGCCTGCGATTGGCCGGTGAAGCGCACCGGTCTACGCGAGAAGTAGCCCCTTCGACTGAGTATGCCGTGCGACCGGCCGACTTCGGCGGGATGACTCCCAAGGTGTTGGTCAAGGTTGGTGATGCTGTACTCGTCGGTACCCCGTTGTTTGTCGACAAGGCGACGGAACAGGTGAAAGTTGTTTCGCCTGTGAGCGGCACCATCACCGCGGTAGAGCGCGGCGAACGCCGTAAGCTCTTGAGTATTCGCATTCAGCCCGATAGTGTACAGGTAGCAAAGGACTTTGAACTGCCTGTCAACGACGGAGAAGCTGTTGTGCGTCTGCTGCTGGAGAGCGGCCTTTTCGCCTATCTTCGTCAGCGTCCCTACGATGTGGTGCCCACACCGGGCGTAGCACCTCGCGACATCTTCGTCAGTGCGTTCTCTTCCATGCCTTTGGCAGCCGATTTCACTTATGTCGCTGCCGGACAGGAGGTGGACTTCAAGGCTGGTATTGCTGCGTTGGCCAAAGTGGCACCGGTACATCTCGGTGTCAACGACGAGCAACTCAACACTCCCCTGCTGCCCATCAGCGCACCGCAGGTCACTGTTGCCTGCTTCCGCGGTCCGAATCCGGCCGGTAATGTGGGAGTGCAGATCAACCGCGTGGCGCCCGTCAACAAAGGCGAGACGGTGTGGACCATGGCTCCCGAGGCTGTGATTTTCCTCGGCCGTTTGTTGCGCACCGGTAAGCTGGATTTCACGCGAACCATCGCTGTGGGCGGCAGCGAAATCGAAGCGCCGCAATATGCACGGGTGAAAGTCGGTGCGAAACTCTCGTCTATCCTCGAGGGGCAGCTGTTGCCTGCCGAACACCACGTGCGCATCATCAACGGTAATCCGCTTGTGGGCCAGAAAGCCACGATGGATGATTTCCTCGGTGCCCAAGTGACGGAAGTAACCGTCATTCCCGAAGGAGACGATGTGCACGAAGTGCTCGGTTGGATCCGTCCGCGTCTTGACAGCTTCTCGACGAGTCGCAGCTATTTCTCTTGGCTCAGTGGGAAAAAGCCTTATACCCTCGATTGCCGTGTGAAAGGTGGCGAACGCCACATGATTATGTCGGCAGAATACGAGAGTGTGTTCCCAATGGACATCTATCCTTCTTATTTGATCAAGGCTATTATCACGGGCGACATCGATCGTCAGGAAGCCTTGGGCATTTATGAAGTGGCACCTGAGGATTTTGCACCGGCAGAGTTCGTGTGCTCTTCAAAACTCGAGTTGCAGCGCATCGTACGTGAGGGACTCGACTTGCTCCGCAAGGAAAATGCTTGAAACCATAAACGACAATGATACAAAAGTTTTTTGATAACGTCCGTCCGCATTTCGAGCCCGGCGGGAAGCTCCACGCTTTTCGCAGTGTGTTCGACGGATTCGAGACCTTTGCGGTAGTGCCCAACAAAACGTCGCGCGTCGGCGTGAGTGTGCACGATGCCATCGACTCGAAACGCATTATGAGTTTCGTGGTCATTGCCTTGATTCCCGCACTGCTGGTGGGTATGTACAACATCGGTTTCCAGAACTACAAGGCGGCCGGCCTCGATGGTTCGTTCTGGGCCTGCTTCTGCTATGGCTTGGCGGTGATGCTTCCCAAAATCGTGGTGAGCTACGTCGTGGGACTCGGAATCGAGTTTATTGTGGCGCAGTGGAAGAACGAAGAGATCCAAGAAGGTTTTCTTGTGTCGGGCATGCTGATCCCGATGATCGTGCCCGTCGGTACGCCGTTGTGGATGCTTGCCGTGGCAGTGGCGTTCTCCGTGATCTTCGCCAAAGAAATTTACGGCGGCACGGGAATGAATATTTTCAACCCCGCACTCGTGACGCGTGCTTTCCTCTTTTTCGCTTGGCCGACCAAGATGAGCGGCGACGCCGTGTGGGTGAGCACTGAAAAAGTGCTGGGCATGGGCAATCAGTTGCCCGACGGTTTCACCTCCGCCACAGCTTTGGGACAAGCCGGTGCGAATCACGCTGTGACGACACCCGTTTGGGACATGTTCACCGGATTGATGCCCGGTTCTATCGGTGAGACTTCGTTCATCGCCATCATGTTAGGCGCAGCTCTCCTGCTCTGGACACGCATTGCTTCGTGGCGCACGATGTTTAGTGTCTTTGCCGGTGGTGCTCTCGTGGCTTTGCTCTTTAAAGGTCTGGGTTCTGCAGACAGCGTTTCGGCACAGCTCGGTCTGGAACACCTGTTGCTCGGCGGTTTTGCCTTCGGTGCGGTGTTTATGGCCACTGATCCCGTGACTTCTGCGCGCACCGAGAAAGGACAATACGTGTATGGCTTCCTCATTGGCGCATTGGCCATCACGATTCGTGTCCTCAATCCCGGATACCCCGAAGGCATGATGCTCGCCATCCTATTCATGAACATGTTTGCCCCGCTCATCGACTATGTGTTCGTGCAGCGCAACATCAACAAGCGCTTGCGTCGCGTCAAACAACAATAAAGCGAACCAGACAATGAAACTCAATACTAACAGCAACGTTTATACGCTTGTCTATGCTTCGGTGCTGGTGATTTTCGCCGCATTCTTGCTGGCCTTCGTGGCTTCAGCGCTCAAAAGCAAACAAGACGAGAATGTAGCCAACGATAAGCGCGGACAAATTCTTGCGGCACTCAATATCCGCAACACGCCCGATGTGGTGGCGGCTTACCAGAAAAACATTGTGAGCGCACCTGTTCTCAATGTAAAAGGGGAAGTTGTGGACACGGCCGGCGGTTTTGATGTCGATTCGAAGGACATCACGGCCAAAGAAGATGCGAAAAAGCGCTTGCCCCTCTACGTGACAAAGGTGAACAACGACACGATTTACGTCGTTCCTCTCTTCGGTCGCGGCTTGTGGGGCGGCATTTCGGGTTATCTGGCCCTGAAAAAGGATTTCAACACGGTCTATGGTGCCTACTTCACCCACGAGAGTGAAACGGCCGGCCTCGGAGCGCGCATTGTGGAGGAAGACTTCCAGCGGAAGTTCATCGGCAAGAAAGTCTTCACCGACGATTCTTTCAATAAGGTTGCGCTTGCACTGAGCAAAAAGATCGAAGATCCCGAACATCAAGTGGATGCGATCACGGGCGCTACGCTGACGAGCAACGGAGTGACCGGCATGTTTGCCACGAGTCTCGAACCTTACAAGCTTTACTTCTCAGCCCATCATCAATAATATAAAGACGACAACACTATGAGTCTTTTCTCAAAACGAAACAAGGAGGTTCTCACCGGCCCCTTGAACCTCGACAACCCCATTGTGGGGCAGGTGCTCGGCATCTGTTCGGCCTTGGCTGTGACTTCGCAGTTGAAACCGGCTATCGTGATGGGACTTTCGGTCACGGTGATCACGGCTTTTTCCAATGTGATCATTTCGTTGATCAGAAACACCATTCCTTCGCGTATTCGCATCATTGTTCAGCTTGTCGTCGTGGCGGCGCTCGTCACAGTGGTGAGTCAAATCCTCAAAGCCTACGCATATGATGTGAGTGTTCAGCTTTCTGTCTACGTGGGATTGATTATTACGAACTGTATTCTCATGGGACGTCTCGAAGCGTTCGCCATGATGAACGGACCGTGGGAGTCTTTCCTCGATGGCATCGGCAATGGACTGGGTTATGCCTGGATTTTGGTCGTTGTAGGCTTCGTGCGCGAACTCCTGGGCTCGGGCTCTCTTTTCGGAATGCCCATCCCCGGACTGGAAAACAATGCGTTTTTCCACAATGGTATGATGACGATGCCGGCTATGGCGCTGATCATCTGCGGTTGCGTGGTGTGGGCGCATCGTGCCATCAATGATCGACGGAAACAATGAGAACGTTTCCCGAACAAATCGACAACTGACAATTAGATATGGAACATCTGCTAAGTCTTTTCGTCCGCTCTATTTTTGTGGACAACATGATATTTGCGTTCTTTCTCGGTATGTGCTCATATTTGGCCGTATCGAAGAACGTGAAAACGGCGCTCGGACTTGGAGTGGCGGTCACTTTCGTACTTGTGGTGACCGTTCCGATCGACTATCTCCTGCAAGTCTATGTGTTGAACCCCGATTGTATTGTGAAAGGTGTGGATCTGAGCTTCCTCTCATTCATCCTTTTCATCGCGGTGATCGCCGGTATCACGCAATTGGTGGAGATGGCGGTCGAACGCTTCTCCCCTTCGCTCTATGCCGCGCTGGGTATTTTCCTTCCCCTCATTGCTGTGAACTGCGCCATCATGGGTGCGTCGCTCTTTATGCAGCAGCGCATTCTAATGGATCCCGCAACGAGCACGCAGGCCATCGGTAGCGTGTGGGATGCCCTCGTGTATGCACTGGGTTCCGGGCTTGGTTGGCTCTTGGCCATCGTGGCACTTGCTGCAATTCGCGAGAAAATGGCCTATACCAACGTGCCCAAGCCGCTTCAAGGCCTCGGCATCACGTTTATCACCGTGGGGTTGATGGCAATGGCCTTTATGTGTTTCTCCGGTCTTAAAATTTAATCGGAATTTTCCACCACTACCCTATGGATACAACTCTTATAATAACAAGTATTGGTGTCTTCTTTGCCATCATCATCGTGTTGGTGGTAATTTTGCTCATCGCGAAATACTATCTTTCCCCTTCCGGTAAGGTCAAAATCACGATCAACGGTAAGGAAACCCTCGAGGTGGAGCAAGGCGGAAGCCTGCTCACCACACTTTCTGAGAACGGTGTGTATTTGCCCTCCGCATGTGGCGGTAAAGGTTCGTGCGGTCAGTGCAAATGCCAGATCGTTGAAGGTGGAGGAGAGATTCTCGACTCTGAAAAGGGACATTTCACGCGCAAAGAAATCAAGGAAAATTGGCGCCTGGGCTGCCAAGCGAAAGTAAAGGGCGACCTTGCCATCAAAGTCCCCGAAAGCGTTATGGGTGTCAAGGAATGGGAGTGCACCGTGATCGGCAACCGTAACGTGGCAACGTTCATCAAAGAGTTCAAAGTGCAGCTGCCTCCGGGAGAACACATGGACTTTGAGCCGGGATCCTATGCGCAAATTCAGATTCCTGCCTTCTCGATGGACTATGATAAGGACATCGATAAGAGCCTGATCGGTGATTTGTATTTGCCCGCCTGGGAAAAGTTCGGTCTCTTGGGACTCAAGTGCGTAAACACCGAACCTACGATCCGCGCCTACTCCATGGCAAACTATCCCGACGAAGGAGATATCATCACACTTACCGTGCGCATCGCGACACCTCCCTTCAAACCGAAAGAACAGGGCCCCGGATTTCAGGATGTCATGCCCGGTATCGCTTCTTCCTACATCTTTAGTTTGAAGCCCGGCGACAAAGTGATGATGAGTGGTCCTTACGGTGAGTTCCACCCGCACTACGATTCGAAACGTGAAATGATTTGGGTCGGCGGTGGTGCCGGTATGGCTCCGCTTCGTGCGCAAATCATGCACTTGCTCAAGACGAAAAACGTGCGTGACCGCGAAATGCACTATTTCTACGGCGCGCGTGCTATCGATGAAGTCTTCTTCCTCGAAGATTTCCTCCAGCTCGAGAAGGATTTCCCCAACTTCCACTTCCACCTCGCGCTCGATCGTCCCGATCCCAAGGCAGATGCCATGGGCGTGAAGTACACTCCCGGCTTCATTGCTCCGGTGATGGGCGATACTTATCTCAAAGCGCATGAAGCGCCCGAGGACATCGAGTATTACCTCTGCGGACCTCCCATGATGTCCAAGACGGTGCTCGATCTGCTTGATTCGCTCGGTGTAGAGCGAGATATGATTTCGTTCGATGATTTCGGCGGGTGATCAATTCCGCAAACGTTGTTTCCCTCTCTTGCTCCGGCGAGAGAGGGATTTTTTCTGGGGGAAATCGTCTCAAAGTTGCGGGCTTTTGATAGAAATCTCCCAAGAAAATGCGTTTAGTTGGGGGAAATGCGCATTAGAACTCAAAAAAACGCCCCTATTTCTTGCAGGTTCAAGAAAAAGTAGTACCTTTGCACTCGTAAACAAGACACGGTACCATGGCCGAGCGGTTAGGCACAGGTCTGCAAAACCTGCTACAGCAGTTCGAATCTGCTTGGTACCTCTTCAAAAGAAGGAGCGGCTCAATGAGTCGCTCCTTTTGTTTAATCATATTGCATCACCCTTTCATCGTTCGCTTCATGGAAGATAAAGAAAGCAATGGATTTCCGGAGGACAACAAGAGGACTGAATCACTTGTCTCCGGCGACCCAAAGAAAGATCCCTCCACCAGTGATCAAACTGCCGAACACCTTGTACTGCGTACTGAGGGGTTGGTGAAACGTTACGGCAAACGAACCGTTGTGAACGACGTGTCGTTTGAGGTGCATCAGGGAGAAATCGTTGGCTTGCTCGGCCCCAACGGTGCGGGCAAGACAACTTCTTTTTATATGACCACCGGCTTGGTCGTCCCCAACGGAGGCCACATTTATTTGGGCGAGAAGGACATCACGAAGGCCCCCGTGTATCGTCGTGCAAAAGCCGGAATCGGCTATCTTGCCCAGGAGGCTTCTGTTTTTCGCAAGATGAGTGTTGAGGATAATATCCTTTCCGTACTTGAAATGACCGGGAAGAGCCGTGAAGAGCAGCGGGAGAACCTCGAATCACTGATTGCAGAATTCCGTTTGCAGAAGGTACGCAAGAATCTCGGTGACCAACTTTCCGGTGGAGAGCGGCGTCGTACCGAGATCGCGCGCTGTTTGGCCATCGATCCCAAGTTTATCATGCTCGACGAACCCTTTGCCGGTGTCGATCCCATCGCGGTTGAAGACATTCAGTACATTGTTTGGAAGCTCAAGGATCGCAACATTGGCATCTTGATCACCGACCACAATGTTGAAGAGACCCTTTCCATCACAGATCGCGCCTATTTGCTTTTCGAGGGCCGCATCTTATTCCACGGGACGCCGGAGGAATTGGCGGAAAACGAAGTCGTGCGCGATCGCTATCTCACCCACTCTTTCGTATTGCGCCGCAAGGACTTTGCTGCGTTGGCCGTGAAGCGTGGAACAAACTCCTGACCTTTGATAAAATCTGCGTCCCGCCGGTTCGACGGTACGTGGATTTTGTGTTTAGCCCCCCGGCAGAAAAAGCAATGCTGCTTCTGTCGATTCATAGATTTCTATTTCATGAAATATTTTCTCCCCTTTTTGTTCTTAGGCCTTAGCGGTCTTCAAGTTACGGCTGAGGTGGTGGCAAAACAACCCCACTCGAAGCCTGCAACTTCCGTCGACACGGTGAAAGTGTCCGCAGCAGAGCTCACCGGAAGCTTTCCGTTGCGTCGTCCTTTCGCAACAGACAGTGTGAATCTCTCCGATCGCCCGTTTGATCCCGCAGAGGTGTTGGAAAACAATGCTTTGATAGCCAAGCAGCGCGGACAGAAAAGTTTACGTCACCTCACCACCGGTAGTGCAATCGACAGTAATGCCGTGAGTGTTGTGCGATTCACTGTCGATGCCGCCCGCTGGCGTACAGCACGTTTACAGACGCCACATCTCAAGCGCTATGATACCTATCTCAATGGCGTGAAAGTAACTGACGGCAACCTACATTTTTTGCCCGGTCGCAGCGAAGTGACGCTTATGGTCTATACAGACAAGGCTGCCCGCGACACTTTTAACGTGGCTCTCGTTGGAGATTCGCTTTCGGTCCTTCGAGTGAACGAGACGAGCAAGCGAAAATTCGCTTTCGACGACATGTTGCACGGTAAGCGGTACTACAATGTGGCCATTTCCCCCAGTGGGCGCTACGTCTTGACGTATTACACCGATACACGCCGCGATGGTGCGACAACTTATTCGTCTGTGCTTACCGATCTCAAGGACGGGCGCACGTTACTCCGCACGGCTGATTATTTTCATGGATCGTGGATGCCGAAAACCGACCGACTTTACTTCAAGCGCAGCACAGATGCCGGGAAAGACCTGGTTGTGCTGGATCCTGTTACCATGAACGAGCAAACCATCGCCCACCGCGTGCCGGATGGAGGACTCACTTTGTCGCCGACGGGCCAATTTGCCATCGTCACCGCCAATGAATCGGGCCCAAGCACCCAAGGGCCGCTCAAACAGTTGTTCGCACCCGATGATCGCCAGCCCGGTTGGAGAGACCGCAGTGCACTATATCTGGTAGACTTTGCCAGTGGTTTCTCGCAAAGACTTACATTTGGACGCGAAAGTGTCCATCTCAACGACATTTCCCCCGACGGTAAGCGCTTGCTGCTTTCGCGCAATCATCACGATCTCACGCAACATCCGTTTGACCACACCGACATCTACGAAATGCATCTCAACAACGGCCGCGTCGATACGTTGCTTACGAATCAACCGTGGTTGGATGAGGGCGTATATAGCCCCGATGGCAAGCAACTTTTGTTCAAAGGCAGCGCTTCTGCCTTCGGAGGCATCGGAAGTGCTCTGCCCAAAGGTGAAGTCGCGCAGAGTTTTGACAAACGACTGTATCTGTACAATCCCTCCACGAAGGTAGCCACTGCACTGCTCAAGGATTTTGCCCCCTCCGTGGGAGAGTATGAATGGAACGCCGGCGACGACAAAATCTACATGCGTTGTACCGACGGCTACGACGAAACCCTCTGGCGTTTAGATCCCCGCACTGGCAAACGTTTCCGTTTCGAACTTCCCACTACTGTCGTGCAGCGTTTCACTTTGTCTGAAGGACGCGTGCCCCGCGTTGTGTTTTTCGGACAAACAGGGACCACTTCTCGCAACGCCTACGTGGCAGATCTCACTTCTTCGCGCCCCAAGTGCAATCCCTTCGGCGAGGTTTCTTTCGCCAAAGCCTTGGGCGACGTGCAAGTGGCCTCGTGTACGCCGTGGAGCTACCGGAGATCAGATCGTGACACGGTGCCCGGTTTCTATTTTCTCCCGGCCGACTTCGATGCCACGAAGAAATATCCGATGCTGGTCTACTATTATGGAGGTTGTGTTCCCACGACAAGAGAGTTAGAGTTCCATTATCCGCTCTCCGTCTTGGCCAACATGGGTTATGTGGTGCTCGCACTTGAACCCTCCGGCGCCATTGGTTACGGTGAAGAATTCGCAGCGCGCCACATCAACACGTGGGGTAAACGTTCGGCCGACGACATCATTGAGGCCACAAAGGCCTTCATGGATGCACATCCCTACATAGACCGTAAGAAAGTGGGCTGCATGGGCGCCAGCTACGGCGGATTCATGACCGAATATCTCCAAACACGCACCGATCTGTTTGCGGCTGCCATCAGTCATGCCGGCATTTCCAACATCGCCTCCTACTGGGGTGGAGGTTATTGGGGGCACACTTACGGTGAAACTGCCCAATATGGGTCGTATCCCTGGAACAATCCCGAGCTTTATGTGAAGCAATCGGCCTTGTTCAATGCCGACAAAATTCACACGCCGTTGCTACTTCTGCACGGAACGGCAGATACAAATGTGCCCACCAACGAGAGTCAGCAATTGTTCACCGCCTTGCGCATCTTGGGACGCCCCGTTTCCTACATTCAAATCGAGGGCGCCAATCACGTTGTGACCGACTATGGCCAGCGGGTCAAGTGGCAACAAACCATTATGGCGTGGTTTGCAAAGTATCTGCAAGGAGATGCTGCGTGGTGGAAGGGACTGGGCTTTAAAGATTAACCCATTTCAAATGGGTAATTCTGCCTTATTTGATTGAAAGAACGAAGAAAGCGGGGTAAATAGCCCCCGCTTTCTTTGTCTGTTTTCGTGATTCGCCGTAACTTTGTCGAGTCGTTTAGTAATATCTGATGAAAATAAATTTTCTCCTTTTCGCCCTGTTTGTGGGGTTGTGGTGTACCGTTGGCTGTAAAAGCCGAACGGAGACATCCGCCATCGTCACCGAACAACGCGTAGATACCGTGAAAAGTGACAGTGTGGCCACTGATTCAACGTCGACTGCGGCCGAGACACCGATTCCCAAGAAAGCAGATGAGTATTTCGATGACTTTGCCTTCGCTTTCATGAAGAAACCGCGTTTTCAGCGTTCGCGCATCGTTTTCCCGCTGGAACATATTGTGGATGGAAAGCGTTCCGAAATTCAGAAGTCGGCGTGGAAATACGATCGCATGTATTCCGCGAGAGAAACCTACACTTTGATTTTCGACAGTCCCAAGGGAGCCGGCATGGCCAAGGACACCAGTGTGACTCGAGTTGTGGTGGAAGAATTGGATCTTTCGCGACAGCGCATCAAAAGCTATCTCTTTTTGCGCGAAAATTCGGAATGGCGCCTGACGCGTCTCAGTGAAGAAAAAATGGAACGCAGTGCCAACAGCGATTTCTATGCTTTCTACCAGCGTTTCTCCACCGATCCGGCTTATCAGCGCGAGCACATCGCCTCGCAATTGGCTTTCTCCACTTTCGATGAGGACAACTTTAAACGTATGGAAGGCTTCATTTCGGCTTCACAGTGGCCGGATTTTGCCCCAGAATTGCCCAAAAATAAGTTGACCAATGTGCTTTACGGACAGACCTTCAACAATTCGAATCTTCGCTTGCTGTCCATTTCATCGCTATCCAGCGGATTGACGAGCACACTTACCTTCCGCCGACGCAATGGTAAGTGGAAGTTGACGCGACTCGACAACTAAAGATCTGATCAAGCGGTTGCCGGACGGAGTGCTCGGAATTTCTCATGAGCTATTGGGGAATGGCCCCCTCACGGCAGGCGCGAACAACCGGAATGTCCACCATAAACGATAGACAACTATGCCCTACTCTCTTCTTCACCACAACACATTCGGAATAGAAGCCTCGTGCACGCAATTTGTTGAGTATGCTTCAGTGCAGCAGCTCAAAGAAGCGATTGCACACCTCGGAGAGGCAGCATGGATGCACATCGGTGCAGGTAGTAATTTGCTCTTTGTCCATGATTTTGACGGGGTGATCTTCCACAGTAAGATCGTGGGCAAGGAAGTTTTGGCCGAGACAGCTGACGAACTGCTCTTGCGTGTCGGTGCGGGAGAGGTTTTCGACACGCTGGTGGCCTATTGTATCGAACGAGGCTACCATGGGCTGGAAAACCTCTCCCTCATTCCCGGTGAGGTTGGCGCAGGCGCTGTGCAAAACGTCGGTGCCTACGGTGTAGAAGCCGGCGATTGCATTGAGCGCGTGGAAACGGTGGAAGTGGCGAGCGGTAAAGAACGTGTATTCTCGCACGATGAATGTCAATATGCTTATCGTAGCAGCTTTTTCAAGCACGAAGGTGCACATCGCTTTGCGGTAACTCACGTGGTGTTTCGGTTGCGCAAGCATTTCACCCCGGTTTTGACGCACAAAGCAGTGATTCGTGCGTTGGAGACCATGGGTGTTCGTTGTGCAGAGGAGGCGACCGCACAGCAAACGCGCGATGCCATCATCCAAGTGCGCCGTTCGAAGTTGCCCGATCCCGCGGAAGTGGGTAGCGCAGGCTCCTTCTTTATGAATCCGGTGGTGTCCACGGAGAAACTCACCGAATTGTTGAACCTCTATCCAGACATGCCGCACTATGATTTGCCCCAGGGGGCAAAAATCCCCGCAGCTTGGCTCATCGAGCAGTGCGGATGGAAGGGACGCCGCATGGGCGGTGCCGGCGTGCACGCTTTGCAGCCGCTTGTGCTCATCAATGTGGACCATGCCACGGGCGAAGAAGTGGCAAAATTGGCAGAAGCCATCCGCACCGACGTGGAAATGAAATTCGGTATCCTGATTTCACCAGAAGTGTTGTACATTTGACGAAGTAGGCTCGGCGATTTATACGAAGTTCTACTTTTACTCTCTCGTACTAAGAAGGAACGCCCCGAAGAGGGCGTTCCTTTTTTGCTTTGCGGCGGTGAAGCTTTCTTTTCTTCCTTTCTACAGGTGAATGCTTGGGTATTCTGATTGTAATTTACTGATTTTTAGATGGTAATGTGGTGATTAAACAATGAGAAGCGTATGCTCTTTTTCTTTTTCGTACGGTCGCAGTTGTGCGTCTTCGGAACTTTCCGTTGTTCTCATAGTAGTTTCTGTCAATCGTTGCGGGCTTTCATACTTTTGTTTCCTTGTTTTTCGCAAAACCTCCCGCCTTTTTTCTCTTTCTCCCCACCTTGCGTGACTTCCTCACCTGAGAGCGGATGAATGTGGGGAGGCAACAGCGTACGGCTGCAGTGTTGGGCTTGCAGCATGCAGAGCCATGGGTCGCCAGCGCGGGTGGGGATAAGAGCGCAAGGTGACCGCTCAATTTTATCCGAGCACTGCGCCCAAGCAAAGGCAGATCATACTGAGCAACACGAAAGCTAAATCTACCGCCTTTGAGCGGAGGTTATGTTCATGTAGGAGGAACGCTCCAAAAAGGAAGCTTACTAACACGCTGCTGCGCCGTGTCATGGACACAACCGCGATGAGTGCACCCGGAACAGACAGCGCATAGAAGTAAAACAAGTCCGCCGCGGTGAGAAAAAGGCTAATGCCCACGATACTCCAACGCCAGTGGAAGGGGGTAGTTTGCTTTCGAGTGGGCCACCAAAGGATGAAAAAAATGAGCAGCATCAGTGCAAACTGGTAGTAATTGTACCATGATTGTACAAAAATCGCGTTTAACCCCTGCCCTCCCCTATCGGCGGGGGCAAGCAGGAATTTATCGTACAATCCGCTGCAGGCTCCGAGCACAGCAGCGAGCACGAGCAATAAGATGTAGCGGTTGTGGAGAAAGTGTATGCCTTCTTTGCGACCACTGCGACTAAGCAGAAAGAAAGAAATGATGGCCAACAGCACGCCTGCCCATTGCCAGAGATTGAATTGTTCGTGATAGATGAGCAAAGCCCCAATGAGCGTCATGACCGGACGGGTGGCGTTGATTGGTCCTACCAGCGTGAGAGGCAAATGTTTGATGGCAAAGTAGCCGCAAACCCATGAGGTCAAGACAATGAGGGCTTTGCCGACGACTAACAGGTGGTGCGTGATAGGCGCCGAGGGGACGTACCAGTGGCTCTGGGGCGAAATCCAAGAAAATTGGCTTGCGCACAGGAGCGGAAGGAAGAGGAGACTACTCAATGCGGTGTTGATGAGCAGAACCGGGATGACAGCATTGTCGCGCAGCGATTGTTTTTTGAACACATCATAGAAGCCGAGCAACGCGGCGGAAGCTACGGCAAGAAAAAACCACGTCATTTGTGAAATAATAGAGCGAGAGTGATCAATATTGGATATCTACGAGAAATAGCGCATTGCCCGGAACACTTTCTCCTGCCGAACAGCGATTTTTGGCTGCGATGACGGCTTTGAACTCCTCGAGTGTCATTCGCCCGCGCCCGACTTCCAAAAGTGTGCCAACAATGGCACGCACCATGTTGCGCAGAAAGCGATTGGCAGTGATTTCAAAACGCCAATGGTCGTCCTTTACTTGCATCCAGCGTGCTTGCGTTACCTGGCAAATATTGGTCTTTTGGTCGTTGTTCACCTTCGAGAAACTTGTGAAATCGTTGGTTTCCAACAGGAGTTCGGCAGCACGATTCATCAGTTCGTAGTCCGGGGCAAAAGTAAGGCGGGCGGCATAGTGGCGCAGGTAGGGATTTTTGTGCCTGTAGACGAAATAATGATAGGTGCGGCGTTTGGCATCGAAACGAGCGTGTAGATGCGCATCGACCTGTCGGACCTCTTGGATGGCAATGTCCTGAGGCAGGATGCGATTGAGGCGAAATGCCATTTGATCGGTGTCTATTGTTTGATTGGTGTCAAAGTGTGCCACCATCATCGAGGCGTGTACGCCCGTATCGGTGCGTCCGGCTCCTACGCATTCCGTAGGGAGGGGAAGCAGCTTGGTGAGTGCGTCGTTGAGCCGGGCCTGGACGCTGTCGGCATTGGGTTGTACTTGCCAGCCGTGGTAGTTTGTGCCGTCGTAGGAGAGGGTGATAAAGTAGCGCATGGCGGAGAGGATAGAGAAAGTGGGAAGCGACAAAAAAAAGCCGTGTCTCAAGGTATTGAGACACGGCCTGTGTTGTTGGTGAGTTGCACCGTAGATGAGATTAAGCTTCTTCGGCTACTACTTCGAAAGCTACTTCTGCGGTGACATCCTTGTGGAGTTTCACGGCAGCTTTGTAAGCGCCTACTTCCTTAACGTCCTTGAGCACGATGCTCTTGCGGTCAACTTCGATGCCGCGCTTAGCGAGTTCTTCGGCGATGTGGAGGTTGGTTACCGAACCATAGATGGCACCGGTAGCGCTCACCTTGGTTGCGATCTTAATACCCTCAACAGCGTTGATCTTCTCGGCCAGTGCGATAGCGTCGTTCTTGATCTTTTCGAGCTTGTGTGCCTGCTGCTTGAGCGTTTCTGCCAATTCCTTTTTAGCAGAAGCCGATGCGAGGACAGCTTTACCCGTGGGGATGAGGAAGTTGCGGCCGTAGCCGTCTTTCACGGTGACGATTTCGTTCTTGAAACCGAGACCCTGCACGTTTTCTTTGAGAATGAGTTCCATGTGTATACCTCCTCTTTTAATTATTTCATCAAGTCAGTTACGTAGGGCAGGAGCGAAAGGTGACGTGCACGCTTTACGGCCTGTGCCACGCGGCGCTGGAACTTCAAAGAAGTGCCGGTAATGCGGCGAGGCAGGATCTTTCCCTGTTCGTTGAGGAACTTCTTGAGGAATTCGGGATCTTTGTAGTCGATATACTTGATACCGCTCTTCTTGAAACGGCAATACTTCTTCTTCTTGACGTCAACGGTGGGGGGAGTCAAGTAGCGAATTTCAGATGCTTGTGCCATGGTTTAGTCCTCCTTTTTGTTAGAACGACGTTTTGCAGCGTATTCAGCAGCAAACTTGTCGAGTTTTACAGTCAGAAAACGGATTACGCGCTCGTCACGACGGAAACCGACTTCCAGTTTTTCTACAACGGTGGGGTCTGCCTTGAACTCCAACAACTGATAGAAACCGGTGCTCTTCTTGTCGATGGCGTAAGCCAGCTTCTTGAGGCCCCAGTTCTCTTCATTGATAACCTCTGCGCCGTTGGCGGTGAGGATACCCTTGAATTTTTCGACCGTCTCCTTCATCTGAACATCAGACAAAACGGGAGTAAGGATGAAAACGGTCTCATACTGATTCATCATAGGATGTGATTGAATTGAGTGAGTATTGTGTTTATGGGAAATGCAACACCTTGTCGCTGTCATATTGGCAGGACGGTGCCACAAAACGCTGCAAAAGTAGGGCTTTTTTAGCGAGCTGCCAAGAAAATCCCCGCGTTTTTCGCCGTTGTGCATATAATTTGCACATGTGGCGGCTACGATACCGCAGATTTTTGTACATTTGCATAGCTATTCCACAGACGCATATACTATATTTGATTATGACGCAAAACTTATCGCCACAAATCGCCCGTGTCCTTGCGCTCAGCAAGGCAGAGGCACGTCGCACGCACCAAGATAAGGTGGGTGCTGTCGCGCTTTTGCTTGGTATGCTCAACGATCGCGAAGGCGCGGCCCTGAAAGTGATCGAACAGTTTGGCATTTCCACAGATCAACTGCGCAATACGCTGGAAGCACAGATCAAACCCTCTATCGATGAAGGGAGTGTTGCCACCGAAGGTGCCGAGGTGGCACGTGATGTTGACCGCATTCTGCGATTGGCACAGCTCGAAGCACGTTTGCAACGAGAGAACAACGCCACGGACGTACATTTGTTCCTGGCGATGCTGAGAGATAAAACCAACGAAGGGTGCAAAGTGCTCGCTTCGTTCAACTTGAACTACGACAACGCGATGAAGTTCATTGCCGGAGACGGTAAGTTGCGCGCAGGCGCTTCGCCTTTGGCTTCCAACACGCCCGACGACGAAGAAGCTATTCCGGCCGGTGGAGAACCGCGCCAAGAAGGCCGCCGCGGGACGGATTTTGTCGCAAATAATTCCACAGACAAAGATACGCCAATCTTGGACAGTTATGGTGTGGACTTGACAAAAGCGGCCGCCGACGGAGCATTGGATCCTATCGTTGGTCGTCATGATGAGATTGAACGCATGGCGCAGATCCTCACCCGTCGTAAAAAGAATAACCCCATCCTGATTGGGGAACCCGGCGTGGGCAAAAGCGCACTTGTCGAAGGACTTGCTCAACTCATTGTGCAGAATAAAGTGCCACATTTGCTTACCGGCAAACGATTGATCTCACTTGATATGGCTTCGATTGTGGCCGGCACACAATATCGCGGACAATTCGAAGACCGCTTGCGCAAACTCATCGGAGAATTGAAAGCGCATCGTGAAGTTGTGCTGTTCATTGATGAGATTCACACCATTATCGGTGCGGGAAGTGCGCCCGGCAGTTTGGATGCAGCCAATATTCTCAAGCCGGCGCTCGCACGCGGCGAAGTACAGTGCATTGGAGCGACGACAATCAGCGAGTTCCGCAAGAGTATCGAAAAGGATGGTGCCTTAGATCGCCGCTTCCAGAAGATACAACTTGAACCAACGACAGCAGAAGACACGCTGCAAATCCTCAATAATATAAAGGAGCGGTATGAAGATCACCATAACGTGATCTATACCCCCGCAGCACTTTCGGCATGTGTTGCGCTGACAGAGCGTTATATCAGCGATCGGGCTTTGCCGGATAAGGCAATCGATGCGTTGGACGAGGCCGGGAGTCGAGTGCACTTGCTGAACGTGCGTGTTCCGGCCTCCATGGAAGCAAAGGAACAAGAGATCCAACAACTGCGGAAAGAGAAAGAAGACGCCGCGGCACGGCAAGAATACGAGCTGGCTGCGGGCTTACGCGACCGCGTGTTGCAAGGTGAAGCTGAACTCAAGCAGTTGCGCGAAGATTGGCAGAAGGAACTGAGCGAACACCGGATTGTTGTGGACGAAGATGCCATTGCTGCTGTCGTATCTATGATGAGCGGTGTGCCGGCCGACCGCATGAAAGAGTCGGAGACGGTGCGTTTGAAGGGCATGAAGCAGGCACTCTCGGAGAAAGTGATCGCACAAGATCGTGCCATCACCCGACTTACCCGTGCCATTACGCGCAATCGACTCGGATTGAAGGACCCCAATCGTCCTATCGGCACCTTTATGTTTGTCGGTCCCACCGGAGTCGGCAAAACGCATCTCGTCAAAACGCTGGCCGAGTTCATGTTTGGCAGTAAAGATGCGTTGATCCGTATCGATATGAGCGAGTATGGAGAGAAATTCTCCACGTCTCGACTTGTCGGCGCCCCTCCGGGTTACGTCGGCTACGAAGAAGGAGGGCAATTGACGGAGAAAGTTCGCCGACACCCCTACTCTATCGTTTTGCTTGACGAGATAGAAAAAGCACATCCGGATGTGTTCAACATGTTACTCCAGGTAATGGATGAAGGTCGTATGACGGATGGCAACGGAACGACGGTGGATTTCCGCAATACAATACTCATTATGACTTCAAACAGCGGAAGCCGACAGGTCAAAGAGTTCGGAGCGGGAGTCGGGTTCTCGGCGTCTGCAGACGGCATCACGGCCGAAGCTGCGGAACACATTGTGAGAAAGGCTTTGCAACGCCAATTTGCTCCTGAATTCTTGAACCGTTTGGATGAGATCGTCATGTTCGATCCCTTGACACGCGAGGGAGTTGAGCAGATTGCCGATCTAGAAATCCGAGCATTGGCACAGCGCTTACAAACAGCCGGACGACAGGTCTCGTTCTCGCCGGAAGCCAAGCGATTTGTGGCACAAAAAGGATTCGATCCGCAATATGGCGCTCGTTCGTTGCGTCGTACGCTACAAGAGTATGTCGAAGATCCACTCTGCGACTTGCTCCTCGAAGGAGAAAATGGCGAGTCGATTCTTGTGGAACTCGATGAAGCAAACGATAGACTGAAAGTAAGGGCCGTAACGACGGCTTAAGAGCAAATTTCCCGGACGACTGTCGCACTGAAATAGTGCGGCGGTCGCCAACCTATATATAAATATGGTGCACAAGATTGATGTTTTCATTCAGACAGACAGCGTCGGAAATCTGTCAGCAGCGCAAGAATTGGCGTTGCTGCAGGAGGTTGAGCGTGTCTTTGCGCTGAGTACTGGAGTCGGTGAGGAGGATGAAACAATTTCTACGATTACTGTCGATGATTTCTCCTCTGCTAAAACGCTCCGCAGCATTGCAAAAGCCTCATCGGCGGAGTACGTGGCGTTATTTCTCAAGTCTACCGGTTTCCGTCCGGCCTATCGTTGCCTGCAACGCATGCGCAATGTGCTGATGGACAGCGGAGCGACCATGGTATATGCCGACCGTTGGGAACAGCGCGTGGATGAAGATGGGCAAATTGCCCTCCCACTTGAGCACCCTGTGATAGATTATCAAGACGGCTCCGTGCGGGATGACTTTGATTTCGGCGGATTGTGGTTGGTACGCGGAGATTTGTTTCGGCAGTTTGCCAGCGAAAACAAGCAGCGCTACAAGTATGCTGCAACCTATGCCCTGCGTTTGTTCCTAAGTCGGGAAGGTCAGTTGTTACATTTGCGCGAACCGCTATATACTGAGGAGGAAACCGACTTGCGACGCAGCGGGGAGAAACAGTTTGACTACGTGAATCCTGCCGCTCGTGAGGTACAAATCGAAATGGAACGTGCATGCACTGCACACCTCAAAGCCATTGGAGCATGGTTGGCCCCCGAGGAATTTGATGACGTCCCGTTGCGTGAGGAAGATAGTGCCCTTCTACAAATTGCGTCATCGACTTCGCTGGAAAGTCAGCCCCGAGAAGAGCACACAACGGTGGAAGAAAAAGTATCGGTAGCCGCCTTCCCGGTTGTGGCTTCGGTGATTATTCCGGTTCGTAACCGAGTGCGGACGATTGCTGACGCAATAAAGTCTGCACTGTCACAAGAAACTACGTTCAAGTTCAATGTAATCGTAGTGGATAACCATTCCACTGACGGAACAGACGAAGTCGTTCGCAGTCTATCGGCCGATGAGCGTGTGGTTCTCCTCCGGCCTGAACGCAAAGACCTCGGCATCGGAGGATGTTGGGACTATGCCGTTCGATCAAACGCCTGTGGGCGTTATGCCGTGCAGCTTGATTCTGATGATTTGTACAGTGGGACAGACACGCTCTCTCGCATTGTCGAAGCGTTTGGCAAGCAACGCGCAGCAATGGTCATCGGTTCTTACCGCATGGTCAACTTTGATCTCGAAACACTTCCCCCGGGTGTGATCGACCATCGCGAGTGGACGCCCGACAATGGGCGGAACAATGCTTTGCGAATCAATGGATTGGGAGCTCCTCGCGCTTTTGATACCGCAGTGTTGAGAGAAATCGGATTCCCCAACACGAGTTATGGAGAAGATTATGCACTGGGATTGATCATCTCACGGCGTTTTCGCATTGCCCGCATCTACGATGAATTATATTTGTGCCGACGTTGGGAAGGAAATTCCGACGCTGCACTTGACGTGCAACGCGTGAATCGCCACAACGAATACAAGGATGAACTGCGAACACTGGAGCTACGAGCCCGTCGTCGGCTGAACGCACAATGGCAACACTCCATTGTGCAGGAAGAGGTCAATGCTTTCTTTGAGAAACAGCTGAAGGGTTGGGAAAGTACGCGCAAGCGATTTGAAGATCTGCACGACAAAGTGCGGACAAAGGCCTTGGAGACGGAGAATTACTCGCTCTCCGTGCAGCACAATCCCGCACGTCTCGTTTCTACCGCCGCGAAAATCGATCGCAAATCGCTCAAAAAGCGAGCCTGTTTCCTGTGTGACAATCATCGTCCGGCAGAGCAGATTGCATTGGCCGTGGAGGGGAAGTACAATGTCCTGGTCAATCCTTTTCCCATCTTGCCCCATCATCTGACCATCACCAGTCGCCGACACACGCCCCAGACGATGAATGGCAATTATACGGCGTTTTGTCGCATCGCTTCGCAATTGGATGACTACATCGTGTTCTATAATGGAGCACGATGCGGAGCTTCGGCGCCCGATCATATGCATTTCCAAGCCGGCGCGCGAGGTTTTCTTCCCCTAGAGAGAGACTGGCATCGATATGAAGGCCGCTTGGAAAGAATTTACCCCCAGACTCCTGAAGAAACGGCCACGGTGGAAGAAGCCGGATACGAAGATAAACGTGCCGGGATCTATCTCTTGAAAGATTACGCGTGCCCCGTGTTTGCCGTCATCGGCGAACGAGCAGAGGGGCAACAATTGTTGTTGCGGAAGCTCGTTGAAGCTCTGCCTGGAGCAGAGCAAAACCGAGAACCCGACATGAATTTGCTCGCGTGGATGGACAAAAGTCATCCCGCCCACCCGGATACTTTGATCACCTTGGTGTTCCCTCGTGCCAAACACCGTCCCGAATGCTATGCCGCCGAAGGGAATAAGCAATTCTTGGTCTCTCCCGGCACTTTAGACATGGCCGGACTCCTCATTACGCCGCGTGCCGAAGATTTTGAGCGCCTCACACCGCAGAAAGCTGCCTCCATCTTGGCGGAAGTGGCTCTCCCGGAAGGAGAAATTACGCAAGTGATTCGCCGCCTTCACAAAGGTGGGCGAAAAGCTGCGCGCCGCAAAACGTCGGAGCTCTTTGAGAGCGGGGCCGAGCCCAGAGTCGCGGTGGGAATCATGAGTGCGCGCCGCATTTCCTTTGTGTTGAATGCCGATTTCACGGCCAAAGGAGCGGCTGTCACCGGAGAACAAGTTGTGGAATACAGCGACGGAGGGATTAAGTGGAATGGTAATGTGTACAGCGAGCTGAATTTCCATCCGGTTGGGGAAGATGCAGACGTCTCGTTCACGTTAAACGACGTGCCCATCGGCATTAAATTCCATTGGGAGCGATTGCAGAATCAGACTTTCCACGGAATGTTGAGCTTTGTGGTCGACGAGGAGAAATTAGTCGCCATCAATCGCATTTCTGCCGAACTCTATTTGGAAAGTGTCATCGCGTCTGAGATGAGTGCTTCTGCGTCTATCGAGTTGCTCAAGGCACATGCAGTGGTCAGCCGGAGCTGGTTGTTCAAAATGATGGAGCAACGTCGCAATCATGCGCAAAATCCGTCGGGCAATTTCTTCTCTTTCCAGAGAAAAGACGACGAATACATCAGATGGTATGATCGAGAGGAACACACGCTTTTTGATGTCTGCGCAGACGACCATTGTCAGCGCTATCAGGGCATAACTGTTGTGACGCGCCCCGCTGTGCACGAGGCCATTATGGCCACGCGGGGGCAGATTCTCACCTATGGTGATGAAATTTGCGACGCCAGATTCTCAAAGTGTTGCGGCGGAATGACGGAAAAGTTCTCCGCTTGTTGGGATGATCACGACGAACCTTATCTGGGGCCCGTTCGCGATGTGGATCAAAGCGAAGATTGCACCACCGAATGTCCGGATCTCACTCACGAGGAGGGGGCCCAAGAGTGGATGCACACGCGCCCAAAGGCATTTTGTAACACCACCGATGCCAAAATCCTCACGCAGATTTTCAAAGACTACGACCGCGAAACAGAAGATTTCTATCGCTGGAATGTAACCCTCACGCAAGATGAATTGCGTGGGTTGATTGAAGAGCGTACCGGATTGAAATTTGGGAAAATCCTCGACCTCATTCCTGTGGAGCGCAGTGCAAGCGGAAGAATCGTGCGACTTCGGATCGTGGGAGAGGAGCGCGAATACGTGATCGGAAAAGAATTGGAAATCCGACGGACGCTTTCGTCTACGCACCTGTATTCCAGCGCGTTTGTCGTAGAGAAGTCTGTCGATCTCGTCGGCGGAGCGCCTACGATGTTCCGCCTTGTGGGCGCCGGTTGGGGGCACGGAGTCGGTTTGTGCCAAGTCGGTGCCGCAGTGATGGGGGCCGAAGGCTATGCTTATCGCGACATTTTGCTCCACTATTACAAGCAAGCAAAGATTGAAAGGAAGTATGAATAATCGTTCGCAACCTTGGCAATGGGTGCCTACCCTCTATTTTGTGGAAGGTATCCCCTATCTCATCGTCAACGTCGTGGCTTTGCTGATGTATAAGCGCTTCGGACTGAGCGACAAAGATTGTGCGATCTATGCCTCGTGGCTTTCTTTGCCGTGGGTCATCAAACCGTTGTGGAGCCCCATCGTCGAAATCTTTAAGTCCAAGCGCTGGTGGATCGTCGTGATGGAAATGGTGATGGCCGCGGCCTTGGCGGGCATCGCCTTCACGCTTCCCACACCGTTCTACGTGCAATTGTCGATGGCGTTCTTCTTTCTGATCGCCTTTAGCAGTGCTACGCATGACATTGCGGCCGACGGCTTTTATATGGTGGCACTTGATGAGCACCAGCAAGCGCTCAATGTGGGAATGAGAAGCACGTTTTACCGACTATCGACCCTGATGGGCGAAGGATTGCTCGTGATGTTCATCGGTCTTTTGGAGACTTACACCAAGAGTGTCTCCACGGCCTGGAGTCTCGGTCTCGGCATGATCGGAGTCTTGTTGGCATTGGCTGCATTATATCACGGATTTGTGTTGCCCAGATGCGAAAGTTTTCCGGAAAAGGAGGGGGATTTGCCCCGAAAAGCGGAGACTTTTGAGGGGCATCGCCCTTCCGGCTCCGCTGCCACGCGGAGTAAACAAACGGCAGGCGGCGCGATGACAGAGTTCTTCGCTACGTTTGTCTCCTTCTTCCAAAAAAAACAGATTTTACTCGCCATCACTTTTTTGTTGCTCTACCGACTTCCCGAAGCCTTGTTGACAAAGATTTGTCCGCTGTTCCTCATTTCGAGAGTCAGTGAGGGAGGTTTAGGGCTTTCGACTGCGGAGTTCGGGTTCGCCTACGGCACACTTGGCGTCATTGGTTTGACATTCGGGGGAATCCTCGGCGGAATTGTTGTCTCGGAAGACGGATTCAATAAATGGAGATGGCCGATGGTCATGGCCATTTCTCTGCCCAATTGTGTGTATATCTTCCTTGCTTATTTCCAGCCTGAGAATATTTGGTGGGTGAACACGGCCATTGCAGTAGAACAATTCGGCTATGGTTTTGGCTTTACGCTCTATATGCTCTTCATGTTGTACTTTGCGCAAGGGAAATCAAAGGCTGCGCACTATGCAATTTGTACGGGATTCATGGCGTTGGGCATGATGTTACCCGGGTTGGTTTCGGGTTATATAGTCACCTGGTTCGGTTATTATGTTAGCTTCATCTTGGTTATGCTCTTGGTGCCTGTTACTTTTGTGGTCACTTCGCTCATCCGCGTACCCGATCATTTCGGACAACGCGCCGCGTAGCCGGCAACCCATTCATTCGTTTCTCTTTGTTTTTCAGAAATAACTTATGACACCGGAAGAAATCAAACGTCACCGACGTCTCAATTTTCGGCAGACCAATGCATTTGCCATGCAGTATGGCGCCATCATGGGGCTGTATGTTTTTGCCGCTGAGGCCTGTTTCGTGCTGGGCCTGAAGATCGGCGGACTCATGACGCTACAAACCTTACTCACCTTGGCTTATCCGGCGGTGATCATCTGGTTGGCGTTCCGCTTTCGCAATCAGGTGAGCGAAGGCCTCCCCTATTCTTTTGGGAGAGGTTTCTTCTTTACGCTGCTCGTTGTGCTTTATTCCGGAATATGGGCGTCGTTGGCCGCATTGATCTACTTGCAATTTTTCGACGGAGGCTACTTGTTCCAAACATATCTGGAGGTTATCAGTCGCCCCGACACGGTGAAAGCGATGCAAGACTCGGGATTGACGGCGAAAATCCAGGCGTCCAGCGGGGGACTCACCCCGGCACAAATCGTCGAACAGCTGCAGCATGCGCCGGCTTCCGTGTTTGCTGCCACTATACTCTATTTTTTCATTCTCACGGCCCCGGTATTCTCACTCGTGGCGGGGCTTTTCACCATGCGTGGTGCCCGTAGATCCTATTGATTCACACACATCGTCTCCATATTGCATCATGAATACTCCTGAAAACTCCCATATCGACATTACGGTCGTCGTGCCTCTTTTTAATGAGGACGAAAGTCTTCCCGAACTCCATGCGTGGATCAAACGCGTTATGGACGAACACCAATTCTCCCACGAGGTGATTTTCGTGGACGACGGATCGACCGACCGGTCATGGGCCATCATCGAACAACTTTCTCAGAGTGATCCCACTGTGCATGGCATTAAATTTCGTCGGAATTACGGCAAAAGCCCAGCACTCTTCTGCGGTTTCCGCGCTGCCAAGGGCGATGTTGTGATCACAATGGATGCCGATCTGCAAGACAGTCCCGATGAAATCCCCGAACTGTATCGAATGATAAAGGAGGAGGGCTATGATTTGGTGAGCGGATACAAGCAGAAACGATATGACCCCATCTCGAAAACGATTCCCACAAAGCTGTTCAATGCGACGGCACGCAAGGTGAGTGGCATCCCCAATCTGCACGATTTCAATTGCGGACTGAAAGCTTACCGTCTCGAGGTGGTCAAGCACATCGAGGTGTATGGTGAGATGCATCGCTACATTCCTTACTTGGCAAAGAACGCCGGTTTTACAAAAATCGGGGAGAAGGTAGTGCATCACCAAGCCCGTAAATTCGGAAAGTCGAAGTTTATGGGGCTCAACCGCTTCATCAACGGCTATTTGGACTTGCTTTCACTGTGGTTCCTCAATAGTTTCGGTTTGAAACCGATGCACGTCTTCGGATTTCTGGGGAGCCTGATGTTCATGGTGGGATTGTTTGCCGTGCTCGTGGTGGGCGGCATCAAATTCTATCACATTTGTAGCGGAACACCGGCACCTTTGGTCACCTCGTCTCCCTATTTTTACATTTCTCTCACGATGATGGTGCTGGGAACTCAGCTTTTCGTGGCTGGTTTCCTCGGCGAACTCATCAGTCGCAATGCGCAAGGGCGCAATGATTACCACATCGAGAAAGAATTCTAACCTATTATTTGTGCGTTTCTCGCCTATGATTCGACCAGTATTGTCTTGTGCGGCCGGCCTCTTGCTGTGCGGTTGCGCAAATATCGATTGCCCACTCGACAACCAGACCGAGATGAGGCTGCATTTCTATGATGCCACCTCGAAAGCAGAGGTGAATCTAAGCGATAGTCTGTCAGTTTGGGGAGTCAGGGGGGACAGCACGGTGCTACTCTACAATAGAGCCTACGGAGTCAGCAATTTGAAGTTCCCCCTCAACGCAGCTGCTGATCGAGATACGCTTTTGTTGCGTTTCATCGGTACGGATGATGTGGCGACCGACACCCTTTTCGTAGAGCACAGCCGGCAACCCCATTTCGAATCGCTGGATTGTCCGGCCTCTATGTTCCATGTTATACAAAAAGCGAGCGCACGCGCCAACACACTCCCCCACTCTTCACTCAGTGTAGACAGCGTTTCGATCGCCAACCCGAAAGTTCAATATCAAGATGTCGACAATCTCAAAGTATATTTGCGCTCTGCTGCTCAGTAGTACGGCGATCGGGGCAAAAGCTACCGAAGGGCTTGAGGCAGACAGCTTGCGAACGAGGGAGTCGCAGGGCATTCAGTTTGCCGATAAGGACAAAGATCGTTTGATGCGCTTGGCTGCGAACAGAAAAATACCTACATTCGCCGGATTAAGCGTATCGGCCGATTTGGCAGGGGCTTTTCTTGCTGCAACAAGAGGGATCGGCAATTATGAAGCAGCGTTGCGCCTGAATTTAAAAAACACCTTTTTCCCGGTTGTTGAGTTGGGATGGGGAGTTTGTGACCAGATTGGCGACGCCACTCAGTTGCATTACAAAGTGCACGCCCCTTATGGCCGCGTGGGAATGGACTACAACGTAAAAAAGGACAAGAACAGTCTCAATCGTGTCTTTGTCGGCTTCAGATACGGGTACTCTAATTTCAATTACGACCTGTTTTCTGACGGACTTTACGATGCGCATTGGAAAACGACCGTGCCTTTTCACTATACCGACCAATCAGGCAGCGCGCATTGGGGAGAAGCCGTTTTCGGACTGCAAACTTCTCTCTGGAAGTTCGTGCATCTCGGCTGGTCACTGCGCTATCGACTGCGAATTGCTGAACATCAGACGGAAATCGGGCGAGCATGGTATGTTCCCGGCCTGGGACGCAACATCGGAGGGAGCAATTTTGCCGGTACTTTCCAATTGGTTTTCGACCTCACCCGATTCCATAAACATAAAAGGTAGATTCTGTTTACACTTTCGATATGAAGAAAATTCTTTCTGCCCTCTTTCTTGTCGCATTGATCGTGGGTACGGTGTTTATTCTGTCCGGTTCTAAGTATTACACGAACGAAGGACAGATTTTCGGCACCACTTATCACATTACCTATGCGGGCACTGAAGATCTGGACAAGGAAATTCGTGCTGAATTGCAACGAGTGGACGATGCACTCTCCATGTTCAACAAACAGAGCACGCTGTCTAAATTCAATCGCAACGAAGCTTTTGATGTCAACGACTCACGTTTCAACGACGTGGTGCGACTTTCGCAGCAACTCTCTCAAGAAACTGACGGAGCCTTCGACATTTCTGTTGCCCCTCTGGTCAACGAATGGGGGTTTGGCTTCAAGCATCGCGAGAAAGTCACCCAGGCAAAGGTGGATTCTCTCCGTCAATTCGTCGGTTACGACAAGCTGTATTACGAAAAAAACAAGTTGTGCAAACGCGATCCGCGTGTTACTATAGATTGTGGTGCTGTGGCCAAAGGCTACGGCGTAGATTGCGTGGCTAAGCTCCTTTCTGCCAATGGTTGTACCAACTATATGGTGGAAATTGGGGGTGAAGTCGTCGTGAAAGGTCAGAATGCCAAGGGAAAAAAGTGGACCATTGGCATCAATAAGCCTGTGGATGACAGCACGAAAACCGTGAGCGAAGTACAAACCGTGCTGCATGTCAGTGATTGCGGGATTGCTACTTCCGGAAATTACCGCAATTTCTATTACGTAGACGGGCGCAAAGTTTCGCACACCATCGATCCTAAAACCGGACAACCCGTGCAGCACAGTTTGCTCTCCGCCACTGTACTTACTTCATCGTGCGCCAAATCAGACGCTCTCGCCACCTCGTTCATGGTGATGGGCTTAGAGCGCGCAAAAAGCTTCTTGGCGAAGCACAAAGATGTGCAAGTCTATTTCATTTACGCCGACGGACAAGGAAAATACAAAGTCTGGATGACCGAAGGCATGCAAAAACTCACAGAACCTTGAACATGGAACAACAATTCATCGACCGGCTCAGCGAATCACCGCTGTTTCAGGGCCTCACCATGGATGATTACATCAGCATCAACGAGCGGGTGCACTTCGAATTCGCTACAATTTCGCGTGGCACGGCGATTGTCGAGGAAGGAGACCCCTGTGAATCACTCATCTGTACGCTCGGCGGAACGGTCTGCCGGGAAGAGCGTTGCGATAATGGGAGCTATATTTTCCGTGAGATCAATACTACGCCCATGGTGCTCCAACCTGAGCGACTTTTCGGCCTGAGACAGCGGTATAGTGCCGGATTTATTGCAGAGACCGAAGTGAAGTTACTCAAGGTGTCCAAGCAAGATGTGAGGGACAACCTGTTTAACTACATGCCTTTCCATATCAACTTCTTTAATCACATTTGTTCGAGCCATCAGCTCATTGATGCGCGCTTGTGGCGCCCAATGCCCGATTCGCTTGAGCAGCGATTTGTTTATTTCCTCCTCACGCGCTCGACGCGACCCGCAGGACGGAAAGAATTGATTGTGGATATGATCGCATTGGCGGGCGAATTGGTGGCAACACGCTTACGCGTTTCGCAAATGCTCAATAATCTCAAAGATAGAGAACTAATCGAATTACGCAGACGCCACATTGTGGTGCCTTCGCTCGAAACACTAATCCAAAATGCACAGTAGACAAGAAAAACTCGAGGCACTTAATCGAGTGTTGGACGTACTTGAAGAGCTGAGAGAAAAGTGTCCTTGGGACAAAAAGCAGACAAATGAGAGTCTCCGTCCCAATACGATCGAAGAAGTGTATGAACTTTGCGACGCCTTGATGCGCAGTGACGACAAAGAGATCTGCAAAGAATTGGGCGATGTACTGCTGCATGTGTTCTTTTATGCCAAGATAGGAGAAGAACGCGCGCAGTTCGATCTCGCAGATGTGTGCAACAAACTCTGCGATAAGCTCATTTTCCGTCATCCCCACGTCTATCCTCCTGCTGACGTAGAAGCTGCCGGCGCACGTCAAGGTATTCAGATTGAAACCGCAGCAGATGTCAGCGCGCAATGGGAACAGCTTAAACAAAAAGAGAAGGACGGCAATAAAACCGTGCTTTCGGGCGTACCCCAATCGCTCCCGACGCTCATCAAAGCCTACCGCATCCAAGACAAGGCGCGCAATGTAGGTTTTGACTGGGAAGAGCGTGCCCAAGTGTGGGACAAAGTGAAGGAAGAGATCGGGGAGTTCGAAACAGAGCTCGAGCACATGGACAAAGACAAAGCAGAAGCCGAGTTCGGAGATGTCTTGTTTTCGTTGATCAATGCGGCTCGTCTTTACAAAATCAACCCCGACAATGCATTGGAGCGTACCAATCAGAAATTTATCCGCCGCTTCAATTATCTCGAATCCAAAACCTTGAAACAAGGTCGTCCACTTACTGAGATGACCTTGGCAGAGATGGATGCCATCTGGGAGGAAGCCAAACAAATGGAGCGAGAATCGTGAAAGAAGACGAGTCGACAAAGTGTCGAGTGGAAACATTGAATGAAACATGCCCCGCAAGCAATCAATCTGGGGCGCGTGTGTTTTATCGTTTACCGGAAGCTCTTGATTACGTGGAAATTCGAGCGAAGCGCGAGCCGTTTCGCTTGATGCACTATGCTCAATCGTCAGCAATCGAGGGATATGTTTTCGCCCCCTTTGCCATTTCCGAGCAAAATCCGTTTTGGCTGATTCCGAATGACGAAACGATCCGCCATGAAATCGGAGAACCGGAGTGGCAACGCCCCTGGGCGGAACGTTGCGAGGGAGACACTGAGATCAAAAGCTACTCTCGTGCCTTCGCGCGCTGCAAAGAGAGGTTGACCGATGGGCGTTTGGAGAAAATCGTTCTCTCGCGAACCGCCACTTTTCGCTTGTGCGACCCGTTGACTGCCGAGCACCGACTGGCTTTGTTCCTTGATGCCTGCCGCAGCTACCCACATTCTTTTGTCAGTCTGGTAGAATTGCCTTCGCCCCACGGAGCTTGGCTGATGGCAACGCCGGAAATTTTGATTGAAACCCACCCAGATGGATTTCATACCATGGCGTTGGCAGGAACCTCCCCTGTTTCTGACAAAACGATGGGGCTTTTGGAAAATTGGTCCCCGAAAAATCGCAAAGAACAGGCATATGTTGCCGACTACATCCGTAAGTATCTTGCCAACTTTTCCAGTGAAGTGCGCGAAAGTCCGGTTTACGTGCGCAAAGCCGCTTCATTGTTTCATCTTTGCACCGACTTTTATCTTCCACCCTCAGGCGCAATCCGATTAAGTACCTTGGCCGAGGTGCTCCACCCTACCCCTGCAGTTTGTGGTACGCCGGTTGAGGAGGCACGGCGTGTCATTGCGCAAGTCGAAACGCATGATCGCGCTTACTATTCCGGATTTTCCGGACCTGTTCACCAAGGCGAAGCCCACTTGTTTGTCAATTTGCGGTGCGCACACCTTTTTTCCACCCACGCTACGCTTTATGCCGGCGGTGGTCTCCTCAAAGACAGTCAATTGGACGCAGAATGGGCTGAAACTGAGCGGAAATTGACCACAATGTCTGACTTGTTTCGTGCTTAGCCGTTGTAGGTTTAAGCAGCGCAGCACACGTTTTTTCTCTCCAATGGAACAAACGCATCCTTACTCTTCACATCACAATGTGAATTTGCTCACGGCCGCCTTGTTGGCGCACAATATTCGCCACGTTGTGGTGTGTCCCGGCTCTCGAAACGCCCCGATAGTGCACAATTTGGTGGTAAACGGTGAGTTTTTCCTTCATGCGGTCACCGACGAACGTTCGGCGGCCTTTGTGGCTTTGGGGGTGTGTTTGAAGCAACGCGAAGGTGTGGCCCTTTGCGTCACTTCCGGCAGCGCATTGCTCAATACCTTACCGGGAGTGGCGGAGGCTGCGTTTCGTCACCTTCCCCTTCTTGTTATTTCTGCCGACCGACCGGCAGAATTTCATGGCATTTTGGATGGACAAACTTTGCCGCAAGTAGGTGCTCTCGAGCCTTATGCCTCCACTTGGCAGGTGGCGGAGAGTTCGCCGTGCGACGATTTGTCAACGCGCGAGGCGCTTGCCGGCGCATTTGCGCAGTTTGTTTCTTCGCCGCGCCGTGTTGTGCATTTGAATTGTCCGATTGCGGAACCTCTTTTCACGTTTGACGTGAGTAATCTGCCTGCTTTTCCTACCACTGCACCCTCGCTCATCGCTTGTGAGTCGGATGTTTTGGTAGAAAAATGGAAAAGTGAATTGGTAAAAGCTGAGTTGCCGGCAATGGTGATCGGAGAAATGGAGGATGACGCGATTAGTGAAATTGCGAACCGTCTGAGAAGCGAGAATAAAATGCTGGTCTATGCCGAATGCTTGAGTCAATGCCGTGATCATCGCTTGGCTCTTTGGGCAGATCAGCATGATGAAGTGGTACCGGATGTCGTAATTCATCTGGGTGGTTGCTTTGTGAATAAGCAATTCAAGCTTCGTTTGCGGGCCACATCCCGAACGAAAGTACTTCGTATTGATGAAAGTTTTGTGAATGTTATCGGTGAAAATAATAAGATGCATTGTCCGGATACTTTTTTCAAGCAACCTGATTGGTTGCGGACGCCGGAAGTGCTGAAAACGATTGAATGCTTGACTGCCGGACTTTCAGAAAACGCGCAGATACGCGCCATTCACGCTCAACTGCAACCCGCCGCCGCGGTTTCGCTTCCGTGTGAAGCTGTGTTTGTCGGAAATAGCCGGACAATTAGAGTGGTCAACAGGCATTGGCCGGTTGTAGATTTCCCGATTTATGGGAACCGAGGTACCAATGGCATCGAGGGATCGCTCTCTGTTGCGGCCGGTTACTCTTTGGTCTCTGCAGGAAATGTCTTGTGCACCTTGGGAGATCTATCTTTCTTTTACGATGTCAATGCGTTATGGAACCGACAACTCGACGGACGTTTGCGCATCTTGCTGCTCAACAATGGCCGAGGAGATATCTTCTACGGGCTTCCCGGATTGAGTGCATCTCCGGCATTGACGGACTATGTGGCTGCCGCTCACCAAACTTCAGCGCGTGGCATCGCAGAAAGCTATCATTGTATTTATCAGTCGGCTTCGGCCGATACGATGGAGGAGGCTTTGGATCTGTATGCAGCACCTTTGTTGCAGCAGGCAGCCGATCGCCCTATCCTCTTCGAAATATTCATCTCGTAATTCTAATAACTCATGCGAAATTGGACTCCAATCCGAGAATATCAAGAGATTCTCTTCGATAGATTTGAAGGCATTGCACGCATTACAATCAATCGCCCGCGCTATCGCAACGCGTTTACTCCCACCACTGTCATGGAAATTTCGAATGCCTTGGGCATTTGTCGAGAAGATCCTGAAATTCGTGTTGTCGTGCTCACCGGTGCGCATTCGCCGGCCAAGGAGGGCCAGAGCGAAGCGGAACGTTTAGGCACTGAGGCCTTTTGTTCCGGTGGCGACATGCATGTGAAAGGGCGCGGAGGTTACGTGGGAGGCGATGGAGTCCCCCGACTCAATGTGCTCGAAGTGCAGAAACAAATTCGTTCCATTCCGAAACCGGTGATTGCAATGGTCAATGGTTTTGCCGTGGGCGGGGGACATGTACTGCATCTGATGTGTGATTTGACGATCGCCTCGGAGAATGCCCAATTTGGTCAGACCGGACCGAAGGTAGGTTCCTTCGATGCGGGCTTCGGTGCCTCCTATTTGGCACGCGTTGTGGGCCAGAAGAAAGCACGTGAGATTTGGTTTTTGTGCAATCTCTATTCTGCAGCAGAAGCCGAGCGGATGGGATTGGTCAATAAGGTGGTACCTTTCGAACAACTCGAAGATGAAGTCGTGGCCTGGGCACAGCGCATGATGGAACATTCGCCACTTGCGTTGAGAATGATCAAGGCCGGTCTCAATGCCGAGCTGGATGGACAGGCCGGCATCCAGGAATTGGCAGGCGATGCCACGATGCTTTACTATTTGCTCGACGAGGCCCAAGAAGGTGGACAAGCTTTTCTTGAAAAACGAAAGCCCGATTGGAGCCGCTTCCCGAAGCTTCCGTAAAATGGCTTAGTTTGAACATAAAACCGGTCAGCGCTTCGCCCTCAAACGGGCGGAGCGCTCTATTTAAGTGAGTAGATTGATGGATATTCGTGAAAGATGTGAAGCCTTCCGCGTGACATGGTGTGCGAAAGAGCTTTTGTTCAAATCGCCTGCAGGGACTTCGCGTGGAGTCATGCGCAGTCGTAAGCTTTGGTACGTTGAGGTGTCGTGCAAACTAAAGGGGAAAACTTATTGGGGGATTGGGGAGTGCGCTCCTCTTCCCGGTTTGAGTTGCGACGATTGTGCAAATTATGAGACCATTTTGTCGCAGACCTGCATTGCTTGGGAGCGAGATCGAGTGATTCCCCGAGAGCGGCTGATCGATTTCCCCTCGATTTTGATGGGGTTGGAAACCGCAGAGCGGTCGCTACTGGGAAGTCTCTCTGAAAAAGGAGCTTATGCGCTGTGGAACTCTTCGTTTTTCGCTACTGATGACGGTATCCGTATCAATGGATTGGTGTGGATGGGCACTGCAGAGGAGATGGAAAAGCGTATGGAGGAGAAGCTTCGTGCTGGGTTCGGCTGCGTAAAATTGAAAATTGGGGCGATCGATTTTGAACGAGAGCTTTCACTAATCCGAAGTCTCCGTGAACGATACACACCTGCGCAAGTTGAATTGCGATTGGACGCGAATGGTGCATTCCCCCAGGCCCAGGCGCTTGAGCGTTTGCACCGACTAGCTCCTTTCGGAATCCATAGTATTGAGCAACCGATTCGAGCTGGACAATGGGATGCTATGAGAGATTTGTGTAAAAAAACGCCGATTCCTATCGCTTTGGATGAAGAATTGATTGGCGTGAATCGGATAAATGAAAAGGAGGCGCTACTTGATACGATTCGTCCGCAGTACATCATTCTCAAACCTTCGCTACATGGTGGTTTTAGTGGGTGTGCAGAATGGGAACGCTTGGCCGATGCCAGAAATATTGGCCTATGGTATACGTCAGCTTTGGAGAGCAATGTCGGTTTGAACGCAATTGCCCAATGGGCCTCACGTTATTCGTGCGAGCACCCTTCGGGAACTTCTGATCGTCAGCCTGAAATCACAGCCCGGGATCTGAATTTACCTCAAGGCTTGGGAACAGGGCAATTATTCGTCGAGAATTATGCTGCATTGCCTTTGTATGTAGAAGGCGAACGATTGTATTTTCGCTCTAAATTGGAGCGATTTGAGCGAGAAATCAGTCGGTTTCGTGAAACATGGTTTGACGAAAAAACGAGTAAAGCGTCCTTGCAGACCAGTGGAAGCACGGGAGTGCCGCAACGCATCGACGTAGAGAAAGGGGCGATGCGTGCGAGTGCGATGAGGACGCTGCGTGCGCTTCGTCTGAAGGAGGGTGACCGGGCACTACTTTGTTTGCCGGTTGCTTATGTAGCCGGTAAGATGATGCTTGTACGGGCTTGGGAAGGTAAACTCAGCTTAGAAATTGTGCCTCCTTCTCTGCATCCTTTTGCATTGCTCACGGAGGCACCTGACTTTGTTGCGCTGACCCCGGCACAAGCTGCGGCATCTTATGGAGTAGAAGCTGAGCGTCGTTTAATGGAGAAGACGAGGTGTATTCTTTTGGGAGGCGGAAAAGTAGATGAGCAGTTGGAGGCCCAGTTGCAATCTTGCCGAGGTGAAGTTTGGAGTTCGTACGGTATGACAGAAACATTGTCACATATCGCACTTCGCCGCCTCAATGGCTCAGAACGTGAAGGGGGCTACCGGCCATTAGAGGGAGTCTCTATTAATGTCAATGGGGATGGATGTTTGGTAATTGCAGATCAATTGTTGAACATCGAGCAATTGGTTACCCATGATTTGGCTGAAATAGCTGAGGACGGGACCTTTGTTATTCACGGACGCACGGACAATGTGGTCAATTCGGGGGGACTCAAATTGCACTTGGAAGATCTTGAAGAAAAATTGCGCACCTTGCCTTTTCGCTTGGCGATGACGAGCTTGCCCGATGCAATTTTGGGTGAGGCGCTGGTGTTGTTGGTCGAAGCTTCTCCCTGTGCGCGCGAATGGTGCAAAGATAAAGGAGAAGATCTTTTACTAAATGTCGAAGTCCTTCCTTCTGCCCCCCTCTTCTCTCTTTTGCGCACCCACCTTCCGCCACACTGTGTTCCGAAGAGAGCATTTTTGGTCGAAAGCATTCCGACAACTGAAACCGGCAAGCCCGCAAGAGCGCGCATTCGTGACTTGGTGATGCGCTTGTCTTTGGATTGCAGAAAAGAATAAGGAAGGCGAAGCTCCACTTAGCCAGTTGATATGAATAAAATGGGGCGGCATCGGTTGAACACAGTATGGTGTTCAATCGATGCCGCCGTGTTGATTTATTTCTTCAACCGCGCAATATGACAAGATGGTATTCGTGTGTGGTCGTCACGTTGTTCGGATTTGAAGATCGGGGAAATGTTTTCGCAAAAGCCGATGATCGATGGTTCGCGGTCGCTCGAAATAACGATGCTCGTAGTGGGTATAGATTTCGTTCTCGGTCAATGGGCAGCCGGCATCTGCCAATATGCGAGCGATACGACAATAGTCGAATTGCAATTGTTCGGCGATGAGTCGTACCCCTTGTGGGCTGTGTTCTATCCAGGGATGGTGTTTCAGTAAAGCATTGAGACGTTGTTCTTCGTCTGTCCGCTTTTTGTCTTCACTCTCGTCACGCGGTGAGGCGAAGCGAGGCAGAAGTTCAGCCGACACCTTAGAGATGGGTACAAATGAAGGGGCTTGCTGGAGATAAGTCAGGGTTGCTCTGAGTAGTCTTCGGGTCGTTATGATTTCTCCGATGGGGACAATCAGATCTGCTGCCCATGTGAATTCTGTCGTGGTGCGCTCCATGACTGTTAGATCCAGGAAGTGGAGGAAACGCTCGGGGAGCATGGCCGTGAGAGTGGTCAGGGGGGCAACGGGCATGAGGAGAAGACGATCGCGCAGCGCCTCAATCCTCGGTGGAAAATCGGGGTCGAGTGTGATATGTGACAGCGCTTCTCCGGCAAGCAGTGGGCGGAGAAACTCATATTCAATGGTGTGAGTGACGACAGAGGGGGAGCGGAGTCCGAGCACGTTGGCGATGACCTCAGGAGTTAGCCCCTCTAAGTAGAAACGACGAAGTATTTCAGCTAAATCAGGAAGACGAGTTTGGAGTAGATGAATGATTTCGGTAAAAACACACTCTATTTCGATGACTTCTGCGAACCAATCGCTGTCGGAGGGGGGGGAGGGGGAAACATCTGGGGGGGGCGTCGCAGTAGGATCGGTGTTCGGCAGACTTTCCTCAGCAAACCATTGTTCTTCTGTGTTTTCGAAGGGATGTAGTCGGTTGAAGTCGCGAGGTAAACTGAGTGGTGCACTTTCGTTGATCCACTTCATCACTGTCTTTTCGGGATCGGCATGGACCTCTTCTCGCATTTCGTCGAAAAGCGTGAGGAACACATTGCCGACGCCGGGCCATTCGGAAACTTCTCCACGGTGTAATTTGAGTAATTGCCCTATTGACTTGATGTTACGATGGGCCAATTTGCGAATGACCAGACGACGTTCCGGGTTAGTCCCCAAGAAAGCAAGGTCGATCTGGTCCAGTGCATTCAACACGCGCTGTGTGTGCTGCTGGTCCCGCAGGATTTCAAAAGAAGTGAGGTCCGAAAAGAGAGTTGCTTCCATCGCCCGACGTATTTAAGCGCATTTTCTTGGCGCAGGATGAAGTTTAGAGCAAATATAACGAAAATCTTGCGTTTCGGAAAGAGCAATAAAGAGAAAAAGGGGGAGATGTGATTTGATTTTGCCATGCAATCGTCTTTTCTTCTCGCTCCAATATGTGGTTATTGGCTATTTGGGAGTGATTCGGCAACAAAAAATCGCCACACTTTGAGCAAAGTGTGGCGATTGAATTGTTTGGGTGGGACGATTACTTGCCCAATCCGCCATTGTGGTGGGGAACGTTGGGACCTACTTCGTCCTTTTCGCAAGATGCGATCGATACAGTCGTTCCGAGGAGGACGGCTGCAAGCAGGAAGAGTTTCAAGTACTTGTTCATGACATTGTTTGTTTTAGAGGTGAATATTCAGATCTTCTTATGTTGTTCTGCCGTTGTCATGACAGCGACAGTTCAGTTTATCTTGTTGTCGAGGAAGCGTTGTAAGTAATGTTCCAGGTAGGCAGCTTGCCAATAATGAGTGGTGAAGCTCTTGTCCGGAATTTCCTTGTAGATCACTCCCATGTGTTCGAAGGCATAGCGGTAGTAATTGAGCATGCTGTACTCCCATGAGAAATAGTGGGGGATGCGCAGCCGAATGAATTGACCTTGCCATTTGCTTTGCCGCTTGGGTCCTAAAGGGATGGCGAAGTTGAATCCCGCATTCCGTTCGCCATCTGTAAATATGGCGTAGGCTCCGATTGCGTACTCGCCAAAATGACGTACGATGTCCAGTCTGCCACCAAAATCACCGTAGGTAAAAGAGCCGACGGAGAGTTTCAACTGCAACGACGTGGAAGGCTCGTAGTAGTCGGCGACAGCCATCGTACCGATGTGGAGCTTGTGATCGCTCTCCCATTGGCCGCCGTTTCTGCGCAGGCGTGTCGTCGCGCTGATTCGTAAGCCCAAATCGAGTGTTGGGCTGACGTGATAGTTCACTTCGTGGTGAAGACCGGCGAGATCGTAGAGGAACAATCCTGCTGTGGAGGACGAGCGCCAACGTTTGGAGGCGATCCAATCTTGCCGGAGTCCGACAACACCCCACTGGAATTGACTATCGGGATCGTTGTCGGCAATATTTGTATATAGGGGCACGATAGGCTGAACAATCAGTCGATTACCCCTCCATAGGGTGGTCTCGAATGAGGGCGCAAGGTAGAAACCGAAGAGCGCTAATTTATCGAGGAGATGGTTGTCAATTGAGACAATGGGGTTCAATGTTATGTCTATTTTGCCCCGATTGTCAGCTGCGACTGTCGGATTGAGTGTGCTTTCTGCCAACTTCTTTTCCACAGCACTCACGTCGTAGTGTGCGCTAACTTGCCAAGTCTCGGATTCATTCGACGCATCTACTGCAATTTGTGGGCGCCCATATTCTCCTATAATGAGGCGAAAATGATGTGCTCCGGGATACTCGGAGGCTAATGTTCGCAGTGCGCTACCGAGTGCACGGTAAGCTCCCCTGATTTGTGTGCTTTCGAAAGAAGCATAGACCGTATCGCTTTTTTCGCTGAGCCGGATGCGTTCGAAACCCGCGTTCACCATAGCATGCAGCGCGTCCGGATCCTGAGTTTTACCGTACACTTGATTTCCATATTGGAAAAGTGGCGCGCAGAACAGGCTGAGTAGTAAGAGCCTAAGCCATGAAGTCGCGAAGCCGGGCGATTGTTTCCTTCTCATGATCTTCAAAACTTAATCGTAGTACGATAACTCAAACCGACTCCCCAACCTTTTAGGCGGTGGGTGAAGGCAAACGTGCGAATGTGCCGAAAGAGGGTATAACCGACGCCTATATTAACGCCTTTCGTGTCGTAGTCGGCCATGATTCGCAGAGGAATCCGCTGTAGAGGGAAGTATTCAACGCCGCCAAAGGCGCCATTGTACATTTTCCCGAACTTGATCGATCGGAAGTACCCGGCAGTGAGTGCGATTTGCCCATCCCCAAGTTGGAAATGCTTTGTCGCGACACCATAATATCCTGCATAGAAACTTGCGCCGTAAGCCGAATAGATGTCATTCACCCCAATGACCACTGAAGGCCACCACTTCCCTTCGCGTTCTGCCAGTGGACGAACACGAATCGTCGAAGAACGGTCTTGCTGGTAGTAATTCCACGTTTTTTTGACGGAGTGTTGGGTCTTAAACAGCGTCTCTCTGAAGGTGAATTCAAAGAAACTGAACGGAGTAAAGCGGACATAATAAAGTCCGGTGTCGTAGTTGACAAGATCATGTAGTGCTGCTGGGCTCATCCATCTCGCTCCTCCATCAAAAGTTCCGTCGGGCTGCATGTCGGCAGTGGGAATGTTGATGAGTCCACTCGTTCCGATGAGGTCTTGCGCCGAAACTTCGGTGCTGCAAACGGCGACACCGAGGGTAAGAATCAGGGCAAAACGGCGGAATAGACACATATTTACGAGTTCTATGACGCTGCGAATATACGAAGAAAACGAAAGAGCGCAAACAATTGACGAGAAAAATCGGAGGTTTTTGCGCGCTGCATTCTATTTTGCGAACACTGATTACGTTCTTTACCCTATTTTTTCTCTGAAAGATTGGATGAGATCATCACGTTTTTCCTCTGGCAGATCAGGAAAGTGCCCACTAAGCAGTTCTGAAATGACGTTGATGGCCTTGATTCGCATTTGAGCTTGTCCGGCTCGTACGCCACTTTGGTAGGAGTTGGCCGGGAGAAGACTGCGGTTGAAGTTTCCGTCGGACATAGTTCTGGAGGTTTATTCGAAAGGCTTAAGCAACGTGGCTACTGGCATGAGGAGGAATATGCGTTTACCATCGGGAGTGTATGTGGATGATTCGCGCTGAAACAGACGTTCTACGAGATCGCGCATTTCATCGACGCTCATTTCTTGCCCGACTGGGATGGCGGCTTTGTGGGCCAGGGAGAGTGCCATGGTTTGAACGAGTTCCTCGTGCACTTCACTACCCTTTTGCGTAGCATCGTCCAATACACTTTGCAGCAAAACTACGGGATCGAGTCCGTCCAGCCCCGAGGGGACTTGGAGAATCGAGAAACTATTGCCGCCGAGGTAGGACAATTCGAATCCGACGGACTCGAGTTCCGGAAGAATGCCCTCGAGAAGTGCTTGCTGAGAGGCAGATACTTCGAGGATCTGCGGGAAAAGCATGCCTTGAGACTGGGGGGCAGATTCTTTTATGCGCTGCAAGTAGTCATCAAAGAGGATGCGAACATGGGCTCTGTGCTGATCTACCATGAGTAATCCCTCCTCTGTCGGCGCAATGATGTAGCGTCCTTTATATTGTAAGTAGGGCGTGCCGGCATTGATCCAACTATTTCGGTTGTCCTGCGGGAGGTGTTCGTAAAGCGTTGACTCTGTCGTGGGCTCCTCCGACACTGGCGGCAGACTCTGCGGTTGTGCGAAGCCGATTGTGTCTTGCGTGTCGAAGGCATTGTCGAAAGCTCCTTCCCAACCTTTGGGCGTGGGTTTGGCGGCATACGAGCGACTTGTACTTCCAGAGGTAGGTGACGGCGAGTTCTCTCCGTGATCAGTGGATGCGGAGTGGGCGAAAGGGTTGTAACTCTCGTCGATCTCAATGCTGGGGGGGAGGATATTCGTTTCGCCGTCTTGGAAAACCGGAATTTCCGGGCGATCTTCGATATCAAAGTCGATCGTAGGTACGGCGTTGAAGCGGCCGAGCGTCTCGCGAATCGCAGCTCTCAATATTTGCCAGATGGGTTGTTCGTCCTCAAATTTGATTTCTGTTTTGGTCGGATGGATATTGACGTCAATACGACAGGGATTGATGAGGATTTGCAGAAAGAACGGTACTTGTTCGCCGTCGGGAATGAGGCGTTCGTAGGCACTCTGTATCGCTTTTGCGAAATAAGGGTGTCGCATGAAGCGGCCATTGGCAAAAAAGAATTGCTGCGCACCTTTTTTCTTGCTGCTTTCTGGATTCCCCACGAAGCCAATGATTTCGACCAAGTCCGTTTCCACATGCACCGGCATGAGATATTTGTCCATCTTGCGCCCGAAAATATTGACGATGCGCTGACGGAAATTACCGGACGGGAGATCGAGCAGTACACTATCGGGAGTGGAGAGTGCAAACGACAATTCGGGGTGCGCGAGTGCGATGCGTTCAAACTCAGCAACGATGTTGGAGAGTTCAGTGTGGTTGCTTTTTAGGAATTTGCGCCGAGCAGGAATGTTGAAGAAGAGGTTTTTGATCAGAAAATTAGCACCTACCGGGCAGACAATGGGTTCTTGCAACAAAACCTTCGAACCTTCGATCTGTAGACACACGCCCAATTCACTGTCGGGCGTGCGAGTGCGTAGCTCTACTTGGGAGACGGCGGCGATTGAGGCTAGTGCCTCGCCGCGAAAGCCCATTGTTGTCAGCGAAAAGAGGTCGTCGGCCTTCGTAATCTTCGAAGTAGCATGCCGTTCGAAGGACAGACGCGCGTCTGTCTCGGTCATTCCCTTGCCATTGTCGATGACTTGCACACACGATTTGCCGGCATCTGTCACAATGACCTGAATACGCGTGGCGCCGGCGTCGATTGCATTTTCCACCAGCTCCTTAATTAGTGATGCCGGCCGTTGAATTACTTCGCCGGCCGCAATTTGATTGGCGACAGAATCCGGCAGTAAATGTATGATGTCAGGCATAATTAGTGAGCGTTTGTCGTTGGAGACCCGGAAGTTGGTGCAGCAGTAGCTCCCGGACCAGAGGAAGAGGCCTTTTCTAAGGGAACGTCAATTTTCTTCTCCCAGCCCGCGGCTCCCGTAGCCTTGTCTTTTGCGAGTGTCTGCATGGGAGCGGCACGTCGGGGGAGGATCTTGAGTTTTGTCTCGTCGCTTTTGCCTCTCCATTCGAATAGATCGTTGGGACCTTGGGGACGAATCCGGCTGAACCAGGCGAAGTTGCTGAATTTGGTGTGCTCTGCGGGGGCTGTGTCGATAGGATAAGTCTTTGCCGTGGGGGAAGGTCCGGCCCAGTAGCGTTGCATTTTCCGATCGGCCACGTCAATTCGCATTTTTGCGGCTTCGCAATAGTTCTGGTAAAGGAAAGTGGAGTCTTTCTCCATGGGATAATTGATCACCATGGCGTTTCCGTCCACACGTGCTTGATATAGTTCTCCCTTGGCGAAGTAAGCCTTTAGTAAGTTCCCAGATACTTGGTTGAAGTGTAGTGTATCCGGCAGTTGTTGCACGATGAGAGATTGGCGCTCCACGTAGACGGAGTCAATCGTAGAGTCATTGGTGTAAACATTGATTTCTTCGCCTAAGATCTGGCGGTCGCCACTCCACGCAATGGGATCGCGATAGAGGGTGAGTCGGTGTTGTTTGGAATTGAACACCAATGAGTCGCACACGGCTTGCACATCTGTGCGATAAGCGCGCACATGAAAGTATCCATGGAGCACGCGATAGGCAGAATCCGTGCGTAGATCATAGGAAAAGAGGCGCAGCGTGTCGGCATGTACGTATAGCGTGTCGGCATTACGGGAGAAGTTTTTTGCCAGTGCACGTTGTGTTGCCAATGCTTCGCCGACTTTCTCCTTGTACCACCCGTAATCGCCCATCAGGATGTTCTTGTTGTTGATATCCGTGGAGTCTGTGAACACGATATTCCGGAAGGCCTGCGAAAATCCCCGTTTTTTATCGTAGCTGATGCTATCGCCGGTGAGTTTACGCCCTTTGTTGAACAATTGCGGGCGTTTGCCCAATCGCGCCTTTTCCGTTTGCGTGTTGTAGTAGCCATCGGTCGTAAAAATCCTACTGCCTCCGCTTAGCAAATTGGTCGGCCCTGTTGCATGCGCCCACTTTGTCCGTGTATTGTAATGGAGAGAATCTGTGCGCAGGGAATCGCGCTTGGCAGTACGCAGTAGCACGTCGTCGCTGAAGAGGGCTTCGCGAGTTCCGGTGAAGTAATCTCCTTTTTGCGAGGTGAGAATATTCTTACCGTCGATAATTTCTCCACCCACATCATAGAAACCGCGGCCGGAAATGCGATCATAATTCAGCAATTCAGTCTTCAGTCTCAGTTTACGGTGGCGCATCACAACATGATGGAAGACGCGCGCAAATTGAGAAGACCCATCATAATATAATGAGTCTCCTGTGAGCGAAAGGGTGTCTCCCTGCGTGAAGTGTACTTTCCCGTAGGCCAAGAAAGAATTGGACGCTTCGTAGAAAACTGCACTATCGCAGGTGAGTCGCATGCCTGCATGGGTCATCAAAACATTGCCTTTCAGCACTTGTCCGTCTCCTGTCGTTGCAGCATCGTGGAAGAGGACATCGGCATGGTGGATGCGAATGCGCTGGTCCTCCACCGAAACTTTCTTCTTTCGAGGAGCCAAAAGTGTAAGTGCAAAAGCGTGTGCAAGGAACAGAGCGAAAAGCCCCATTCCCAGCACGAAAAATCTGCGAGTTGCAATGAGTGTGTTCAAAACTTTCGTTTTGTGGGTTGAAAGGAGTAGATCTTACAGCGCAACCGGAAATCATTCCGTGAAGCGCGCCTACTTATTTAATCCAGCCTTCGTGTTGGAAGGTGTGGTTGCGCCACTCCGGATTGATACGCGTGTAGGTCGTTTTTATTTTCTCGGCGATCCACTTTTGCAGCGCTTCGTTTTGGCGCTTTTGCAGGATCATACTCTTGAGCACTTGGAAGTCGTCGGTGATATTGGCACGGTGACTTTCAATTCGGTCCTTGAGTTTCACGATCGCACAGATCTCTTGTCCCGTTTTCTCGTCCATCATGCGGAAGGCCTGCGAAACCTCACCCACTTTCATGGTGTCTACCACCTTGGCAATGTCCTGTGGGAGGCTCTTCATTTGGAAGCGCGCGGTGAGTGCCCCGGTGCTTTCGTCTTGAGCCACCATCAATCCCTTATTATTGCGCGTATCTTTGTCATCCGAAAGTTGTTGTGCGGCATCTTCAAAGCTGAATTTTCCGGACTTGATGTCCGAGGCGATCGAATCGAGGCGCGAGGTAAGCCGTTCGTATTCCCCTTCCTTGATTTCAGGTTTGAGGAGAATATGTCTCACATTGACCTTGTCGCCTTGCTTTTCGATGAGTTGCAGAATGTGGAAACCGAATTCTGTGCGCACGATCTTGGATACTTTCTTCGGGTCGGTGAGCGAAAATGCCACATTGGCGAACTCCGGAACCCATTGTCCGCGTCCGCTCAATCCGAGTTCGCCACCGTTGCGAGCACTACCGTCTTGCGAATAAAGGCGTGCCAATACGGCAAAGCTGGTTTCCCCACTATTGACGCGGCGGGCGAACTCGCGCAAGCGATTCTCAATGCGTTCCACTTCCTCGCGGTCAACTGTCGGACGTTGCGTGATGATTTCCACTTCTACCTGCGTGGGAATCATGGGCAGACTGTCCTGCGGCAGCTTTGCAATTGCGCTGCGGACTTCTGCAGGAGTCACCGTTATGTTGGAGGTCAGCTTCTTTTGTACTCCCTGCGTGAGGAAGTATTCGCGAGCCGACTGCATAAGTATTTCGCGAATCTGGGGTATCGTCTTGTGATAGGCCGCTTCCAAAGCTTCCTTCGAACCATAGCGACGAATATTCTCCTCCAGGCGGTAGTCGGCCATCATTTTTGCCTGCTCGTCGGACACCGTGATCGAATCCAGTTCGGCTTGGTGCAAGAAAAGCTTTTGAATGGCCAGCTGTTCCGGGATTTCGGCATAGGGATCTTTGAACGTTTGGCCGCCGGCCTCAGCGTTGACGCGGAAACCTTCCACATCTGAGAGTAAAATGGGAGAGTCGCCGACCACCCAAATCACTTCGTCCACAACGTTCTTGGGACGTATTTGTGCGAAGCTAACGCCGAGCGCGATGAAACCGGCGATCAGGAAGGGGATTCGTTTGTTCATTTCAGTGTTTATTGGGGTGGTTGATCGTTTCGAGCACGTGAGGATAGAGTTGCACCCGGTACTGTTTGTGGAGTTGCGACAGCCATTCTTGTTCGCGTGCCTGCTGCACGTCTTCGAGCACTTGGCTGCGCACGTCTGCATAGCTCGTGGGGCGCTTTTCTATACGGCCTGACACGGTGGTGTACTTCATGCCTGCTGCCACACTTCGCGCAGCTGCCTTCTTATCTTTGAATGCAAAATGATCGATCGTGCTGTTCTCTCCGCGCTCTACAAGGTAAGGACCGGCTACTTTGACGCGAACGGAATCTTTGTTGACGCTGTTTTTGAGCAAGTCCATGGCTTCCATTCCCACCGGGACTCCCTTGTTTAGTAACGCCTGAGCCGCGCGGAGTGCATCGGCATCATTTGAACTCAGCACGAAACCTTTGAAATGGGGAGCGTTCCAGCGGTATTTCTTGCGGTTGGAGCGAAACATTTTCTCCAGTGCCACGCTGTCTTGGGCTGCAGCATTCCACACATTGTTCTTCTCCGCTTCGAACAAGAGGAGACCATCGTGGTATTCTTGAATGAGATATCGCAATTGGGGATCTGCTGCTGCGCCGACGTTCGAGAGACTGTCCAGAGCTTGATCTCGGGTTTGATGATACTGCCCCATCAGTCGCTCGAGTGTGTGTTCGGCCGCCTTTTCCTCTATGCCTTCTTGCTTCAATCTGTTGAGCAGGTGCGGATAGGCCGTCTGAAAACTGGGCGGAGCTTGGCGCTTAATGAGCTTGGCGATGTGGTAACCCACCTCTGTCTGGAAGGGCAATGAGAGCTCTCCTTCGCGCAGGGCGTAGACTTTGTCTTCAAAAGCCTTGAGTGTTGCGCCGGCCGTGACGATCGGCAGCAGACCTCCGTTGTTTTTTGAGGCGAGATCTTCACTGTATTGGCGAGCCAGCGTACCAAAGTCTGCTCCTCCGGCCAATAGACGGTAGAGACTGTCGGCTCGGCTGGCAATTTTCTGCCGTTCTTCTGGTCCGGCCAGGGTGGGCACACGCAATAATATATGGGATACGGTGAGCAAGTCCTTCCCGTCGAGCAATTGTAGCTCGCGGTTGTAGCAAGCTTGCGCAGTAGAATCGATGTAATGCTGATCGATGAGTCTTTTCGACACGAGTTCGTCACGATAACTGCGGAACTCATTGCGAAAGCTGGCTAAGGTGTCCAGTCCCAGGGCTTCGGCGGCGAGCACCTTGAGTTTGTAGTTGACAAAAAGGTCCACATACTCGCGCGCAGTCATTTTCTTTTCCCCGGCCTGCACTGCCTGGTTCTTATTGTAGGCATACAGGAACTCGCCTCGCGTGATGGGGTGCCCCCCAATGCGAAGCAATACCGACTGATCTGTCGTTTCTCCGTGGGCGCTGAGCGCGCAGGTCATGAGCAACAAGCTCGTTATTAGGTGTTTCATTCGAATCGTATCATACTTATCCCACATTTCGTACGCGACGGGAGGCAAAAGCCGTCAAAGGCCTCCGAGGAGTCAACCTCGAAGACCCTTATGACGCGTATGGTCAAACAACATGTAGGCAGATGCAAGGTGCATACAGGCCAAACATATTCATAGAAGAGGGCTTACTCACGAGCGCTAACGGCGCAACTGGTTGAAAACAACGATAAAACGCCGGAAATGGTTACGCAAAGATCTATATTTCTGGCGACACGACAAAACAATTGGAACGAAAAGTACCCTACCCCACAAGGAAGAAGCCGACCGACAGTTGGGCTTCTTCCGGTTTGTGCTTGGGGGTGGGCATTTTTGCCGAGGAGTTCCAAAGCATCGTGCAAAAGTGGCCAGGGCGAAAGCCGCGTTGTGACATTGGGGGGCTACTCTGCTCTCGTAGGCTCCGGAAAGCGGAGCGCTTGGTGAGCTCTTCGCGAATCTCAACATCCGAAGGCCGGCGAATCGCTTCTTTTCTCCCCCAAAGTGAGGAAAGACCGGAATAGAAACGGATAGAGGTGGCGCACTGTGCGCCACCTCTATCTTTATAGGAGCTTGTTGTTTCGATGGTTGGGTTACTCACTGCGCGAGTAGTTGGGAGCTTCACTGGTGATGGTGATGTCGTGCGGGTGACTCTCTTGCACACCGGCGTTCGTGATGCGCGTGAATTTGGCGTTGTGCAGCGCCTCAATGGAGGGAGCACCGCAGTAGCCCATGCCCGAGCGAAGACCGCCCACGAGTTGGTAGATCACCTCTTGCACACCACCCTTGAAAGGAACGCGACCGGCGATGCCTTCGGGCACCAACTTCTTCACACTCTCCACACCGCTTTGGAAATAGCGGTCTTTCGAACCGTTTTCCATGGCTTCGAGAGAGCCCATGCCACGATAAGTCTTGAACTTACGACCGTTGAAGATGATGGTTTCGCCGGGACTTTCCTCGCATCCGGCCACGAGCGAACCGATCATCACGCAGTTTCCGCCTGCGGCCAAAGCTTTCACCACATCGCCCGAATAGCGGAGTCCGCCGTCGGCAATGAGGGGCACACCGGTGCCTTCGAGAGCGCGTGCCACGTCGTAGATTGCGGAGAGTTGCGGCACACCGACACCGGCCACCACGCGTGTGGTGCAAATCGATCCCGGGCCAATGCCCACTTTTACCGCGTCGGCACCGGCGTCAACGAGCATTTTGGCTGCTTCGCCCGTGGCGATATTCCCCACCACGATGTCGACGTTGGGATATTTGGCCTTGGCTTCTTTGAGCTTCTCCACTACTCCCTTCGAATGTCCGTGTGCCGTGTCGATCACAATGGCATCGACGCCGGCATTGACCAGGGCTTCAATGCGCTCCATCGTGTCGACGGTCACACCTACGCCGGCGGCTACGCGCAAACGCCCCTTGGCGTCTTTGCAAGCCATGGGTTTGTCTTTGGCTTTGGTGATGTCCTTATAAGTAATGAGTCCGACGAGACGTCCGTTGGCGTCCACCACGGGGAGTTTTTCAATCTTGTTTTGCTGCAATATCTCGCTTGCGCCGGCAAGGTCGGTCGTGGTGTTGGTCGTCACAAGGTGATCACTGGTCATCACTTCGTCGATGGTGCGGTTGAGATTGTGCTCGAAGCGCAGATCGCGATTGGTCACAATGCCCACGAGCTTCATGTCATCGTCCACAACCGGGATACCTCCGATGTGATACTCGGCCATTAAGGCCAGCGCATCGCCGACGGTCTTTCCGCGCTGGATCGTGACAGGATCGTAAATCATGCCGTTTTCGGCACGCTTCACGATGGCTACTTGGCGAGCCTGTTCCTCGATCGACATGTTTTTGTGGATCACACCGATTCCCCCTTCGCGGGCAATGGCAATGGCCATGGGGGCTTCCGTCACCGTGTCCATGGCGGCGGTCACAAAGGGGATGTGCAGCTCAATGTTGCGAGAAAAACGCGTGGTGAGCGACACGGTGCGAGGAAGAACTTCGGAATAAGCGGGGATGAGCAGGACGTCATCATAAGTGAGACCGTCCATCACAATTTTGTCGGCAATGAAATTTGCAGTCATAAGGCGAGGTACGAATTTAATTGCGTGCAAATGTACTCATTTTTCCCCATACCGTGGCGTTTTTCTCCTGTGTTTTTTGGGCTTTTTGGGTTGTTTCAAACTACGCGGAAGCCAAAGAAAAAGTTCACACCCGAATCAGGTGGCGTGAACGCACTGCTGACGGGTGTGAACGAGGAGGATTTGCGGGTCCGTGAGGACTCATTTTTTGTGACGGTTGGCGCGCCGTTGACGGATTTCCGCTTTTTTCTTGGCGGCACCCGAACCGTGAAGACCGGTGATGTACTTTTTCTTCTTGGCTTTCGTCTTCACTTTCTCTTCTTGTGGCTTGCGAAGTTTGGCACCTTTGAAGGTGATGCCCGTAGTCATCGCGGTCGTGATTTCATCGTCGCTGACGTGTCGTTGCATAGGGGAATCGTTAGGAGAATATTAGTGATGGAAGAGGCGAACTCCCGTGAAGGCCATGGCAATGTTGTACTTGTCGCACGTTTCGATGACATGATCGTCACGAACCGAGCCACCGGCTTGCGCCACATAGCAAACACCGCTGCGGTGGGCCCGTTCTATGTTGTCGCCGAAGGGGAAGAAGGCGTCAGAACCTAAGGAAACGCCTGTGTTGCGGGCGATCCATGCTTTTTTCTCTTCGCGTGTGAGTGGCGCAGGGCGTTCGGTGAAGAATTGTTGCCAAACTCCCTCGGCCAGAACCTCGTCGGCATCGTCGGAAATATAGATATCGATGGTGTTGTCGCGGTCGGCACGACGAATACCCGGGACGAAGGGGAGGCTCATCACCTGCGGATGCTGGCGCAACCACCAAATGTCGGCTTTCGTTCCCGCCAATCGTGTGCAGTGAATGCGGCTTTGCTGGCCGGCTCCGATGCCAATGGCTTGACCGCCCTTGACGTAGCACACCGAATTAGACTGGGTATATTTGAGGGTGATGAGGGCGATGGTGAGGTCGCGAAGGGCGGCGGCGGGCAATTTTTTGTTTTGCGTGGGACGCTCGTCGAACAAATGCGGATCGGAAAGATCCACTTCGTTGCGCCCTTGTTCGAAGGTGACGCCGAACACCTGCTTGTGTTCGATGGGATCGGGGCGGTAATTGGGGTCGATTTGCAGAATGCAATAAGTTCCTTTGCGTTTGGCACGTAAAATTTCAAGCGCTTCAGGGCTGAAACTCGGGGCAATGACACCGTCGCTCACTTCGCGTTTGATGAGGAGTGCGGTGGCTTTGTCGCATTCGTCGGACAGGGCGATGAAATCACCGTAGCTCGACATGCGGTCTGCGCCGCGAGCGCGAGCATAAGCCGAGGCGATGGGGCTGAGAGGTTCGCCGAGATCGTCGCAGAAGTAAATCTTGCGAAGGGTTTCATCCAGCGGTTCGCCCACAGCTGCGCCGGCGGGAGAAACGTGCTTGAACGAAGTGGCTGCCGGAAGGCCGGTGGCCGCTTTGAGTTCGCGCACCAATTGCCAACCATTGAGGGCATCGAGAAAATTGATGTAACCGGGACGACCGCCGAGCACTTCAATGGGAAGTGCAGCGCCGTTGTCCATGTAAATGCGAGCAGGCTTTTGGTTGGGATTGCAACCATATTTGAGTGCCAGTTCCTTCATGGGAAAATTTGTTGGGGGGTTAAGTTGTGGCAAAATTACACATTCTCCTGCGAACGGCCAAACGGGAGCGCTGCTCTCCCACCTCGACTGAGAGAAGTCGGGGATTTTTGGTTCAAAGCCTCCACTTATTCGGCAAAAATCCCCGGCTTCTCACCGTTTCTCCGCACGAATGGCGAGGAGGCCCCCGACGTTCCTTCTTCTTCAGCCTCTTTCTCCTTTCTTTTCGTCGAACTTTGGAGGGCGCATTCGTCGTTTCCCGTTCTGACCTCCCCTTCTTCGTTGGCGTGAGGGGGAAATTGGGCGTAGCATTGGCCTGCAGCCGACCCACATTGGGGGCCGCGTCGCCGATGAAGCCAAGGGGAAGCTTCTCCTTCGCTGTTCGTATGTAATTCTGCCTGCTTTTTCGTTGAGTGCCCGAGGGAGAGGGCGATCGGTGCGCCGGGCTGAGGGCAATGGCGGTGCAAGTTCGGGAAACGCTCGCAAAAGTTTCGCGATGCTCCCCGGTGAAAGAGTGGAAAAGGGAGAAAGAGGTGGACGATGAAGGAGCTTGTTTTGAGATCCGGCGATCGGCGAGGGAGTCTCCCCTCAGTTTTGCCGGAACTCACGGGGGAGATGAAGGGGCTGCGCTACGAAGGCTCGAGATGGCGAGGTCTTGTGATTTTTGCAGGGCGATTTGTTGGCAAAGGCGTGTGTGCGACGACGAAGATCGGGAGGGCAAATCGCGACAGCAAAGGCTGTTCGAGAAGCTGCGCGGAGCGATTTCTCGAAAACACGATAAAAAGTTATCTTTTGCAAGCTGCAGTTCTCAAAATAATTTGTAACTTCGCCCCATCAAAGTCAATCTCCGGATGTGGATTGCGCGCGCAACCGATTCAAAAGGGAGTGATCAGATCAATTTTCCCTTGTTCACGTGCTTCCCCTCCCCCATTTCACAACCGAAACATGAAAAAGACCATTCTTGTCACGGGCGGTACCGGCTTCATCGGTTCGCACACCACCGTTGAACTCCAAGCTGCAGGTTACAACGTCGTGATTATCGACAACCTCAGCAACTCAAAAGCCGAAGTCATCGACGGCATCGAAAAAATCAGCGGCACGCGTCCGGCATTCGAACAAGTGGATTGCTGTGATCTCCCTGCGCTCGAAGGCGTGTTCAAAAAATATCCGGGCATCGAGGGCATTATTCATTTTGCCGCCTCGAAGGCCGTGGGCGAATCGGTGGAAAAACCGCTCAAGTACTATCGTAACAACTTCGTCTCGCTGATTAACCTCCTCGAGCTCATGCCCAAATATAATGTCAAGGGCATTATCTTCTCTTCCTCGTGCACGGTCTACGGACAACCCGATCCTAAAGATCTGCCCGTCAGCGAAACGGCACCGATCAAGAAGGCCGAATCGCCCTATGGCAACACAAAGCAGGTGAACGAGGAGATCATTCAGGACTACGTGGCCAGCGGTGCCCCGATCTCGGCCATCATCCTTCGCTACTTCAACCCCATCGGTGCACACCCCTCGGCACTCATCGGCGAAGTGCCCAACGGCGCGCCGGCCAACCTCATCCCTTATCTCACACAAACGGCGATTGGCATCCGCGAACAGCTGGCTGTCTTCGGCGACGACTACAACACGCCAGACGGATCGTGCATTCGTGACTTTATCTACGTGGTGGACCTCGCCAAAGCCCACGTTGCTGCCATGGCCCGCATTGTCGAAGGCAAAAACGCCGAACCGGTTGAGATTTTCAACATCGGAACGGGTAAGGGCGTGAGTGTGTTCGAACTGATCAACACGTTCGAAAAGTGCACCGGCGTGAAACTCAACTACAAAGTTGCGCCGCGTCGTGCCGGAGACATCGAGAAAGTGTGGGGCAATGTCGACAAAGCCAACAAGGTGTTGGGATGGAAGGCCGTGCACACGCTCGAAGATTCGTTGACGACGGCTTGGAAGTGGCAGCAAAAGCTGCGTGAAGACGGCATCATGTGATCGTTTGCTTTCCCTTTTTCTTCTACGCGGGTCGAATCAGTCGAGCAATGCTTGTGCTGATTCGACTCGTGCGCTTTTTTCATCTCTCTTTTTCTCTCTGCTCATGACCTTTCCCACGGCTCCCTCACCGGCCTATATCGTCGAAGAACGGCTCTTGCGTCGGAATCTCCGTCTCATTACCGAAATCTCCCGTCGAACCGGGGTAGAATTCATTCTTGCCTTCAAAGCCTTCGCACTCTGGAAGACTTTCCCCATCTTTCGCGAATATATTGCGCACACCACGGCTTCCTCACCCTATGAAGCGCGACTTGCACTCGAAGAGTTTGGCAGCAGAGCGCACACTTACACACCGGCCTACGAGGAGCGCACCTTTGAAGAGATGCTTCGGTGCTCTTCTGTCATCACTTTCAACTCACTCACGCAGTATGCGCGATTCTATCCGCGCATTAGCGAGTGGAACGCCACGCACGGGAGCGAGGAACAGGTGGATTGCGGATTGCGCGTCAATCCCGAATACTCCGAGATCGAAACTGCGCTCTACGATCCCTGTGCGCCGGGCTCACGTTTCGGTTTGCTCAGCGCCGATCTACCCACCAATCTACCGGAAGGGGTGCACGGATTCCACATTCATTGCCATTGCGAGAGCAGCAGCGAGGCTTTCGGCCACACGCTCCAACACATCGAACGACGCTTCGGGCCTTGGCTCGATCGGTTGGAATGGATCAACTTCGGCGGCGGACACTTGGTGACGCGGGCGGACTATGATGTGGAATTGCTCGTCGGTTTGCTCAACGACTTCCGTGCACGCCATCCTCATCTGCGTGTCATCATGGAGCCGGGCAGTGCCTTTGCTTGGCAAACCGGGCCGCTGGTGGCACAAGTCGTGGACGTGGTGGAGAACGCCGGGATCAAAACGGCGATTTTCAACGCATCGTTCACCTGTCACATGCCGGATTGCCTTGAAATGCCCTACCATCCGGCTATTCGCGGGGCGGAGACGCTCACCGACGGGGCGGAAATCGGGCACGAAACCGACGATTGTGTCTATCGCTTGGGAGGCAACAGCTGCCTCAGTGGAGATTTCATGGGCTATTGGCGCTTTGCCCGTCCGCTGCAGGTGGGCGACGAATTGATCTTCGAGGATATGATCCACTACACCACGGTGAAAACCAATATGTTCAACGGCATTCATCATCCCTCGCTTTGTTTGCTTCGCGAAGACGGCACCCTCGAGACGCTGCGCACCTATACTTACGAAGACTATCGCGACAGAATGGATTAGTGCGCTGATCTCGCCACTCGCCCACCCTCGCTATGTCTCCCCCACCCCCTAAAATCGTTTTTTTGAACTATCTCGATCAAGACATCACCTATCTGAAAGGAGTCGGACCCGCACGTGCTGCGTTGTTCGCCTCTCAGTTGGGCGTGCGCACCGTCGGAGATTTACTGCACACTTATCCTTTCCGACACGAGGACCGCACCAAGGTGCATCGCATCTGTGATCTTGTCGAGGGAATGCAGAATATTCAGTTGCGGGGGCGCATTGTGATGATCAACAAGGTGGGCGAAGGACCGAAACGCCGACTTGTGGCCAACTTCACCGACGGCACGGGCTACATTCAGTTGGTTTGGTTCCGCGTGTCGAAGGCTTTGGAGAAAATGTACAAGGTGGATGTCGAATATCAGGTGTTTGGCGAACCCAAACCTTTCGGCCACTACCTTTCGATTGCCCACCCGGAGATGGAGGAACTGGAGCGGGTGAAGAATCGCCCGCTCCTGCGCATGCAACCGGTCTATCATCTCACTGAGCGCCTCACGCGTGCGCACATCACCTCGCGTACGATCAATGAATTGGTGGCCAATGCCTTTGAGCGCATGGGGGCACCGATCGTCGACACCCTGCCGCCGGCACTCGTGGCGGAGCATAAATTGGTGAGCCACGATCGGGCGGTGCGAGATCTGCACTTTTCGCAGAGCGCACAAGACGTGGCGGCGGCCAAACGTCGGTTGAAGTTCGAAGAACTCTTCTATTTGCAACTTTCCATTCTCCAATACAACCGAGAAAGGAAGGTGGAAATTGCCGGTTGGTCCTTTCCGCGCGTAGGTCCTCTGTTCAAAGATTTCTATGTCCACCATATCCCGTTTGAACTCACCGAAGCCCAGAAACGCGTGGTACGCGAGATCCATAGTGATTTGCGCAGTGGGCGACAGATGAACCGGCTGTTGCAGGGAGATGTGGGATCGGGCAAGACGATGGTGGCCACATTGACTTGTTTGCTGGCTCTCGACAATGGTTTTCAGGCGTGCATCATGGCGCCGACGGAGATTTTGGCGGAGCAACACTACAAAGGAATCGCAGCTCAACTCCAAGATTTGGGTATTCGCGTGGAGTTGCTCACGGGCAATGTCAAAGGAAAGCGCCGCCGCACCGTACTCGATGCCTTGGCCACCGGCGAGGTGCAAATCCTCATCGGGACGCACGCACTGATCGAACCCGGAGTGGTGTTCTATAATCTCGGGCTTTGCATCATCGACGAGCAGCATCGTTTCGGAGTTAAGCAGCGTGCGGCGCTGTGGAACAAGAATATTCGCCCGCCCCATGTGCTGGTGATGACAGCAACGCCCATTCCGCGAACGCTGGCCATGACAGTCTATGGGGATTTGGACGTGAGTGTCATCGATCAGTTGCCGCCGGGACGAAAACCAATCCAGACACGCCATTATAGAGCGCGTCAGCGGAGTCAACTGTTCCACGGCATACGCACCGAACTGGAGAAGGGACGGCAGGTTTATTTCGTCTATCCGCTGATAGACGACAATGAAAAATTGGATCTCCTCGCATTGGAGCGAGGATATGAGGCGGTGTGCGAGGCTTTTGCCCCTTGGAAAGTGGGAAGAGTGCACGGGCGCATGAAACCTGCGGAGAAGGAAGAGGCCATGCGCGCCTTTTCGGCCAACGAAACCCAAATACTGGTGTCCACTACCGTGATAGAAGTGGGCGTGAACGTGCCCAATGCTTCTGTGATGGTCGTGGAGAATGCGGAGCGATTCGGCTTGGCACAATTGCACCAACTGCGGGGACGCGTGGGAAGAGGGGCGGAACAGAGTTATTGCATCTTGGTCACCAAAGATAACTTGGCGGAGTCGTCCAGGCAACGTATGGACATCATGGTAGAAACTACCGATGGCTTTGTGATTGCTGAGGCCGATATGAAGTTCCGCGGGCCGGGAGATTTGGAAGGAACGGCGCAAAGTGGACTGCCTTTTGATTTGCGCATTGCGAATCTGGTGGGAGATGCGGCCTTGATGAGCGAAGCCAGAGAAAGCGCTGCGCGCATTTTGGATGCGGATCCCCAAGAATCACTTGCAGAGAACGCTCCCATGTGGGCAGAATTGCGCCGGTTGCGACAAGTGCAGCAGAACTATTCTTCCATTTCGTGAGGAGACTATATATAATGTGTCTCGCTGCATTCCGAAAGTGCGCTGCTCCGGATTGGAAAAGGAGGCTGCTATTCTCTATTGTACCTTCACGTAGCTAATTCCCCCCCGATTGCTGAAGAATGGTGCGATGATAGAGCAGAAAGTGCCCAAGGACCGGCTGCAGGTTGACAAAATGCCAATCATATCCGGGAATTATGACACGATAATACTAAAATCTGCGCATTCTCTTCGCAATCATCTTGTTTTTGTCGTGCAAATCACGATATTTGCAATCATCACTTCTAACAAATAAGCGATATGAAACGATTACTTCTCTCCCTCCTTCTCGCTGCAGCAGGCGCATCAGCCTCAGCGATGAACTACACTGACGCTCGTGAATACGCCTATTTCCTCACAGACAAAATGGCGTATGAACTCAATCTCACGCCGACGCAATACGATCAAGTCTATCAAGTGAACTTAGACTACTTCCTTTCTGTCAACTCACCGTATGATTTATATGGATGTTACCGAGATTATCGAGACGATGACCTGAGATACATCCTCTATGATTGGCAGTATGCGCGTTATGTGGGGGTAGATTATTTCTATCGTCCGCTTTCGTGGACGGGATCGTCGTTCATTTTCAACGTCTACACGCGCTATTCCTACCGCGATCGCTTCTTCTTCGACAGACCCTCCGTCTACATCTCCTATCGTGGTTCTGATTGGGGCTATCGTCGCCCGGAATACCGTTCGCCCTACTACGGTTTGCGCGTAGTCGAGAGCCGTTACGGCGGATTGCGCGACAGCTACGTGGCACGCTACGGAGATCGAGGCTACAGCAGCTACTATCGTAACGAACCTTTGCGCATTGTCGAAGGACGTTACGGTGGAAGAGGGTGGAGCTACGATACCGGCAACAGCTATTACGGAGGCGGAGCCTACAGCAGTCCTCGTTACGAAGGATCGTCTTACGGCGTGCCCTCCTACAACGGAAGTTATGCACCTTCACGTCAGTATGAAGGAGGCGGAGCCTCTGGACGACGCGGCACCACCTACGGCAGTGGTTCGTACGATAGCGGGAATTCTGGCTACAACTATGGTTCTTCCCGCTCATACGAGGGAGCGCGCAGCAGCTACTCCCCCACTCGATCGGACTACAACAACACAAACAGTTCCGGTTACACCTCAGGACGCAGAGGAAGTGCGGCCTCTTCCCAAAGTTCAAGCTCTTCTTCGCAAAACTACAACGCAGGAAGCTACCCTCGTTCGGGCAGTTCCTCTTATAGCGCCCCCGCACAACCGCAAGGTGGTTCGGCTTCTTCGTCCGGAGTGACGAGCGGACGACGTTAAACGCTCGACTTTCGGTGTTGAATTCTCGGCTTTCAATGGCGCAGAATCCGGTTTCAAAGAGAGAGTCACCAACTCTTCCTATATATTAGGAGAAAAATGCCGAGACCAAGCGCGATGTTTTCCTTGAGACCCGCAATAAAAAACGGGGACAATACTCACAATTGAGCATTGTCCCCGTCTTCCTTGATCAACGAGTGGATGGGAAGTCCCTAAGCTGGCTCGCCTTCGGGAGAAGGAACGTGTTCATCGAGATAAGAGTCCTTGAATCCCAAGAAATACAGCACCCCGTCGATGCCAACTGTGTTGATACTTTGCTTCGCATTCGCTACTACTCGCGGTTTTGCGTGGAAGGCTATGCCCAAACCGGCGGTTGAGAGCATCGGTAAGTCGTTGGCACCATCGCCTACAGCGATAGTTTGTCCCAAATCCACTTTTTCCACCTGCGCAATAAGCCGCAAAAGCTCGGCTTTCCGCTGTCCGTCGACGATTTCGCCCACGAAGCGTCCCGTAAGATGGCCGTTTTCGATTCCCAGTTCGTTGGCATAAACATAATCTATGCCGAAGCGTCGAGCCAAATGCTCACCGAAGAACGTAAAACCGCCGCTCAGAATCGCAATCTTGTAGCCGTGGCGCTTCAACACGTACATTAAGCGTTCCACGCCCTCCGTCAGCGGCAGATGCTCTGCGATGTCTTGCATGACACTGGCGTCCAATCCTTTGAGCAGCGCCACCCGTCGTGTGAAACTCTCCTTGAAATCAATTTCTCCACGCATGGCCTGTTCTGTGATGCGCTTCACTTCTTCGCCCACTCCCGCACGTTCGGCCAATTCGTCGATGCATTCGGCTTGTATCAGGGTCGAATCCATATCAAAACAGATCAATCGGCGCATACGTCGGTAGGCATTGTCGTGTTGGAACGAACAATCCATTTCCAAATTGGCACTGAGCTGCAATAGATCGGCTTGCATGGCCGCAAGGTTGGCCGGTGTGCCGCGCAATGAGAACTCAATACAAGCGCGCACGTTATCTTGGTGGCGTTCCAAGGGGACGCGTCCGGTGAGACGCCGTATTCCATCGATGTTCAGCCCCTGTGCTGCAACCAATTGACTCACGGCTGCCATTTGTTTTGCCGTGAGATGCCGTGCCAAGACGGTGAGAATGTAGCGGTTGCGCCCTTGTGCGCGCACCCATTCGGTGTATTCTTCGGCCTCGATGGGATAAAAGCGCACATTCACTCCGCGTTCTGCCGCTTTGAAGAGCACCTCTTTCATCACACTGCCCGACGTTTGTTCGTTGGTGTGGATCAAAATGCCCAAAGAGAGCGTCGAATGAATGTCGGCTTGGCCGATGTCGAGGATGTCTACCTCATATTTTGCCATGATGGCCATGAAGTCTGCAGTCAATCCCGGACGATCTTCACCCGTGATGCGTATCAATATCAATTCTTGCTGCATAAGTTGGTCTTGTCGCGTTCGAAAGGTATTCAACCGGTTCGTGTTTCTCGTGGAAAGGGAGAAACGTGAAGCCGTATTCGCGAAAATAAGAATAAATTTACAAGCAAGCAACTTTTCTCTCCCCCTTTTCTATACGACGGGTGCAAGTTGGGCCATAGTTTTTCCCGCATAATGGGCCCTCTTTCGTGCTTTTTGCCTTGCATCTCCCGGGCGCAACTTTGCTTCGGGGATGGGCACTTTTGCTGAGGCTTTATTTTCTTACAAAATCGGTGATTGGCTTGTGTGTTGCTGCTGTTGTTGCTATCTTTGCCGTGCTTTTTTAAGCGCCAAACGGCTTACTATTCACGCAAATCGTTGAGTAGAAAGCTGCTACGTCTGTCTTATTCCATTTCATATCACCGGTTTAGCTTATTATGTCCCTTCCTTTTTTTATCTTGCTCGCACTAGTCGTCGGATTGGCGCTCGGTTATTATGCCGGCCGCCGTTCTTTGGCAGATTTGCGCGCAGAGCACGAACGAAATTGGGCGGAAATGCGTCGGAATGCCGAACAAAAAGCGGCTGAACAGCGAGAAGAAAGCGATCGGCGGCTGGAACTCATGGCCGAACGCCTCAAAACCGAAAGCGAGCGCCAGATGCGCGAACGGGGGACCCAGTTGCGCGAAGAAAATGCGCGACAACTCGACGGCATCCTCGGGCCTTTGCGCAATGGCATACAAGAAATGCGCAATGCCGTGCAACAAGCCGATCGGCATCACCTCGATTCCATGGCTCGACTCGATGAAAGCATCAAAGCTACCCTTTCGCAAGCCCGATTCGTGGGAGAACGAGCCGATCGCCTTGCGGCGGCACTCACCGGAGAGAACAAAACACAGGGAAACTTCGGAGAACTCCGACTCCGCACCCTTTTGGAGGACATGGGACTCGAGAGAGGAGTGCAATTCGACGAGCAGTGGACCGTGAAAGACGAAACCGGCAGCGTGATCACCAACGAAGAAACCGGCCGCCGCCTTATTCCCGATGTGGTTCTCCACTTTCCCGACCGGCGCGATGTGGTGATCGATTCGAAAGTCTCGCTTACGGCCTACCGAGATTACTACGAAGCAACGACAGACGAGCAACGAAAATCTGCTTTGGATCGGCATGTGAAGTCATTGCAGCAGCATGTCAAGCAATTGTCGTCCAAAAACTATGCCGGACACCTCAGTGCCGATCGTTCGCGCCTGGATTTTGTCGTGATGTATGTGTTCAGTGATAGCGCACTCACCCTGGCGCTCACAGCGGCCCCGGGATTGTGGAAGGAGGCCTACGACAAAGGCGTGTTCATCACCGCCAGTCAAAACCTTTATGCCCTGCTTCGCATGCTCGAACTCTCTTGGAAACAGCAATTACAGGTGGAGAATCAGCAGAAAATCGTTGATCAGGCCGGGGTTGTTGTGAGTCGCGTACAATTATTCTACGAACGATTCCTCAATGTCGAAGCCACGCTGCGGAAAACGCAGGATGCTTTTGAGTCCCTACGCAAAACGCTCCTACCGAGCGGACAAAGCATCATCTCGGCCGCCAATAAACTTGTGAAACTCGGTGCACGTGAAGATGTTCGCCGAAAGCGCCAGTTGCCCAAAGGCGAAAGTGAGGAAGGAGCGGAAAGTAATGCGTCGGAACTCCCCACTGCTGATCCGACTACCGCCACGCTCACGCAAAGTGCCCCTACAACCGATTCCTAAAATTCCATTTTTCATGCATATCGCCATCGCCGGAAACATCGGCAGCGGAAAAACCACACTTACCGGCCTACTTGCGCAGCATTACGGCTGGACGCCAAAGTTCGAAACCGTGGCGGAGAATCCCTATCTCGATCCTTTCTATAAGGACATGCCGAGATGGGCCTTCAACCTCGAGGTCTTCTTTCTCAAAGAGCGTTTCAAAGACGTTTTGGACATAGCTCGCACTGAAAACAACGTAGTGCAGGATCGAAGCATCTTCGAGGGAGTCTATATCTTCTCGGCCAATAATCGCGACATGGGCAATCTCGATAATCGAGACTTCGAAACCTATATGGAACTCTTCGAGTTGATGACCTCACTCGTCGATGCGCCCGATTTACTCATCTATCTTCGGTCGACCGTGCCCCACTTGGTCGCCAATATCCGTAAGCGCGGAAGGGAATACGAGCAGTCTATGTCGATCGACTACTTGGAAAACCTCAATCGTCGCTACGATGAGTTCGTTTTCGACAAGTATCCCGGAGAAAAGCTCGTGGTGGATGTCGATGGACTCGATTTTCTCTACAACCCCAAGGATTTTTCCGATATCGTCGACCGCATCGACGCAAAACTCTTTGGCCTCTTCGCCAAAGCATAGCCCATCTCAAAAACAAGACAACCATGCATATCGCCATCGCCGGAAACATCGGCAGCGGAAAAACCACACTTACCAAAATGCTCGCCAAGCACTATGCTTGGTCGCCCCTCTTCGAACCTGTAGACTTCAATCCCTACCTCGAAGACTTCTACAAAGACATGCAACGCTGGTCGTTCAATCTGCAAATCTACTTCCTTAACAAACGTTTCAAGGATGTTGTGGCCATTTCACGCAGTGAAGAAACGATCATACAGGATCGTACGATTTTCGAAGACGCACGTATCTTCGCTCCCAACCTACATGCGATGGGAATGATGAGCGATCGCGACTTCGCCAACTACACCGATCTTTTCGATCTCATGATGTCGCTCGTCAAACTGCCCGACCTGATGATCTACATCCGCTCGTCGATTCCGAACCTTGTCTCGCAGATCGAAAAACGCGGCCGCGATTTTGAGAAAACCATGCGCATCGACTACCTCCAAGGGCTCAATGAACTCTATGAGCGCTGGATTGCGCAATACGAAGGCCGTTTGGTCATCGTAGACGGCGATCATCTCAAATTTGAATCCGATCCCGAGGCCTTCCGCCAGATCACCGACCGCATCGATGCCGAACTCTTCGGTCTCTTCTCCTGACCGTCGGAAGCGCCCCGCTTAGACCACCACAATACGGGGGAAATCTACGCAGTTGGCCCCCTGCCCTATTTTCCTCCTTTCCCTTGTGCCCCTCACTGTGCCCGCACTGCTTGCACCATGAGGGGCGTTTTTTGTGTCTGTACGTTTGCTACCCTCCGCTTTTCTCCTTATTTTTGTGCAAACATTCCGCATCGTGCCGTTCCATCGCCGAAGGCGACGGTGCGCACTTCTCCACTTGTCCTGTTTTTCTCCACAATGAAGATTCTCATCACGGGCGCTGCCGGCTTTGTTGGTTGCCGCGCCACTCGGTTTCTTGGGCTCTCCCATCAAGTCATTCCGCTCGACAGTCGACAACTCGACATTACCGACGAGCAGCGCGTCCAGACTTTGTTCATGGACCACGCCCCCAAAGCCATCATCCACCTTGCGGCGCTAGCCGACACCGGCTATTGCGAGACCCATCCCGACGATTGCGAAGCCGTGAACTACGACGGCACGCTCAATGTGGCGCGGGCGGCAGCGGCAGTTGGCGCCAAGCTCATCTATGCCGGGAGCGACCAGGTATATAATGGTTGCACCGGCTCGGAAGCTCGCGGTGAGGATGCGTTGGTTTCGCCCCGGGGCGTGTATGCCCACGTCAAGTATCGCACGGAGTGCGAGGTCCAAGCGCTTCTCCCCACTGCGGTGTGCCTACGCCTCTCGTGGATGTATGATGTACCCAACTCCCCGCTGCGACAAAACCGTGGACTGTTACTCCGACTCCTGGAATCTGCACAACACAGCACACCTTTTGCCGCTTCGACGCACGAATGCCGCGGCATCACCAATGTGTGGCAGGTGGTGCGCCGCATCGAAGCGGCCATCGGGCTACCCGGCGGCATTTACAACTTTGGTTCGCCCAACCATCGCTCCACTTACGATACCGTGCTCGAAGCTGCGCGTTTCCTTGCCGCTGCCGGGCACCTCGAAGCCGGGGCACCGGCGCCTGTTTGTGCCGTCGAACAACCGGAACGCAACTTGTCCATGAGCTTGAAGCGCATCGAGCAGTTTGGACTCACCTTCCCCGACACGATTACCGGACTGAAGACTGCGCTCCTCCACGGCGCATAAGCCGGAACGAGGCGCCAACTTGGGGAATCCAGCCTTGCACCGCTTACGCCGAGCGAAAAATACCCGTGCTTCACCGCCGCGCGCCGATTTAGAGCCGGGCGCGCTCTCTGAAAAGACACCTTTCCGCGACGCAAAGACCAGACAAAAACGATACTACTATGCGATTTTCAACCCTCATATTCGACCTCGACGGAACATTGCTCGACACCTTGGCCGATCTTCACGCTTCGGTGAACCACGGACTCCGTGTACACGGATTGCCGGAGCGGAGTGTGCCCGAAGTGCGCGCCTTTTTGGGCAACGGCATCCACAATCTCATCGAGCGATCGGTCCCAGAAGGCACCGATTCCGCGCAACTCGAAGCCGTCTTTGCCGACTTTCGTTCGCACTATCTCGAGCATTCGCTCGACAAGACGGGGCCTTATCCCGGCATTCTTCCGCTGCTTGAACGTTTGCGTAACGCGGGTGTGCGCATGGGCATCGTCAGTAACAAGCTCGATCCCGCTGTGCAGGATTTGAATCGTCGCTTTTTTGCCGATTTCATGCAGGTGGCTGTGGGCGAAAGTGCAGGCGTGCGCCGGAAACCCTACCCGGATTCGGTGCTCGAAGCCATGCGCCGTCTCGGAGCTACTCCCGCCGAAACGCTCTATGTGGGCGACAGTGAGGTGGACTATGCCACAGCGCAAGCGGCAGGCATCGCTTGTGAGCTCGTGCTTTGGGGATTTCGGGACGAACCAGAGTTGCGTGCCTTGCGTGCCGACTTCTACGCGCGCACGCCGGCCGATATTTGGGACACCGTTGCGCAGTGAAGCAGCAAAGCGAAGCGCAAACAAGTCATAGCGGTCGGCAAACGATTTTGTCGGCCGCTGTTTTGTGTTGGCGAGCGCACGAAAGCGACTCAAACAGCCCCTCTCGGCAGAGAAGTTGCCCACAAATGGTGTGATTTCTTGGGCGATGTTTGCGACATACACAAGAAATAGGTATATTTGCACCCGCAAAGCAATACTTTGCCCCTATAGGTCTGGTTCCGTAGCTCAGTCGGATTAGAGCAACGCCCTTCTAAGGCGTGGGTCCTGGGTTCGAGCCCCAGCGGAATCACCCATTTCCCTTTGATCTCACGGAAGATTGCCACGAGATCAGGCTACAAACAGCAAAGCGCGAACAGATTGTTCGCGCTTTTTTCGTGTTCTTATGAGAGAGGTTTCCGGCAGATGTCCGAAAGTGCCCGTGTTCTAATACTTTGTTCCCCATTTTTTGAGCAAAGTCCCGCATTTTGGGGCTTTCTCTTCCGATGTGTCTCCACAGACCTGCGATGGGAAAAACACCCCGGGCCGGTAAGTGCAGAGCCACGCCCGCGTTTTTTCACGAAGAGCCCTTGCGATGTGAGAATATGCTGATTTGGAAGGAGTAATCGGAAAGATAAAATTACAGTGATCGATAATCGCGCTCCTCGGCTTGCAGATCACAGCCTTTCTCCTTACTTTTGCGCGACAGTCGAGCCGAGCATGTCTTCGCCAGACGCAATTTATGAAGTCTGTGTGCCAGATGTATTTCATGGACTTGTTCCTGTTCGAGGATTGAAGGCGATATTTCGTCGTATCGACGGATCGCTGATTATGGAACTAAATAATAGATTTATGAACAAGAGGTCGTTTCCGTTTTTATTTCTGCTTTCACTCTTCGCGTTTGCTTCTTTGCCAGCTTACCAGTCTTGCCACGTCGAGGCTGTGACTGTTTCGACTGATACGAATCGTAAGGAGGTGAGCAAGCGTGCTAATCAGAGGGGGCCTATCACGGAAGCCAAGGGGTGGTTGGAGACGCTCTATGCCGAATGGAAGCCGGTAGATGGAGCAGAAGCTTATCATGTTTATGTGAAAGGAGGACAGTATCCGGAGTATAACAGAGTGGATGCTCAGCTCGTGAGGGAATATAAAGATTATTTTCGAGTTGATGTTCCGGGGCTTAAGTCCGGCACTTATTCGCTAAAAATCGCTGTTGTGAAAGGTGGAACGGAAAGAGAGAGCAACGAAGTGACCGATTTGAAAGTGACCAATTACACACGTGAAGGTTTCGCCCACAAGAATTATTTCGGCGTAGGAGCATATAATGACGATGGTACGCTGAAGGATGGAGCCACCGTGGTATATGTGAGCAAGGACAATGCGAAGACGGTTAGTGCTCACTTGAGTAGTGGCACATTTACCGGGCTACAAGCGATTCTCAATGCCTATGATAAAGGGAATGTTACTAATCCATTGGATATACGCATCTTGGGGATACTGCACAAAGAGGATGTCGATGCGCTCGGGAGCAGTGTGGAGGGAATTCAACTCAAAGGAAAACGAGCAGACAGCGAGATGAATATAACCATTGAAGGCATTGGTGAGGACGCTTGTGTCTATGGTTTTGGATTCTTGGTGAGAAACGCCAAGAGCGTTGAGTTCCGCAATTTGGGAATCATGCGTGCAATGGACGACGGGGTGTCTCTGGATACTGACAATTCGAATATCTGGATTCACCACATGGACTTGTTCTATGGTAAGCCCGGCAGCGGCGACCACATCAAAGGAGACGGTTCTATTGATATTAAAACGAATTCGAAGTGGGTCACTGTAGATCATTGCCATTTTTGGGACACCGGAAAAACGAGTATGTGTGGAATGAAGAAAGAAAGTGGCCCCAATTACATCACCTACCACCACAATTGGTTTGACCATAGCGATTCACGCCATGCACGTGTGCGAACGATGAGTGTCCACCTATGGAACAACTATTATGATGGTTGCGCGAAATATGGAATAGGTGCAACAATGGGTAGTAGTGTGTTCTCTGAAGGCAACTACTTCCGGGCCACTAAGCATCCCATCTTGATCTCGAAGCAAGGAAGTGATGCAAAGGGAATGGGGACGTTTTCCGGAGAGTTAGGGGGAATGGTGAAGGAATTCGGAAGCATCTTTGCTGAAAAGGGATTAGGAAGTGAATATACACCGATCAGTTATGTGGATAATCACGAGAGTTTTGATTTCTATCAGGCAACGACACGTCGACAACAGGTACCCTCCTCCGTGAAGGCGCTCAACGGTGGGAGTACCTATAATAATTTCGATACAGATACTTTACTCATGTATCGGTATTCTCCAGACGAGGCCGCGTCTGTTCCAGCTCGAGTAACCGGATTCTATGGAGCCGGACGTTTAAATCACGGGGCATTGCGTTTTAAATTCAACAATGCTGTTGAAGATTCGAATTCGGCACCGATCCCGGCACTTGAAGCACTCATTGACGCCTACGCTAAATAATATAGTGTCAAGAAAGATGGGGAGACGGGCTTTTATGGGCGACAATTCTCTGTACAGCTGTCTTTGGATTGGCATCTATTGCTCCGCTGGTTGGAGTAGCCGGACTTGACAGTACTAAACGAAACACCGTTCTCTGTCTTCGTGCAGGGAACGGTGATTTTTTCTTTTGCCGGTAGGTGGCGAGCTTCTCCGCTGTCGTGAGGCAGAGGAGAGAAGAGTCAGAAGATGGTGGATGCGGCGAAACGCTTTGAACAAACTCTACATGTGATTTTCCAGGAATCGCTCGACGGCACGGTAGAAGTCGAAGATGTTTTCTTGGTTGGCGAAACCGTGGCCTTCGTTGTCTTTCACCATGTATTCCACTTCCACGCCGCGTCGTCGGAGAGCCGCCACCATTTGGTCGCTTTCGTCCTTGTTGACGCGCGGATCGTTGGCCCCTTGTGCGATGAAGAGCGGGCAGCGAATGGCGTCGGCATGCAAGGCCGGCGACGTGGCTTCGAGTTGCGCGCGGTCGCGATCGGGGTGCCCGATTTGTTCGTACATCATGTCGAGCATTGCGCGCCAGTAAGGCGGAATGGTTTGCAGGAAAGTGAGCAGATTGGACACGCCCACGTAGTCGATGGCGCAGCAATAAAGCTCCGGTGTGAAGCAAGCTCCCGCCAGGGTGGCATATCCACCGTAGGAGGCACCGTAAATGGCTATGCGTTTCGGGTCGGCTATGCCTGAATCGATGAGCCAATGCACGCCGTCGGTGATGTCATTCTGCATGGTGAGCCCCCATTGCTTGTAACTCTTTTCGAGGAAGTCGCGGCCGTAGCCTGTGCTTCCGCGGAAATTAAGTTGAAAGACCGCATAACCTCTCGAACACAGGAATTGCACTTCAGAGGAGAAGCCCCAATTGTCGCGCGACCACGGTCCGCCGTGGGGATTGACGATGACGGGGAGCGGGGCCGGGAGAGCATCGAGTGTCAATCCGGGGGGCAAACTGAGGTAGGCCTCGATGGTCAACCCGTCGCGGGTGGTGAACGTCACGGGGTGCATGGGCGCCATGGCCGATTCGGGCAACCACGGGGCCACTTCGGTCAGCAGTTCCACACGATCAGCGGTGCGATCGTAGAAATAATAGGCGCCTTTCGACCGGTCGCTGGCCACAAAGACGATGCATCGTTCCTCGCTCTTGTCGGTGTCCACCATGCCGACTTGTTGCGCTGGGAAGTGCTTTTCGAGTCGTTGGCGGTCATCGCGTGCGCGGTCGTCGAAATAGTGGCGCACAGGGTCGCGATGTCCGGCACAAAACGCCCCGAGCAGCCGGCGACGCTTGCGCGAATAGGTGAGCGCGTCCACGTCGTAGCGATCGTGTTCGAACAGTACTTCGCGCTCTTCGGCCGTAGCGGGATCAATGAGCACCAAGGCTGCTTTGTCACGGCCGCGATTGCTCACGCCCCACACCATTTTGTTGTCGGGAGTGAAGAGCGAGTAGCACACCGATTCGCGGAAATCGGTGGTGAGCACGGGACGGAATGCTTCGCCTTCGTGGTCGCGGTAGAGAATCTGGGTGTTCACGCCGTCGACGACGGCATAGACCACACGCAAACAACCGTCGTGGTCGGTGGTCCATCCCTGATAGTTGCCGGGGTTTTCGGCCAGGAGCGTGAGTTCGCCCGTGTCGAGATCGAGACGATAGGGATCGAAGGCCTCGGGGTTGCGGCGATTCATTTCAATGAGGATTTGCCCGGGCACTTCGGGGAGGTCATCGATGATGTCGGCGCGCACTCCGGGAAAATCGGTGTAGGCGCGTTCGTCACTTCCATCGCGGCGAATGCCGAAAAGGTGGTAGTTCTCGTCGCCCCCATCGTCTTTGGCATAAACCAGACGGTCGTTGTCGGCCCAAAGGTGGCCGCCGAGACTGCGTTCCGTCTCGCCGGTGAGTCGAAGTGGGGTGCCGAGTGCGCCATCTGGGGCGATGCTGCGCACAAAAAGGTTCATGCGGTCGCGATAGGGGGCAAGATAGGCGAGATGGCGCCCATCGGGCGAAAGACGGAAGGAGGAAGAAGTGGCGTTGCGGAAGAAATCTTCGAGGGAAATCATGTCGTTGGGGAAGATAATAAAAGAGATGTGCTGGAAATGCGCAAACAAATTTACAGTTTTCGAAGCGAAAGAGGAGCCGTTGCGAAAAGAAAATAGTAACTTCGCTAACGAAAACCGCTTCATGTACAGACAATTCGACACTCTATGTTCGCACTACTTGAGTTTCTCCTACAATCGCTTTGCAAAGGGGTAAGCAAAACCGCGAGTTGGCTCCATTCTCTTTGGCTGATCGCCTATCGTCGCTTCAAATCGACGGTGAAGGGGGAAGCCTATCCCCAATCGTCGACGATGTTGGAGCTGCTGTTTCCCAAAATGCAGATCGAATGGAAGGAAAGCGAATTTAAGTGCCAAGAAGACGAACGAGCCTATGATTTTACCTTCCAGGGAGGACATTTTGTGGCGGTGTGCAGCCGGCGCAACACCATGGTCTCGTTCTATTATCCGTATTTTGTGGAGCGTCCTCTCGGCGCGCTGACGGCGGTGCGCCATGCCAGCAATGAATTCAACAGCTTGGCAGTGGCCAATTTCGCGACTTACTACATCATCGATGCACAGGGGCACCAGGTTTATCTCTACATGCGTTTCGGCATGCCCATCGACTCGACGAAACGCAGTGTGCAAGAAATGCTGGCGACTCAATTGGAAGCGACTTTCGCCCATGTGCGAAGAACAAGAGCAGAACTCGAGAAGATCGAAGCAAGCGATGACAACAATTTGGAGGAGAACACGGCGATCAGTGAGCGGTTGAACGTCTTGTCGCACGTGGCAGAGATGAATTATGCTCCAGCGTTGGCCGAAGGATTTGAGACCAAAGAGCAGAAACACACGGTGGGCGAAGTGCTTTCGACGTTCATGCCGAACGAAGAACCGGTGACGCTTTTGCGAATGGAAGGCGTATTGACCGGAGAAGGCGACTGCGAGCCTTCGACAATCGAAGTGCTTGAGGCGGAAGAGATTAAGAATTTCCCGTTTGTGGAATACTTGATGACGAAAGGAACCACATTCGAATCATTGAAGAACAGTGCATTGACGCTGGTGATTAGTGTATTGATCCAAGAAGGCGAACGAAAAGACTGTTTGCTGCACGTGCTTTGCGAGAGCGAAACGAATTATGACCTCTTCTTTCGCGTGACCTTCACTCGCCCCACGGGGATACTTTTGCCACAACACTCGGCGGTCGTTGCGAAAGCAGAGCAGCAAAGCAGTGCAACTACCTTTGTTTTGGCCTATGATAAGGTGGGCGACGGAGAACGCCGGAAGGAGTTTGAATACTTCTGGAACGAAACCCGCGATGCCCTCGAACGCGGCGAAGATTTGACGGAGGCACAAGACGAAATGATGGCCTGCACCACGCCCTACTACGGTTATTGCATGTATTGGGGACGGCGTTTCTATGCGTCGGAGCGTTATTATGAGGCGCTGGCTTACTTCAAAAATGTGTTCCGCTGGCTTTCGCCGCGGTTCAGCTACATGAACAAGGGCCAGCGCGCGCATTTCTTCGAATTGCTCTTCAGCATCGGCAGTTGCTACAGCGCTTTGGGACTTTACCAACAGGCTTATTACTATTTGGATGGTCTGTATTCGCTGAACAACCACAAGTATAATCGTGCCTACGTGAATGCATTGGTGAACGGCCACGATTTTCGTGCCCTTTTTGTCATCGATCGCTACTTGGATCAAGAGCAAAAGCAGTTTGAAAGCGAGGGAACGGAAGTGGAGGAGCCGGAGCGACAGGCTTTCGTGCGCTTCTTGAAGCGCCGCCGGGGCACGGCGCTCATTGATGCAGATTTGCTCGACGAAGCCGAGCAGCAATTTCAAGCTCTGCTCGAGTTTCCCGACAGTGAAGGGGTTGCGCTCGAAGAATTGCTGCGCATTCAACAAATAAGAAACGACAAAGAAGAAAATACTCAGCCTACTGACTCATGACAATGATCTCTCCTTCGCTGCTCAGTGCGGATTTCGCCAATTTGCAGCGCGACATCGAAATGCTCAACGAAAGTTCGGCAGATTGGTACCATCTGGATGTGATGGATGGGGTGTTTGTGCCCAACATTAGTTTCGGTTTTCCTGTGATGGAGGCCATGGCCCGACACGCACGCAAGCCGCTGGATGTGCATCTGATGATTGTATCACCCGAAAAGTTCATCCCTCAAGTGAAAGCCCTCGGGGCGCACGTGATGAATGTACACTATGAGGCTTGTACCCACCTGCATCGCGTGGTGCAAGCCATACGCGACGAAGGAATGTTGGCCGGCGTCACGCTCAACCCCCATACGCCGGTGAGTGTGCTCGAAGAAATCGCGCCCTATCTCGACTTGGTCATGCTGATGAGCGTGAACCCCGGCTTCGGCGGCCAGCGTTTCATCCCCACCATGGTCGAGAAGACACGTAAATTGCGCGCCCTCTTGGATGCTTGTGGGTCGGAAGCGTTGATAGAAGTGGATGGCGGTGTGAATCGCGAGACCGGAAAATGGCTTGTCGAAGCCGGAGCCGACGTGCTCGTCGCCGGGAGTGCCGTGTTCAACGCGGCGGATCCGAAAAAGGAAATAGAAGTATTGCGTAATCTTTGAAGCAATGGAAATAACCCCCCTGCTGGACAATAAACAACTCTTTGAATTGATGGCTTTGTTGCGCGATGCGCAACGCGTGGTGATCACTGCGCACCGAGGACCCGACGGAGATGCCATGGGATCGACGCTGGCTTGGGCCGACTACTTGCGTGGGCTTGGCAAACAGGTGCGCGTGATTCTGCCGACACCGTGCCCGGACTTCTTGAAATGGTTGCCGGGAGCCAGAGGTGTGCTCTATTTTTCGAACGACGACATGCGACCGATGGCGACAAAATTCATTCAAGAGGCCGATTTGATCTGCCTTTTGGACTTCAATGCTCTGCATCGCTTGCAAGACATGGGGCCGGTGGTGGAGCGGGCGAAGGCGAAGCGCATCATGATCGATCATCATGAGGGGCCCGACGAGAAAGCGGCGGATTTCATCGTGTCGCGTCCGGGCGCTTCGAGCACATGTGAGTTGGTCTTCAAGCTGATTTATCAACTCGGGGCGTTTGACGAACTCTCTCGCAACGCCGCTGCATGCATCTATTGTGGCATGATGACCGATACAGGTGGGTTTGCCTATGCATCGAACGATCCAGAGATCTTTATCATCATTGCCCACTTGCTGACCAAGGGGATTGACAAAGACAAGATCAATCGGAATGTGAACAACACGTGGTCAGAAAATCGATTGCGCTTCTTTTCCTACATATTGACCGAACGCCTGCGTTTCTTCCACGATCATCGGGCCGGACTGTTCACGATCACCCGTGAAGACATGAAGCGCTTCCACTATATCCGCGGAGATGCAGAAGGTTTGGTCAACGAACCGCTGAAAGTGAAGGGCATGCGACTGAGTATTAGTCTGAGAGAGGACACGGAAATGGACAAGATTCGTGTCTCGGTGCGCAGTGTCGACGATTTCCCCGCCAATAAATTGGCCGAAGAGTTCTTCAATGGCGGCGGACACTTCAATGCTGCGGGCGGCGAACTCCCCTTTCCGCTGGATGAGGCCATCAAAACGGCCGAAAAGGCCATCGAAGCCTATGCCGACCGCCTATAAACGTCCTCCGTTCGCAACGAACAACATGACCGACGGCATTTTTTGTGCCGTCGGTTTGTTTTTCTTGCAATAAACGCGTATTTTTGCGGAAATAGTTCATTTCAAAAATCAGAAAGCCTATAGAAACATACTCTACTTCAAACTAATCGTTCAATGAGTATGGACAGCAAAAATAGAATGACCGACGACGCGTTGGTAAAAGCTTACATCGGAGGAGACGCAGAAGCCTTCGATTGTTTATTGGCGCGCCATCAAGATCGATTGTTCCAGCACATTTTATATGCAGTGCACGATGAAGACTTGGCAAACGACATCTTTCAAGAGACTTTTGTCAAGGTGATTCTCTCGCTACGCAAGGGAAATTATGTGGAACAAGGTCAGTTTTTCGCTTGGCTTTCGCGAATCGCCCACAACTTGGTGCTTGATCATTTCAAAACACAGCGCGGACAGTGCAGTTATGACGAAGATGGTCAGGAATTTGCCGACGAAGCCACGTCGCAGTTGGCTTGCGTGGGACGAGAAGAGGAAATGATTCGTATGGAATCGATAGAAATGGTGCAGAAATGGATCACTTTGCTGCCGGATGAACAGCGCGAAGTGGTGAAAATGCGCTTCTATCAAGAAATACCCTTCAAAGAAATTGCGGAAAAAACGGGAGTGGGTATCAGTACCTCGCTGGCAAGAATGCGCTATGCGCTGCTCAACCTCCGCAAAATGGCAACCAGAGCGGGAATGTTGAAGTGAATGCGACCGAAAAACGCAAAAATATCACGTTTCGCGCATTAAATGGGAAGTTCCGTCGTTTAGAGAATAACGAACTAAGTGATATTCTCCTGAAGCCTATGGAACACTCTACTCCACTTCCCCACTCTCCCAAACATGAGACATTAGAATTTATCAAACGATTCGCTCGTTTACAGCTTATTGCGGAGCCTGCTTTGGCTTGTGGCCTTAGAATTCAAATGGTCAGCCCGCAATGTGCCGGCGGAACGTGTTGAATGCGCAAAATGGAATGCATGAAAAAGATTTTGCTCCTCGGATCGGGTGAACTCGGGAAAGAGTTTACGATCGCCGCCCAACGTTTGGGACAACATGTCGTGGCTTGCGACGCCTACCGCGGTGCGCCCGCAATGCAAGTCGCCGATGAATGTGAGGTGTTCTCCATGCTCGATGGAGAAGCACTGGACCACGTCGTCGAAAAGCACCATCCCGACCTCATTATCAGCGAAATTGAAGCCATTCGAACCGAACGACTTTACGAATATGAGGCGAAAGGCATCCGCGTGGTTCCTTCTGCCAGAGCGGTGAACTACACGATGAACCGAAAAGCCATCAGAGATTTGGCAGCAAAGGAACTCGGAATCAGAACGGCGCGTTACCATTACGCTACAACGGAGGAAGAACTGCGCAAAGGAGCCGAGGAGCTCGGATTTCCCTGCATCGTCAAACCGCTAATGAGCTCGAGTGGAAAAGGACAATCCGTGATGCGTTCCGTAGATGACGTGAAGCACGCATTCGAATACGGCATGGCGGGAAGCAGAGGGGATGTCAAGGAGCTCATCGTCGAAGAATTCGTTGATTTCGACTACGAAATCACCCTACTCACCGTGACACAAGACAACGGCAACACGTTATTCTGCGCTCCCATCGGACATGTGCAAGAAGATGGCGACTATCGAGAGAGCTTCCAGCCGAGAGCGATGAGCGCAACCCACTTGCAAGAGGCCGAAAGTATGGCGAAAGCTGTGACAGAAGCCCTGACGGGAGCTGGTATTTGGGGAGTAGAGTTTTTCGTCAGCGAGAAAAACGGCGTTTACTTCAGCGAATTGTCGCCGCGTCCGCACGATACCGGTATGGTGACCCTGGCGGGAACACAAAACTTCAATGAATTCGAACTGCATTGCCGTGCGGCATTGTCTTTGCCCATTCCGTGCGTGAAAAACCTCCGCATCGGAGCCAGCGCCGTGATTTTAGCAGGCGATCATGCGGAAGGAACGCCTGATTACCTCGGATTAGAAAGAACTTGTGAGGAGGATGCTGATCTGCGCATCTTCGGAAAGCCCAGCATGCGCCCCAAGCGTCGGATGGGAGTTGTGTTGGTGAGCGGAGAATTGGGGGGCGATCTCGAGCAAGTCCGCGACAAGGCAAAACGACTCGCCGGTTATGTTCAAGTGGTTCCGAAGAAGAATTGATTAAACATAAAGTTTCTCGCGTATTTCTGCATTCATTGTCGAATAGACGGGAATACGTCACGGAAATGGGCCTTTGAGAGCTCGGTTTTTGCGCATCTCTTGAAGGCAAACGGAGAGGTGCAGCGTGTACTGCCCTATTTTGTGCACACCCTCCCCCTTTCTTGTCCGCCGACACGAACAAACCGCAGTGGGAACATGGGATTATCGTAAAATACCCGCCGTGATAACCAAAACCTCACCAACCTGTCCATGATATCTCCCACTGACTAAAGCGTCCGATCGAGCTATTGCCCGATTGGGCGTTTCATTTTGGCCATTAGCCACAACGGGAAGACAAAACATGGGGGCTTTTTCTTCAGAATCTGTTTTTTTGCGAGGCCATGAAGCCAGATCGCTCTTTTTTGACTAACTTTGTAGGCGGATACACGGAAGTTCGCTTTCAGTTCTCCGTAAGATCCTCGTGATATTGCTTTTATCTTTATCCTAATCCAAGTTCGGAAATGAAACTCATCCTGATGACTCGTCCTGATTTCTTCGTCGAAGAGAGTCAGATCATCACTGCTTTGTTCGATGAAGGGCTGGAACTTTTGCATGTGCGCAAGCCAGATTCAGAACCTGTCTATTCGGAACGATTACTCTCGCTCATTCCCGAAAACTACCACAAGAATATTGTGGTGCACGACCATTTTTATCTTAAAGGTGAATACGGTTTGAAAGGCATTCACCTCAACGCGCGAAATACTCAGCTTCCCCACAACTACAAAGGACACATTTCCTGTAGTTGTCAGAGTGCAGACGAACTCAGAGAGAGAGTTCGTTCGTTCGACTATGTCTTTTTGTCACCTCTCTTCGATGCAATGCGCGAAGACGGCTTCAGTGAGAATTTCAGTGCGCGCATGCTGAATGAAATGGCCGAAAAGAAACTGATCGGGCGCAAAGTCATGGCCTTCGGCAACGTCGATGCCGACAATCTTCCCCTGGTCAAAAGTCTCGGTTTCGGTGGTGCCGTCATTTTGGGCGACCTTTGGAATCGCTTCAACATGCACACCAACAGAGACTACAAGGATCTTATCACCCACTTCCGCAAGTTGCGGCGAATGGCCGAATGAACTCGCGGAACCAAGGCGATAGAAATCCTTACATCGTGAGAGAAACTTCCCACCAATCAACTCTTTCAATAAAATGAACAGTAACTTCAAAGTCTTCTCGGGCACGAAAACACGTTATTTGGCCGAGAAAATCTGTGACAATCTGGGCTGCAAGCTCGGAGATGTGAGCATCACTTATTTCTCGGACGGCGAGTTTGAGGTTTGCTATGAGGAGTCTATTCGAGGCTGTGACGTCTTTCTCGTACAAAGCACGTTTCCCTCGACCGACAACCTGATGGAGCTTTTGCTGATGGTCGATGCGGCCAAACGTGCTTCGGCGCGCACCGTCAATGCTGTGGTACCCTACTACGGTTGGGCCCGTCAGGACCGCAAAAGCAAGCCCCGTGTTTCCATCGGAGCCAAGCTGGTCGCCAATATGCTGGGCGTAGCCGGCATTGATCGCGTGATCACCATGGATCTCCACGCCGATCAAGAGCAAGGATTCTTTGAAGTTCCTGTAGATCACCTGTTTGCGTCGACTATCCTCCTGCCTTACGTCAAGAACCTCAACTTGAAAAACATCTGCATCGCAACGCCGGATGTCGGAGGCTCGAAACGCGCAAGCACCTACGCGAAATATCTCGATTGCCCCATGGTTATTTGCAACAAGACCCGCAAGCGTGCCAATGAAGTTGACTCCATGGACGTGATCGGCGATGTGAAGGATATGGATGTCGTACTGGTAGATGATATGGTGGACACCGCAGGCACGATCACCAAAGCCGCCGACCTCATCAAGTCGAAAGGCGCACGTTCCGTGCGTGCTTTGGCCTCACACTGCATCATGTCCGGTCCGGCCGACGAGCGAGTCGAAAACAGTCAGCTCGAGGAAATGGTCTTCACCGACTCTATTCCCTACACCGGTTCCTGCTCAAAAGTGAAACAATTGAGCGTCGGAGCACTGTTTGCCGAAACCATTCGCCGAGTGCTCGAGAATGAGAGCATCAGCAGTCAATATCTCATCTGATTTATTCCAATAGAGAGAGGCGTGTTTGCGCCGTACCGATGGAGATCGGTCCGCGAAACGCATAGACAGGGCATCGTGTCATTGCGTATCGGAGTGCATCCACGCCTCTCCTTCTATCTCGCTTTTTTCTAAGCTTTTCCTTCTCACAGAATTTGCATGCGTAGGAAATTCGTCTACACTCTTTGGTCATTGTTGCTTGGTTTTATCCTCTCGGCTGCACTTTTCGTCGTCGCAGTCGAACGTGGATGGATCGGCTACATGCCTGATCTCGAGCGCATCCAGAATCCCATCAATAAATTCGCATCGCAGGCACTGACTGCCGATGGAAAATTGTTGGGCACTTGGTCTACCAGCGAAAACCGCATTTTTGTGGCTACCGATAGCATATCGCCCCATCTCTTCAAGGCGTTGGTGGCCACAGAAGACGAACGTTTCTACGACCATTGCGGCATCGATGCCAAAGCGTTGGGGCGTGCCGTGGTGAAACGTGGCATCATGGGCCAGCACAATGCGGGAGGTGGTTCGACCATCACGCAGCAGTTGGCCAAACAATTGTATTCCGGAAAAGCTTCCAACACACTTCAGCGATTATTGCAGAAGCCCATCGAATGGGTCATCGCAGTAGAGATCGAACGCTACTACACGAAGGATGAGATCATGACGTTGTATCTCAACTACTTCGATTTTCTTCATAACGCCGTGGGAATCAAGACGGCAGCCAACGTCTACTTTGGCAAATCTCCCAGCGAACTTACACTTACCGAATCGGCCACGCTGATCGGCATGTGCAAGAACCCCTCCCTCTTTAATCCCGTGCGCGACGCAGAACGCTGCCGTCAGCGCCGCAATGTGGTGCTGTCTCAAATGGTCAAGGCCGGCTATTTGAGTGCAGACAGCTGCCGAATGCTCAGCGCCACCCCACTCGAATTGAATTTCCACCCCATCGACCACAAAGAAGGGGAGGCCACCTATCTGCGTGAGTACTTGAGACAAATACTCATGGCCGACAAACCGAAGCGATCTAACTACCGCGATTGGCAGTACGCCCAGTATTATGCCGATTCTTTGGCGTGGATCAACAACCCGATCTACGGTTGGTGCAAAAAGAACAAGAAGCGTGATGGCTCACACTACGACATCTATACCGACGGCCTGAAAGTTTACACCACAATCGACTCGCGCATGCAGGAATATGCCGAGAAAGCGGTCTATAGTCACGTTGCACTTCGACTTCAGCCCGAGTTTGACAAGCGGAAGTACAATGAAAACTTCCCCTTCAACACCAGTCTGTCCTCCAAACAGGTGAAGCGCATCTTCGACAAAGCCATGCGCCAGAGTGAACGATATCAAGCGATGAAGGCAGCGGGCGCATCTGAGGAAGACATTCACGATGCCTTTTGCACCTTGACTCCCATGTCGGTCTACACCTACCATGGCGATGTCGATACGGTCATGACACCGCTCGATTCCATTCGCTATTACAAGACCTTTCTCCGAGCCGGTTTGGTTTCTATCGATCCGAGCAATGGTTATGTGAAAGCTTACGTAGGAGGTCTCAATTATGCTCATTTCCAGTACGACATGGGGATGATCGGACGCCGACAAATCGGCTCGACGATGAAACCGTTTGTCTATGCCATGGCACTCGAAGATGGGTACACGCCCCAGTCGATGGTGCTTAATGCGCAGCGAAGCTACCGCGTAGGCGGATCTTTCTGGACACCTCGCAATGCCAACAGCGCAAGAGCCGGCCAAATGGTGCCCCTCATTTGGGGACTCTCACAATCGAGCAACTGGGCAACGGCCAACCTCATGAGCAAGGTGGATCCCAGTGGTACGCGCCTGAAACGGCTCGTGCAGAATTTCGGGGTCGCCAATCCCGACATTCATCCCTCTATGGCCCTGTGTCTCGGACCTTGCGAGGTGACGGTAGGCGAAATGGCCTCGGCCTACACGGCCTTTGTCAACCAAGGCATCCGTTGTGCCCCCACGTTGGTCAGCCGCATCGAGGACAGCGAGGGGAACGTCATTGCCCAATTCACGCCGCGCATGAACGAAGTGATTTCCGAACGCACCAGCTACGAAATGATCGAGATGATGAGAGCCGTGGTCGACCACGGCACGGCGCGCAGACTGCGTTTCCAGTTCGGACTGAATGGCCCCATCGCCGGCAAAACCGGAACAACCAATAACAATGCCGATGGTTGGTTCGTGGGCTACGTCCCTCAACTTGTCACGGCTTGTTGGGTGGGCGGCGAAGACCGCGACATTCACTTCACCGGCACGGCTGAAGGGCAAGGAGCGTCCACTGCTCTCCCCATCTGGGCGCTGTACATGCGTAATGTGTTCCGAGACAAGACGCTTGGATACAACCCCAATGAACCCTTCAACATGGGCCGAGCAAAGAAACCTGCCGCTGCCGGAGCACCGCCCGCCAACAACGGGGATGCCGGAGCGGGACCTACGCAGGAAACCAACGTGTTTCAATAAGAAAGTCCCCCGTTTTTTTCGAAAAGTCCCCTCTTAAATGAAAATACAAACCATTATTCCAGCAAGATATGCCTCGACTCGCTTCCCGGGTAAACCCTTAGCGTTGTTAGGTGGGAAAGAAATCATACAACACGTCTACGAACGCGCAGCCGAAGTGTTTGAAGAAGTGTGGGTAGCCACTGATGATGAGCGAATTGCCGCAGTCGTCGAGCGTTTCGGTGGGAAGTGCGTGATGACTTCCGCAGCACACAAAAGCGGAACGGATCGCTGCAGAGAAGCCATGCACAAGACGGGGGTGCACCCCGACATCGTCGTCAATATACAAGGCGATGAACCCTTTGTGCGCCCGGAACAGTTGCGAGAGCTTTGCCGCTGTTTTGAAGACGAAAGCACTCAAATTGCCACGTTGGTCAAACCTTTTACGCCCGAGATGGGACTCGAAGCCTTGAAGAATCCCAATTCACCCAAAGTGGTCGTCGGTCTTCAGCAACAAGCCCTCTATTTTTCGCGCTCCGTCATCCCCTATTTGCGTAATGTGCCCGAAGAGCAATGGCTGAGTCGTCACACCTTCTACAAGCACATCGGGCTTTACGCATATCGGGCCGAAATGCTCGACCAGATTACGGATCTACGCCAAAGTCCGCTCGAACTTGCAGAGAGTTTGGAACAACTTCGCTGGTTGGAAGCCGGACTGAAAATCCGCGTGGGCTTCACGAACCATGAGACCATTGGAATCGATACGCCCGAAGACCTACGCAAAGCGGAAGAATTCCTCCGCTCAAATTGCTAAAAAACGTGCGTTCTACTTGGTTGTTTCAATAAACTGCAATATCTTTGCGCATATACGAGAGCTCTATCGCCCTCTAATTGCACAAGCTTACCCTCTATGATACGTAAATTCTCTCTCATCATATTCTCTTTCCTTACTTTTGTCGCCGTCGATGCGCAAAAGATTGTGATCGGCTCCTATACCTTCAAGGATGGAGCGGTTTTCACGGGCGAAATGTTAGGAAACAAACCGAATGGCAAAGGCATCACGGTTTATCCTAACGGAGACAAGTACGAAGGCGAATACAAAAAGGGGAAACGCCAGGGCTACGGCACCTATTCGTTCTCTGACGGTGAGAAATATGAAGGCGACTGGTTCAATGACCAGCAGCATGGAAAAGGAACGTTCTATTACATCAACAATAACCGCTACGAAGGCCTCTGGTATCAGGACAAGAAGCAGGGACGCGGCAAGATGTTCTACTACAACGGCGATGTCTACGACGGCGATTGGAAAGACGACAAACGCAACGGCGTGGGCATCTACCGATTCGTGAGTGGGGCCTTCTACAACGGACAGTGGGTCAACGACAAAAAGCAAGGTAAAGGCACGTTCGACTGGAACGACGGCACCAAGTACGAAGGATATTGGTTCAACAACCTGCGCAATGGTTTCGGCACCTACCATTATGCCGACGGCGACGTGTACAAAGGCGAGTGGAAAGACGATAACCAAAACGGAAAGGGCATTTACACCTTCCGCAACGGCGATATCTACGAAGGACAGTACCAAAACGGCGAACGCACCGGCGAAGGCGTGACTACCTTTGCCAACGGCGACAAATATACCGGGCACTTCCTGGCCGGCGAACAGAGCGGACAAGGCACTTACGTGTGGAAAGGCACTGCAACCTACACCGGAATGTGGAAGGCCGACAAGCCGCACGGTCGCGGCGTCTACAAAACAAAGACCGGCGACAGTTATGATGGCACTTGGAAGAACGGAAAAATGGATGGCGAGGGCACGCTCATCTCGGCGCAAGGGGACAAATACAAAGGACAGTTCCGCGACGGGCAGAAACATGGCTTCGGCATCGAAATCCTTGCAGACGGTTCGCGTTACGAAGGGTCGTTTGTCAACGGAGAGCGCGACGGCGCATTCGTTGAGTACGACCGTAACGGCAACAAAACGGCCGAAGGCGTTTATACCAACGGCCGTAGGCAAGCCAATAACCGATAATCTCTAAAAATACCATAGCGCTTCGGCAAGAAAATACCCTCTTGCTGAAGCGCACAAAAACATTAAGCAGTTCATTATGAAGGTCTCACAGCAGAAGAAGCCCACAAAGACAAGCGTTCCCGCCCAGCGGAAAACGACGAATTCGCGCGCGCAGCTCAAACTCGTCAAGAACGACGAATGGCTTGCGCCTTATGCCGATGCGATCCGCGGGCGACACGAGCAGGCACTGCACAAAATCGAAGAACTCACGCAGGGCAAGCAGTCTATTTCCGAATTTGCCATGGGACACCACTATTTTGGACTGCATCGCACGCGGAAGAATTGGATTTTCAGAGAGTGGGCACCCAATGCCACGCGCATCTTCCTGGTCGGAGACTGCAATGATTGGCAGGAGAATCCCGAATTTGAACTTAAACGCATCGAAGATTCCGGAAACTGGGAGCTGACTTTGCCCTTGAAAGCCCTCAAGCACGGGCAGTTATACAAGCTGCATGTTTATTGGGAAGGGGGCTTCGGTGAGCGCATCCCCTCTTATGCACACCGAGTGGTGCAAGATGAGACCACAAAGATCTTTTCCGCGCAAGTTTGGGCTCCTGCAAAGCCCTATCAATTCAAGAAAGAAACTTTCAAGCCCCAACGCGCTCCCCTACTCATCTACGAGTGCCACATCGGAATGGCGCAAGATGCCGAGAAAGTCGGGACCTACAATGAGTTTCGCGAGTATGTGCTTCCGCGAATTGTCGAAGACGGATACAATTGTATCCAGATCATGGCCATTCAAGAGCATCCTTATTATGGTTCCTTCGGGTATCATGTGTCTAGCTTCTTTGCTGCGTCTTCGCGCTTCGGCACTCCCGAAGAATTGAAGCAACTGATTGACGCGGCACACGAGAAAGGCGTAGCGGTTATCATGGACTTGGTGCAGAGCCACGCCGTCAAGAACGAAGTAGAAGGCTTGGGGAATTTCGCGGGCGACCCCCAGCAATATTTTTATGCCGGCGATCGGCGTGAACACCCCGCCTGGGATTCGCTTTGCTTCGACTACGGAAAGAATGAAGTCATCCATTTCCTGCTTTCCAACTGCCGTTATTGGTTAGAGGAGTACCATTTCGATGGTTTCCGGTTCGATGGAGTCACTTCCATGCTCTATTACAGCCACGGCCTCGGCGAATCGTTCAATGGCTACGCTGATTATTTCAACGGCCACCAAGACGACAATGCCATCTGCTACCTAACGTTGGCCAATGAGGTGATTCACCAGTTCAATCCCCAGGCCATCACCATCGCAGAGGAGGTTAGTGGTATGCCAGGCCTCGCTTCCACTTTTAAAGACGGGGGATACGGGTTCGACTACCGCATGGCCATGAACATTCCCGACTATTGGATCAAGACCATCAAGGAATTGAAGGACGAAGACTGGAAACCGTCCTCCATTTTCTGGGAACTCACCAACCGCCGTGCAGACGAAAGCAACATTTCTTACACGGAAAGTCACGACCAGGCCCTGGTTGGCGACAAAACCATCATCTTCCGTCTCATCGATGCCGACATGTATTGGCATTTCCGCAAGGGAGACGAAAACGAACGGGCGCATCGCGGCATCGCTTTACACAAAATGATCCGTTTGGTCACGGCTTCCACCATCAATGGAGGATACCTCAACTTCATGGGCAACGAGTTTGGACACCCCGAGTGGGTCGACTTCCCGAGAGAAGGGAATGGGTGGAGTCATAAGTACGCGCGTCGGCAGTGGCACCTCGTAGATGACAAAGAACTCTGCTACCATTTACTCGGCGACTTCGACAAAGCCATGCTTCGAGTACTCAAAAGCGAGAAACAGTTCCAGAAATTGCCCGTAATCGAGATTTGGCACAACGATGGCGACCAGATTTTGGCGTACCAGCGCGGAGATCTGCTTTTCGTTTTCAACTTCTCGCCCACCACATCGTATGTAGATTATGGTTTCATGGTGAAACAGGGAGCATACAGCGTGGTGCTCAACACCGATGCCGAGGCTTTCGGCGGCCAAGGCCTCAATGATGACTCCATCACTCATTTCACGAACTACGACCCCGTACTTGAGAGTGACGGGAAGGGTTGGTTGCAACTCTACATCCCCGCTCGTACGGCCATTGTCCTGAGAAAAAATAAATGACACAAGACCACAAACCGGTTCGAAGAGTGCGTATTCTACAATACGCACTCTTCGGTGCATTTGTCTACTGTTATTTCGGCGTTCTCGTCTCCGAACGCCTCATGGCCTGCGCCTATAGCCTTTTCCCCAACTTCACGGTGCGTTTTTTGTTGAGCTTTCCGCACTTCTTCGGTTGCTTGGCACTTTGCATCTTCCTGCCGTTGCTCATTTATTGCAACAAACGCTGGTCGCTCTTCAAGCGGTGCGGATCGCTCACCCGACAAGTGCTCTACCTCACCCTCCTTTTTTTCGTCGTCGGGCTCATTCCCGTTGCTGACGAGCTGACCATATTGGAATTGCGCACGGCCCGTCTCATTGCGCTCCACAAAAACGATGAAGCGCTGGAGCTCGGCCGCCGCTACGCGTCTGATTCGCCACGTTTGCAGATGCTGCGTTTGCGCGCCCTCGGAACCATCGACCGTATGGGGGCGTCTTTTTTTGAAATGCCCGGCAGCTACCATCCCTTCAGCGACCGTATTCAAGCCGAACGCCTGGTCAACGAACCGATTGGCCGCGGAGGTTATGCCTATCTGCGCGAAGGCGATTCCACCTTTTCCGTTCCGCCGGCCATGGCCGCCTTGCTCGACGGCAATTTAGACCGCTTTGCCGGAACGGTACCCCGAAAATATCTCATTGACCGCCATCCCGAAACGATTCCCGTAGCGTTTCGCCAAGCTCTCGTGCTTTATGTTCGCCTCACCACCCACCCCATCCTTTCTTATCAAGACGAAGCGACAGAAGCCAACTATCGAGATTTCATCAGTCGCCGAGATAGCATCCGCAAACAGTTTCCACGCGATGTGAAAGATGCGGAGCGCGCAGAGCGCAACCTCATGGCCGACGATTTCTACGGCACTTATTGGTTTTATTACTTCTACGAATGCCCCGATCGTAAGTTCGGATTGTAGGAGAATCCCCAAATTTACAACTGTACACGGGGGCGATTCGTAGAAACGCCCCTATTTTTGGCGCAAACTTCCCGACTTTTCGCGAAAATCTCCCGAGTTTAAGAGACGAATCGCGAGGGAATCCCTAACTTTGTACCCCTTCTACTCAAAATATATTGGACATGGAACGAATTTATCGCCGCGACATCTTGGATTTTGTCACCGTTGCCACCGAATTCTGTAAGCAGGTGGAGCAATGTTCGGGAAGCGAGCGCGGAGAATTCACCACCGTCATGCAGCGCTTGCTGCCCATGGTCTATCTCAAGGCGGCTTTCATCGACGAGATCGAAGAAGGTGTCGGTTATGTGGACGCCGTGGTGACAGAAAGCGATTATGAATACGTGCGCACCCAAATAGCGGCCATAATGCGCGATGCCGACGACTATCTCGACGTATTTGTCGAGCAGTTTCGCTACTCCGATGCGCCGGTTGTCTGCACGGTGAGCGAATCGTTGGCCGACATCTATCAAGCCCTGCGCAACATGGTCGAAGCCTTCCGCAACGAGATAGACGAAGCGATGGAAGTGGCGCTGTTTGAGTGCATGGAAGAATTCAGAATGCACTGGGGGCAGCAGTTGCTCGGGGCTTTGAGAGCCATGCACGAGCTTGTTGCTTCGGGACAAGTGGACGAGATCTAAGTCAAATTGCAGATCTCACTCAGTTATCGCCCGAAGCTCCATTTTTACCTCACGTTTATGCAAGAACTTTTCGTCCAAACGGACAAGAAAATCATAGCTACACTCCCCCGCTACACCTTCGATGGGCGAATTATTGTCGTCCAGAGCGAGAGTGAAGCGGAGCGTGCTGTGCAATACCTCAGCCGGAATACAGAATTGGGCATCGACACAGAGACCCGCCCCTCTTTTCGCAAGGGACAGCAGCATAAAGTGGCGCTTTTGCAGGTGGCCACTCCCGATCTTTGCTTCCTTTTCCGGCTCAACTACATGGGACTGCCCAACGCCTTGGCACATCTGCTCGAGAATGGGGAGATAAAAAAAATTGGCCTCTCGCTCAAAGACGATGTGCAGCAATTGCACAAAAGAAGACCTTCGCTCAAACCGCGAAATTTCGTGGATCTGCAACAAATAGCGGCGCAGATGGGCATCAAAGACATGAGCTTGGCGAAACTTTTCGCCAATTTCTTCCGCCAACGCATCTCGAAAAATGCGCAACTTTCCAATTGGGAGGCCGATGCGCTCGATGAAAAGCAGCGAGTGTACGCAGCTACCGACGCTGATGCCTGTTTGAAACTCTATCACCGCATGGAAGAGCTCAAAAATAATGGCGACTTCCGGCTCATTTCTCCCGAAAGTCACCGAGCATTGAAATAAGCAACAATGCGTTTGAGAAATCCACTGATTCTGCCCTTTCTCTTTGGCTAGTGTTTAATTAGGTTTGACTATGCACAAATGCATTCAATCAAAAACCGTGCGTAACTTTGCGCACACACTTGAAAGACAATATGGCAGTAAACTTTTATCTTGACAAGCGAGCAGACAAACATGGAGATTGCCCCATACGAGTGAGCATCTCTATTTTTGGGGCACGGTTTATCTCTTCAACCGGCTATAAGGTCGCACCTGCGAAATGGGATCAAAGCAAACAGCAGGTTAAAAAGGGATCGACGGCCGGAGCGGGGGTCACGTACTCAACGATCAATGCTGCGCTGGCTAAACTATCGGAGCACTTCAGCGCATACGAGCATCAATGTATGCTGGACAAGATAAAGCCCACAAGCGCCGAAATAAAGAAAGAGCTTGCAGAGCACTTCGCGAGGAAAAAGACGACGGGAGGAAAGCAAGCGCTCATCTTCGATTATTTCGAACTCTACTACTCTGAAGTGCCAAAGCAAAATCAATGGAGCGTAAATACATGTAGTGTGTTTCGAAATATGGTAAACCTCGTAGATGAGTTCGACAAGGATTTGACATTTCATCGCCTCTCCGAAAAGCGATTAAACGACTTCGTGGCATTTCTGAGAGAGCAAAAGAACATGAAAGATTCGAGCGTTAAACTCGTCGTGGGGACTCTCTTCTGGGTTCTCCGTTGGGCTACGAAGAAAGGCTACAACACAAATTTGGATTATCAAAAGTTCTCATTAAAGACGAAGACACCGCAGAATCCGATTGTATTCCTCGAATGGGAGGAGCTGATGAAGATTTACAACTACGAGTTCCCTCCTAAAGGTACGAGAGTTCTGCTGAAAGACCACAACGGCCAAACGTATGAAAAGCAAATCGGGAAGTCAACGCGTATGCAGTTCGTTCGGGATTTCTTTTGCTTCTGCTGCTTTACATCTTTGCGCTTCTCTGATATGCAAAATCTAAAGTGGTCGAGCGTGTCAGAAAACACCATTACAATTACCACAATAAAAACCTCATCGACGATCACTATAGAACTGAACAAATACTCTCTCGAAATCATCGACCGATATCGAGGGATGGACAACGAGTACGTCTTCCCAAGGATAACTAACTCAAAAGGTAACGAACTGATCCACGCTTTATGTGAGCTTTGCGAAATCAACACCCCGATAACAAAGACGTACTACAAAGGAGGAGAGCGTATCGAGGACACGCGGCCAAAATACGCCTTTGTTGGGACGCACACCGGTCGACGAACCTTTATTTGCAACGCCCTTATGATGGGAATTCCCGCTAACATCGTGATGAAATGGACGGGGCACAGCGATTACAGCGCAATGAAGCCGTATATCGACATCGCAAACTCGGCAAAGGCGGAGGCGATGGCGCTATTCGACAAGAGGTGATTTTGGACGCATTTTGGACGGATTCGCAACGAGCTTATCTTCAATGATTTGCCTTCAAAAAAACGCTCAAAAGACCCTTGTGGCGGGTCCTTTTTCGGCACATCTTGGACGCGTTTTGGACGTATTCGGAGAGCATTTTCGCGATCTCACGAAAAAGGTAAGCCCCGCCGCTCAATACACGAGCAGCGGGGCGTTTTCGTTTACGTTCTGCGTTTCAGCGCGTAGCCAATCAGGCCGAACACAGCAAGGAAGACGATCAGCGACAACGGCGGCCAGAGGAAACCACTGTGCGTCGTCTTCTTCTCGTTGCGCGTGTCGGCGTGGTGCGAAGCCGCACGAACAGTGTCCGCGCGCGAACGCCAGACCGTGTCGCGGCTAACGTGCCAACGGTCGCGGGTGCGCTCCTTCACAAGCGTAGCGCCCTCAAAATAGACACTGTCGTGGAGAAAAACGCTATCGCGCACGGTGCGCAGTTCGCGGAGGGTGTCGTGGCTCACAACGTGGAGCGTGTCGCGGTGAACGGTTATGCGTTCGACGGTGCGCGTTGTCGTGCAGCCCGTGAGCATACTCAGCACAACGGCAAAGCACAGCGCGCCGACGGCTGCCAGGACGTACAACGCCCATGGGTCGGGAGGAGGGTTTCGGTGGTTGTAATTCATCGGAAAGGTGGAATTTGAGGAGGTGAACATTGAACGCCCCGCGGGCAATTCTTTCCAATTTAGAAAGAGTTGGAAAGCATTGGAGCATTTTCGGCGCGATTTGCGGGAATTTTCCCCGTTTTGGCGTCCGATTCTTTCCAATCGTCGCGAAATTGGAAAGAATTACCCGCGGGGCGTTGAACTGCCGAGCTTTTCTCGTTAGTTGGAAGAGGCGCCGGCGCGGGTGATGGTGAGTTCTATTTCTTCGCCTTCGGCCTGCGCCGCGCGGAGAAAGACGAGCAGATGTTCCAACGTGGCGCGGCTGTTGAGCACTTTGCCCCGTTCGCGGTTTTCGCCCACCAAGATGCACCCCTCGGTGTCGGCGGCCGTGTTGCCGCTGTGGATCAGTACACCGGCGTAGCCTTTCACGCTGACTAGACGCGGGAGGACACGCCCGAAACGCGGCGAACGTGTTTGCATGTCGATGCGATACGTGCCGGTGGGGATGGCGGTCGCGCCCTTCACTTTGAGGACGGCGATTTCGTCTTCTGACATCTCTTTCGACAAACCGCGGTCGGTGTCTTCGAGCGTGTCGCAAAAATATCGGCCGTTGATTTCCATTCGTCCGATGGTGTAGCCCGCCTTCATGGCGTGGCGTTGAATAAGGATTTGCATTTGTCTGTTGTTTTGGTTGGTTTATACTTCGAGGTATGCGTCCATCGCGCCCGCTTCGGCGTCTTTGATAAACTCATTCAGATACCAGACGGCCTTTTTCGCGTCTTCTACGGCTTTGCGCCGCGCTCCTTCGAGCGTGCCGTCGTGTTTGTGTCCGCAGCGCCAAACGTATTTCAGCGCGTTGCCCAGGCAAAAGGGCATTCCGCGCGCTATGTCGATACATTCCGCGCCGCCGTGATTGTAGTGCGCCGGGTGGTTAACGGTTTCGGTTGTCGTGAACCCGATTTGCCGTTTTTGGGTACATGATACGTCGCTCATGGTCATTGTTTTGCGTTTTCGGGTTCTTGATTCTCGTCCGCCGGTGTTTTCTCCGCGGGGACGATGTCGCGGTTTTGGGCCTCATTGAAGACGGCGGCGGCAAACTTCTGCGCCATCTTCGAAAGGTCGTGCTCCGAAATGGTGGCTTGCACGATGTCGTGGAGCTTTTCGATTTCGGCCTTCTCCCAGGCCTTCTCCCGAATGCTCCAAAACTCGCACAGCACGCACCAGGCCGCCCAGCCCATCGAGAAGTAAGGCGCGGCGCAGAGCGGGGAGCCGATGATGTCGATAAGCGAAAGCACGAGAAACGGGACAAGGTATTTCACCGCCTTTCGGCTTGTCATCTTCAGCCCCCGCGATGTCGTAGGTTGTCCGCGTTCGTGGGCTTTTCGAATGCCGAAGAAGAGGTCGAGTGCCATTGCGATCAGGATTGCCGCGGTGCAGAAAATGATGAGCACGATGTGGAGATACAAATGCTGTTCGGCGAAATGAATGAGTGTCTCTTGCATTGTCTTGTTGTTATTTTTGTGTTCTGTGAGGGTTATTCTTCTACGATCCAAAGGTTGATACCACGCTCGTTCCCGATATTGACGTTTCGGAGGAGCGTAAGGCGAACAGTTTTACTTCGATTGACGCTATACTCAGAAAGAATGCGCTCGGAGTAGTTACCGAATCGGTGGTTCGACTCTCCAACGGGAGGGAGAATCTTCATCGTGCCGCGCCCTACTTGTGTGAAGACGATTGTTTGGCCTTCGGAAGCCTTCGCTGGTAAACGCACGTCGACGTCGACGAAGTTGTCGTGCAGCCCGACGACGCGTGTATCCGACAAGTTGAGCGACACGGCGTTATTGTTTTGTTCGCCTACACGCTTCAAACCAACGATAAGCCCGAGGGCTTTAAGATTGACGAAATATCCGCCGAATGCTTCGCCGTCGCCGTAATTTTCAGCATACCCTGCGACTCCGACCGCAATTCCGTTGTCACTGCGTGTCATTCGTCCCGAAATAGCTTCGCGCCTTTCATCAAGAGGGGCGCGTGGGTCGGGAACGTGGTCAATGTCGGCCGATACGCCTTGCCAAGATAGAGAGGTTCGTGCGTTGTACGTCTTTGTATTCGTTCGAAATGAAAAAGAAGTCCCGATACCTCCCGACCGAGCGGCCAATACAATATCTCCCGTTACATTTTGCACACCTGCGGGGGCGGAATCAACGGTTGCCGAATGCAACCACACTTCATTATTTCGCGCGTCCAATCTGATGTGCGTCCGCGTGTCGTCTAAGTCCGAAACCAGATTGCCGTTGCTCAAGATCCACCGCCCCACATTCGCGTGCTCGGTGAGTAACAACTGCGTGGCCACGCTCTCGAAACTTGCACCGAAGTCGTTCCACTTCGATTTGTCCGTGGGAGCGACACCGCGGAACGTACCTGCATCGGTTCTCGCGATGTAGTACGCCCCGTTGTGAAATACTGCGTCGCGGCGGTGCTTCGTGCCGTAATACTCTTTTGACGCGTCCCACATGCCACGAGACACCATGACAGGTGCTTCGCCGTCGCGGCCGTTCTTTCCGTCTTCGGGCGTTATGCGCGTCGGCGTGCTCCAGCGGTCGAGTAACGCTGTTTCGTAGCGGCTTACCATGGCCGAGGTCATCCACAGGTATTGCCCGACTCCGACAACGGGCTGCGCGGTGTTCCATCCGTCGGGCGTTCGTCTATCGGAAGAGATTGCAGGCGGTTGCGTGGGCGATCCGTTCACGGCAAAGCGAAGTTCGCGATAATCGGCGCGAAGATCACGCTCGGAGGGATACCACGGGGTGTCTATCGCTCCAACTTCTAACTTCGGGTCTACAACGTTCAACGAAGATTCGCTCCAAGCACGGATATAGAAGTACTGTCTTGGGGAGGTGATCGTCTTCACTTTGAACGAAACTGTCACTTTCTCGTACTCCCACGACTTCTTGTTTTCGGGGATGTTACCCGCACCGCTCGCATTACCCGTTTGCACGCCGTTCACTTTGGGGGCTTCGGCGAACTCTACTCCCGAGAATATCCACGTCAATGTCCCACGGGCTTGCATCCACGCGGAGAAGGTATAGGTTTGTCCCACTTTCAAGACGGAGGTAATCTCTTGCACGAGTAGGTCTTTGAATTGCCCCTCTGCAAGTTGGCTGTACCCGAATTGGGTAGGCTTTCCGTTGAACAAGAAAGAGCTTTCTGATACGTTGAACGTCGCCCATGGCACACGGCTTTCAAAGTTCGTGCCGTCGAGAAGATTCGTATTCGGCGCAAGTCCATCCGCTCCTCGTAGCTGCGTCCACGTATAATCGCTGTATTTCTGGCTTGCTCTCTCGTCGAAATCGGAGTAGATACCGAAGTAGCGGAAATCCTCTACAGAGTTTCGCCCGAGATCTTCTTCCAAGGTGAAGTCTTTCTTGCCGTCGTCGCTGTTGGCATAAGCCATGTGTATGTAGCTTGTGCTCCCATCGTCGCCCGGTTTGCCCTTCTCTCCACTCAAACGGCCGTAGGTGATTTTGCCGTTCGCTGCGGTGAGCCGATACCAAAGCACCTCGCCGTCGCGGAGTGTCGGGGGCGCGTCTTGCCACGTTCCCCGAATAGTCGGGGCGGTCGTTCCCGATGCGGTGGTGAGTTGTGAGGACGCGGCGAAATCATAAACGGGGCTTTTGCCGTCCGTCCCCGATTCGCCCACCACGCGCAGCGCCCCGCCCCACGTCGTGCCGTTGCCCGTACGCATCCACACATCGCCCTCGGCGAAATCGTCGTGCCACGTTTGCGCGTCGGCGCTGTATTGCGCCCGAATGCTCGTGCCGTTCGTGCCGTCCTTTCCGTAGTGTCCAATCAGTCGCACCGTGGTTTGGTCAGCAGTGCCATCGCTGTACTCCGAGCGTTCGTAGCTCCAAAGCCACGGGCGCTCCTTCGTGGGCTGCGGGGCGGCTTCCGTCCATTCGGACGTATCGGGCTGCGGTGCGTCCCTTCCGGTGGTCAGCGTATAGAAAGCGCGCATACGGCTCACACCGCGTCCGTTGTCCCCCTTGTCTCCCTGCACCTTTGCCCAAACGTAGCGGGCGGGGGTTGTCGATGCATCCTCGTTCTCGTCCGTGTAGGTTCCGAGGTAGGCGAACTTTTCACCCTTTGGATCGAGTGTACACGGATTGCCGTCTGGGCTGTTGGAATACGCCACGTGCGTGTAGCTGCTCTTGCCGGGGTCGCCCTTTCGGTCGTTCTCCGACGGTGTCCACTCGGTGGGTGTGTCGCCGATTTCGAGTTTAGGAGCGGCGAACCACACAGATGCTTCCCCCTCTTGCTTATTAAGTCGAAGACGAATGCTCTGGTCGTCGTTTTTTTCTGGAAACGTCGTGAATGTAAACGCGCAGCGCGCCCACTCGCCGTCGTGCTGATAGGAAATGTCTAAGGACGCAATAGGCTTGAATGCAAAAAGAATGGTCGCACGTTGGAGCCCTTGACTTGTTTTTACCCAAGCGCTAAAAGTGTAGGTTGTGTTTGGTCGCAATCTTCCAGCGACATTCTGAACGATAGAAGCGAACGGCAAGTCTCCAAGCATTGCCGTATCATAACGCACAACACGCGTTCCCGGCACCGGGCTTGTTTGCGTATCGTCGAAGACTCCCAAACGTCCTTCTTGATTCCACTGATCAAATCCTTTTTTGAATGCGCTATCCTCTAGCAGGTTCGCGTGATAGCTTTCCCCGTCTCGGCCGTCGGTTCCCGCTGTTCCTATTTTATCGTTTTCCGATAAGCACCACGTCGTCGGCGTGTCGCCCTCTTCGACTTTGAGACCGCAAATTTCTATCCACTTTCCGCTATCGGCGTCGTTTATGTCTACATAGATTCCACAATACGGCGATGTGCCGTGCCACGTGAACGCTTGCGTGTAACGTTTCCACTCTACACTGTGGTGCAGTGCCCCGTCGTTGTACTCAGCCGGTGAAGAATGAGGGGGACGTTCGGGGTTGGTTCGTAGGCGATATCCGTTGTCGGGGTAATTCTCCCATAGGTGCAGATTGCCGTCAGTACGATACCAAAAGGAGACAACGTAGGTCTTTCCCACGGTAAGTTTTTCGCCGGGTATGCTTGCACGTATTACGTTGGTTTGCCCCATGGCACAAACCACATTCGTCCCGTTCATTCCGCCCGGCAAAACCGTCACTTTCCCCCTTACTTCCGTCCATTTCGGGTTGCGCGGTGAGGCATAAATCGGGGTGTCTGTGTTGAAGTTCGTGCCGTCGAGCAGATTCACTCCCACAGAAAGTCCCGCGTCGCCGTCTCGACCCTTCACCCCCGATGCTGAAATCGTCCACTTCGTTTTGTCTGTGAGCGGAGCACCCGAAGAAGAACGCTCGCCGATGTAGCGATAGGTCGAAACCACTCCCTCCGCATCCGTGTTGCGCACCTCGTCGCCGTTGTAGTACGTCGTCGCCGCGTTCCATTCACCGCGATAACAAGCCAACGGCGAAGTGACGCCGCCCTCGTTCTGTACCAACGTGCCGCGAAGTGACAAACGGCCGTTCTGATAAACCAACGAATCGCCGAGCCGCATTTCACCTGCTGCGAGATCAAAGAATGAGCGGCCGTCGGAGGTTGCCACACGATCCGTGGTGATACGTCCCGGGAGCACCTCAGAAAATCCGTACAAAGGCGCGAAACTGCGGTCGCCGTCATACTCGCTGTTGAGCACCCCGACCAAAAGATGATAGCTCGCCGCGTCGCTCTCAAAACCGATGGGCGATTCCTTCAGCACAAACTCCGCGCGGTTGCCGTTTCGGGGGGCGCGAACATAGAGATAGTACTTCTTCGCCGCGTCGTCAAGTCGTCCGCTCGTGAATGCCGCCACGTCCCAAAAGCGATACTCCGAGGGGCTGTGCTTGGCGCTCACGGTGCGAATGCCGAGAGTGAGGTGCTGCAAGATGCCGCTCGCCGCGTTCACCGTCTTTGTCTTCGCGTTGTAGGTCACGGCGTGGGGAACGGCCGTCGGGTTCGTGCGGCTACCCACAAAACGGAATTGCAGACTTTCGTCGCCTACGAGGAGCGACATCGTTTGCACGGCCGCGGGGCTTATGGCATTAGTGAACCGATCGGAGAGCGCAGCCCCGATCATTTCGGCCGTCTCCTGCGCGTCGCGGAATCGGCGCTTGCTGTATTGCAACGCTTCGCGGTGTTTCTCCTCGACGGCCACGGCCGCACTCTCCAGCGCCTTCAACGTCGTGCCGAACGAAGACGAAACGGGTGCGTTCGAGAGTTCGATTTCGGGCGAGTGCGGCGTGTTGATGTAGTCCTTGATGCCGACAATGCGCACGGCCACGCCCTCGGGTTGAAACTGCTTGTCGGAGAAGAGAATGAACGCCCCGATCTTCAAGCGGCCGCCCACGTTCGCCCAGTTGCGCTTTGCCCAAATGCCGTCGAGTGTGCCGGTGAATGAAAACTTCGGATCTTCGTGGCTGTAAAGATGTTTCACGGCCTTGCGCAGCAAGTCCCATTCCGCGCCCGAACGCGTGGCCGTGTCGTTGATGTAGGCCTGGGGGAGCATACAATGAAAGACGGCGTACTTGTCGCCAGAACGCGGAACGAACGCGCCCCCCGGCATCGTCTGTCCGTCGATCTCCTGCGGCACAATTTCAAAGCGGCGCGCCTTCTTTCCCGATGCCGCGTGGGCGTATTTCACCTCAAACTCGCGCCCCGAAAGCATGCCGCTCTGAAAGATCACGGTCATCTTTTCGCCCGCGATCAGACACTGTTCGAAGTCGAGCGTCGCGGAGATCGTCGGGTCGGTGAAGTCGTAGAAGTGATTTTTCTCGTTCGCCGTGATCACCTCGGCCACCGTTCCGACGCGGCTCGGATAAATGTCGGTCAAATCGACGCTGTCCTCCGCCTTCGACGAAAGGGGGCGGTCGGCACGTTGCACGGCAAAGCCTTTTTCGTCCGTGCGATAGCGGCGGGCGTGGGTGACGTCGTAGCCCGCTTCGCCTTCGAAGTGTGCGCCGTCGTAGGCTATGGCGGCATTAACGGGCAAATGCAGCGTGCTCGCGCCGTACTTCGAGCGGTCGATGTTGCGTTCGCCCCCTTGCACGTAGAGAATTTCCGTCGGCACGCTGTCTTCGCTGTTCGTGCGCGCCACCCCCGAGACAAAGCCGTTGCCCTTGCCGTAGGATAGCGGGAGGGCGTTGGCGCGGTCGTGTTCCACGGCACCGAGCGAGATGCGTTTTCCCACGATCTCATACTCCGTGCCGAACTCCTTGGCGATCATCGCGAGGGCATCGCGGCAAAAGGCGTGATCGTAGTTGACCACGCGCTCGGGGCTGTCGATACACGTGCCGAGTGTCCAGCCCGAATCGCGGCGATTGAGGTTGTCGACGAGCATTTGCAGGTGTTCGTGAGGCTTGGCCGTGAGCGAGAAGCGCAAACGCCCGTCGACGGTGTTGCGGAACTTCCAGATCGACATTTTCCCCTGCTCGGCCACGAGTTCGACGGTGTATTCGAAATGCCGCGTGTGGTGCATTTTGAGTGACTCGGGGTGCATCAGCGTGTAACGCTCGCCGTCGTGCTCGCAATAGGCGCCGACGGGGATTTCCACGTGCTGAGGAAGGGAAAAATAGAGCGTGAGCGAGTTGTCGCCCATAATCGCGCGGTGGCGATAGGAGTTGTCGTCGGGCATCACGTCGAGGAGTGTTTCGCCCGTGGGGGAATAGATGATCATATTTCGTCGTATGAATATTCGGAACTACCTTCGTAGAATGTGAGAGTGAGGGTGAATTGCAACCACGGCCGCGGTTCGTCGGGAATGAACTTGTCGACGCGGCACGAGCTGTAGTAGAACGGTGCGTTCTTGTATCGTCGCGCACCGGGGCGGATGAGGTCGAAGAGCAGCGCGTCGTAGTTTCGCCAAAGTTCGGCGAGGGTGTCGGCGCGCATCAGGAGTTGCACTTGACGGTCGCCGCCTTTTTCGAAAAACATGGCCGCTTTGTCGTAAAACGCCCCCGGTTTTGTCGAAAACTTGCGGAGTAATCCGGTCTTCACTTCGTTGCGCCGTTCCATTTCGTCGACCACGTCGCCGAGCACGCGTGCCCCGTAGTCGGCAAAGGAGCGTTTCGGGCTTTCGGTGATCACGAAATCATCGCGCCGCGAGGTGCTCAAAATCCACTCGCACTCCTTCTCGGCATTGGGGGGCTGGTACGTGTAGCCCTGTATCGGGGTGTCGTCGGCGAATTTAAGGCCGAAGGTAGACGAGTGCGCGCTGTCGGTGGGGGCGACGAAACGCAGCGACCACGAACGGCCGATGCTCGGGGCGCGAACGTCGACAACGGGCGTTTCGGCGAGCGTTCGGAGTGTGTATTCGTAATCGTCTGTGTCGGTGGCGGAGAGTCGCAACGTCACCTCGCGTGTGTCGAGTACCGGGGCGGAAAGATCGGGGTCGAAACCGCGCTCTTCGTGCCAATCGTTCGCTGGCGGGGTCTTCAACGGCGGAAAGGCAATCAGTTCGTCAAAGCCCCCGAAAGCCGTGCAGGCGTAGGTGTATTCCCGAACGTCCTCCCCACCGAAGAAAAGCCGATCTGAATAGTTTAATCTGTTCATTGCTTGATTTTTATTCCTTTGAGGGCGATGTCGCCGACGGTGTCTTTGACGGACTTCAAGTGCTGCTCGACGACTGTAAGGCGCGCGTGGACGTTGCCCGTGTTGCGCTCGATGCCGACCACGCCCTTGAGGATCTCATTGCTCGTGGCGAGGAGCATTCGGGTGTTCTCGGCGATGTTGTAGGTGTGTCCTTGCACGGCGGTCATTCGTCCGTTGAGTTCGTCGACGGAGTCCTGCGACGCGGTGGCGATGCCCTTCTGCGAGGCTTCGCGAGTTGCGGCGCTGCTTCCAGAAAGATCGATTCCTTGCCGCTTGAACTCTTCGGCCGCTTTCTTGTATTCCTCTTGCACCACCTTTTCCACGTCAGCAAATGCGTGGGAGGCTGCGCCCAATGCTTTGGTGATTTCGTCTCTGTTGCCCGTTGCATAGGCTTTTTTCACCAACTCGGATTGTTGCTCAATCACGGGCTGAAGAACTGCCGCTTGCACCATGTCCTTTGCCACATTGCGCATCACCTTTCTTGTCACGTCTCCGAAGGCTTCCGCAGCGTCTGCGCCCCTTTCGAACGCGTCGGCTACGACATCCATAATGTCCGTGGCGTAGTTGCCGAAGATTCCGCCGAGATAGTCGTCCATTTGTTTGAGCGCGGCTTCGTAGCTCTCCTCCGCCTTGATCAGCGATTCGAACGCCTTTTTGCCGTCGCCTTCGAACTCTCGTGTCGCCGCAATGCTCTTGGCGAGTTCGAGATTGAGGTGGCCGTTGGCTTTGACGAGGTCTTTGTATTCGGCAATCTGTGTCAATCCGCTATACAAGTCGCGCCCCTTTCCCAAGCCGAAGAACCCCGATTTGGCGTGGCCGGTCTTGACGCTGATCATGCCCAGCCCGTAGTGGTCGCCCTCAGCCTTCGGGTCGAAGAGGATGCGGCCGCCCGCCCATTGCTCTTTCTTTTCGAGAGAAAAGCGATAGTCGGCAAGTGTTTTGAGGTCGCCTTTGATGCGCTTCTTGATGTCCGCGTCCCAATCCTTTGCGACGAGGAGCGCACGGCGTGCCTTCGCGTATTTGTCCGTCCCGAAGATCGTTTCGAGGTCGCGGGCTTCGAGGCGTTCCTGCCGCAGGAGTTCGTTGTATTGCAGTTGCTGATCGTTGATTTGCTTCTGAATTTCGAGCAACGCCTTCTTGTGTGCAGCGGCCGCCTGGAAGGCTTTCGTTACATAGCCGATAGCCTCGCCCGCCGCAGCCGCGATGCCGCCCACAATGCCGCCTTGCGCAAAGCCTTTCCCGATGTTCGACACGGTGGTCATGGTTTCGGTCAGCGCGTCGGCCTGCTCGCTCAGGTTTTGACTTCCCGCGGCTTCGAACATTGCGGAGAGCTTCGCCGAAATAGGGGCGATCACGTCGGCCGTTGCAGCTGCTGCCGATGCCAACTTCTTCAGACGCACCTCGAGGGGGGGGAGATCCTCTCCCTGTTCGGCCTTTCGGAACACGTCGTTGATGGCTTCGCTCAGTGCGGCAAACGGGTTTTCGGTCTTCACCGCATCCTTCAATCGCTTGAGTTGATCGGTGATCTCCTTTACCTTCTCGGGGGCTTGTTTAAGGTTGCGGAGTTCTTGCGCCGAAAAGCCGAAGCTCGGGACGATCTTCTCGTCGGATGTCTCGCGGAGATAGGCCAGAAGTGATTCGGTTTCGGTGATCACTTTGTGCAGTTCCTTGCGGCTCTTCTCGGCAGCGTCGCCGAAGAGGTTCACGAAGAGTGCGGATGTCTTCTTCGTGCTCTCGATTTCCTCGTCGTTCACGGCCTTGATGTCCTTCTCCTGCTTGCGCTTCGATTCTTCGAGGGCGCGTTCCTTCGTGCCGGCGATGTCGGCGAGCTTTTGACTCGCTTCCTTTTCGCGCTTCTCGGCCGCGGTGTGTGCTTCGGAGTCGAATTTCGCGAGGGCGTCGTTCTTGTCCTTGCCCGCCTTGGCGATCACTTCTTGGAGTTCTCGGGCGTATTGTGAGAAATAGGCTTCGATTGAGGCGCGCTTCTGTTCGCCCTCTTTCGCGATTTCGGTGCGTCGTGTGTCGTAGTCCTGAAACTCGGCAATGGCGCGCTTGTAGAGATCGCCCGATGCTTTGACGCGCGTATCGTCGGCTACGCTCTTGTATTGCGCTAGCATCGCTCTTTGTGACGGATCTAAGTCTTTCTCCGTCACGTCGAGCTTGTCTCGATATGCGTTCTCTTTCTCTTTCGTCGCCTTCGGGTTCGCGATTTTCCATTCGCGCATCTTGTTCTCCTTGATGGCTTCGACCATGGCGTCCGAACGCTTCTTGTTCTCGAAGAGCAGACGTTCATAGTTGAGTTCGATCTGTTGGCGCTCCTTCTCGTACCCGTCTTCGAGGAGGTTTATTTTGTTTTGGCGGATTTCGAGACTGCTTTCGTATTCCTTCTCGATGATCGAATCCTTGTACTTCTCGATGTCCTTTTCGAGGTCGTGCTTTTCGAGTGCGATGCGCTTGCGCTCTTCTTCGGCTTTCTTTCGTGCGTCGGCGGCAGCTTTCGCTCGTCGCTTGGCTTCGGCCTTTGCATCTTTGGCTGCTTGTTTTCGATCTTCCTCTGCCTTCTTTCGGGCGGCTTCTTGACGGGCGGAGAGTATTTGTGTCGCCTTTCCGTAGTCGACGACGCGTTGTCCCACCTCTTCATCGGTGTATATCTTTCCTCCGATGTCTCTCTTTGTTTCACCCTTTCGCTTCATATCCTCTAAGATACTCGCAAAGCCTGCGGCAAGGTCTTTAGTCCTGCCGGAGTCCATTTTGAGCATCCACGCGGGTGGTTCGCCGTCAAAGTTGATGTGGAAGTTGAGCGTGTTGTCTGCAAAGTCTTTGACTATTTTGGATACGTTGTTGTAGAGTTCGTCGGCCGTCTTGCTCGCGTTGAGAATCTTCCGCCGGCCTGCTTCGATGCGATCAGCCGAGGACATGTGGGCCTCTCCCTCCTCCTTCGCTGCTTTTGCGCTGGCATTGATCAACTCGATGCTCTTCTTTCGTCCTTCGTTTAATTCATTGATTGCTTCGGACTGTTCCTTTAGCGCATTACTTGCATTGTACCCCCAACGGCTCTCCCATCGACCCGAGATTATGGCGTCCGGTATCTTTTCGCCTTTCTTCTTCATTTCGGCGAGGTGCGCTCTGAATAGACGATCAATTTCCTCCTTCCCCTTTCCGACGTTTTTGCGTAGAATGTCGATATAAATAGTAGAGAGTACTTCTGCATTCTTCTTCATCCATCCCGAATTGTCCATTCGGAGGTTTTCGCCCTTTCCGGAATAAGCCACATCTGCCTTTTTGAAAATCGATGCGACCTCTTTTCTCTTCTCTTCTATTGCTTTTTCGTACTCGTCGTTCGCCGTCTGTATCGCGTTCAGCCGTTGGCGTTCCGCACCCTCGCTCTTGATAAGCTCTATCGCCTGCTTGCGCTTCTCGTTGATCGTGTCGATGTTGTCGCCTTCCTTGATCTGCGTAATGCCGTACTCTTCGAGAATGGCGTTGAGTTCGTCCATCGTCTTCTTGTACACGCCCGTACCCTCGTCAAGACCCGTTAGTGCCGTGCCGAGCATATCGACCTGTTGAATAGACTTCGCCGCACTCTCGCCGAAACGCTCGGACATTTGAGCCGTTTCGTCGACCTCCTTTCGGAAGATGACGATCGCTGAGATGACGGCCGTAATCGCTGTGGCGAGCATTCCGAATGGGTTTGACATAAAGGCCGTTTTCAACGACTCAAACTCGTAACGCGCCGTGGAAGTTGCTGCCGCCATTTCCGCCTGCGCATTCGTCAACACGATGCCCTGCATCGCGGCGAGCTTCTGCTGGTAGGCCACATTCTGCGCCGCCGCGGCATTGATTCGCGTTGCTACAGCTGCAAGCATCGTCGCCGCCCTGTATGCGCCGTAAATCGAAATCACATAGAGCAGCACCTTCCCGATCGTCTTCCAGTTCTCGATGAGCTTGCCCGTGATGTCGAGCGCCCCCGAGATATTCCCCTCCTGGCTGCGCCCAATCTCGTTCATCATCTGCTCCCACGCGTCCTCGATGTTCGACATCTGCCCCGAGATCGTCTTCGACTGCTTATCCATCAAGCCGCCGAACTTGCTGCCTTCGCCCGTCAACGCCTCGATAGCCTTCTGCACTTCAGGGAAACCGATCTTGCCCTCTTCGACAAGTTTCTTCACCTCGCTCTTGTTCTTGCCGAATTGCTTGGCGAGTTCGTCGGCCAGGGGAATACCACGGCCGAGGAACTGATTGAGGTCTTGTGTGTACAAGCGCCCCTGCACCATGGTCGTGCCGTAAAGAAACGCGAGGTCTTTTAGCGGCATAGACAAGCCCGCGGCGATGTCTCCGAGACGGATTAGCGTCTCGTTCACCTTGTTGCCCTCCATTCCGTAGGCGAGGAGCATCTTCGACGCTTCGGCAACCTCGCTCATCTCAAACGGTGTTTTGGCGGCCGTGTCGATCAATTGCCCCATCAGCGCATCGGCCTTCGACTTGCTGCCGAGCATCGTTTCAAACGCCACTTCCAGCTGCTGATATTCGCCGCGAACGAGGGCGAGCTGCGAGACAAAGTCTTTGATCTTGTCGACGGCAAACAAGCCCGCGGCCGTTTGCGCTGCTTTTGCCATAAAGCCGTCCATGCTTTGCAGTTCGGCGTTGGCCGATTCGCCTAAGCTGCGGAACGATTCCCGAGAGCGTTGCAGCCCTTGTTGTAGGGATTCGTCGTTCAGCAGAACGTCAAAATAAAGTCTTCCCGTTTCTTGATCCATGGTTCGTTATGTTATGCCGAGTAGCTCTCGCACTCGTGCTTGATTCGCGGGGTCGCTCGCGTCGATTACATCGTCGTCTTTGCCCTTCTCGTCCTTGTCTGTGTCGTAGGACGGGAGAGCCGCCCCGAGCATTATTAGGTTCGTGTAGCTCAATTCGTAGAGAACGTAATCAAGCGAGAGATTAAAGCCCTTGATTACTCCTCCGATGATTGCCCAGACGCTGTCGTTTCGCTCTCCACTTTCGTCGGTCTGAGAAGATTTACCCCTTTGAGGAAAGTGGTAAGCGCGAAAAAACTTGCGATCTCCATCTGCTTCAGCGTTTCGGCCACAATCGCTTGCACCTCCTTCGCCGTGCAGTGTTCGAGGATTTCTTCACCGAAGACTTCGCCGCGTGTGCGTTCCTCCGCGCCCTTCACCCCGAACCAACGCTTGATGCGTGCAAAGGGGGAAACATCGGCTTTCTCCTTCGCCACACGTGCGCCGAGTATCAACGTGGCGGCAAGCAACCCGAGGGGCTTACACGACGCGGCATACGCCAAACTCGCGGTGATGAAATCCACCCCTTCCTTGTCGGGTGGAGCGGGTAACGCGGACACGATCTCGGAAACGGTGATCAATGTTGCGAGAGTGGGCGGTTCGACTTCGTACGTCGTGCCGCCCACCTTTATCTTCGTCGGGGTCTGCAATACTGCGGCCGCCACCTTTTGTTCTTGCGTTTTAGACATTTGTGTTTTTTATCAGTTGTTAGGGGCGCGAGGTGGAATCGAACCACCTGCACTCGTAGCCCTCACATACCCGAGTGCCCTTCCTTGCGCGCCTGGGCATTTCTCGTGATTAGCCTATTGAGGATCCAGGACTCGATGCTCCTGCACTTCCTACGTCTTTGATTACATCATACACAATGCCTTCGCCTTTTGCGTCTGTGTAAACAAGTCCTTCGTAGTGAAACAAGATGCCTGTTTCCATATCGGAGGACTTCAGCACGGTGACTCCGACGCGATCGGCCTGCCATCCCATGCATGTCGGGTCGTCGGGTATGAATCGAAGTGCATGCTCTCCTCCAACAATGCCCCTTTTGTCCTTAAACGGAATCTTTTCGCCCTTCGCTACAAAGATCTGGAACTCGATTTTTTCAGTCGCGGGCATTTGTTTAGCGTCGACGAGTTCTCCTTTCTCGTTATACGCTTCGGTTCTTTGACCGGCTTGAGAAGACGTTCTGAGGGTCTTATCCTTCGGTGTGGGGATGTTATCCCATGCTTCTCCGGTCTTTGGCTTTCCACCTTCAGAGATTTTTTTTTGGAGACTTCCGAATCTCCAGCTGAGTGATGCCATAGTTCTGTGTTTTTGTGTGGTTAATGTGCGTGTTTAGTCTGTGTCATCGTCTCCGAAGAAGTCGTATTCGAGCCGTACTACGATGAAATGTTCGTGTAGCTCGGGTGCTTCGTCGGTGGCGATCGTCTGTTGTAATCGGAATCGATAGTTCGAGTCGCGCGTTGAGAGTGAATCCACCCATCGTTGTGCAGCGCGTTCTATCTCTTCTGTTCGGGCGCTGTCTTCGGTCAGCACGCCGTTCTCGTACGGGTCAATATCGGGGACGAAAATGTTTATCGTCACAACGCCCCGCTGGATGTCGCCCGTCGTTCCTGCGGTGAAGATCACCACGGCATCTTCTTTGGGGCTGTCTCTCGGGCGTTGTCCTTCGCGATACACGCCGCCGGTGATCAATTCGGCGATCGGGCTTTTGCGAAGTTTGCGGTAAACGTCCCCTTGTACTTGTCGGGAGGTTTTCGCCATGGTTAGGTTCTTTTGTTCGATGATAGTTTAGCAAGCATCTTCGGCACTAGTTCCGCTGCTTCAAGAGTAGCACTGTCGAGCACGTCGCGTCCGCGGTTGGCAACGTGTACGGCGTAGTCCATACCTGCGACGACGATAAGCGCAACGCCGCTACTGTATTTCTTCGCGAGTTCCGAAGCAAAGCGTCGGCCGTCGTAGCCGCCATTTTTCGTTGCGGTCGTCTGGGATGTGCCTTTCGGGCTGCTTCGGCTTTTCGATTTCGCGGGCTCGAAGTTCGTACTCCAGAGAATCTTTCCGTCGATCACGATCACCGCCCCGACAGAGCTGCGGAGATTTCCCGTTTGGTCAAGATAGTTTCCCTTTCGTCGGGCGGTCGTCACGACGCGAAGTGCTACGTATTTGAGCGTGCGAATGAACGCCTGCTCGTACTTCTGTCGGAACGATTCGAAATAACGCTCGACGGCGTTGTAGTCTGTTCGGTCTACTACCGGCATTTCTTCGTGTTGGTTTAGATCCAAAGGCGGATTTGGCAAACGGCTTCGAGCGGTTCGATGCGTTGAACGGAGAAATCCCCGATGCGTCGGCCGTTGCGGTCTGTCAGTCGGACTTGCTCCCCGTCAAAGGGCTGTTCGTCGATGAGCACCGTGTAGGCCGAGGGGGTGAAGTGTTCGCCGTGCGTCGTCCCGAGGGCATTGTAGTGCACCGCGGTGTATTGGCACGGGATTGCTCCGACGTATTCGCCCGACGACCGCACGGGGTGTCCCGTCTCGGGGTCTATGCCCGGTGTCGTCTTTCGTTTCACGGCCAAATGTCCGTTCGGAATGATCATAGACTGTTGCCTTTATATCCGTATTTAGACGACGGCGCGGCGAGATCTCCGAGTTCTTCAAAGACGGCGGCCGCTCGTGCTCGATACGCCTTGCGCTGTTCGTCGCTGAACGTGTAGTTTTGTCCGCCTTGCGAGATGTTCGGGGCAGCGGCGAGCCACGTTAGCACGTCGGCTTCGGCGAGACGATAGGCTGCGCTTCGGAAAACGTCGGTCGTCGCTTCTGTATCACGCGAAAGCCCGCGCCGAATGCACACGCCGTCAAGCGTTGCACTCGGCAGAGGGTACATAGATACGCCCCGAAGAGCTTGTTCTACTGTATACATCGTTTCGGGCTTTCGTTGTGTTACCAGCCTTGGCCGTCGGTGCGGAGGTAGACGTTGCGGTATGCCGTGTCGAATACGGGAATTGCGTCGGACTGCCCGAGCGTTACTTCCGAGTAGGGATCATCCACGCCGTACTTCTTGATTACCGTATGAGCACGCTCCGTGCGAATGCCGCGGAATTGTGGTTCGGCGAGTACGTCGTACTGTGTCGAACCGAGGATCAGCGTTTCGCAAAGCACAAGACGGTCGTTCTCGAACGGGTTGCCCGACGTGAACGTGCCGTCGGAGAACTCTCGGGTGATGTCTTGGTCGATCACGTGGAGCTGCAAACCATAGAGAAACGCCTGCGAGGAGAGCATTTTGTTCACCTGCTCGAGCGACGGAGTTTGAGCCACGCCCACGGCATTGGCGACGAACGACGCGCAAGCCTTGATGATCTGTTCCGAAGAGCAGATCTTGTAGAACGTCTCCATGTTCACCAGAGCGTAACGAGGATGCAAATTCTTCTTGCGGGCGGCTTTTACGGCTTTCCTCAAATCGCCGATAATGTCGGCGTTCGACGCGTCGCCCCAATTCGTCGAGGTCTTCATCTTGAGATCCTCGTCCACATCGTAGTCGAGGTTGAACTCGTTCGCCATCGTGGCGTTCGTCGTGGTGTTGAACACGAGCTTGCCGGCGTTGGACACGAGTTTCAACGCGATGTACTCCAACTCGCTTTGCACTCCGTTGAAGCAGAAATCCACATCAGCACCCCAATACTGCACGAGCTGCGCCGCATCGGGAGATTTAGCGAGAGCGTACGCCACTTGGAACTCCTTCAGCTCCGAGCGCGTGAGTTCACGACTGATCGAGATAAACGGAATGTCGCCCTTCGCACTCTCGAACATCGGGCGACGCTTGCGCACGGTTGTACTGTTGTCCGAGTGAATGTCGGCGGCCACGTTCTTGCGCCCGAGTTGGTTGCTGATCGTACTCCACGTAAAGCCGTTGACACGGCGAACGGGGAAGAGCGTAGCGAACTGAAACGGACGAACGTCGACGCTGTTGACACGAGCCTGCACCATCTGTTGTGTGAGGCCTTGAATCAAAGTATCTGTAATCATCGGAATTTAGATTTAATAGTTGACAATGCCCTTGAGGTGTTTTTCCACGTCGGGGTGAAGCGTTGCACCGTGTGTCGTGCCGATCAGCCACGCATCCGTGTCGAGGTTGTCACCTTGCACGACGGGGCGACCTCTTCCCGAAAGGGAAAGGGGAATGAATTTCAATTCCGCGTCGTCGGCCGTCGTAGCCGCTTTCGCTTCGGCGACAACAGACAACACGGGGATTTCTCCGATAGCGGCCGAAAGCGTCAACGTGTCGGTGTCTTTCGTTGAGGTGTCGATTTCCGTAATCTTCGACGCTTTGCCGCCCACGTTGAGGAGCAGCACGTCGTCGACTTTGAAGTGGTGGCCTTTCTTCACTTTCACCTTCGTCCCCGACGCTTCCACCTTTGCCGATACGACGGCCTGCTTCACGACGTGACAAATGCCGTTGTCGGGAGCGCTGAGGGGCGTGCCTTCAAAAAGGAAATCGCCGCCGAGTTCCGAGGTCTTGACCGATACGCCGCCCGAAATGTCGGCTACCTTGTGCTCAAAGACGCGAGGCACCGCCTGGTCTTTGCGCCGTTTTACTGTCATACCCATTTTGATTTAGTTTTTTCTGTGTTCTGTGAGGGTGTGTTTTTTTAGAACGGCTGACCGTCTTTCGACGCTGTGCCGTCCCGATGCGTGATGGATTCCAGCTGCGCTTTCGTGAGTTCTTGAGCGCCCTTGTTTTCTCCACCCAAAGGACGGGCAAAGACAAGTCCGCTTTGTTTGAGATTGTCGACGATCCCCCCGACTTCGGTCTTCACGTCTTCAAGTGTCGTTTTGAACTCCTCGTCCGAAAGGCCGTCGAGTTTCATACGGGCGTAGGGCTTTTGCAGATGTTCGGGGAGCTGTTCGACGACGGCCGAGAGTTGTTGCTTTCGATCGTTCGTGATGCGCTCCGAACTCATCGCCGAGAGTTGCTGTTGCAGTTTTGCATTCGTCTCGACGATTGCTTTCGCCCATTGCGGCATGTCTTCGGGGACTTTCGCGTCGGGCGTATCCGTTGGCTCGTTCGGGTCGGACGGCTCGATCGTCTTTCCGTCCTTCAATCCGTGTTTCCGTTCGTAGTTAGCGACGGCGGTCTTTTGAGCATCGGTCGCGCGGCGGTCGCCTTCGGCATCGATGATTTGCTGAATCGTAACCTCCTCCACAGTGGATTTTACTTCTTCGGCGGTGGTGGCAGTTTTGGCGATTTTCTTCGCCATTCTGTCGAGTACGGATTCGCTGATCCCCTCAAATCGGGTCTTCAACGCGTCCAAAGCTATTTTGTGCATGCTATTTATAGTTTTTGTGTAGTGGCAAAGTTAGTATTTTCTTTTTGATTGGCATAGGCTTCGGCAAAACGTCGCAAATGTAACGTAATTGCACGTATTTGCACGCTTTCGGTGCGTTTCCCTCATTTTGGAGCATTTTTAACGCTGTTAGATGATAAAATGCGGTCAGAAACGGCTATATTTGCGTACTAACATTTTTCGTATTATGATGAAAAAAGAAGAGCTAATCAAGCAATGCAGGTATTATAAGGGGGAGGAAGAATATCCAGACTCGATTAAAAGCGTCGAGCTTGGGATATTGTTTTGGATTGGCGAAAAAGATTTCGTCGAGAATTACGGGCAAGATACGGAAGAACTCCTGCGTCTGATAGAAAATGTCGGGCTGATGAACTTCAAATCAGCATGGGAGGGGAAGGCTTCGGATGAGCTTATCGCACATCTATTCTGTTACCTTACGAAATCCCGAGATTGTGGCGACAAGTATGTCATTGAAGGATTTATCAAGAGAACCCTTCCCCTTTATTTCGGTTCGACTTCTATATAAACATACCCATCACGTTCTCGCATACGAAGGAAACGATATCTGTTCCGTTGTGAGGAAAGCACTTCGTACTCACCCTTGAAGCGCGACAAGTAACGCAGACTTGTCGCATTTTTTTGTGTCTTCGCAACCAAAACGACCTTTTGGGTTTTAAGCTCATACGGTGTTATCTCGTCGTGATACCCAACTTCGGAAAAGTCCCTCGACGTTTGCTCTCTTGTACTCCACGACGATGCGCCTAACATTCCTGCCCCTTCTTCACTTAATAGTTTGTCAATGAGGTCACCCAGCTGTTTCTTACTGAGACACATTCCGCGATAGGTGGTTCCGCCATCCCATTTCGGGCTTCTATCGATCCACTCTTCAAGATCTTCGGCTCGTTTCTTGATCTCTTCGTAAGAATGCCCGTGTCTTGAAACAAAAGTGTGGTCTAATAATCCGCTTTGGTATCTTCTAATCTCATAATCCCATTGATACGAGAAACCATAAGCAGCGTTGTAGTAGTCGTCTATCTTCTGCTTGTCGTAAACTCCCGTTAACTCACTTATCTTCGCTTTCTTAGATTCCTCTGTAGACGAATCCAAGTAGACATGTCCCTTCTGCGGTGTATTGTTTACAGTCCACGTTCCCGACGAAGATTTAGAGGCTTGTTTCTTCTTTTCGAGTTCCGCGCGCTTCTTTTCCGCGATCTCGAGAGCTTCTTTCGCCTTTGCGATGTCCCCCTTCTCTTGCGCCGCCTTTGCGTCTGCGATGGCCTGCTTGAAGATCGGGGACTTCGTTTTGAACGACGAAAGCCCCTTGATTTGATCATCGACCTTCTGCCATTCGATCTTTTCAAGTACCGCGGCGTGTTGAGCCTTGTATGCGCTTTCGGACACCTGCCACGTTGAATACTTCTTCTTGTCGGCAACCCATTGCGTTTCGTACTTCAACACGTCGGCCTGCTCTTCCAGCGACATGCCCTCAAAGGTCGCGAGCTTCTTTTGCACCGCCGCGTGTGTACTTTTCAGTTCTTCGAGAGAGAACTCCTTGTGCCACTTATGCGCATCGGGAATCAGGTCGGAGAGTTCGTCTTCGGCCTTCTTCATTTCCTCGATCGCGCTTTGCAACTTCGTCGTCTCCGCTTTGATCTTCGCGATTTGTCCCGATTCGACGGCCTGCGCCAAGCCCGACGCGTCGATTTCTCCGAAGTCGGCCGCCGTTTTGATCGTTTCGGCCGCCGCGCTCTTCACCTCCGCGTGTTCCTTCGCACGCACCGCCCAGCGTTGGCGGATCGCGTCCTCTTCCTCTTTCGTACGCTTCGCATGGCGCTCCTCGGCAATTTCGAGGAGCGTCTTTTTCTTCGGCGCAAACGCACCGTCGATGAGCGCATCGTTGTCGCGAACGAAATACGGGAGCGTGCCGCGAGCTTTCGCCGCTTCGAGCCGAGGTTCGTTCTCCTTCGCCCACGCTTTGAACTCATCGGGCAACTCGTCCACCGCGTTCTCGCTCCCCTCCGTGGGCTCTTCTCCTTGAAGAATGCGCTGCGTGTCCGCGTCGAACTCCTCCTCCGTCTTCAATATCGGTGTGGCGTAACAACGGCAATGCGGATGCCAGCCCGTGAACTTGAACGTCTTCGGATATTTCCCCTTCAGATCGTCGCAAATGTCGTGAAAGCGATGCGGCTTGCCATCCGCCCCGAGGCACGTATGGTTCTCCGAAAGTTGGATCTCCACCCCCACCACGAAATCAAGATCTTGCATGCGCAGATGGTCGGCCGTTCGATAGGCGATGTTTACCTCCGTCGCCGTCAAACGCCGCGCGTTCTTGTAGGCCGAACGATAGACACCGCGCCCGGGGTGATAGGCCGCCGCGCGTTGCGAAAGGTGCAGAATGCCGTGCTCATCGCGCACACGACGAAACAACGCCGTCGGATTCTGAAGATAGTGACGGAGCGTGCGGCTCATCTCAACGGCCGAAATGCCGTCGCGCAAACCGAGATCCAGCCCCATTTCCATTTCCTCCTTAAACTGCTTCGACAAGTTCCACACCCGCTCCGAAAGATTGAGCCCACGTTCGCGGCGCGCGAGAAAGGCTTCACACGCACCGGCATTCGTGGCGAAGTATCGGCGGCGCGTCGTACCGTCGAGATGCTCCACCGCCGAGCCGAGAACTGAACGTGCGAGCGCATCGTTTTTCTCGTTCGCCAAATCCCACTCCAAGCGTACGCCGTCGAAGATCGTAGTCTCTACGGCATTGTTGAGTTCCGCCACCAGCTTGTTGGCGCGGTTACGCAGGTAGGGGTATTTGTCGAACGTGAAAACGTCGTCGGCCGAAAAGCCCTCGACACTCTCCGACAAGTGCGCCACACGCGCGGCGGCTTCTTGAAAGAGTTTGTCGATGCGCTTTTCCAACCGCAGGAGATTGCGGAGGTGCTTTTGCTCGTACGTTAGTTTCTTCGGCATGGTTTCGCGTTGTTAGAATCCCGACTCGGGGTGGAACACGTCGACGGCATTCTCGTCGGCGATTTCCTTCATCGTCTGGTCTACGTCCTTGCTGTGCCCGTAGAGTTCCACACTCTCGCGCTGTGAGATGATCGCCTTGCCCCCGTTGGCGGCCACGAGGTTCTTAATCGTGTCGGCTTCGTCTGTGATGGCAAAGGGCGTGATGAGATGTTCGACGGCCAAAGCATCGACGGCCGCCGCATAGCCCGAACCGAGGATCACACGGGCAAAGGCCTTAATCACGTTCATTTCGCGGTCGAAGAACTCAAGCAAACGGCCGCTCTCGTCTTTCACCTTCAAATGCGCGTCGATGAACATTTGCTTGCGGCTCTCGCCCGAGATAGCCTGTTGACTGATCTTCTCGTAGCTCCAATCGGGAAGTTGCAACTGGGTGAAGAAGAGCGAGCGGAGTTGCTCGATGTAGAACTTGAGATTTTCGACCGGCTGCGTCCAGGTGATGTATTGCGCCGTGCTGTCCTTCGGGAATTGCAGCACACCGAGCGCGTCACTGCTTGCCCCCCGACGGCCGTCCGCGTCTTTCCCGTAGTCGATCATCTCGTCGGAGAACACCCCGAAGAGCGGTTTTGAGTTCTTGCGCAGATAGTTGCCGTTGCGCGACAGCGCCCACTCGATTTCGTAGATCGTGTTTGACGTGTCCTCCCATATCGGCGAGGGGCGGTGCATATAGATGGCCGGTATCTTGCCGAGGGTGATGCGCTCGTCGCTCTCCACCGCCCATTCGCCCGACGAGTTGCTCCAGCGAATGTGTCGGTCGGCCGTGAACGTCTCGAAATACTGCACATTCTCGCGCCCCTTCCTTCGGGTGAAAGAAACGCTCATTGCCGCCATGTCGCCGTATTCGTCGAAGTAAGGAAAGAGCCGATCGCCCAACGAGGGGGCGAAATTCTTTGCCCGCAGCTTGATCGGGCTTCTTACCCCATAGGCCGTGTTGGGATCTTCGATGGCATACCAAAGCGTGAGCACCTCGCAGCAGGAAAAGAGGAGATTGCAGCGTTCGATGTTCAAAGAGTCGATGCGGTTGCGCTCGTATACCGATTCGATGAACGTCGCCACCTCCTTCTCCTTGTCGTTCGTCGGCTTGTACACACGTTTCACGGGAATGCCGCACACCAATTCGGCCATACGGCGAACGGCGAGCCGCTGGAAGTCGAGTGTAATGCGCGTAACGGGCTGCGCGCCGTGTTCCGTCATGATGTCGGGATAAAGCCTTTTGTCGGCCACGGGGTGAAGGTTCGGGTCGTAGGCACTGACCAGCCCGAGAGGGCCGCTCCAGGGCGGAATGTTGAGCAGCTTTTCACTCAGAGCGGCGATTTTTTCGTCTTCTGTCATCGAAGATTCGAGGATTTCGCGAATATCCATAGCTTCTGTGTTTGAAATCTTGGGGTCTTTCGGACGAAACGCCCCAACTTTTGAGCGAAACGTCCCTTGTTTTTGATCAAAATGCGCGGCCGCGAGCGGAATCGAACCGCTTCGGGATGCGTCGCCCCTTCCGAGCGAATGCCGGTGCACGGCTTTCCGCGGCCTTTTGCCCACTCGCGTCTCCCGACGAAAGAGGGCTTCACAATATAAAACTATGCTGTTTTTAGTATACCATGCGTGCAATGCTCTCGCAGTCCATTGCGCGGCTTGAGTGGCCGAGGTGATGCCCGATGGCGTAGCACAACACGTCCACATATTCGTCGTGCGGCTTCGAGGGAAAACCGCAAACCTCATCGATGAAGCCCTCCGTCCACACGCCGTCGACGAGAATAACGCGGCCGCACTCCACAATCGGCGAGACGGCGTTCAAGCGCGTTTCCTTGCTCTCCTTCGGGGTCGGGGTTTTCGTCACGTTCAAACCTGTAGACTCTTTCAACTGATCGATGACCGAAAGGCCGTTTGCCTTCGGCTCGATGCGAATTGTGCTTCGCGACGTGTAGCCGTGCGTCTCCACATAAGAGGGGATAAAGCGCAGGAGGTCGGGGAACTTCATGTGCACCTTTTGGCCGTGGGTGATGTAGAGGTCGTTGCCCACTTTGCAGGTGGCGATGATGCCCGTCGGGTCGTTCGTCGTCTTGTCCGTGTAGGCCGTGTCGATAAAGAACACCGGGGCGGCTTTCTTCGCGATGCGCGCAAAATCGGCTTGCGAGATCGTGCCAAACCATTCGCGCTTGATGATGTTACCGCCTTCGACCGAGGGGCGCTGCTGATAGAGCGCGGCGAAAGTGCGTGGAGAGCGTTTTTCAGCTTCGCGCAGACGCTCGGCACTGTGTCTTTCTTCCCACAATGCCTCGCCGATGGCGCGAGGGTCGTCTGAGTCGTCCATATCTTCGCGAATGGTGGGAATACGGATCACCGTCCACTTCTTGGGCTCGGTACGCAGCAAACGCCCCGCGAGGTCGTCTTCGTGCCAGCGCGTCATAATCAGACACTGCTTCGAGTTGTTGTGCAGACGCGTGAGGAAAACGTCGGTGTACCACTCCCACACGCGGTCGCGATACGTCTGCGACGCGGCTTCGATCGCGTCTTTCACGGGGTCGTCGATGATGCCGAGATCGGCGGGCGTACCCGTCAAACCGCCGCCCACACCGACGGCGCGATAAAAGCCCCCGTAACCGACGGTCTCGAAGATGTCGATGTTGCGCAGATAGCCGCGCTTTGCGTCGGTCGATACGTTCTGCGAATTGAGAAACGTGGCGGGGAACACCTCTTTGTATTCGAGGCTGTCGATCGTGCGCTGTATCGAACGCGAAAAACCTTGTGCAAGGCTTGCCGCATAAGACGTGCCGACGATTTTTAGTCTCGGATTGTAGCCCAAAGCCCACGCCGGGAACTTGCGCGATACGATCTCCGATTTTCCGTGCTGAGGGCCGACAAACACCATAAGGCGGCCGGTCGGGAGTCTTCCGAGCAGGAGATCTTGACATTTCTCGGCAATGAGCGTATGAAACCATTGTCGCGAGTAGTTCGGGTCGGTGTAGTCGAGGAAATGGGGGAAAGACACCACAGCCTTTCGCCGATTAAGTTCCCGTGCGAGATAATAGGCTCTTACCGCATGTTCGGCTTGATCGACTTTGTAGTTCCTAACTACGTTGTAGGAACTTTCAACTTTGTAGGAGCTTTCGTACCCCATTCATCACTTTAGTTTTAAGGCCTTGAGTTCGGCTTCGAGTTCCTCGGTGCTCATCTCGCAGGGCGGACGATGCACGGTGACTTCGCCTTTGACTTGTCGTGCTTCGGGGGCGTACAAGCCGAGGAGCTTTCGTCGTTCGATGAGCTGCTGTCGAATTTCGGCGATGTAGGCAGGGTTTCCGAGTCCTCCGACTTTGGTACGGCTTTCGGATACGGCGTCGGTTTCGATGCCTGCGTTCCCTTTCCCATTGGTTCGTCCGCTTCGTGTGGTGGTCTTTTGTGCTTCTCCTTTCGACTTGTCCCACTGCTCCCAAAGTTCGGCTGTAGTGTCGTCGATGCGTTCGAGTTCGAGTTGCAGTGCTTGGTCGATGTTTTCGATCCGGCTTTCTCTCCACTCTTTGAGCAGCGTCTGCACGTCGTTGTATGTAGTCGATACGGCGAGCTTCGGAATGTTGAGTCGTCGTTTCACCTCTTCTGTTATTTTTCGCAGGCTGTATCCTCGTTTGTATAGTTCTGCTATGATGTCGAGCCGTGCGGTTTTAAGTTGCCGTCTTCGGCGGTCTTGGGGTAAGCTCATAGTTTCGTGTTTATGGTTCTGTGTGATTTATGGGGCTCAGTCGTCGTCTTCGACGGCATTTCTGTTAGTTCCATAGTTCTGTGTTGTGTTCCGACAAAGATACAAAAAAACTTTCATCTGTGACACTCAGCGTCAATTTGGCATACAAACGCGCAAAGCGTTGCCCCCGAAATGAGGGGCAAACGCTTGCTAAACTGATACTCTCGCCTTGATGTGTGGGTGGGGATTGTAACCCTCGAGCGTAATGTCCTCGTAGCGGAAGTCGTACAAACTGCGCACTTCGGGGTTGAGTCGCAACGTGGGGCGAAAACGCGGTGTGCGGTGGCGTTGTAAGTTTGCTTGCTCGATGTGGTCGACGTAAAGATGCGCGTCGCCGAGAGAAACGACGAGATCGCCGACTTCGAGGTCGCAAATCTGCGCCACCATGTGCGTGAGGAGCGCGTAGGAGGCAATGTTGAAAGGCAAGCCGAGGAACACGTCGGCACTTCGCTGGTAGAGTTGCAACGAGAGGCGGCCTTCCGATACGTAGAACTGAAAGAGAAGGTGGCACGGCGGGAGCGCCATACGGTCGAGCGCTTCGACATTCCACGCGCTGACAACGAGGCGACGGCTGTCGGGGTTCGTCTTGATCTCGCGCACAACGCGGTCGAGTTGGTCAATGTGTCCGCCTTTTACGGTCCGCCACTTGCGCCACTGATAGCCGTAAATTTCGCCGAGGTCGCCTTTTCTGTTCGCCCACTCGTCCCAAATGTGCACACCGTGCTCGTTTAGGTAGCTGATGTTCGTGTCTCCGCGAATGAACCACAGCAACTCGTAGACAATGCTTTTGAAATGTAGCTTCTTTGTGGTGAGCAAGGGGAATCCGTTTGCGAGATTGAACCGCATTTGGTAGCCGAACACGGAGCGCGTTCCTGTTCCCGTTCGGTCGTCTTTGTGCACGCCGTTCTTGACGATGTGGTCGAGTAGGTCGATGTATTGTTTCATGTAATCGGGATGTAACTGTGAGAGTCCCCGCGAACACGAATTTGCCGCATTCGCGGGGCTCTTCTGTGTGATTTCTATGTAACTGCGTCGTAACTGCGTGCTCATCGCTTATCGCCGTCCCCGATAATCACGCCGCGGTTTTGTCGGTCGGCGAGTTTGTCGAGATTGCGGCGCATCACTTCTTCAAGACTAAAGCCGAGGCGGCGCGCCAACATTGCAACGGACCAAAGCACGTCGCCAAGTTCGTCCACGATGTTGTCCCTGAATTGGAAACAGTTCCCGCGGACAAAGAAAATCTCGTTGTTGTCGATTTCGATTTCGTCGCGGCGCACGGCCTTTGCGATCTTGTCCGCCACTTCGCCCGCCTCAGCCATCAAACCAAAACTAAGATAGACGATGTTCTCTGCCGCGTGGCCGGCAATGGTGCGGTGGGCTTGTTGTTCGTATTCTGTTGCTGTCATTGTTTTGAAATTAGTTTGTATTCGAAATGGGGCTCAAAGTACACGGGGATTTGAAGGACGCCGGCAACGTAGAAAGCCGCTGTTTCTTCATCGTATCGTACGATGCCGCGGCGTGTCTCCTCGTTGTTCATATCGTAGTAGCTCACCTCGTCGCCGGTGTAGATTTCGTCGCCGTCCACGGTTTTCACGCCGATGTATTGCGCCACCGAATCGGGGTGCACTTCAATGCAGCGCGGTGATGCGTTGGCGTGGCGGGTGTCGGGTTGAACGATGTAGGACGCGGTGGCGTAGTGCAACACGCCGCCGTAAACGATGGAGCCGTCTGCAATGGAGCGGCCGCGGAATTTGATTACTTGCATAGGTTAGCGTTCAATGTTGAAAGGAAGGAACCACGTGCGCAGACGCTGCCAAAAGCTCGCGGACTTCTGCGCCGCCGTGTCTTCCGAAGTGATGGAAATGTGCGCATCGGGTTCCGTGGCGCGGAGTTGAGTGGCGAGACGCAAGCGCACGCCGCTCGTTACAATTTCGGTGAGATGCTCATCGCAGCCAAATACGGCATACTGCACGCCGTTTTCGGGCGAATAGGTGAAGAGCGCCACGGCGCGCTCGGCGCTTTGTGCTCGTTTCCACTTGCGGGCGAGATCGTGCAAGCGTTCGGTGGTGAGGTGCTGAGCCTTTTTCGGGGGCGTCTGTACCGGTTTCGGGGTTTTCTTTTTGTGTGTCATGCTTTTTGTGTGAGATTATCGCGCTGAAATTCGCGCATTACTTGTTTATTTCGCCGCTGACAGCGTTTGCTGCTTGCTTTGATGACTTATTCGTGTCCGCTTTGGAAAGCGCGGTGTGCGTCAAATTCGCGAGGATGCGTCGCAAGATACGCACGAGCGGCGTCTTCATCGCCGGCAAAACGCTCGGCGGCCAACTTCGCCAGGAGCGATTTATAGGTGTTGTAGTCCACGGCGTGCAGCTTTCGCCGCTCTTCCTCCGCCCGCCGTTGCTGTTCTTCGCGTTGTCGTTCGTATCGGTCAAGCTCCCGGCGGCGGTCTTCGAGGAATTGGCGTATCCGCGCCGTGATGTTCTCGCCGCGCACGCTGTTGTATCCCACAATTCCGTAGATGCCGGCGGCAAGGCGCGAGAAGAAGAGCATGACCTCGGCGAGGTTCAGCGAGGAGTAAGCTGAATAAATCACGAGTGCGAGGTTTTGAATATCGTCCGTGCTAAGTTGGTCGGCCGTCGAAAGCGTCTTTACATACTCGTGAAGCTGTTTGCAGAGCCACGCCACGACAAACTCGTCGCCACATTCGCGGCCTACACGCTTCAATGTCGGTGCGTTTCCCATATAGCATTCCAACGGCCGCGCTGCGAACAGCGTCTGAACGTAGGAGGGGTAATTTTCCGTGATGTATTCGCGCGCTTTAGCCCTTGCCGTAGGTAAGGCGGGTGAGCACGTCGTCGAAATACTCGCCGCGTTCCCGTTGCCGCGCTCTATTATCGTCGACAGATTTTGCGGTTGTGCCATGGTGTGTGAGTTGAGTTGTGGACTGCTGCGGTCGGTTGTCATACGTTCCCTCTAAGATGCGGGGGAAATTGTTAGGGCGGAAGAGCCATTCAAAGTCTGCGACGAAACCGCGGGAGCCGCCGCCGTTGAGAAAATCGGACGCCGCCGCTTTCTTCACCACCGCGGCGAGGGCTTCTTTGCCGTATTCGCGAAGACGGGCGAGCAGGAAAGTCGTGCGCTTGCTTTTAGGCGGAATGGCGCGGACTTGTGGAATCTGTGCACCCTGCGCCGCCATGGTCTTGTTGAAGAAGTCGGCAAACGCTTTCAAGTCGAGAGCCTCAGCCGGCACGGACTCTTTTCGCGTTTCGTCCGAAAATCTTTCCTCCCCTTCTGGCGGCGCGCCGTCGGAAGACGGACGTACTTCTTCTACGTAAGGAGAAGAAGTATATTCTACTCTACTTTCCTTTACTTTACTTTGTGGGGTTGTTTCTGCAGAAACGGGGGTTTTTACCGTAGAAACTCGGGTTTTTGCTGCAAAAACCCTATTTTCGGGTGTATTAACCCCGATTTCGGGTGCAGATACTTCGGGGGCTGTCCGATTGTCCGCGACTAATCGGATACGCTTGTCGATGTCCTCTACCTTCTTGCGCTTGGCCTCTAGCCATCGGGCTTGTATGCTTGCCGACGTCAGGATCTGGAACGAGTTAAGAACCCTCCCATCGAAGAGAGAACGCCTAACCAACCCCTTGATGATCTCTGAAATCCTCGATGAAACGCCGAAGGCACCTATCCGCTTTACGAATAATAGACACTCATCGGGACCCCATGGGATTGCGTACCCTTGCGAGTAGATGAACTCGAGAAGTTTGAAATACACGGCATAGGCTTCAAGACCAAATTCGGCTTCGACGAGTGCGAGCGCGGTGTCTTGATCTGTGTGCGTGTCGTGTGGAAAGTAATCCAGCCCCAATTTGGTAGGGCGTGCCATGGTTATGTGATCATTGTGCGGTTTTGTTTTGTTTGCCCGTCTTCACGAGTTGCGCGAAGGCTTCGCGATTTCTTCGAAACGTTGAGACAACCTCTTTACTTCGCCCGTCTAAATCCATCAGACGTAGGAAGCCTTCGAAATCGCCGCAGACTTCTTCGTATATGTAAGACTTGACGAGTTGCTTAAACTCTAAGAAGTCTCTCACCACTTCATATCTGTATCCGTATAGCTCCACCAGCAGCTGCCATTCCTTCTGCGAGGGACTTTGTCGCCCCTTCGGGGTCTTCATCTCAATGCAAAGCGCGTGGTGCTTGTCGGAGGGGAGAAAAAGAATGAGATCCGAAACTCCTGCGACCACGCCCTCGGCTTTCAGTCGAGCACCCGTCACTGGGTCTCTTCGTCCGCCGTTCGGGACGGCAAAGAGGAGCGAGGAGAGTTCCGGGTATTGGTATCTGAACCAACAGACGCAGGCGCATTGCAGTCGGTGTTCGGGGTCTTGCATCAAGCGTCGGGCGTTTCTTCGTTCGTGTCTTTGATGAACTCGACGATCGGAGTTTCAACAACCGAAAGGAGTTCGGGCTTGTGCATCGACTTGTCGAACTTGTCGAAGAGCAAGGCCACTGCATCGGTCAGTATTTCGGCGGCCACGAGCGCGGCTTCCTTCTTGTCGATTTCGAGTCCTACGCTATTCAGAGAGGTTATCATGTAGACGATCTTGTAGAACTTCAATTCAGACGCTTCGACCGCGCTGATGATCACTGCATCAAACTTTCGGCCGACAACGTCTGTCACTTTCGCCAGTGCGTTGCTGTGCTCGTATTCGGCCATCACCAGTTCTTCGGCGCGGGTGCAGCTGTCAGCCAGCACTAGATATGAAAAACGCTTTGTGGTCTTAACGTCTAAATCACTGACCATTTCGACGCGGGTCTTACATTCGTAGTATTTCATTTTCGTTGTTGTTAGGTTCGGGGATTTCGATGTTGAGATATTGGTCGGCGTAGTTGCGCAGACGGTCGATATAGGTTTCAAATTCTTGCGTCGTCATCGCGGCCGTCGAGTTAGGGAGTGTCACGACTTCGCCCGTTTTGTAGTTGATGATGTGTTCGCCGGCCACGTGCTGTTTGAAAAATTGATGAACTTGTTCGCAGTTCGTGAACTCCCATCCCGCCTGCTGCAAACCCGTTAAAAGCATCGGGTAAACAACGCCCCAGAGATATTTGTTTTGCGGTGTAGTCCTTCGGCGCTGCTTCCGTTGCACTGTGCAAACGTATTCTCCGACGGGCGAGGTTTCGAGGAAGAGCCGCAGTGGAACAAAGTTTTGTTCGTCGCGCCGGTTGTATTGAGTTAATTCGAGGGTGTATCTGAACATTGGGGAATTTATACTATGTCTCAAGCGTAATTTCCAATCCGGGCAGTGCGAGGTATGTTGCTATCCCCGTCTTAGATTCCACGAGACGCTTAAACTCTTGGGGAGAGGAATTATTGTCAGATAGGTGCAATAGTACAATCTCTTTTATCTTCGACAAATCCTGTTTGAGTATGGTGTGAAGCGTTGTGGCGATTTCCATGTGCGACGTTAGAAGACGTGATCGCATAGAAGATGGAACTTTGCCCGTGAGGATGTTTTCTTCAAGAATATTGTCGGAATAGTTCGCTTCGATGAGTACGTGATCGAGACCTTGAATTTTATATGGAAAGGAAACACTGTCTGTGAGAAAGAGAAGTTTTCCCATTTCAGGATGACGAATTACAAAAGACTCGCAAGGCACATCGTGAAAAGCTTCCAATGTGAGCACTTCAAACTCTCCTCCTACGAGCATCCATTGTCGACGGGTTGTTTCAACCAATAGTGGCTGCACATCTAAGTCTTGAGAATTGATCACGTCCGATGAGCAATGCACCGCAACACCGGCGCGTGCCATTTCTGCCAGCCCTTTTGCGTGGTCTCCGTGCCGATGGCTCACCACGCATCCGACAATCCGTGAAAGATTGAAGGCTAAAGCTCGTTTGATTTCGAGAAACGCGATACCGGCCTCAATAATCAAGGTGCTGCCATCGTTCGCGGTGAGTAGATAACAGTTTCCTTTGGAGGACGATCCTAAAACTTGCAGTTTCATTGCCGAATAAATTAGTAATCGGGGGTTTCGTTCTCATCTACTCCCGTAGTGGCAGTTGGAGAAGAACTGTTGTGCGGTTCATCTTTTACTTCTACGTAGCTGTCTGCGTCAAGATCAATCGCCGTATCGGGTGAAGTAACCATCGCTTCTCGAGTAGCTTGTGCAGACGATTCCACCGAAGATTCGTTGATCATCGCATCCTGCATCTCGATTGATAGATAACCGTATTTTGAAAGGAGACGTCGGATAACGGTTTTCAATGCCATGGTTTCAAAATTACCTTCCCATCCCGTTCCTTTCCCGGTAGAAGTCTCTTGTGCTTTTTCGATAAGCTGTTCAATCGTTGTCTCGCGACGTACGGAAGGCGAAAAACGTTTGGCGTAGGCGGCCACTTCATCGACACTCATGTAGAGTGTTTTGCTGAAACCATTGAGAAGTTCAAAGTGGGCGAAGTAGCCGATCACTCGTTCAGACGTTTTTTCGCCGTCGAACTTGATTTCACCGGTCAGTTTATTGACCCCTCGGAGTTCGCCTTCATAGACCACGTCCGCGTTGATTGTTCGGTATTGCCCCGTGCGCATCGCCATTTGAATGTAGCCTTTGTAGCCTACAACAAAAGTTGGAGTGGGGATCTTTACCCATTGCCCGTTGCTGTCTCGTTTGTTGTTGTTATAAACAACGATATAGGAGAATCCCAGCGCCTTGTTGATGGGCAATTTGAGAACTGCTGCTTTGAGTGCTTCTTGTATCACCAAACGTGGTTCACAAGTTTGTAAGGCTTGGTCTCCTGTATACACATCGATGATCGATGCCGTGAACGCATCTTTGTTTTCTTTGAGTGCGTTGTAAAATTGTTTCTGCACGCTGTCTGCTTCAAGCATCGTGCGTAATACTGCGACTTGGGTTGCCATTGTTTCTGGTTTTATTGGTTATTGCTTGGTGTTGTCGTCTTGTATAGTGACAGTGAAATCTTCCGTTGTTACTCTCATCTCTATTGTTTGTGAGGGAATGCGCAAAAGATTGTTCACACTTTCTGCGTTGTCAACGAAGACGGGGGCTTGCACTTTGTAGTGTTCGCATAGGGTGCGAATGATGTCTAATCCTGCGTTGATTCGCGCTGCGCTGTTAAGCGTTGAGTTATAGGCGACTCCATTAACCGTAGCCTTGCACGTTTCTTTGGGCGTTCCGTCAATCAGATAGTCGAAAAGGCGGAACTTGACAATGCGGAACTTCTCGTTGATCTTTCGTTCTGCAGTGGTGGCAAAGGCGCGCATGTACGTTGACAGCATATCCTCCTTATGCTCGATTTCTGCGTATTGCTGTGAAAGATCCGATAACTCGGAACGCAACTCTTTGATGCGCTGATTCGTTTTTTCTACGCGTTCAAAGACGGAGAGTGATTCGAGCAACTCTTTCTGTTCACTACGCAGTTCCTCTAGTCTTCGGTTGACGCTCTCGTTGTCCTCCGGTTCTTCCATGTCGGGAAGCGCTTCAATGAGGATGCGGAGTTCAGAGATTTCAGCGTTCCCGTCGACAGCCTTTTCAATGGTGTCTTCCAAAGGGGAATCCGTACGCTCTTTTGTCCTCAGAGACAAAAGCTCGGCATTGATTTCAATCATTCGCTCTTTTGCCTTGCGGGATTCTTCAAGGCGACGCTCCAAATCTTCGCGTCGTCTCTTCAAATCTTTTCCCTTCTTTTGGTTTTCTTCCAAACGCTCGGCTTTGTCGATGTTGAATTTCTCCAGCAGTTCCACACGCTTTGCTTCAATTTGGTGTGGTTCAAACGGTCTGTCGCAACACGGGCATCTAAAGTCCTCGGCCGTCGCATTAAAAGTTTCGGCCTTAATAGATCTCCACTCTTCTATCAGTCTTTCTCGTTCTTTGGAAGAACTTTCGATTTGAGCTTCTATCTCTGCCACGAGCTTGGCGATAGGCTCTATTTGGGAGAACTCCGCATTTAGTTTGCCAACAGCCTCCGCTCTTTTCGTAGCTGCTTGATTGTACTCCGTTGTGACCTGCGCTCTGATTTGTGCGAGAAGCGTTTCCAATTTTGCGGAAAGGCGTCTACGTTCTTCCGATTCGGGACTACTGCCCAGCCCTCGCAAGAGTTTCCCTTGTTCCGACTCGTTCCTATCCAACATGGCACGAACCTCTTTTTCGTCCTTGTCGATTTCTGGGAGCGAGCGTTTCAGTTCGTCAATACGCGTCGGTATGCTGTCGATGGGCGCTTTCAATGCTTTCTTTTTCGCGAGAATTGAAGAGCGCGCTGCATCAAGGTTTTCATCTTTGAATGCTTCAAAGACCTGCTCCGAATCGTTTGCCGGTGCAATGGTGTTGAGTTCTTCTCTGACATCTTCGGGTGAGAGGTCTACAATCGAGAAAAGAAGTTTCCGTTGCTCTTCCCATTTCTGCTTGGCGAAGTGTCCGGGGGCAGTAATCGAACGGAAAATGGACTCGGGGCAAAGCTCATCGATTGCTTTCTTCCAAGCGCTTGCGGTCAATGGCTGTTCATTCATGCGGAACTCTTCAGTGTGCCCGGCAAGAGTTGGCTCAACAGCGCCACGTGTCTTTTTCCACTTCTCTTTGTATGTTCTTTCCAACAGAACCGCATGTCCGTCGACGTCGATACTCGCTTTAACTTGTACATCCTTGCGTTTGACTTCTTCCCCGTTAGCGTCCAACGGCTTCAGATCAAACTTACTGTTCCCGTCGTGGTCTTTTCCAAAGAGTAGCCATGTAAACGCATCGAAAATCGAAGTCTTACCGGTACCGTTCCTTCCGGAGATGACCGTGTGAGAACCAAAGTCAACAGACAAAGATTCTATACCCTTAAAGTTGCAGAGGGTAAGATTTTGCAGTTTGATAATTGACATGTTCTATTTGTTTTTATGGGTGATGGTTTTTAGTTCTCGGTGTCGCAGGGCTTCAAACTCTCGCATCACCTCTTCGGGGCTTTTGCGTTCGCGGAGTGCGATGCGGAATAATAGGGCGTTGAAGTCTGCGCGGTGGGCAAGCAGGGCGGAAAATTCGCCGTTTGTCATTTATATGTAGTATATGGGTTGTGGGCAGCAGCGATCGGAGTAGTCGTTCACCTGATCGGCGCGAATCTGTCGGTCGTATTCCTCCGAGGCTTCGCGCTCGACCAGCGCTTGTTTGGCGCGTTTGTGCAGATCGACCAAAAGGAGATACAGTGTGCGCGCTTCCTCTTCGTCGGCAAGGAGCGTCCCTTCTTCGATGGGCTCGTATTCGTCGTCCGTTTCGCCCAGGAGCCGGAATCGCTCGTCGTCGAGTTCCTCGGGACTTGTGTGCAGCACGTCGAACATGTCGTCTTCGAGCATCTCGACGATGTCGGCCAGTTCGTCGGAGGTGCCGTCGTGGATGCGACTCTTTACGAGGAAATCGTTTTCATATTCGAAATACATAGCGGTGCGGGGTGATTAGAGTTCGTATTCGTGAAGAGCGCCCGGGGCGATGGGCAACAGCTCGACGTGGGTGCGGGCGAACGCGGCGCGTGCGTCTCGGAGTATCTTGCGGAGCATCTCTGTGCCCTCGGGGGACTTCTCAACTCGGAAGTAGAGTTGTGCCGTTCCGTTGGCTTTCCGAATGTGAGAACGGATGAACCAGACGTGCGGGTTGCGGGAGAATTTGAAGATGAATTCTTTTCGCTCCTCGAAACGCGGTGCCGGTTTCACGATCAGAGCGTGGGTGAGGCATCTCCCCTTGGTGTCGATTAGTGGGTAGATCATACAATGCTTCTGAGTTCTCGGGTTTCCTTCTCGGCGTGTTGGGCAAAAAGCTGCTTCGCCTTGGCAGTATCGGTGACAATCTTTCGGCCGATCTGCCGAACGGCGGGGGCGAGAAATGTTTTTTTATATTTGAGAGCCGTTACGATGGAGCACCCGAACAAATTTGCGATACCTCGTAGCCCGAAGACCTTCTCCGAGGATTCGGCGGTCTTGCGCTGTTCGTGCTGTTCGAGGGCTTCATTCACGGCGTTCTTGACGATCGCTTGCAGGTCAGCGGCTGAGATGATGATCGCTTGTTCCATTGTTGTGTGTGTTAGGGGGCTTGTTTGTCGAACGACTCGTCGGGGCGGGCGATGGTAAGCCAGCGGTTGACGCCGTCTGTTTGGTAAACGAGGCGCTCGCCCTGGTAGCGAGTTATAAATGTGATCGCGGCGCGTGCGCTTTCCACTGCGCGAATGTCGGGGAGAATGAATCTCACTTTTTCGCCCGTCTTGATGTCGCGTATCATCTGGCGGCTGACCTTTTCCACGCGTCGCAGATCGGTCGGTTCACGGAGATACGCCGTGATGCGGGCTCTTTCTTCTTTTCCTTTCATACGTTGAAATTATAGTGACCACGGGCGGAGTCGAACCGCCGAGGGGAGGAACCTATTACGCAGATGAGGACATAAACCTCCTTCCCCTTTCCGTGTGAAAATGCAACGCTTTGCACTCTCCGTGGCCGTGTGGCTGTGTCTACTCTCACGAGCGGGCAACAGCCGGGATAGTATGGAATAGAAAAACACTTTGTGGCACGTCGGGGAATCGAACCCCGCGACGAGGGAAAAATTCAGGATAAAAAACCTCGTCAAGAACCTTTCGTGCCGTGTCCGCGTGCGTTGTCACAACGTGGCGCGGGAAATCAATTATAATCTAATGAACAGTTGTTGTGGCGAGGCGAGGAGTCGAACCCCGCGGCGAAGGAACGTCCTTGCACTAAATTGATGATGCCCTCTTCCTTGGCTCGCCGTTTCCCCTTGCAACGTCGTCGCGACGTGGCGCGGGGAAGCATTCAAATGGAGAGATGAAAAAAACGTGTGGGGCGCGCCGCCTGTGGCTACTAACTTCTTTACGATTCAATTATATATCTAACTCAATTCGGCGGCGCGCTATGTCGTTACAGCTTCGAGGGATTTACATACGCGGGGATGTCCTTCCCTCTCGCTATCTGTTTGTCGATGTAGATTCGAAAGGCTTCCTCCACGTTCGCGTCGTCAAAAGCGCCGAGCAGCTCCCCGAGGAAGTCGATTTCTTTGTTCTCTTCCACGCTGTTGACGATGTCCTTAATCTCGAGCGTGGCGTTCAGTTGTATTGTATTCATGTCTTCTTATTGTTTTAGGTGTAATAGTAGAGAGCCGTCTGCACTCATAACTTGTTAGCGTTCACAAAATCGGGAAGTTCCTCCCCGTATAGAGGTTTGTGCATCCACCTGTAGCGATCCTTTAATTTGAAGTCCTGGGCTATGGCGGCGTATGCTCTTATATCTTGGTAGAACTGGCGAATGGCGGCGTCTATGTTCTTTCTGCGAAAACGACTAAAAACCTCGATGAGAAAGTCCTGTTCTTTCGCGTCTTCCACGCTCTTGAGGACGTCGTCAATTTTCACATCCGTGGTTAGGGAAATAGTTTTCATAACTTTTCAGCGTCTACGAAATCGGGGAGTTTGTTTCGGGTTTGTAATCCGAAGTATTCGCGTAAAGCATCGTTTACGTTGAGGACGTCAAACCTCTCGAGAATTTCAAGGAGGGCGCGCTTTTCTTCGAAGTAGTTCACGCAACCGAGAAATTCCGTCACCCGTTCGTTTTTATCTTCGAAGTATTCGCGCAAAGCGGCGTTTATATTCTTGGAGTTAAACCTCTCGAGAACATCGAGAAGGAAGTACTCTTCTTCGGAGTCGCTCACGTTGTCGAGGATTTCGTCGGTGTCCACCGATAAGTCAAAGTATATTGTACTCACGACTTGAATTTGTTTTGAGGTTAGAAAAAGGGGCGCGCCGCCCGGTGGAACTACCCATTACCCAACAATGAAATGATGGGCGGCGCGCCGTGTGTGTCGTGTGTTATTCGTCTTCGGTATTCACGTGTTCTTTCATGTAGGCAAAAAAACGAGCCACAGAAGTGGGGAACATTTCGGCTAAAA